>OFGF01000048.1_pt1 | contig 111026 bp, 87 predicted proteins | sample 1521711 | NCBI WGS metagenome assembly OFGF01 (sample SAMEA3504092, study PRJEB24116) | mouse gut metagenome | biome: mouse gut; feature: mouse-associated habitat; material: faeces | place: Denmark | collected 2011 | reverse complement strand
TACGGTGGTTGCGTCAGCATGAGAATACCAAAATGGGATGCTTTAGAGCCCCTTAGCCCCTGAACACAGACCCAGACGCATACCCTGCCCTCTGACTGACGGCAACCCTTTGCCATCCACCCCCTATCGTTCGCTCTAACACAAACCACAAAAAATCCGCCGCCCCACCCCAAACGAATATTCGATTTTCCCTTGCAATTTTCAACCGCCTGTGCTACAATACAAAAAGAACACTTGTTTGATTAGCAAAGGAGCACACTATGAATCCATCCTTCCACAATTCACCCCCCTCAAACATTCCCCCTGCAAACCCTCCACGCCCAAATCCCCCCATTACCACCCATACACGCACAGCCCCCGCCACCCACCTCACCCCCACTACACTGGACAAGCTCACCATCCTGTCCGCTGCCGCCAAGTATGATGTCGCCTGCACCTCAAGCGGCGTAGACCGGGGCGGCGATGGTACTGGCATCGGGAATACGCTTTCCTGCGGCATCTGCCACAGCTTCGCGGCAGACGGCCGCTGCGTCTCCCTGTTAAAAATCCTCTTTACCAACGAATGCATCTTCAACTGCGCCTACTGCCAGAACAATTGCAACTGCGATGTCCCCCGCGCCACCTTCACCCCAGAAGAAATCTGCACCCTTACCATCGAATTTTACAGGCGCAATTACATCGAAGGGCTATTTCTAAGCTCAGGCATTATAGTCAGCCCCAATTACACCATGGATCTGATTTATCAAACAGTCCTGCGCCTGCGCACTGTATACTCCTTCCAGGGCTACATCCACATAAAAGCTATCCCTGGCGCAGATCCACTCCTAATTGAACGTGCAGGCTTTTACGCCGACCGCATGAGCATCAATTTAGAACTGCCCACAAGCGATGCCCTGCGTAAGCTCGCCCCCTGCAAATCACGCAGCACAATCCTAAAGCCCATGCGCCAAATCCAAAACGGCATCACTCAAAACAGGCATGAGCTGGCGCTATGCCGCAACACCCCCCGCTTTGTCCCCGCTGGCCAAAGCACGCAGATGATCATTGGCGCCACTCCGGAAAACGACTTGCAGATTATGAGCGTTGCAGAAAGCCTCTACCAAAAATTCGACTTAAAACGGGTCTTTTACTCTGCTTTTGTCAACGTCAACCACAATGCCAGCCTTCCCGCACTGCCTGAGGGGCCTCCACTGCTGCGCGAACACAGGCTTTATCAGGCGGACTGGCTGCTGCGTTATTACCACTTTACCGTCAAAGAACTGCTTACCGAGGACAAACCTAATTTCAATATTTACTTAGATCCCAAATGCGACTGGGCTGTACGCCACCTTGAATATTTCCCGGTAGAAATCCATACTGCTGATTATAAAACCCTGCTGCGAGTCCCCGGCATCGGAGCCAAATCGGCCAAACGGATTGTAAAAGCCAGGCGGGGCAGCACGCTGGATTTTACTGATTTAAAAAAAATAGGCGTCGTCTTAAAACGCGCCTTGTATTTTATTACCTGCTCCGGCCGGATGATGTATCCAACAAAGCTAAACGAAGATTATATCTGCCGTAATCTACTTTCCGACAACACCCAGATTCCCCGTGAGCTGCGCGGCTTGGGATATCAGCAGCTTTCCCTTTTTGATGACATCCATTTTGGAGGTGGTTCCAATGCATGTATTCCAATGTGAAGACAGCATAGACGGCATACTTACCGCCGTCTATGATGCCTGGGCCAGCCGCCTAGGCCATAAAAATATACGAATTTCCTGTCTCCCAAACGAAGACATCGCCCTATTTTGCGATTATATTACCGTAAATACCGATTATGGCAAAAGCCAGAAGGTTTCACATACCCTAATCACACGCCTAGGCGCGCATTTTTATGAAACCATCTGCCGCGCCGCCATGGCGGACGGCTCCCACCGCAGCCTCTCCATGGACAAGGCAAACGCAGTATACCAGGCCATTGTCATGGCGCTTGCCCTGCCTGAGGGGGCAAAGGTACTGGATTTTTTAGGCGAGCCCTGCATTGCCTGTATTTTTGAGCTCTGCCGCCAAACCTCAAACGAAGCCCACCACCTGCTGGAATTTTTACGTTTTTCCGAATTAAAAAACGGCATTTTATTTTCACAAATACACCCGAAAAACGATGTACTCCCCATATTAGCCGCCCATTTTACCGACCGCCTGCCCCTCGAGAGCTTCATTCTATATGATGCCACGCATAAAACAGCTGCCGTCCACCGTGCCCGCAAATCCTACCTAATAGCAGATGCCTCCTCCCTTAATATAGAACTGGCAAAAGCCCACTCTTCCAATGAAGAAACCTTCCGCCGTCTCTGGCAGGCATTTTTCGATACCATTGCCGTAGAAGAACGGTATAATCCCAAGCTCCAGATGCAGAACATCCCAAAACGCTTCTGGGCAGATACGGTAGAGCTGCACGATAAATTTTACAAAATATAAGGACACCCCAGCCCTTGTCTTTTTTTACACTCACTACTGTATTTTTGCCTATACCGTGCTATAATAGGATTTATTCAACCAACCTATGCATTTTTCTAAACGGAACACCCAGCAGACATGCTCCGCTTTCAATTATGCACATATACTGATGTAATACGCAGGAGGATAAATTACTATGTTTAAAGCCAAAAATCCCATTCACCCGGGATTAAGCATCATTATTGTAGGCTGCGGCAAAGTAGGGACTACTCTAATCGAGCAGCTTAGCAAAGAAGGGCATGACATTACCATCATTGACAAAGATGCCGCGAAAGTACAGGAAATTGCAAGTATTTACGATATCATGGGCTTAGCAGGCAACGGCGCCAGCTACAAGGTGCAGATTGATGCCGGAATTGAACAGGCAGATTTAATCATTGCTGTCACCAACTCCGATGAGCTAAACCTGCTGTGCTGCACCATGGCGACACAGGTCGGCAACTGCGCCGCGATCGCCAGGGTACGCACCCCAGAATACAGCAGCGAAGTAACCTATCTCCGCGAAAAATTAGGGCTTGCACTGATCATTAACCCGGAGCTTGAAGCTGCCCGGGAAGCAGCGCGCGTTTTATACCTGCCTACTGCGCTCGAAGTTAATTCCTTCGCCCACGGACAGGCAGATCTGGTCAAATTCAAAGTCCCGGACGGCAATATCCTGCACCGGACCACTATTGCCAACCTGGGAAAAAATATTACGTCTGACATCTTAATTTGTGCAGTAGAACGGAATGGAGAAGTCTATATCCCATCCGGAGATTTTAGGATACTTGCTGGAGATATTATATCTTTTGCCGCCCCCCGCAAAACCGCCAAAAATTTCTTGGAAAACATTGGTTTTAAAACGAACCATGTGAAAAATATTATGATTATTGGCGGCGGCAGAGCAGCCTATTATCTTTCAAAGCAGCTTTTACAAATGGGGATCTCCGTAAAAATTATAGAAATCGACAAAAACCGCTGTGAGGAATTAAGCATCCTGCTCCCAAAAGCTATTATTATACACGGCGACGGGACAGACCAGGATCTTTTAAAAGAAGAAGGGATTGAATATGTGGAATCTTTTGTCGCATTGACTGGCATAGATGAAGAAAACATTCTTTTAACCCTATATGCCAGACAGGTTTCTAATGCGAAGGTCATTACCAAAATTAACCGCCTGACATTCAAAAATGTACTTAACAGCCTTGACTTAGGGAGCATTGTCTACCCCAGGTACATAGCATCCGAAGCCATCATTGCCTATGTCCGCGCAAAAAGGAATTCCATGGACAGCAATATCGAAACACTTTACCATATGTTTGACCACCGGGTTGAAGCAATAGAATTCCGCGTCTACGAAAACTCCCGGGTGACAAATATCCCCCTAATGACACTGCCGCTTAAGAAAAACCTTCTGGTTTCTTTTATTAACCGTAATGGGAAAGTTTTGATCCCCAGCGGGCAGGACTGCATCCAAGTGGGCGACACAGTAACAATTGTGACAACCCATACGGGATTTAAAGACATCCGCGATATTTTAAAGTAGTGGGAGGGATATTATGAACAGTTCAATCATTCGTTTTATCCTGGGGCACGTGCTGCGGATTGAAGGGCTGCTTTTATTTTTACCTGCAATTGTATCCGGCATATACCAGGAACATGAAGGGTTATATTACGTTACCGTAGCTGCTATTTGCCTGCTTCTTGGCGCATTTATGACATGGAAGCCGCCCAAAAGCCAGGTTTTTTATTTAAAAGAAGGCTGTATTGCCACTGCTTTAAGCTGGATTATACTCAGCTTTTTTGGATGCCTTCCTTTTTATTTAAGCGGGGAAATCCCATCCTTAACAGACGCTTTATTTGAAACCGTTTCTGGTTTTACCACAACGGGAGCCAGCATTTTAAATAATGTAGAAGGGCTTTCTTACTGCGCGCTGTTCTGGAGGAGCTTTACGCACTGGATTGGCGGGATGGGCGTACTTGTGTTTTTACTTGCAGTCATACCATTAAGCGGCGGTTCGCATATCAACCTGATGCGCGCCGAAAGCCCTGGACCGTCTGTCGGCAAGCTTGTTCCAAAAATCCGCTATACAGCAAGGATTTTATATATCATCTATTTCGCTATGACGATATTGGAGATTATTTTATTATTGCTCGGTGATATGCCGCTTTTTGACGCATTAACCACAAGCTTTGGTACCGCAGGAACAGGAGGGTTTGGCATTAAAAATGACAGCTTTATGAGCTATTCCCCATACCTGCAGTGGGTTGTTACAATATTTATGATCCTCTTTGGCGTCAATTTCAATGCTTATTACCTACTGTTGTTCGGAAAGATTAAACATGCCCTTTCCATGGAAGAAGTCCGTACTTACTTTATTATCATTTTTGCTGCTGCCGGGGTTATTTTTTTCAACATACTTGAAACCTGCTCCGGGATATTTGACGCGCTGACCCAATCCATGTTCCAGGTCGGCTCTATTATCACAACAACCGGGTTCTCCTCCGTAGATTTCAATCTCTGGCCGCAGGCCAGCAAATCCATACTGGTCCTTTTGATGTTTATAGGCGCGTGTGCCGGCAGCACGGGGGGCGGTATTAAGGTATCCCGGTTTATCCTGCTGGTTAAGACAATTGCAAAGGAGTTAAATTCCTACATCCATCCAAAAAGCATCAAAAAGATAAAGATGGAAGGCAAGCCCGTGGAGCATGAGGTAGTACGTTCTACCAACGTTTATTTTATAACATTTATGATCCTGTTTTCCGCGTCTGTGCTCGCAATTTCGTTTGAAGGAAAAGATTTGATTACAAATTTTACGGCCGTAGCAGCAACCATCAATAATATAGGGCCCGGACTAGAGCTTGCCGGCCCCACTCAGAACTTTGGGCATTTTTCCCTTTTTTCTAAATATGTATTGATTTTCGACATGCTCGCCGGACGGTTAGAACTGTTTCCTCTTTTGATTTTGTTCCATCCAGAAGCATGGAAGGATTTGCTTACGAGACGCGGGGCTAAAACCGATGTCAACAAATAAAAGAAGAAGGCAGGCGCCAAAACCGCCTGCCCTTTTCTTATTTTATTTTTAGATTCTTATTCATGCCAGCTTTTTTCAATTTGGTCTTAATGCTGTTTTTCTTGGTTTTCTTCATACCCTTTGGCACCTTAACTGTAACTTTCTTAGAAGTACCTTTAAATGCCTTGTCTTTGATGGTCTTAACCGCCGTTCCTTTAAACTCTACTTTTTCGAGTTTCTTACAATTCAAGAAGGCGTTCTTGCCAATCGTCGTAACATTTTTGCCAATTACTACGGATTTCAGCTTGTTTGCACCCTTAAATGCTTTCTGAGAAATTTCTGTAACCTTGCATTCTATCCCGTTTACTTTAAGTGTAGCCGGAATCGTAATCTTGGTTGCTTTCTTATTAGTAATCTTTACTGCAGTTACTGTCTTTTTGGATGCATTCAATACTTTATACTGCACATTGCCTTTTTTCACTGTGTCGCCTTTTTTAAGTACAGGATCTTCTACAGGCGGTTTCGGCGTATTGTCTCCGTCAGGGGCAGGTGGATTTATAACATCCCCGCCCGAGTTTTCAACTTTCCCCTGGATTTTGTATTTCCTGGAAGTTTTACCATCCTCCGATGACGTTAGAATTGTAACTGCGCCTTTATGTACCGGAAGAACTGTAATCGCCGCATTTTTGCTGCTTGTCGCAGTTACTGCGCCTTTGATAACCTCATTTACCGTGTATTCTGTTTTGCCTGGCGCAAACCCTGCCAGCGGCACTCCGCCTATAGAAATACCGTCAAGATCTGCCGAATCGTATACATCGTATGTGTACAGGGCTGACATCACTTCCATTTCTGTAAGGCCGACGCAATTGTCTCCATCACGCTCCAAAACAACCTGCACCGCAATCGGGGTCGTGCTCTCATTCAACCTAAAAATGGCGCCCTCTGTTGATTCTCCTGCTACCGCAGGGATTACTTCAGGTTCCGCATAGCCCATTTCCGTAAAGTTAATGCCGTCTGACGAAAGCTTAATCGTTACCTTACCTGGCTTTGCAACCCCATTAAGCGGAATCGCATAATAAAGATGTACTTCATTCACTTCATGGACTGTATCCCATCTCATTGTAATCGCTGGCGGATTAGTATCCTTATCTGGCCTGGCGTCATTCCAGTCAGTCCATCTGCGCGACTCCTGGGAAGCGTCCGTATACCTGTTTTGATCATTTAATGTCTGCAAATTATCAGAAACAGGCGAACAGTTCTGTGACAATCCAGAAGCAGCCGGGGCAATATTGGAATTTTCCCCCTTCTGCGCTTTGGCTACACGCACATTTGCCGTAACCTGGAAGGTCTTGCCAATATATGGAGCTGAAACTGTTCCTTTGATCGCCTTTATAGAGCCAACCTGCTTAAAATCATCGCCGCTAAGTCCAGCAATATCCCATTTTACCGGGAATGCCTCAAATTCCGTACCATCCGCCGCATATGTCATAAGAGCGGTTGGCAGCGCAGGCATCATGCCGGAAGCCGTATAAGCCGCAACATTCCCCGCTGCAACTATGTCCGCATAGACGTGTACCGTGATTGCTACATTAATCCTGTCTGCCCCGCTTCCAATTGTTCCGCTAATGTTAAATAATCCTGCCTGCTGCAGCTTAGCTGTATCATAGCTGCTCCATGAAATATTTAATGTTTCTTCTTTTCCATCTGCGCGTACAACAGAAGCCTGCGCTGGCAATGTAAGGGAAGCCGAACCTGCTGGTACATAGCAGTGCTTAGACAGGCGATAACTTGTAATAGCGTTTTCTGACTGCCCTTCCGGAAGCTTGGTAGCGACTTCAGCCGTACCGCCAGTCAGCCCTTCCGAAGAAATGTCTACGCTAAATCCGCCGGATCTTGTAGTGGAGCGTACAATTACAAGCGCCTTACCCGCATATGCTTTAATATGCGCTGATGTTGGGCTTGTCAGAACAGATGCCTGCTGGTATTTATCTACCGTTGCCTGATCTCCATTGTCAACACCCATGATGATACCATTGCCTTGCAGATCAAATGTAATATCATTAACTGCCGTCGTATCTAAATTTCCGTCCTCATCTGTAACATCAACCGTAATATAAACCAGGCTGCTTCCGTCTGCCAAAATCTCTTCCTTATCCTGGCTTATCTCCAGCCTGCTGGCTTCCCCAGGCGTTGAAACAGAAGTTTTGCCGACACACTCGGACGTAATATCATTTCCAGCTTCATCAAACGCTTTAGCGGAGATTGTGCCTGCTTCAAAAGCTACGTTAAATACAGAGTACAGCGCACTGCTTCCTGAACCGGAGCTTGTTGTACAAATACTGGTATCGTTGCTTTGGGTGGTATATTCATAACGCTCATGGCCCATTTCTGTCGTAGTCTCGCTTAACGCTTTACGGGTAGCCGTACCAACCAGCTTGTTGCCGCGGTAAAGCTCTACCCTTGCCGCATTCGTGTATACCCATACCGGGGTCTTGCCGCCAGAGTTAATCATGTTGTCTGGATCCCAGGCCGTAACCAGGTTTAATGTTTTTGCATCCTGATTCCACTGGCTGCGGTAGAGGTAAAAATTATCTTTCGGGAACCCAGTCGTCTCTACAATACCAAAATAGCTGCTATTCGGTATCGCGCCACGGCCGCCATCGCCAGTTCCAGTCCCATTCCACGGCGTTGGCTCCCCGATGTAATCAAATCCTGTCCAGACACATTCGCCTGCAATCCAGTCATTACTTAATGTCGGCCACATAGAATCATGCGCCGTTTTTCCCCACCCAACGCTAGATGTATCATAAGATGTTAAGTGGTATTTTCCATCCGCATTGCCCTGGTTTGCTTGAGACATATACCTTCCCCTACTGTTAACTGCAGAAGCCGTCTCGCTCCACAAAAGCACTGGATATTTCGTATGCAAACTGTTCATAGATCCAATATCGCCATAATTATAACCCGGAACGCCGCCAGACTCATAAACCTTCTGATTTACCGGAGCAATATTACCGCCCAGATCCCTTCTGTTTGAACCGGATGTAACCGGATGAACCTCGTCAAGCTCTTTCGTCCATTTGATCAAATCGTCGGCTATGCTCCCCCAATCCCAGGACTGGCTATCTGCCGTACCTTCCTGAATCTCATTCCCCAAAGACCACAAAATAATAGAAGCATCGTTCCTGTCTCGTTTTACCATTGCTTTAATAACAAATTCAGCCCATGTCATAGAGCTGTCCCCGCCTATAATCTGGTTGTCTTCTGTCAGGTTTTGTGTAAAGTGGGTAGAGAAATCATTTACATTGCCGTTTTTAGGCCATGCCCATCCGTCAAATGCCTCCTCTATGACAAGAAGCCCCATCTCATTACAGATATCCACCAACACCTCTGCTGCCGGGTTATGCGTCACACGAATGGTATTCACGCCCATATCCTTCATAATAGACATCTGGCGGTAAATTGCATCACGGTATGCTGCAGAGCCTAACGCGCCCTGGTCATGGTGCATACATACGCCGTTGATTTTAAGCGGCTCCCCATTCAACATAAAGCCTTCATCGGCCACAAACTCGTAATACTTAAATCCAAATTCTGAATCATATGTATCCAAAACTGTGCTGCCCTTTAGGATTTCCGTGCGCACATAATATAAATTGGGCTCATCAAGCGTCCACAGCTTTGCGCCGCGTGCGTCTGATTCCGTATTGACCTTTACTGTAGCGCCAGCAGGCACGTCTGCCGATGTCTGCGCTGTCCCTAATGCGGTTTTGCCGCCCTTTTCATATATGCTGTTGCGGACTGTTATCTTTGCGTCTGCATTTCCGTCATTCTGCACTTCTACGGCAGTACCTACCGTATAATCCCCATCCTTTATATAAGGCGTTGTCACATGTGTGCCATTCAAAGCCACATGCACCGGATCCGATACAATCAGCTTCACATCACGGTAAATCCCGCTTCCCGAATACCAACGGCTGGACGGGATATTGTTCACCGCTTCCACTGCAATTACATTGTCTGTTGAACTGTCACATACTACATAGTCTGTAATATCGAACGCAAATGGCGTGTACCCATAATGGTGCTCGCCAACCTTCGTGCCGTTTACATAAACAGCCGCATGGGAATATACACCGTCAAAGTTCAGGACAATCTGCTTGCCCGCCAGGGATTCCGACAAGGTAAAGTGCTTGCGGTACCAGCCTGTACCACCGGGAAGAAATCCGCTTTCTGCCTCCCCGCTGGATGTAAAGTTCTGTGAAATACTAAAATCATGCGGCAAATCCACATTATTCCAGTCTGCATCATTCAGCTCCTTGCCAGAAGCGCCCGCTATTGCGCCAAGGTGGAACTTCCAGCTGTCATTAATTACCGTGGAACGCTCTTTGCCGTAATTATTGACAAAAACCTGCTCCGCATCCGTAAATACAGCTCCGTTAGTGGCTGCATCGACATTCCCAGATGGCACAGCCGGCAGGCACAGGGCTGCTGCAAGCACAACTGCCAACAATTTGTTTAAACGTTGCTTCATAAAAATCCTCCTTTTAATATAATTTGAACAAAATGTTATTTTCATTCTACCATATAATATGTCGATCTGACCATATGTAAAATGGATTTTTAAAAAAACATTTTTTTCAAAACCTTCATCCTTTCTTTAAAAACTTTACCAAATCTTTCATTTTTATTCAAACTAAGAACACAATTATCCCGTATACTCTTTACTATCAACAAAGGAGTTGTAAGGTCTTACGGGGCTTGGTCAGCTCCGGCAAACAACAATCCCGAAAGGGTTTTTATAGATGAATTCATACTTTTCTCCTTTCCCTGTACCGGCTTAAGCTGTTACAGGGACTTTTTATGAGTCAAAGCCCCTTCTTCCATCTGGCAATCGCATCTAGAAATATCCCGCCGTATTTCATACATTTATTTTCCCCAACACCGTTTATCTCCAAAAATTCTTCCTTTGTTTGTGGCTTTTTTGATGACATATGCCGTAAAGACTTATCACTGAATACGATATAAGGGGGTATCCGTTCCTTCCTTGCAATCTCAAGCCGCACCTTACGCAGTTCCTCAAACAGCCCATAATCCGTATCCTGCAAATCCTCCTGCACCTTCGCCGTATCCTGCCCCGGCTTTGTGGCCCTATGCTTTTGCTCTTTCGCTGCTTTCATAAGCACAGGCCCTTCCCCAAACACCTCTGCCGATTTCTCAGTAAGCTTCACAACCGGATACTGATCATCCGTCACCAGCACATAGCCGCTGCCAGACAAAAACTGCATCACCTGCCTTATACGGTACATTGGCATGTCCGAAAGCCTGCCGAAGCAACTGTTGTCCGCCATCCCGTTCTGCTTTAGCTTCGCAGACCCACTGCCGCGCACTGTATCTGCTATCACTGTCATGCCAAACCGCTGGCCGCTGCTTTTGACGCACTCTATCACAGTCTGCGCCGCTTCTGTTATGTTGATATCCACAAACTCCGTCAGGCAATTAGAGCATTTTCCACAATAGCCAGCCGTATATTCCCCAAAATAGCGCAAAACAAAATCACGCAGACAGCTGTTTGTCGTACAGTAAAACGTCATCTGCTTTAACCTGTCCCTGTCCCGCTCCTTTATCACCCTGCGTTCTTCCTCCGTAAAAGCATCATGCTCCGATTCCTGGTCAATCAAAAACTGGTTAGTACGCACATCCTGCGGCGCATACAAAAGAATACAGTTTGATTCTTCCCCATCCCGCCCGGCACGCCCAGCCTCCTGATAATAGCTCTCTATATTCTTAGGCATGTTATAGTGGATAACAAAACGCACGTTTGACTTGTCAATCCCCATTCCAAAGGCATTGGTTGCCACCATAACAGGCGCTGCGTCATACAAAAAATCATCCTGGTTTTTACGGCGTTCAGCGTCAGACAGCCCCGCATGGTAGCGTGTGGCAGAGACGCCATGTAGCTTAAGCTTCTCACAGACCTCTTCCACCGTTTTACGCGCCAGACAATAAATAATACCGCTTTCCGTAGGATGCTCCGTCACATATTCCATGACCGCCGCAAACTTATCCTTTGGCGTACTAACCTTATAAAAAAGATTTTTCCGGTCAAAGCCCGTCGTCACCAAAACCGGCTCCGTTAAATCAAGCGCGGCCACAACATCTTCTCTGACCGCCCTTGTAGCCGTTGCCGTAAATGCCGCCAGTACCGGGCGCACCGTAAGCTGCCGGATAAAATCCACAATTTTTAAATAGCTGGGCCTAAAATCCTGCCCCCACTGTGAAACACAATGCGCCTCATCCACCGTCAGCATCGAAATATCCGCCCCCAGGGCAAAATCCAAAAAATCCTCTGTTAACAGACGCTCCGGGGCAACGTATATGATTTTATACCTGCCCTCCTTTGCAAGCCCAAGCGCCTTACGGTACTGCCCCATACTTAAAGAACTGTTTAAATACGCCGCATGGATACCCGCCTGGTTCAAAGTACCTACCTGATCCTTCATCAGCGAAATAAGCGGCGAAACCACAAGCGTTATTCCATCCATCAAAAGCGCCGGTACCTGATAGCACAAGGATTTTCCTGCCCCAGTCGGCATAATCCCAAATACATCCCTCCCCCCTAAAAGGGCGTCAATCAATTCCTCCTGCCCCTCCCGGAAGGTATCGTATCCAAAGTACTTTTTTAAAACCTCATATTTATCCAAAGTAATCCTCCCTCAAACGTATATTTCATAAGAAAATACAAATACTGTTTCTGAATCCCAAAAAAAATTTTATAAAAAGGAGATTTTCTATGATTCTGACAGAAAAAGAAAATACTATTTTAAAAGACCTGCAGACACAGGAAAAGGTCTGTATGGAACACTACAACCTGTGTGCTGCCACAGCAAAAGACGGCTGCTTAAAAGATTTGTTTACCCAGATCGCCAAAGATGAGCAAACACATTACCAGACACTTGGTAAGCTGATGGATGGTGAAGCCCCATCGATCACCCCTGCCCCCGCCGCTTCCCGGGTAGATACCTACCAGCCAAAAGCCACATATACCGCATCCTCCAACCAGGCGGATAAACAGCACGACGCCCTGCTTTGCTCTGACAGCATCGGCAACGAAAAAATGGTATCCGCAGATTACAATACGAACCTGTTCCATTTTGGGTCGGGCGAGGTCCGCAAGCTTTTAAATCATATCCAGACCGAAGAACAGGAACACGCGGAAATGATTTACAAGTATAAAAAGGCAAATGCTATGGCATAGGCTGCTGCTTATGTGGTTATTATAGTATATTCCGTTTTTAGAAACAACCCCCAAAAGCATACCAGCATCCAGCCCCTTACAACAACGGCCGGATGCTGGTATCAGATTTTATTCCGCTTTTCCATCGTCCCGTTGTATGAGCCTAACGCCAGCGCATCCCCTGATTCCTTTCACCTGCGGTCTGAACCAATCGGTTATTTTTTGCGGACAGTTCAATACATACCGTCTTGTGTTTTCCTTATTTTCTCCCTGCGTTTTGGGTTAAATATCCATCAGATCAGCAATATTCGAGAAGTTGATAAACAAATCATCGTAGATACTGGCTTTTACAGAATCGGCAAAAGTATAGTCTCCAGTATCCTCTGATTCAAAATTATAAACAAGAATACGGTTTTTCTCTGGATCAACAATCCAGTATTCTTTAACGCCGACAGTGCGGTATTTAAAGAGCTTTGTAAAATAATCCATTCGCCTGCTGCCAGGAGAGACAATTTCAATTATCCAGTCAGGCGCACCAGAGCAGCCTTTGTCAGTGAGCTTCAATTTATCACAGATTACGGATATATCCGGTTCAACATAGTTTTTATCATCTTTATTCAAAAATACGGCAAATGGGGCAGGATATACTTTACATTCGCCTTTATTTCTGGCGATGTGGTTGTAAATGGCAGCATGTAGAAATGACAATATTTCCTGGTGCATTCTAGTGGGGGGAGCCATATAGTATATCTGGCCGTCAATAAGTTCGGCTCTGCTGCCCTCTGTCAAACTGTAGATATCGTCAATGGTATAGAATTTCTCTTGTGCCAATGCTTGCGCCATAATATACACTTCCTTTCTTTGTACAGATTATTTGTAGCTGATTTTTGTTACAATTTAATGTTGAGTAATGATTTTTCAAACACGCTCTAATATGATTTTAATTTTTTCTCCCATGGTAATTGGCATAATTTCAGCCTCCTTCAGTAGTTTCTACCTATTACTATACACAATAAAATGTAATAAATCAAAAATTTTTATCATAATAAACGGAAGGGTCAAGCGAAGGCAGACGGGAGCCCCCAAAGGGAAACAAAAAACAGAGCTGGACCGGAACTGCCCTCTACCAGGGTATACGCCTGCCTGGCAGATCCTTTGCCACACCTCACCTCCCCCCATTCAAGCCCCAAACAGATCCGCAACAAAATATATATATCCAAATCCTATAGAAATACTTACAGCAAAATGTTATAATAAAAATATAGCTTTATGTATACTAACTTATTATTCTTACAAAAGGAGGTAAACACAATGGGGGAATTTTTACTAAAAGATATTACTTACTACTACAGCAAAGACAGGCTAATCTTAGACCACATCAGCCAGGCATTTGAAAGCGGCAAAATTTACGTTATCCTAGGCCCGTCCGGATGCGGAAAAACAACACTCCTCTCTTTGCTTGGAGGGCTCGACGTACCTAAAGAAGGGGCAATCCTGTTTAACGGCACCGAAGTGGGCAAGAAAAATCTTGAAGCGCACCGGCGGGCCAATGTTTCATTTGTATTCCAGAATTACAACCTAATTGATTACATGACGCCTGAAGAAAACGTCCAACTAACCGCCAAACAGGATGCCCTCCCCATTTTAGAAAAGCTTGGGCTGTCCCCTGCCGAAACCAAGCGGAATGTTTTAAAGCTTTCCGGCGGCCAACAGCAGCGTGTTGCCATTGCACGTGCGCTTGCATCCGAAAACCCTGTTATTTTAGCAGACGAGCCGACCGGAAACTTAGATGAAACGACGGCAATGGGCATTATGGATGTATTTCGGGAAGCAGCAAACGACTACGGAAAATGTGTAATTATCGTATCACATTCCCACGAAGTCGCCAAACGCGCAGACGTCATTTTTGAACTGGTACACGGAAAGCTAAATTGTATCAAAGCAGAAGACCTTAAGGGGGCTGTAGAAGAATAAAAGGAATGGGGGGATTGAAATGGGCATTTGGGGTCGGTCATGGCTCTACCTATCACGTAACAAAACAAAATCCGGAATACTTTTAACTCTGCTAATAGTGATTGGCACACTCGTAATGCTGTGTGTTTCCATTGGAAATGCGGCGGGTTCTTCACTGGCATCGCTTAGGGAACGCCTGGGAGGGTATTTCCAGATAAAAAGCGACAGGGAGCATGGCTATTTTGAATTTGTAAGCGATGCAATGGTACAGGATATCACACAAAATGAGCAAATCAAAGCTTATAACGGAATGGATACCCGGTATTTTTATACAGAAAATCTGGAACTTACACCAGGGCGTTTTTCAGCGGAAGGAGATCCCAAGGCAAAACTGGCACGGATCCTTTGTAATACAGACAGCAGTCTCAACGAATACTTTGTATTAAAATACTATGAACTAAAAGAAGGGCGGCACATTTCCCCAGATGATCATGGTAAAGCACTGATTTCAAAAGAACTGGCGGAAAGAAACGGCTTATCAGTTGGGGACAGCATTTCCTTGCGAATGGACGATACCATATTAAACGACAAACAGAAACAGCTTGTAAAACCCCATACTGCCGAAATCATCGGAATTTTTGAAATCGAAACTGCTATGGGGGTTGAAAGCGGCAATTCCGCAGAGTGTGACATTGAAAAGAATTTTATTTTCACCGATACAGCGTTTGCAAGGGATTTCTACGAGGATATCGGCTCCCATACAGGGGCATATCTGGATGGCGTATCGTTTTTCGTCAAGGATCCCAAGGAGCTGGATCGTGTCGTGGCTTCCCTTACAGAGATAGGGGATTATAACTGGGATGGGTACGCTGTTACCAAAAACAACAAGACATACGAGGATTCCGCCTTGCCGCTGGAACGGCTGTCCAAAATTGTGTCGGTAATGGTTTTTGTCATTGCCGGAATAAGCGCGGTGATGCTTTCTTTAATCCTGTTCCTCTGGATGCGGGACAGGGTACACGAAATCGGGGTTTACCTCTCACTTGGAAAGAAGCGTTCCGAGATTTTATGGCAGCATATGTTAGAAAACCTTCTGGTCGCTGCAGCAGCGTTCATCGTTGCCTGGGGCATTTGCCAGATTACGTCCAAAACCGTGGAGCAGGCGGTGGGGACAGCATTTTTTGCAGAAACAGAACAAGAAGCAGAGATGCAGACAGAGCCTCCGGAGCTTGTAGCGATTGGCGTTATCGAGCTTTTAGAAGTAGCCGGAATCGGGGCGTTAATTATTATCTTATCTACAGGGATATCATCTTTACTGGTATTACGGATGCGCCCAAAAGATATATTGTCTTTGATGAGCTAAAGTATTTTTCAAACACACACAAAGCAGGCTGTCTGGATAGCCTGCTTTACATTTTATGTCTCCCTGGGGTTGACATGCACCATAATATGCTTTACCTTCGGAAACTTCTGCTCTATTGCATTGTGCACCCTTTCCGCAATCTCATGTGCTTCCCGCAGCCTTTTTTCCCCATCAGCGCATATTTCAATATCTACATATATCTTATTTCCAAACATCCGCGTATGCAAAACATCTACATCCAGCACGCCTTCCTGTGCCATCGCGCAGCCCATAAGGGCCTCTTCCGTCCGGTCGTCACACGACTGATCCACCATTTTCCCTACGGCATCCATAAAAATATCATAAGCGGCTTTGGCAATAAAAAAACAGATAACAATACTGGCTATTGGATCGAGCACCGGGAAACCAAGCCGTGCTCCCGCAATGCCCACCAGAGCGCCAATAGAAGAAAGGGAATCTGAGCGGTGATGCCATGCATCCGCCATCAATGCCCCGGAGTCAATTCTCTCTGCATTGATTTTTGTATACCAAAACATTGCCTCTTTGGATACAATAGACAAAAACGCAGCTGCAAGGGCCAGCCTTCCGGGTACGGTAAGATGTGCATAATCGCGTGCCAGGATTTTGCCACATGCAATATAGCCAATAGCCAGCCCGGTAACAAACAAAGTAGCTGCCAGAATAATAGCGGCGACACATTCCAGTCGCTCATGCCCGTAAGGGTGCTCTTTGTCGGATTCTTTACCGGAAAGCCTGACCCCTATGATTACTACAATGGTACTAAATACGTCTGAAACGGAATGGACGGCATCACTGATCATAGCGCCTGAATTGGCAAAAACCCCTGCCATAAATTTGATAGCAGAAAGAATTATGTTGCCGGCTATACTTACAGCAGATACACGCGCTGCCACTGCCTGAAATTCTTTTTCCATTGTATTTGTTTTTTCATACATAGTGATTACCTCCATAAGAATTATGATCGTTTAAATATAAAAAACATCTGCGAAACAAGTAATAGCAACTACTGTCCCGCAGATGTAATACCCATCCACTGTCGCCTGGCTCCATCCAGGCAACCCGGCCCTTAGAGCGTTTTTCAAACACGCTCTGGCAAACACCCGGCCTGCTCAGTCCGTACTGTACAATAAATATGCAGTGCAAAGATTATTTTACCTAATATACTAAAATATTATGCAGCTGTCAATATAAATGTGATAATTTTATACTACAATTGTTACAGCCCATCCTATCTGCGTTACTGGCTGCCAGCTGTTCCCCCTGCTGCAACTTCCTTTAAAAAAGGGGTGGCATATCATCCCGTTTAGAGTTATACTAATAAAGCAGTTCTACAGCATTGAGGAAAGGATAAGGTTATAACAATATGTCGAGTAAACAGGAAAAACTTCAACAGCGGAAAGACGAATCCGCGGCAAAGGAAGTCATAAGCTGGGTTATCACGCTTGCCCTTGCCGTAGTAGCGGCATTGTTTGTCAAAAATTACGTCATTATTAACGCAAATATCCCTTCAGGTTCCATGGAAAATACCATAATGACCGGCGACCGCCTGTTTGGCTTCCGCCTGGCATACCGGGATAAGAGCCCGGAGCGCGGAGATATCATTATATTCAAATTTCCGGATGATGAAACAGAAAATTATGTTAAACGGGTGATTGGGCTTCCTGGGGAAAAGGTCGAGATTTTAGACTCCAAGGTCTATATTGACGGATCCGAAATCCCGCTGCAGGAGGATTACCTGAAGGAAGAATGGACTGTTGCAACAGGACAATACAGTTTTGAAGTGCCAAAAGATTCCTACCTGGTCTTAGGCGATAACCGGAACAATTCTTATGACGCAAGATACTGGGATAACACATATGTATCCAAAGAAAAAATCCTGGGCAAAGCTATATTCCGTTATTATCCGTTTGACAAAGCGGGTTCGCTTTATTAGCGCAGGAGACTGGCAATGGAGAAAAATTTACTGTTTATCCGTGGGATATATGATACCATAGATTTATTCATCGAAGCGTTTACGGCTGCTTTTACAAGCCCTACCAATGCACCAGTGTATGGACATCCTGGCAGAAGAAACCGGAACTAAGAAAGAACTCGCTAAACAGCCATGGCCAGGCTGCGGGAGCTCATAGAATCCGGGACGCTTGACGGCGTAATTACGTTCAACAATATTGGCTACAACCTTTCATTCACCGGAGGGACCAGCATTTGGGATGAGAAAAGCATCCCATACTTTAACATACTAATGGATCATCCTTTCCATTATTCCCGCCCCTTAGAGCATGCCCCCAAAAGTTCCGTCATATTTTGCACGGATTTGGGTCATGTATCATTTTTACGCAGGTTTTACCCAAATTTAAAACAGGTGGATTTTATGCCCCATGCGGGCATGGAAGCCGACTTGTCAGAATATGGGGCGGCGGGGGCATGCCATCTTTGCACGGACGGGGACGGGTACCACCCCCCGCTAAAAGAACGTCCATTTGACGTGCTTTATGCCGGAAGCCTCTCAAAATACGTCGCCGAAGGGCTAATCCCGGATTTAGGGGAAATAAAGGACTTTGATGCATTTACACTGACGCAGGAAGTACTGTCAGATCTAATCCGCTGCCCATACAAAACAACAGAACAGGCGGTTGAGGAATATTTGCTGTCAATTGGCAAGCAGTATACAGATCGGGAATTAAACCAATGGATTACCGGGCTTAGGTTTATTGATTCTTATGCTACTTCTTTTTTTCGGGAACAGGCAGTGCGGCTTTTGGTTGAGAAGGGGATCAAGGTTACGGTATTTGGCAGCGGCTGGGAGCAGTGCGAATGGGCGGACAACCCCAATTTGATCCTTGGGGGCAAGGTACTTGCACCACAGGTTTTAGAGCTGATGAACCACAGCAGGATTGTGCTTAATACGATGACCTGGTACAAAAACGGGATACACGACAGGATTATCAACGGGATGCTCGCAAAAGCGGTTGTACTAACAGATGAGTCGCTTTATTTGAAGAACGGGATACTTGCACGAAAGGAACCATGCCTTGAAGCTTTTTCACTGCAAGAGATACACCGGCTGCCAGAACTGGCAGAGGGCCTGCTGGGGCATCCTGGCCGGATGGAAGAAATTGCGGAAAATGGATATCTGGCTGCTAAAGAAGGGCATACCTGGCTGCAAAGGGCCGAATTTGTATGTGCAAAGTACTTACATGGATAAGCGCTTTCATTCCCCAACAAAAAAGGGCATTGCCGAATACAGGCAACCGCCCTTTTTTACCCTTTTTTAACAAAAATGATCCAGCATCATTCCAGAATAAAGTGAATTGTGGTAAGGCGACGGAAAATGGCTGACTCCCGGCTGCTTATAAGCTACAATTGTCTTATCCACATACCGGATCGGATCAACCGAAACATAATTCGCCTTAGCCGCCAATGAATTTTTAAATGTATTTAACACGGAAAATGTCTCGCGTATATCCTTCGTCTCCACTGCATCCGAGAGCAAATTGCGATCCACAGAAATAAAACCATTCCCACCGATCATTAACCCAATAGCCTCCAAATCATTCCGGTATGCATAAGAAACATTCCTAAAATCACGCAAAAGCCGGCTCCCCTGCTGGCTCCCGGAATAACGCTCTCCTGTATTGATAAAGCCATTATAGGAGTCCACCAATTCCTGCAAATTATCCGCCACCGCATCCACGCTGGTCTTAAACCCGATTTTGGTAGAAGACCCTTCCGGGCTGATGCCCTGCAGCGTCAATTCAAATTCCTTGTTGATGGTAAACGTATTGGAATAAGAAGAGTGCTCCACTCCATTTAAAATAAATACAGAATTCTGCGCCGGAGATATCATCTGGCCTATGCCAAGTGTTTCAAGCGCATCCATAGATTGTGAAGACGCCTTAGGATTGATATCAAACAATACGGACTTATTATCACTTAACCCTGTCTGTCTGGAGGTAAGCTTCAAAGAACTCCGATCCTTTTCATCTGTAACCACTTCCGCAGAAATGCCCACCCCAGACGTATTAAAAAGCCTTGCTAACTTTTCCTGGATGGAACGGTTGGTATCTTCCGGGCTAACTGTATATTGGAATTCATAAGAATTGGTCGTTGTAACCAAATCAAAAGCATAGTCGCCAGGCAAAACGTCCAATGACCTGCCGTCTAAAAAATTGCCCATATTCGATTGTGGGGCAGCCATCTGGCGCACCTCAATCTCATACTCATGTGAAACCTCCTTATCGTTATTGCCGCCAATATAAGAAGCTGATACAATCCCTTCGTCAGAAGACGTGGCAACCTTCTTCTGGAACGAGCTTTCTAAGCCTTCCGTACTGTCCGCCAAAGATGAGATGACATTTTTCGCCTGTCGCGCATTCTCCTTAATGTCGATTAAAAACTTGGGGATATTTGTATCGCTGCGCAATTTGTAAAGCGGTGAATCTTTGTTGATCTTTACCATGTTGTTGTAGACGCTGCGCAGTTCACTTTTATTATGCGTATCATAACGCGTAGCGGAAGACGCCCCATAAACATCCAGATAATAACGATAAGCAGTGCTGGTAATTAACATACTAACCCCTCTCCCTTCTTCCTTGAAATTTGTGCCATGCACCGGGGTATATCAAATCCATTTATCTATTAACTATATCGTACGAATTGTAGGATCTATGAAGGGCGTTCCAGGAAAAAATGGATTTTTTTTGGGGAAATCGGCTTGAAAAACAGAAAAATTTGTGATATGTTTTAGTAAAATAGTGCAAAAATATGCAGCTAAGAAGAAAGGAGGACTCATATGGCTATCTCTTCTATATCGAACCAAAGCATATACCGGGGGTACCAGTCCCTCGCAAGCGGAAAGCGTATAACCTCCGCAGCAGACGACGCGGCAGGGCTTTCCATTGCGCAGAAGCTACAAAGCCAGGCAAACAGCTATGACGTTGGGTCACGCAACGCCGGAATATCCCAGGATATGGTGAATATTGCAGACGGCGCGCTAAGCTCCATTACGGACAATCTACAGCGTATTCGTGAACTAAGCATCCAGGCGTCAAACGATTTATATACGCAAGAGGACAAAGGTGCAATCCAGGCCGAAATAGACCAGCTTAAGCAGTCTATTTCCGATACTGCGTTCCAGACACAGTTCAACACCATGAATCTCTTAGACGGCAGTAAGGACAGCTTCCATGTTGCCACAGGCCCAAGTGCCGGCGGCATGGACATCCAGATGCCAAACTCCACATTAGACGCGCTCGGTATTGCCGATTACGACGTAACAGGCAATTTTGACATATCAGCAATTGATAACGCGCTTGATACCGTCAATTTAGCACGGGCAGGGCTTGGCGCAACATCCAACCGCCTGGATTCTGTTATGGCATATAATGCCAACGCATCTTTAAATACGGCTGCTTCGCAGAGCAGGATTGAGGATTTAGACTATCCAAGGGCTGTTTCCGAACAAAAAAAGAATGAATTACTGCAAACATTCCAGATGGTAATGCAGAGGAAGCACCTGGAGAATGAAAATGGAAAGGTGCTGCGGTTATTCCAGAGTTAAAAATCAGAGCCATTTATTGGCTCTGATTTTTTTGATACCTGCAGATACATTACCACTGACCTCCACCTCCAAATATATTCCCATAAATTGTCTGTTCCCCAGCTATATTCTCCTTCCGGTAAACGGTCTCCTGATTAAGCTTATAAAATGTACCTTTCTGCGCAAACCTCGCCACCCGCTCAGGTGAATATTTCCTATTCATCCATTGGCTCATAAGAAATACCTCGTTTGAGCAGTAACCGCACTGCTCCAGATCATGCCAAATATCAGGAAATTCATCTACTGCCACCGCAATCATATTATTAAGCAAACCATCATCTGCTAATCCATCCTCGACTTCCCAATAGTACCAAAAGCTTTCCGTTAAAAAACGAAACAGTTTATATCCTTTTTTAGTATACCACAGGCATTCCTGCCATCTTCCCTTTGTAATATCAGCTTCCCGTACCGGAGTTTTAAATCTTAGTGTATATAGAGGTCGTTCAAAAATGCTAACCTCTATTGGCTTCGAGACAAAATATGCAGCATCTACCCACATTCCGCCATAACGGAACAAAAGCTCCACCCTTAATAAGTCTGAAAGATGCATATATGAAATTTGACCCTCATTAAACTTTCGGATTATGTTCTCCGTAAATGTCACATATTCCATACAATTTGCTAGCGTAACTATCCTTAACACCGTTTTATCCTCTGGGATGTTATTTTTTATATTCCTGATACACCCACGGATAAGCTCTGGCATCCCTTCCTCCCCCTGCCACCAGCATACCCACACAGGGATTTTCCCTTCAAAATCATCCTGACAGCAAAACGGCCGCACCAATCCCCCCATAGCACCTGCCTGGTACAGGCTAAGTAATGGCTTAATTTTAAACTTCACATATTGATACAGTAAATCCACCCTTTTTGCTGCATGATAAAATTCCAGCGGATCCATCAACATCATATTTACTTCTGTTATAGCTTCTGGCTGCATAAAAAGCCATACGCGGAATAAACGTTCTGACAAAAACCCCATAACCCGTTTTTGATAGCCGTCATAACCCTGAAGTTCAATGCCTTTTTCCACTTCAAATAATATATCAAATAGCCATCTGCAATATCTGTCAAAGATGTCTTTTTTCGTAATCCACATATTGCAGGTAGAAACCAAAACTGTATTCATAGCGTAATCAAAAGCTGCGAGATAGTCTGGGTACTTTTTACCTATAATCTCCCGGCACAACCCCAAATCTTTACTATTATGCCGTTTAGCATAGTGTTGGTAAACATCTGGCTCATTTACGCAACAACTATCAGGAATGATAATCGGATATTTTTGAATAGTCTTTTCAATATATGCCTTTTCCAAGAGTTGTCCGTTCCGGGTAAAATACCTTCTGTAATGGCATATACCTATGATATCACACTTCACATTTTTCCAAAGCCAATAAATTCCTGTCAATTCACAATAAAAAGGATTTTTTGCAGATATCTGTTCGCCCGTATCATCCCCAATATAACCAAGAGACGGCTTACCCGCCTTTCCTACCTGCAATTTTATATACATTTTATCCGGAATTTCTGCAATTTCCTTATGTGCCATCACATAAACCCTTGTATCCATATCAGATTCCCCCCAAATCCAAAAGATAATAACGGTCGTTTTCTACCTGTAAATCAATCACTTTTAAGAAAGGTACCAGCTGTTTCCACTTCTCGGAAAGCTTGCTTACAAGCACATACCTGGCACATTGCGAGATTTTTTGCATCATAAATAAACTGGATTCCGTTTGATAAAATTCTTCTGTTCCCAGAATAACAGCAAGCCCATATGGAGCGTTTACATCCATTTTTATGAAACTTTCCATATCGAGAATGTTATCGTATATGTTATGCCATACCGGAAAATCTATTTCAGGGAAAAAATCAATGCCATCCAACTGTATTTCTTCCGAAATTTCTTTGTTCATCGCTTTTCTGCACACACAACCAGCCCTCTTAAAAAACATCCCGATATCTAATACTTTACAGGGTTCCAGCTGCTCTGCCGTTTCAAAAAAAATATAAATATCATTTTCATTTTTTAAAATCACTCTGTCACTCCTGCGTTTCTAAAATTTAATCCAACATTGCTTTTCCTAGGCAATACTGCTTTATATACACATGAAAAAAGCAGAAAGTTCACACTTCCTGCCTCGCTTTTACTTATGCAGTTACCTCTTCCGCTGCCTTTCCTAAATTCTCAAATTCCGGAATCAACGCTTTCACTGCATCTGCCATCTTCTGGTCGTCCTTTGCGGCAATAGCATCGCTAAATTCAACAATCTTCGCATTAAATTGCTCTTTATTGATACGCTGCTTTCCTTCATTGAGCATCCCCATTGTTCCATTTACAACCTCTACTTCCCAGTTAATGGCATCAATGATCCCTCTTAAAAACTGATTCGTATCATCTAAGCGCTCGCCAGACAGCTCCTTTACCACAATATTCATGTTTTTCAATACCCGGCCATTAAACTCCTTTAAAATCTCTAACGCTTCTTTCTGTTCTGCCCTATTATCTTCCATGATCCTTTACCCGGCCATCATAGCCTTCCCTTTCTTTACATTTTCTCTTATTAATATCGGACAATCTCCAAATAATCTTAACGCTGCCCATGAACAAAAATCTGATTAATCCCAAACCTCCAAATACCCTTCCTCTGCTTCTTCCTGTGCAATTTCCAACATCCTCCTTGCCGACAGTTTTTCCTGGTACTTGGGATTATCAAACAGATTTTGATGATCTTCCCGTACAACATGTCCCTTTTCAAATGAAATTGCATAAAAATCACGCCCCAGCCATGCAAAATCCCTGTCTGATATCGTATCCGGGTTAAAGTATAAACCGCCATACCGGAAAGAATGCCAGTCCCTGAAATGATAGGCCTGCGGATACCTGCGTGTTACATATGTTCCATAAGTTTCAAATTCACTAAAGCTATTGGACTGCAGTTTGTCCACATCAATAGCATTTATGATTTTCTCCCAATAAAATTCCCCCGGGATAGCATGGTTGCTTTCTATCTCATGTATCAGGTCTTTCATGATATCACAATTGATTAACATATGCTCAGATATAAATGATTTTTTAATACTTTTCCCCATGCCTGGTATAAGTTTTGACATCACACGGAAATATTCTTCGTGATACTCCTGTTTTAAATCCAAATAAGGAACGCCGCTGCCGTCCCCTGGAAACATAGAAAACGGTTTACATGGTATTGTATCCCCATCCCATACCAGATAATAAGCATCCTGGCATATAAAGGAATACTGCATTTTTAAAAATTGCTGGTAGTACCATCCAGTGACCCCTCTGGGTAGTTCCCTTCCATTTAGTATATCCTTTAATGCACATTTCATTATATCATGGACACAGGCAAATGGAAGAATATCATTTTCATCTGCAAACCCTGCCTTGTTGTTATTTCCGATAGCTTCTACCAAAGAATGAACCTCTTCATTCCCAACATATAAAACACGCCTTGCGGGCATATTGGACAAAAGCCTTGAATAATTGCCCTCTAGCCTTCTATAATCTGACGGCGTTACTACAATAATTGCATCATATGACTGTACTGTATCCATATTTTTTACTGTTTCCTCCTCTATATCCCATATCCAATGTCCCTTGTACAAATCTTCCCTTTATGCTAAAATAAGTGTAGTATTACTTAATATAAAAGGAGATACTTATTTAGATGCAGACCATATTAACCCTTCGCCAGCTTATCCGCTCCATACAGCTTCATCCGCCTATAGCATCCTCTGTTCCCTGGGACGACATACTCGCTTGTCTTCTTGCTGAATATGAATGCTGTTCCTGTATTTATCCTGCTACCCAATACCAAACCATCCAACAAACCTTAAGCTCAATCATTACGGATGCCAGGCAAATCCCTGCCAAAGCTGATGCTGCTACAACCATTGACCTACTCGAAAAACTCGTATTTGCGCTGGAATTTCTGCCAGAAGCACAACATATCGATCCATTGCTCAACCAGGCCAATTTTGACCATGCCTGTTTGAACCACAATAAGAATAATACCATTATCGTACTTGGCGATTCGCATGTCAACTTTTTTAGCGGAAATGAGGAACTAACTTTTCTGCCCATTGGACATGAAGTCAATACATGCCCCATCCAGACCGTCTATCCTTTTACCCCTCTGCATGTCGGCCCATGCCTGGCGTATAACTGTAACCGGGCGGACACTACGTTGCGTTTTCAGGAAAAAGTGGCTTGGCTATGCCAAAATTTCATTTGCCCGCATGCTAAGATTATCTGCTGTCTCGGTGAAATTGATCTGCGTGTGCATGTTTTTAAACAAACCAAAAGGCAGAACAAGGATTATAAGCAAATCGTAGATGATATCCTTACTGAATATATACGGTTTTTGGTATCTCTTTCAGACCAGGGCTATCAAATTTACTGTTGGGGTCCTATTGCTTCGCAGACGCAAAGCTGCCCGTTAGATCCTATGTTCCCAAGAAACGGTTCGGAAATGGAACGGAACCAGGCTACTGCATATTTTAACCTTCAATTATCTGCCCTATGCCAAGAGCATGGTATTGTATTTTTATCTATCTTTAATAACATGATTACAGATGAATACCAGACCTTGGAACAGTACCTTTCCGCAGACCGCTGCCATTTAAGCCAGCGCGCACTCCCCCTTGCGAAAGAGGAATGGAAGAAGCATAACCTTTTCATTTTCTAACCGGAGGAACCCTATGCACAAAAAAATATCCATTATTATTCCTTGTTATAACGTAGAACCTTATATTGACCGCTGTTTGACATCATTATTAAACCAAACAATTGGTATAGAAAACCTCGCCATAATCTGTGTAAATGATGCGTCCACAGACAATACATGGAACAAATTAGAAGCCTGGAAAAAACATTTCCCAAATGATATTACTTTAATCAACTGTACCAAAAACGGCAGGCAGGGAACCGCACGAAATATAGCATTCCCCTATGTTACAACCCCTTACGTCGCCTATCTCGACGGCGACGATTGGATAGAACCAGATATGTACGAAAAGATGTACCAAAAAGCCCATTTCTACAATTGCGATATTGTATTCTGCGGTATGATCCGAGACTGCGGCACCACGCCTGCTATCCGCACAAAGAATTCACCTTCTGCATGGCTGCTTATCGTTGATTCCGTCCAGGAAAGGAAAAAATTAATTATCCATAATACCATAAAATACAGCTGCTGCGACAAACTAATCCACACAGATTTCCTTGCACACCACCAGATCACATTTCCAGAACAGCTAGCATATGAAGATATCTACTGGGGAAGCATGCTCTATCTTTATGCAAGGGCTATTTGTATTATGGAAGATCCATTTTACCACTATTACATAAACCCAGCTTCTACCGTATTATCAACTGACCATCCATACCACAAAGATATTTTACAAATTAATCAACTACGCTGGCAGATGTACCAGGCCAGAAATGCCATAGAGCTTTACTGCCATGAGCTGGCATATGACTTTCTAATTTCCGGTTATTTATTAGCCCTTAAAATCTTAGCGCTAAGATATACCACCAGCACCTGGAAGGATTACCGGACGCTTTGCGAAAGTACGCTTGCGCATATTCCTGATTTTACTGCCAACCCCTATTATTCTTTGTTTACGGACTTCCAAAAACTCCAGCTTCAAATGCTGGCAGAACCATTGACCCCCCGAGAATGGGAGGAATACTGCCATTTTTTTAAAACACATCCAAATATGAAATGAGGTAGCCTCTATGAACATCCTTTACTTTTGCTGGAACGAAAATTCCTCCTCAGACATTGAACAGTCTTTTTCCAACCTCGGGTTTTCTTTCGCCAAAATATCCTGCCACTTAAACAGCTATGATTCTGACCCTGTACTCACCCAGCAGATAAATGAAATACTCCGACAATATAAGTTCGATTGTATTTATACATTTAATTATTTCCCAATATTATCAGACATTGCCCAAAACCATCAGCTTGCCTATATAGCATGGATCTATGACTGCCCAAACCTTACCATCTATTCCCACACTATTGCCAACCCATGCAATTACCTGTTTTTATTTGATCGGGCAATGTACCGGCAGGCATGCTCCCTTGGCGCAAAACACGCGTTCCACATGCCCCTTGCCGTCAATACAAACCGATTAAACCAGCAATTAAACTTAACCGGGCAAATACCTGCAGCATATAATTATTCTTATGGCATTTCTTTTGTCGGAAGCCTCTATGAAAACAATATGTATGACCAGATCCGCTACCTTCCGGAGAGGCTGCGCGGATATTATGACGGGGCAATGCGGGCACAGCAGGAAATATGGGGATACCACTTTCTGGAGGAGCTAATTGGGGACGATATTTTAACGGAAACGCTTTCCTATATCCAATTAGAGGAGAATCCAGCTTATACATTTTCTCCCCGCCAGATCATTGTACATATGCTAGATCAAAAAATCACTTCTATGGAAAGGAGCCGCCTACTGCAACAACTATCCCAAAACAGCACGCTTGATCTTTTTTCAAGTTCCCCCTGCAAACCCACTGGAAGCCTAAGGGTGCACGGGGCAGTTTCTTATACTGGAGAAATGCCTTTTATATTCCGCGATTCCAAAATCAACCTGAATATTTCCCTGCGTTCCATTACAAGCGGAATCCCGCTGCGCTGTTTGGATATTATGGGCTCACACGGATTTTTGTTATCTAATTACCAGCCGGAACTGGCAGAATATTTTGTCGCAGGAGAAGATTTTGTTTATTTTGAATCCGATGAAGATCTGCTCGCCAAAGCAGAATATTTTCTTATTCATGAAAACGAACGGAAAGAAATCGCTGATAATGGGTGGCGCAAAATACAGGCTGCTTTTTCTTATGATAAGAAGCTTTTGGACATCTTTTCTAATGTTGTTTTTTAAGCTTGCCAATGTCATTAGTGCCCTCTCCAAAAATACTGATACGCTACCTCAACCTCCCTGGCATGCGCTTCCCGGCAAAAGCTCATTTCATCTAACACAATACTGCTTTTATCAACCATTTCCACCCAATCTTCTGCCGTATAATATATACAATGCCCCGGATCACAAATCCCTATATCATACCCATCTAAATGCTTAGGCACCTGTTGGCAAAACGGGTGGCTGGCATTATAAAAACTGCCCGTTACTGTTCCTTTCGGTTTTAACCAATAACGTATTTTTTCAAACAGTTGTAACCCGTTTGACACATGCTCCCAAACGCCCCCAGTTAATATCACATCCACAGAAGCTGCCTCTATGGTACCCTCTCCTAGTTCCAAAATATCTGCACAAATCACTTCTGCTGCCAGTTTTGCCAGTTTCGCAGCCCGTGCCTCACGCTCGATTCCAATGACACGCGCCTGGGGAAACAGATACTTTATACGTGCAAGCGTCGCCCCTGTACCACATCCTATGTCCAAGACGCAAAATCTCTCATCTCTATCCTTTATAATCTGCCCAATTTCCCACACTTTCAAATAAGAATACCGTGAAGGATGCAGCTTCCATTTCTCAATAAACTTCTGCTGGTTACTGTTCATCAGCCCAAGGACCTGCCCTTTTCTACGGCCAAAGCTCCTGCTTCCATAATGGTACACAAAACTATTCTTACATAATAACTGGGCAAACCCCGCTTCTGCCAAACGATACCCCAAATCTGTATCTTCAAAATTTCCTGGTGAAAACTGCTCGTCCAATACACCGATCTCATTCAATGCTTCCCTTTTGACAAGCAGCGAAAAGCCCACCAGCCATACCTTCTTCTCATAAGGGTTTGCTGCCGAAACCGGATGCCTTTTGGCATAATCCAGGTAATTTTCCGGTGTAACACCCTCTTCTTCTATATTCTGGTAATTCGGACAGTAATTGGACATGCTTCCGCAAGCGCCTGTACGCTTTGTTTCATACAATCCCATTTGAAGCCAAAATAATGCATTTGGGGGTACAAGTGTATCGCTGTTTAACAGCCAGATATCACTGTCCGCTTCTGCCAGACCAATCCCCTGGTTGCATCCAGCAGGAAATCCCAGGTTCGCCGTATTACAGTGTAATTTGATATCAGCCTGCTGTTTTAGCCAGGCAGCGCTTCCGTCGGAAGACGCATTTTCCACTACAATCAATTCATATGTACCTGGGGCACAATTTTGACGGATGCTTTCAATACACTCCTGTGTTTCTTTTTGGGTATTATAAGAGAGGATGACCACTGCTGTCTTGGGAATATTAATATGGTACTTTTCCTGTATCCCTTTCGCCAATTTTACCAGCTTCCCCTTGTCATCCCCTTTACAGGCAAACGCCTGCTGCCGATAGTATATATACGCCTGCACAGGGTTTTTATGTTCATAATATTCTCCCAGGCGGCGGGCAGCGGGCAGGTAGCTGCCGCATTTCCAGTAATAATCCACGGCTTTATCCATCTGTGACAAACATTCATATATCACGCCAATATTATAATATGCTAAAAATGAATCTGCCCCTGTCACATTACTTTTATGGAGTACTACTGCCTTTTCAAATGCTGCAATGGCCTCCCTATAAAGCTCATTATTCATGTAGATAAGGCCCATCAAAAATTGAAAATCGGACGTTTGGCCAAATACCCCCTCTATTCCAGTAAATCCCAGCGCTTCTTCGACCCGCCCGGAATTCAGCAATGCGTAGCCATAACAATTGACCATATCAATCACATATTCCAGCTCCGTCTCCAATTCAAACAAAAGCCCTTTCGAAAAATAACTGCATGCCATATCATACACGCCCATCATGTAATAAGACTTTCCAAGCTGGTATAATATATATGGATCGTCACCTTCCTCTTTTAAAACTTCTTTTAGCAGCCCAATATTGCGCAGTGCTTTATTCTTTTTTTGTTCTTCTGTTAAAAAGTAGCCGCTGTGCTCGGCTTCAACCGGAGCAATATAAGTCTGGCAGCTTGTGTTATTATTTGCTACAAGCTGTTCATGGATCCTGCCTTCGTAATGGTAATACCTGCGGTCAAATAAACGGCTGACATACTCTTTTACTTCCATTCGCCGCTGCTGCGAAAGCACCTGGTTTTTCAGCAGTATCCTGCCCACATGCCCAGGCTTTTCTTTTATATTTTTTTTGAGCTTCTCAATATCAATCCATTCTACAAACTCATCACTGTCCAGCGCCAAAACCATATTATTTTTTGCCTTTGAAACAGCAAAATTTTTCGCTTTTGCAAAATCGTTGCACCATGGGAATTCGTATACAGACTGCGTAAATTCGGATGCCATAGCAGCCGTCCCATCTGTAGAACCGGTATCCACCACCACCAGTTCAAAACCGTATTCTGAAAGCCTTTTCAGGCATTCCCTTAAGTTTGCCTTTTCGTTTTTCGTAATTATGCATACCGATATATTCATGTAATCTGTACTCCTTCTAATGCCTTGGCATCCTCTATCTGGCCGTTCTGCAAATAAAGTTGTTTAACCCGTTCTAAGACCCCCTCTTTATCCAGGCTTAAACCAGGGCTGTTTAGCAATATCACCATTACCATTACCCAAGAAACAGGATGATTCAGGAAATACTGTTTATCCTCCCGGCACAATTCACGCTGGATACATGCGTTTAGAATCTTTGACACATCCCGGTAGTGTGCGATAAGGATATCCATTTGCACCGAATACTGGCAAAGCCCTGCTATACCACGTTTTTCTTCTTCGTCCATGATATACAAAAGCTGTTCCATAATAGGGAGCTCCCCCTTAATATCAGAAAGCTCTAGACGCACGTCAGGCCGTATTTTTGTAAATTCGTAAAATAATTCCCTAGCCTGTAGAATTTCCCCCATTTTTACTAACTGGGAAACAGCCAGCTTTAATTCTACTGTCTCTGCTTTTTCTGCCGTAAGGCCGACTGGGCATTCGTATGCTTTTAGCTGTTTTTTTATAATCCAAAGAAGCAATAATTGTTCGGAAAGAAAGCCAAATACCCTGCGGTTGTATAAATCATAGGAACTGACGTCTATTTCCTTTTCAGCTTCCTGCAAAATGGCAAACAGCCAGCTGGCATAATCCAAAAATAATTCACGCCTTGCCACCATCAGGTTGCCATAATAGTACTTAGGCTGGTTTATCACCTGTACAAACAGTGGGTAATCTTCGGGATATAATTTTTTAATTGCCCTGCCTACAGAATACAAATCTTCTGCATTATGCGCTTCTCCATAGTACTCCAGGTAGTTTCTATCAGCCTCCATTTGGGGGGATACCACGATATCATATGTTTTGAACAAGCGTTCATAATCACACCCCCTTAATAATTGCCGATCCTGATCTACAAAAAAACGGCGGTAATGGCAGATTCCGATTATATCGGAATCCGTATCGTTTTTCCAGACCCAGTATACGCCCGTCAATTCCCCGTAACGATCATTCCACGCAGAGATATTTTCTCCTGTATTATCATTTAGATACCCAAGATCCCCACCTAATGCCCTGCCAACATGCAGGGGAATATATAGATTTTTATCCTCCGGTTCCAAAAAAACCTTATGTGTCATGGTATATATTCTGATTTTCATTTACTTCCCCCATTTACCTGATCTGTAATAGCAATGATCCGACTGGCTTGTTTTGCCACACTATACTCCCTCTCTGCTTTCTTTCTTCCCCTGTCTGCTATTTGCCTTCTGTAACCGTCCCGTTCCAAAAGCATTTTGATTAGAGCCGGCAATTCCTCCAGCCTCCGAAGATCGTAACAGCACAATTCCCTGCCATCCGTAAAATGTTTTTGTATATAGCTGCTTTTGTCCGTTACCACAGCTGCTCCGGCAAGCATAGAATTTATAATCCTTTCATTACATCCGCCCTTATGCCAGGATAGTATATTCAACGATATTTTAGCCTTTTTAAATGCATGGCTGCTTTGCTCAGAAAGCACCTCATCATGGCAAACCAATTTGTCCGACCCCAAAAAAGGGCTGCTTTTCCAGCTTTGTCCAAATACATGCAAACTAATGCCGGCGTCTAACAGGGTACGGATAATCTTTTCGCGGTAATAATATATAATACAGCGGTTGACATTGCCCATTTCATACATCATACGCACAAAGCCTTCTTTGCCCACTTTAATATCATAATCCAAAAGCATCTGTTGAAACGCTTTTTCCGCTGGTTCATTGACCCATTTTTTTAAATACCGCAGATACCGCACTGCCATAAATTTGACATTTCTTTTACATATGCGCAATTCGCTAAGGATATCACGGTAATTCCAGTAAGTTCCCATAAATAAAACGTCATATTCCCTGCACGGGTTATGGAGGTTTTGTATGAGCCCTCCAAACGGTATCAAAAAGCATCCGGATATATCTGGGGCATATGTTTGGATAAATTTTACATACGTTTCATCGTGCGTGGCAAAAAAGAAATCCCTGCCATGACAGTTCAATTGTTTATAAAACCAAAAGGGGTGATCAAACAGCATCTGAATTTTGGGGCCATGGATTAAATCTGTCAAATAGCACCCTGCATTTTCCAAAAAACATTCAAATATTTTATTTTGAAACCCAATTACAGCCTGATAACGTTTTCCGAAAAACTGATCCCATTGGGCAGAATCCATAGCCGCCACATTGCAAACTTCCACACATTTTCCGCAGTTATGGATACCCTGCGCTAAATTTTGCGCCATATCATTTACCACATTATAACAACTGGTTTTTGCTATTAACAGCAAGAATGGCTGCGTGGCCTGGTACAATTCCCAATACCTCTGATTTTTACTAAGCATATCCTGTAAATATAGCATACAGCCCTCATCTTGGGATTGTGATGCAAACTGCACGCAGCCTTCTAAAAACGGTTCAAAATAATTTGCCTCCCGCAAAACTTGCGAATAACGGCTTAGAATATATGCATCTGTATAAAAATCGCTTGTTAAAACACCGCCATCTGCCACCCTTTCATCTACAATACATCCAACCCTTTCATTTTGAGCCAGGCGTATCAGGAGTTCATACCCTTTTCCATTTTTTAACTTCTGATTCTCCCCTCCGGCCTGGCAATAAAGCTCTTCATCCACCCAATAACCAAAAGCAGCGTATTTTTCATTGAGAATAATTTGCAGCCAATCTAAACTGGTATCAATCTTTTGGGGCAATATACATATTACATCCACTCCGTTTTCCCTGCTAAACCGTTCAATCTGCTCCTCTGAGATAAAATTTATATGGCTGGCGCCTATAAACCTCCATCTTTTCATTTCGGCCCTACTGCCTCCCTGTCTAATATGTCGTACCAATACCTGGCAACCCGCTCCCTGTCTTTTACATAACACACAGCAAGCCCAAACACCGCTTCACGCGAAATCAATCCCTGACGGTGCTTTTTTAGAAGTTCAAAAGCCGCACTGCCATCTCCATACTCCATCCGTTTTACTAAAAATTTATCTTCCCGGAAGTTCTGCAATAATTCCTGTGATTTCATCCCATCTCCATAAAGAGGGGACATGCTGCATGCATGCTGTTCTATCTGCCGTACAAAACAAATATTCTCCAGGCAAACCAGCTCTGCCCTTGATCCAAGCAGAGAATGGTATTGCCCCAGCAATTGCCCTGCCTGTCCAACCGCCCCGCAATCTACCAAACGGAATACTTCGTTTTGAAACTCCTCCAATAGCTTTGCCTGGCTGCTTTGGTATTGATACGTTTCAGCTTGTACAAACGCTTTAATATCTTGGTATTCACGTGAAAATATCCGGCGCTCCCCCTCATAATCTGCCAGTTTACTCGTTTCATTGTCGTGCCAGCACCACGGCTTTTTTTGATATGGTACAACAACCCGGCATCCCTGTCTTTTCATTTCCAGTGACTGGGATATATCATAAAAATCCCATTTTTTAAACAGATCTTCCCTCCATGGAAGATCATATTGCGTTGCCATAAACAGCCCGTCAATTGCCTCCGCAAATACTGCCTTTTTCGTGCCTTGCTCTGATTGGTAATTTAATTCTAATGGTTTGCAGTTTGTATCTACCCGCCCAATATCCCATGCGCTGTGCACCATAACATCGGGAGGGATCTCTCTTGCCCCTACTACCCCGACCATTCCAATCGTTGCGTCTTTTTGAAATATGCTTACTAACTCATCTAATAACCCAGTATAAATAAGGCAGGTGTCCTGATGCAAATAAATCCGGTATTGTGCATTTGACTGCGCCATGCCACAATTATATCCCGATGCCATAGAGGATGCTCCTTCTATAACTGTTATTTCTATCTGCATCCCCTGCGGGATACACAGGCGCCTAATATAATAGGTGCATTCTTCCAGTTCCCTTCTGTCGTTCGCACATATAATAAATTGTATTTTACTGGAATCAGCCATTTTTCTCCGCTCCATATTCTGACAGGAATTTCTTACGTTCATTATAATAATTGCTTAAATTCAAAAAGCCGTCATCATGGATGCACCAGGGCTCTTCCATTGCCGGAACCACCACCCGGTATCCCTTCCTGCGAAACTCAAATGACTGGGAAACATCGTAAAAATCCCATCCGGTAAACAAATCTTCCCTCCACGGCACATCATATTGTGTCGCCATTAACAATCCGTCTACCGCTTCTACCTCACATATTCCCGTTCCGCCCATGACACTCATCCCCGCTTTCACCACATTGCTGGTATAAATCCGCCCTACCCGTTCCCCATACCACATAACCGCATGTTCAGGCAATTGGGGCGCGCCTACCATACCAATTAAACCAATGCTTTTGTCCTCAAACACTTCCAGAAGCTCTGTAAGAAAATTCCTATTTACGATAAAGACATCCTGGTGAAGATAAATTTTATATTTGGCATCACTTTCCTGCATTGCTGCATTATAACCTGAAGTCATGGATACAGCATCAGAAATCGTAAGCACATCCACTTCATACCCTTCTGGAACATGCAGGCGATTGATATAATACAAGCATTCTTTTTTATAGCCTTCGTGGTTGACACATATTATAAAGCAAAATTTTTTTGTATTCATGATTCACACAACTTTCTAAACATTTCCGTGATCTGTGTCGGATGTCCGACGCGTTTTAGGCAATAGGCAGCTTCTTCTTTTTTGCCGGCTTTCAGGCACAAGTCCGCCATTGTACATAAGATTTCCTCTGTACCAGGACAAAGCTCATCCGCATATTTCAACATGGAAAATGCCATTCCGGGCATATTATGCTCCAAAAATAAAGCTGCAAGCCGGGTTAAAAGACCTACTTTATCCATTCCTGCCACATGTACCGCATATTTTAACAAGCATCCAGAAATATGTTGCCTGTGAACCAGTTCCAACAAGCAGCTCCCAGCCCGATCTTCTGCATCAAACTCCAAACGCCACAGTCCAAATTTAATATCCTGGATAAAAGACATTATTTCGTCAATACTACCCTTTCCATCCAAAACAGTATATTTAACATGGGCTTCCATTTCTTCCTGATAAATCTGGTTTACAAGCATCATATACGCCATATCTGTTACACCTTCAAATTTAGCACAAAATTCTTTAGACGATAACAAGCCAGTAAACTCTTCCCTATCGCCTTTTTTTAAGACATGGTTGATATGCTCCCGGAACGCTGGCAGTTCTTCCTCCCTTATCTTAGCTTCGCATGCGCAAATTTTCTCAATCTGCCGGATCTCCTCTTCTGTTTTAAAAACAGACGGCACACCCTCAATTTCCTTTCGTATTTCTTCAAATAGAACAGGCTCACCCGCTGGAACCTGCTTTGCTATAGCCTCCAGATAATCCAGCCCTTTTACATCTTTACTCAGCCGCACAATTTCTGCAAGTACGCAAATGAGCCTTTCAAAATGGAACATATTATGGATTCCGGCCACAACTGCCAATGGAATGCTATATTGCTTTTGCTGCATACTATGCTTAAACACCACTTTTTCCGTATCCCTGTCCCGTTCCAGATCCCAAAGCTTAAATTTTAAGCCCGTATATCGTTTTTTTGCCTCTCCATACTGTTCGCCTGCCGCCCAGCTTTGACATACGCCATAAAGCTCATATTCTATTTCACAAACTGAGACTATTTTTTTCAGTAATGACAAATCACTATCCATAATTACAGCGTCATCATATTGCCTGCACAATTCGACGGCGTTTTTCAAATCCCCATACTCCATACAACTTATAATTTGATCCGTTAAAGTTTGGTATTGCTGTTTTAATTCATAACGATAACAAAAATCCCCTTCCCGGTAAGCGGGATTTTGGAAAAAGGCAGAATACTCCTGTAATATAGTTCTGCGCCCCTGGTTATAATCCGAAAGTTTGCTCCTTCCGCAATCATGCATGCACCAGGGTGTTTGCTGATGCGGAACTACAACAGAATAACCCGCTTTACGAAATTCAAAAGACTGGGAAATATCATAAAAATCCCATCCGGCAAACAAATCTTCCCTCCACGGAAGGTCATACTGCGTGGCCATGAGCATTCCATCAATTGCTTCTACTTGCCTGCATGTGCCCTGCTGCGGATTTTCCCCCTGCTTGATACCAGCATCCTGCGTATCGCACGCATATGACATCCCAACATTCCATGCCGGATACAAAATCCCGTCATCTGGAATATTGACCCCTCCCAGCACGCCTATCACACCAATTTGCTTATTTTCAAAAATATCTAAAATATCAAAAATAAAACGGCGGTTCCAAATAAATACATCCTGATGCAAATATACTTTATATTTTGCATCTGTCTGTGCCATAGCCTGATTATAGCCTGCCGCCATAGATTTTGCCCCTATCACAGGAAGAACTTCAATCCCATAACCCTCCGGCAACTCCAGTTCATCCAAATAAGAACGGCATTCATTTAAATATTGCTCATTGTTGCAGCAAAGGATAAAAGCAACTTTTTGCTTATCCTGTCCACCGGAAAGCTTTTGTAAATTCTCTGCGGCCTGCAAACCGCCTGCTTTTCTGTAAAGAGCTGAAAGGCGCCTTAATATTTGTTTTGTATCAAGCGTACTATGTGAAACTAATTTAACCAAAGCTTCCACCGAGATCCTATTTTGCAGTATAGATTCTGCCAGCTTTTGCCCGCCATCCCCCATTCCAAATTCCAAACCATATATCCAAAACCTAACCCTATGATAACGGTGCTTGACATCTTCCCAAAGATCGCCCTGCAAAAAAAAGCGACTCTTACTTTCCCCCACCTGCTCTTCATACCATATCTCCATTACATTTCGCAAATCAGACAACTCTGTTTCACGGCTGAGCTTTTGATAGTTTTCATATAAGAACACATATACCGTTTCAAATTCCCCACGGTCAAACAACTGTACCAGCTGTCCCTTTACCTCCTGTGTAACCTCCCATTGTTCTGGCTGAAACCCGGTATTTTGCTCTACATTGCCCCCCGAAAGGTAGCTGCCATATTCCCTTATGAAAATCTGACGCCCTATCTCGTAATATTCCAGATTCTGATAGCCGTCATCATGAAAACACCAACTGTCCTTTTGAGCCGGTATTTTTACAAGATATCCCGCCTTACGAAATTCTATTGCCTGGGAAACATCATAAAAATCCCATCCTGTAAACAAATCCTCCCGCCAAAGAATATCATACTGTGTTGCTATTAAACAGCCATCCACCGCTTCGACAACCAGCCCTTCATCCTCTTGAGGAATTTTACCCACAATTTCGAACGACATGAACGAATCATTCGTTTTTAAACGTCCACAATTCCATGCGGAATATATAATACCGTTTTCTGGCAGCCCAATCCCTCCAACAACACCGCACATTCCAACCTGCTTATCCGCAAACAATTTAAGTATATCGTATATAAAGTTACTATTTAACAAAAACATGTCCTGATGCAAGTATACTTTATATTTTGCATCCGATTCCTGCATCGCTTGGTTATATCCTGATGCCATAGATGCTGCTCCATAGACCATTTTTATCTCCATCTGCATTCCTTCCGGTACGTCTAGCCGTTCTAAATAACCGCGGCACTCTTTTTCATACATACCGTCATTCGTACAACAAATAAAACATATTTTATGCTCATCCATAGTGATTGTGTCTTCCTTTTCTCATAGATTTTCTATTTTCTTTTTCAAGGGTTTATGTTATATTTGTTTTATTATACATAATATCAGGAGGAATTACCATGCATTTTCTCTTTATCCATACAAAAAAATCCGTATTTGACATCCCATGGGCATTAATAGAATTAAAACACCACGTATCTATCCTTGAAGATTTTGAATTTGATCCTTTAGAAGACAATACCGATGCTTACAAAGCCGCTACCCATAAAATCAAAAGCGATACATTTGACTTTGTAATTTCCTACCTTTTTATTCCCCAAATATCCGATATCTGTGAGGATTTATCCGTTAACTATATTTCCTGGACCTATGATTCCCCGCTGGTATCACTGTTCCATCCGTCAATTTATAACCGCCATAACTATACCTTTATATTCGACCGGGCTGAATACGAACGTCTCTCCAAAAATAATATCCCCCATCTTTACCATCTTCCTCTGGGGGTCAACCTCTCGCGTACAGGCGCATTAAATATTACTCCTGAAGACGAACAAAAATATTCCTGTGATATTTCTTTCATAGGCAATTTATACGAAGAGAATTCGTACAACCAAATTATACATTTATTCCCAGAGCATTTGGCATTAGAACTCAAAACTTACCTAATGAAAAACCTGTGCTCCTGGGATACCGTAAAACCATGGCCGCGCACTTCCCCTGCTGTTACTGACTATATCATACAGGTATTACAGGGCAAAAATTGGAACAGATGGGATATGGATCACTCCCTGTACTATGGAATGCTGATTCTCACCCGCAAGCTGGCCGAAATGGATCGCATTACCGTATTAAATACGCTTGCTGAACATCATTCCATTGAATTATATACAAACAGCAGTACACAACACCTAAACAGGATCCATGTGAATGAAGGCGTAGACTATTACACCGACATGAACAAAATATTCTATCTAAGCAAAATCAATTTAAACATCACCTTGCCGTCCATCGAGACCGGACTTCCCCAAAGGATCTTTGACATTATGGGAAGCGGCGGATTTGTTTTGACAAATTATCAGGAAGAGGTTGAAAATCTCTTTACGATAGGCAAGGATATTGAAGTATTCCGCGATCTGCAGGAACTGCTGGATAAATGTTCTTATTACCTTACGCACGAAAAAGAACGCTTAACAATTGCAATGAACGGATACCAAAATGTCCGGAACTACCACAGCTACACACGCCGGATGAACCAAATATTAAATACGATTGAGGGGGAAAACCATTGAATATCTTATTTTACCGATATGGAAGCATCTGTGAACCTGATATCATCGCATCTTTCCAGGAACTTGGCCATACAACCGCAGAAATTACAGACGAAATTACCAATAAAGGCCTTCTAGCCCAGGAATGTATCCGTATTGTCAGCGATTTTCTCTTAAAACACCCTATAGATGCCGTATTTAGTATTAATTTCTTTCCTGCGCTTTCCGAAGTCTGCAATATATTTAAGATCCGCTATCTAAGCTGGGTGGTAGACTCCCCTGTGATGGAGCTCTATTCCACCTCCATAAAAAACCCTTATAACCGGGTATTCCTGTTCGACTATGTATTATACCAGGAAATATCCCCCTTCAACCCAGAATGCGTCTTCCCCCTGCCGCTTGCAGCAAACGTCAAGGCAAAAAGCGATGTGGTAGCAGCAGCCTCCGACCAGGAACGCAGGTCATTTTCTGCCAGTATTTCTTTTGTTGGCTCGCTGTATACCGAAAAGTGCCCCTATGACCGCCTGGATAACCCCCCCGGCTACTTAAGCGGCTATTTAAATGCCATAATGGACGCCCAGCGCAAAATATACGGATATTATTTCATTGAAAATGTATTAACTGATGAAATTGTAGAAGATTTCAAAGCACATTTCCCCCATTTTTATACCTTCCCGGCAAAATCCTATTTAACGGATAAAATCACGCTCTCACAGCTCTACATTGGCAACAAAATAACTGCCATGGAACGCATAGAAACCATGAAAATATTAAGTGAACATTTTGAAACAGCCATATATACCGGAAGCGATACCTCCATGCTTCCATACATACATAACTGCGGCCTTGCAAAATCCCTTACAGAGATGCCTGTTATTTTCCATGAAAGCAAAATCAACCTAAACACAACTTCAAAAGCAATCCGCAGCGGACTGCCCTTGCGCATATGGGATATTTTAGGCTCTGGTGGTTTTGTGCTTTCAAACTATCAGGAAGAAATACCGCAATTCTTGTCAATTGGGGAGCACCTGGACATATACAGCAGCATGGAAGAGCTTGTAGAAAAATGCCACTATTACCTCTCCCATGAAAAAGAACGGATCGATATTGCAAGAAATGGGTATGAAGAAGTATGTGCCCGCCACACCTATGAAATTAGGCTCACTGAGCTTTTTTCATTGGCATTCGGAATATAAAATTATCATTTAAAACAAGAGAGGATTGTTACGCATTATGAATATATTATTCCTAGAATGGGGTTGTTTTGGAAAAGTTGACGCCATATTTACATTAGAACAGCAAGGGCACAAGATTTTTGACTTTGAACATCCGGATTATCTAGAAAGGATCAGCCATGATTTTGAAACTGCTTTTGACGCATTTGTAGAAGAAAACCACATTGATCTTTGTTTTTCCTTTAATTTTTATCCCGTGTTATCTTCCTCTGCGAAAAAACACAACTTAAAATATATTTCCATTGTATACGATTCACCATTTGTTATGCTGTATTCTTATACAATTATTTATGAAACAAATTATGTTTTCCTTTTTGACCGGCAAGAATACTTAAAACTGCGTAAAATGGGGATTACAACCATCTATTATATGCCGCTTCCCGTCAATGGTACTATCATTGACTATCTTTTGACAAAAGAATATGACTATGGAAAGCTTTCTGCAGATGTGTCATTTGTAGGGGCATTATACCATGAAGACCACAATTTTTTCTCAAAATTAGAGGGCATTTCTGATTATACCAGAGGGTATTTAGAGGGATTGATGAATGCGCAGCTACAGATATCTGGATATAATTTTATAGAAGAAGCCCTTCCAAAAGAAGTGGTGGGCGATATGCAGCGTGTCGTAAAATATGACAATTCCAAGTATGGCATAGAAACACCGGAATATATCTTTGCTAATTATTTTATTAACCGCAGACTTACGGCCATTGAACGGCGTGAGCTGCTGACTGCGGCTGCAGGATGTGCGAACCTCAGGCTTTATACGCTGGATAAAAATGCCAGCATTCCAAATGCTTCGAATATGGGGGCTGTTGACTACTATTCCGAGATGCCTTATATCTTCCACAACAGCAAAATCAACCTAAACATTACGCTGCGGAGTATACAATCCGGTATTCCACTGCGGTGCATGGATATTATGGGGGCTGGGGGTTTTCTGCTTACAAATTTCCAGGCGGATTTTTTGGACGATTTTATTCCAGATGTAGATTTCGTCTATTTTGAAGATAAGCACGATTTAGTTAATAAGATTGATTATTATTTGACCCATGAGCACAAACGAAACGAAATCGCGCACAATGGACATGAGAAAGTAAAGAAAACCCATAGTTTTGAAAGGTGCTTTGAGGAAATTTTTCAGGCTGTTTTCAAATAAGCCCCCATTTTTCCAGGGGAAGGCTGTGGCATTACATATGCCACCCTTTTATCCCCATCTCATTCAGCAATATATGAAACATCTCTTCCACTGTCTTCTTGCCATCATTCAAAAGCCTGACATCAGGCTCTTTCGGCAACTCCAGCTCCAAATCCACACCCACGACATCCTTTGCCGCACCTGTCTTCAACCCTTGGTAGAGATTTTTCTGATTCCTTTCCTCCAACACAGCAACTGGGACTTCAATATATACCTCTACATAATTGGCAATATTACTACGGTTCCATCCCCTCACCTGATCAAACATGGAAATCGTACAACAAATCACATACATTCCCTGATCCACCAGCAATTTACATAATCTGGCATACCGCATAGCGCATAAAAAACGCTCCTCCTTAGAATAACCCAAATCATTGCCAAATGCGCTGCGCAATGCGTCCCCATCAAATATAACTGTATTAGGGTATTTTTCTTTCAAATACTTATACAGCATATTCCCCAGTGTCGTTTTTCCCGCACCGGACAAACCTGTCACCCAAAATAATCTTCCTTCCATTTCTATCCCCCGCTGACCACAAAAACTATGCCTTTTTATGAAATCTGGCTTTCTACCACGCCCAGATCCTCACGGTTATCTACCTCAAACCATCCGCGGTTAATATGTACTGCTTTAAGCTTGCTGCCTTCATCAATTAACCCCTGCAGCAAATCAGTCATATACATATTCTGGTACGTACGCGATGTCCGCCACAAAGCCTGTCCCCGGCTTGATCTGGCCTCTGCTTCTTTCGCAAGGGCAAGCATTGCTTTCAAACCAGCCCCCCGAAACCTCATGAGCCCAATATACTGGGACTGGACTTTGTTTAAATCCGTTGTCTTTTGCCCGATCTCCGTTAAATAATCCATATTATCATACATGAGCGTTTCCGCATCGTCCAGGGGATTATCACATCGCTTAGCCCAGTAGCCATACCACCCATCGTCCACAACAACTGAACTATCCTCTTTAGACTCCAATACTTTCTGCAAAACCGACACTTCATATATAATGTCGCCATACGAAATCAAAACATCCTCCTGGCGTCCCATCAATTCCTTTGCACACATCAAAGAACAGACCATATTTGTGGTTTCAAATTTCTCATTAGTAATAATACTGATCGCTGTATCTTTGTATTTTTCAATCAGTGCATCGCTTCGATATCCGGCAACCATTGTAATATCCTCATCTGCAATCCCACAGGCATGCATGGTATCTAACTGGCGGTCAATAATACTCCTGCCCTTCACTTCAACCATACATTTCGGCCTGTCGTCTGTCAGGGGTTTTAGCCTTGTCCCTTGCCCGGCAGCCAAAATAATTACTTTCATTGTTTAAATCCCTTCTTTCCGAAATAACTTCTGGACACGAACCATATCCTTTTCGCAAAATGCCTGCTCCCGTTCCGGATGCCACATAGTACCCAAAATATGCTTTTCCCTATAACCTGCAGCCTCTACTACGCCGTCTTGCGTCCATGCTAAAGCTTCTAACGGTGTCTTTATTATCCGGCATGCCTGGTTATGGTAACTGTTCACATCCAAAGCCCCCCATTTTCCAAGAACTTTATGCCGTACGGCAACATGGCCCTGCACCTGTTCTAAAGTACATCCAAAATAGTCCGCTATTACCTGCATACCCCTGCAAAAGCCATATACTGGCAGCCCATGGAGCAATGCAAAATCCAGGATCTTATACTCCACTTCATCCCTTTCCGGAGCATCCCCTCCATACTTCTTAAGACTATTGCCGCCTGTAAGGATAACTCCGGAAGGGCTTAGGCATGTTAGCATGTGTTTTGCAATGCTCCAAATATTAGGCACTGCAACAGGCAAAAAACCACAGGCTTCAATGAAACGGGGAATGTCCTGATCTGCGCAATCGCGCCTTTCCCCATAACTTTTTACAATCTCCACCCGTTGTGTATATAATACAATCTCCATACCCTTTACCGCCTTATTTTACCTGAGCCATCCATATCCTTGTCGTATAAGGTACCTTTATATGTGTTTTTCCCTTTCCTTCCACTAACTTCCTAATTTCATCGTTGATATAATTAAATTTTTCTTTGGACTGGCGCTGTACTGTTCCATGGGATTTCCAGCCTTCGATAAAGTCTTCCGCCAATATCTCATGTATTACACTTCCTTCAATGTACTTTACATCCCCAAATAAGCCGCTTTTATTAATTACCTCTGTCTGGTCTTCCCTTCTGGTTCCATAACTATAATCTGCAATCTGGGATTTTAAGATTGCTTCTATCTCTTCCTGAAGCGGATCATTTAAATCCCTGTGGTTCCACATACAGGCAAACCAGCCGCCCGGCTTTAAAATCCTTTTTGTTTCAATTAACGCAGCCTGACGGTCGCAGACATTAAAGGAAGAACCAAATGTAACCAAGTGAAAGGTATTGCTTTCCATTCCCGTATGCTCCCCAACACCTTCATACCATGAAACGCCTTCAAACCGGCTGGTTCTTTTTATACCGTTTGCACGCATCGCGTCATTTGGCTCTACCGCACAAACCTGCAAGCCAAATTCCGCCAGCTTTAACGTTAAGTGCGCAGCTCCAGCGCCTACATCACACGCTTTGTCCCCTTTTTGCACCCCACAGGCTTCTAACATTTGATCAATTGCGCCTTGTGCATAATCCGGCCTTTTTAAATATGCCTCTGCTAAATCTGTGTAATCCCATTCTGTTTTCATAATAGTAATCCTCCTGTTATTATCTTAAAATCCTTGTACATTTACCTGCTGCATCAATTTCTAATATCTGTGCTTTAGCATACTTTTCAAAATCTTTTGCCCCCACACCAATAACTGCCGGAATTAAAAGCTCGCCCGCCCGGATTGCCATATGTGAATTGGCACCGCCATACATCGTAATAAACCCGCCAATCCGGTGCGAAAAGATCCAATCATATCCTGGATCTGCGCTTGAAATCAGAATGATCCGACCCTCCATATCTTCTTTGCATGCCCCTTCTCCTAACACACATGTACCACCCCTGACAGAACCTGACGTAATATAATTGGGTTCCGAATCCGGGTAATAAAACCGTACCGCATCCCAGGGGTCTAGGATAACAGGCGGTAGCGTAACGGACTGCGCTTTTTCATAATCACATTTTCCCTTTTGTATAGAATATAAAAGTGTTTTTTGGATATCCCTGGCAGAAGAAAACAATTCATATATGGCATGTATATTCATATAAGCGCATTCTTCTTTTGATATCCCTTCTTTTAGGCCGATTTCCCCAATCAGCCAAATTGCCTTGCTTAAATTCCTGGTAAATGCAAATTTACCATATTCCCTGCCTTCTATAACAGTTTTGATAAAATCCATCAATTCCAGGATATCATTGGTTAACCCGTTTTCAGAGAGGGCATTTTTTAGTCCATTTAACTGGTGCAGTGAAAGGCGGAACTCTTCGTTTTTGTTCCTATCCTGCCCATTTTTTACCCCCCTCCACTCAAAATATAGCTCCGGCGCTTCATCATAACGCAAAGAAGTAATATCATATGTCCCTGGCCGCAGATGCCCGTATTTTTTTAGGAAGGCACCTTTTGATAAATCCCTGAAATCCGTATTCATAGAAGAACTTACTGTATTAACGCCATTCATGAACCTCTCATAATCCTGGTTTGAGAGAATCTTGCATTTCACCAGGGACTGCAAAATCTGAACTGCTATAAAGGCTCCTCTTGCCAGCCCTGCAAATGGAAGCGTCCCATAACGCTTACAATCCTCTAACAGCCAGTATACCTTTTCTATATCGTTTAAGCTGCTGGCCATAATTTCTTCATAGCGTTTATTTAACGTTTCTATTTTGCTATAATCTTTACGCCATAAGCCATTTTCATGATCTATAATACGGTTTGTCACATTCCTTAGTGCGTCTAAAAGCTTCTGTATTTCATCTTCTGAAAAACCATAGTCCTTTAAGACCAGTATCCGTTCTGGCAAATCCAACGTATAGCACGAAAATACAATCTCAAACTCCGCCTTATCGTGTTTTTGAGGATGCTCTATGAGACGGTCAATATAATAATTTACAAGCTTTTCGCTAAGTTCTTGTTCCAGCTCAGCTGGAACAAACGAATTGAAGCTTACCCGGATATCAATATATGGCAGGCCGCAAAAATCTACCATCAATGGAAAACTCCTTAAATTGCGGTATCCATAATTATCCCTTTGATATGCCCACACGCTGTCTGTAATAATCTCGCGATATAAAGACATAGCCAGCGGTTTGGGCCGGGTTCCTATCATTTCAGCAGGGTTCCAGTCTGTCATAACACTGTAAATGGCTTTTCTGCCACACAAAAAAGGTTTGGGCATCTGGCTTGCTTTAATTTTCTCTACGATTTGCAATAAGTCATTCTCCTGCGCACTGCGATCCACAGGCGTTCTTTTTAAGCAAAGCGCCCTTACCTGCAAAATATACACGGAGCCGTCTTCTGTAATGGCAAATTCAACGTCCAGGTTCTCTTGTTCAAAAAATGCTTCTAGTTCTTTTAATGCCTTACAAATCATCTGCATATCTGCCGGCCCATTCCAATACTCTTCACCTTTAAACTGGTAATACAGAAAGTTTTCTGATCCTCTTCCGGATGTTACAGCATATGTCGATCCTGTTTTATCATAATTTATGACGTAGTAATGGCCAAGCGTATTCGGATCTATGGTAAACGCCACCCCGCAGAGCTTTACCTGCTTTAGCATCGGCTGGACTAATACCTGGTTATCCTCCCGGTTATCTTCATAAGAAGCAATTACCCGCATTACAGCTGCTTCAAATTCCCCTACTCCAGATACGCCCAAAACAGACTCATATTTTCCGGCGCCTGATTCTGCTGCTGTATCTTCGCTAAGGGAGCTGCTCCTTACTACGACTTGTGTACTCCATTCCAACTTTTGAAAGGCTTCCAAAATTTGTAATTTACTTTTTTCCCATTCTTCTACGGTAAAACAAAATTGCGGCAATACTTTGGCATTTTGTAGCTGTCCGTATAGCCTGTTTAATGTTTCCGCTTTTGTCCCTAAATGTTCCATCATCCATTCCTTTATGCCAAATACCTATTCTCTTTTTGAGCCATAACCTCTGCCCTGCGGGCTTCCCGCAAAAAATCTGATATCAATTTCTGAACCCATCTGTATGATGCTGTTTTTTCCTCGTCACTTAAGAAGCTGATCCTGTCTTCAAACCGGAATTTCTTTTGGAACATCTCCTTTAGTTCCTTTCTGGTAAATTCCAAGCTGTTAACATATGGATATCCATATTTCTTTTGCCACGGCCCGGTTATTAAAGAAATACGGAACCTGTCAAACGCAGAAAAAAATTCTTCGTGTGTCCGGTAGACTGGAGCTAAATCAAATCCAGTCACAGTACCATAATACTCCTGTTCCCCATGCAATGTAGTCTGCAGTAACGTGTCCGACCAGGAAAGCCCTACTGCTTCACAAAATCCATGAAGCTGCTCCTGCGGATTGCATTTTACATCCTCAAACTTCAAAACGATACGTTTACAATCTGGATATATTCTTTTATTATCATCAGGGCTTTTAAACACAATATAAAATGCCCCAACACTAAACATTTTGTTTTCCTTTTCCATTGTCTTTAGAAGGGCTCCTGATCTGATGCAGGAATTACGCACAAAATTAAGAATATACCTTGAATCTGCAGCTTCCTTAAGCCATATTGTGTAATCTTCGCATTCATTTATAGGAACACAATGTGGTTCCCAATAAATCATCATCTCCGATATATTAGTTATATCCCTTCCCCACATTTTTGCATGTGCAATATGTATCATAACAAATAGTTCCTGTGATGTAAATGTACTTTTTACAGCCAGCATCTTTTTCATTGCTTCATCAAATGCATTTCTTCTTTCACCTTCCCAGTCATGTTTCAAGTCTTGAATATATCCGTCCTCAAATAATCCCCAAAACAAAGGCAAAATATCAGTCCCTTTTTCACAGCTTAACCTTGTACAGATTGAATACAAATTATTATTCAAAGGGCTATACTCTAACATCATAATGCCTGGGTGGTTGTCCAGCAGCCCCCGGATAAACGTATTGCCACTATAAGGTTCGATGCTCCCAATTACTATTTTACCGACTTTCAAGTTATTATCCACCTTTTCTTGCGGCAAACATTGATATTTCAGCATATCATCATTATGTATTGGATACACTACATAATTTGCTGCCGCAGTCATTTTCATGCTTTCTAATATCTTCTTCTCTTTGCTTAATGACCATACATGGATTTGCGCCGCATCGTAATGATAATATTGAGGGACTAAAACCAGACAAATATCTTTGTTTTCAACCTCGCTGGCTTCAATTTGAGGTATCTTGTCTATATAATCCGGATATTCCTCTAATATATCACAATATACTGCTCTTTCAGCTAATTTTTTATCCCGTTTTTGCAGAAGCTGCCTATATTGAATGCAGAATGCCAACTCACCAAACAGCACAAGTTTACTGTCTGCCTTCCCTGCCACATGGGTTAGTACATGAAAAAAGCCGCTGTTTGGAATATCCGCATAATCGTTTATAAAGAACATATTTTCATTCCGCATCAGGCCATAGTAATAATTATAATCATTGAGCCCGCCATTTCCCCATGCACTGTATTGGGCAGAAGGTTCTATCACAACAATTTCATTAATGCCTTTTACGGCCTCTTCCATGGTTAAAATCTTTTTTCCAAACAATACGCCTGTTTTCTCTGAAATAAAGCACGCAATATCCAATCCATTATACAACAACAGGTTATATGCATTTAATGCGCTGCAATCTGTTCCAATGATACCTAACTGTTTGCCGCGCAGCCAGCCTGTAAGCTCCAAAAAGCTTCCTTTCGCATCATTTATCCTTCCGCTGCGTATATTGGCTTCATAGATCTGATCAATACATTCAAACTCTGCTGATACACTGCTTCGTTGCCCCAGGTCTTTTTCTTTACAGCCTGTCCCTTCTGCATATACTATATAATTTTTGTATTCCAGCGAATCTTCCTGTAATGTACAAATATTTTGCCAGGCATCACACCGCCCCCACATCTTATCCGTTACATTTACCGAAATGCCCTCTTTTATTAAATATTGAATAAAATTGAAAGCCAGTTCATTACATCCATGTACCGTTACACAATCAAATTGAGGAAAGATATCCTTAAACCCTAAGACACTGCCACTATAGTATTCTAATTCCTCCAGCATACGCATTTCCTGGTTTGCTTCATCATCCTGCCATGCAAAACACACTAGATGCATCTTTTTATCTACAACTGGCAGCAACGTGGTGCCATAAATATCTTTTGGGCAATTCTTAAAATATTCCCGCCCCTCCTTCCAGATATTGCCGTCTAAAACCAGGCATTCCAGCTGGAATGAGTCTAACAGCCCATTTTCAAGAACGGAATAGGGAATGCTGCCCTCCAAATTTTCTGTCAGTTTTAATACTTTGCCCATAAACCTTCTATAATTGGTCATGCCTGCAAAATGGCCATCTTCATCATAAAGGCAAACCAGATCGTCCCTGTTCGCATCCAGAAATTTTATAATTGCAGCTCCATCCCATTCATGTTTTGCCACATAACAGATCTCTTTATCACAAAATCTAATCATATTAATAACATTCCTTCATATCCATCATCCTCTTTTTTACAGATAAGCATCTATAATCTGTGATTCATACACTGGGTCTTTAATATCCTCTGCTTCTTCCTGGCCTGGTATTTCATTGGTATATTTATTGGTAATCGGTTCCCTTTCGCCGGTTCCCTTTAATAACCATTCATATTCCACATCTACGTGGCCAATATCAATTGCCTGATGGCCTTCTAACGTTAAATCGTAGGCAAAAACGGCTGCGCACGGCCCTGTCGCTATCAAAAACAAATCATCTGTACATGCAGCTCTTAATGCGGAATTCAAAATTTCCGAATAGCGATCATAAGAATTTTTTGCAGGAGCTAAAATACGGCGTATGGACTGACATCCATCAAATAAATCGTTCCCTACCCCAAGCCTTGTCTGTTCCCCTTCAATCATAATAACGTTCCGATCCTTCCAGATTTGTTTTAAATGATCAAAGCGCTTCCTTGGGGCGTCTGTGAATTTATCCCTCAGCATAACATAAGGCCTGGATAAGTATGCGTCATAATATACCTTATCCCTTGAAAGCAGCTGCATATGTTCTCTTCTGACACTATCTTGCATATAGAGTCGGATCCCATTCGCGGCAAACTCAGTAAACTTCTCTAAATTGCCATAATTATCTGCAATCCCTATCATTAAATTGCTGATCTCCGACTGTAGTACCTGTTTTAATCGTTTTCCTAACTGCTCATCCACCTTCTGAAACGGCTGCCTGTTGTGGCCGCATATAATCGCAAATTCTCCGTCTCCAAACCGCGCCATCGATTTTTTATTATCAATCATCTCCTGAATAGATGTTTTAGCATCCACAATAATTGGAAAAAAGAATACAGATTCCAGTTGTCTGGGATCACCAATTTCAAAAGGAAGGTTATTTTCCAGCGATTTCATAAACGCATGCTCCTGAATATTCATTTCATGGCTGTCAGAAATTGCCTTACCAATATCCTGGATCTGCTTAATAAGATCATAAAAAGTATTTTTGTATAACAATAGTGTTTCTTCAATAGAACTTATTTTCTGTTTTAATAATTCATTTTCTTCCTGTAATCCCTTTAACTCGCTCATATGTCACCTTTCTTTTTTAAATTAAAGATTATACTAGCTCAAACTGTATATGATTTTTGCCTCCTTTTCTACCATACCAGACTATTTCAGTAGCAAATTGAGGCCAATCATATATTTTATTATCTACCTTCGATTTATACTTAAATTCCCCCTGCTTTAGCTTATGGTGTTCGCCCGATAAAAGCTGTGCAAAATAAGACAAAAAATCATAATTAAAATCAATCTCTTTTTGAACCGTATCAAGGCAGTATACCATCTCTTTTTGATATTCAAATAATTGACAGCCAATTGGTGAGGCCATAAAATCCGTATACTTTTCTTCCAGATATCTTTTTAATTGGTCATAAAAATCTTTCTTTTCATAAAGCATTTCCAAATACCAGGCCTCTTCCAATGGCCAGACGTACTCTCCAAAACGGGAATCCAAATAGGATAAGGAGCTTTGTTCCTTTCCACCCCCTCCCCAGAAAATTTCAAAAATTTTCAACATTTTACTAAAAGATTTCCCAGCAACCGTATTATCGTTTTCCATGCACCACTCCAATAGCCCTTGATAGAAATCATGGTATGGTACAGAAAGCTCATAATGAAGATATATTGCGATATAACGTGTTAGCCCCAAACAATGGAAACTCTGCACAACTAGTGAAAAATAATATGTCTTTTTCCAGTCCTGGAAACTGAGCGACTTTGTACCCACTACGATTTTGGAATGCTCCACCACAGGCCCTTCTTCTGGCAGACAATGGTACTGATTCAAAATAGTGTCTTTCGTTTTAATCCCATATTTTTTGATATAGTTAGGTTTTGCCATTGCTGAATTGGGAAGCAGCTCACACAGATATATATTAATCGACGTATGCTGGCCATTTTCTAAAAGGTGGTCTATACCAGAGCAAAAGGATTCATATGTCTCCTCGGGCAATCCCATGATAATTTCTGAATACGTCGGAATATTATGCCCGTTGTACATCTCCATTAGCTCCGAAAAATATTTTAATGGCACATTTTTTCTGCCAACCGCTTCTAACGTCTTCTCATTCATACTTTGAAAGGACAATGTAGCGCCCTTACACATACCCTCTTCATTTAACCTGCGGTTAATTTCAAATACCCTCTCACCAGTATTTTTAGTATAAGCGACCCTGAATTTTCTGGGATACCCTGTCGTACGTTTTTTATAGATCATATAGTCTATAATTTCTTCATCACGCTCCAGAATCCCAAAATTAGAATCCGCGCCAAATATTAAATCAATCTTATGTTCAGAAAACCAGTCAATTTCTGCCTTAACCCGTTCTATAGGAAATTGCCTAAGCTTCGACTTATATATCCCCCAATCACAATATGCGCACGAAAACGGGCATCCCCGGTTCGTTTCTAATGTAGGGGTGAAATCCAAAGAGTCGTCTTTCATCATCTCGTCAAAAAGCCCCATAAGGTATGGGGAAGGAAAGTCGGATGCAATTACCATCTCCTGCTCAGTCACTGCCCAACTGCCTTCACCTGTTTTATATTTGATGTTTGGTACTCCACTCAAACTGCTGCCCTCGTCTAATGCCAACAGCAAAGCCTTAAAAGGTATTTCACCTTCATCATAAATATAGACGTCAACATAATCACTTGAGCTATCCTGCACACCAGGTGCAATCTGATGTCCGCCAAAAACTATCTTACATGCCGGATATGCCTTTTTTATTGCACAAGCCAATGCCTTATTATACTCATAATTCCAGGTATAACAAGAAAAAGCACATAAATATGGCTCAGACAAGCCTTGTACAGCTATACTTATGTCCTCACGCAGATATCCCAATTGCTTTAAAGCATACGACTTCTTTATCCGTTCATCTGACCATGCATATGCCGCCAATGCGCCAATAGCGTACGGTAGGTACGCATTCTTCCCATACAGATAATTTGGTTGAAACATATACACATTTTTCATAACTACTTCCTTTCATAGTCCTCTACCAGTTCCATTCAAATTCTTCTTTATCGCCTTCTGATAACTCTTCTCCGATTTGGACTTCTATAAACTGCAAATTCCGGGTAGCATAAATTGCATGTTTCTGGCCTTTTAAAATATAAACTACATCTCCTCTGCGCACATTCCTGATATGGCCATCCAATACCAAATCACCTGTGCCGTCTACGATTGTCCATATCTCGTCCCGTATTTTATGCATCTGATAACTTATAGATTTACCTTCCTTTATCATAATGCGCTTTGTCAGTGCAAGCCTGCCGTCGTCATACTGGGTGTAATCCAAAACCTTATATTCTCCCCAACGTCGTTCTTCGTACATTGGCCTCTTTTTTATATAATCTACATAAGGTTTTATAAAAGAACTCTTTTCCTTGTCAGATACCAAGACTCCATCCGGGCTAGCTGCAACAACAATATTTTTTAGCCCCAATGCTACAACTGGTATATCCAATTCGTTTACTATATGTGTATTATCGCAATTTTCGCCTTTTATTACGGAACCGATACATTCTTCCCCAATTTCTTCTGTCAGAGTATTCCATGTACCTAAATCTTTCCAAATACCATCATACTGTACGACAGAAATGGAATTACTCTTTTCGACAATCTCATAATCAAAGCTGATTTTAGGCAATTCCCGATATCTCTTTTCCAGTTCCCCAAAAGATGATACCTGAATATAACGCCGGAGCACCTCTACCATATATCCTAAAGAAAACGCAAACACGCCGGCATTCCAAAGGGAGCCGCCCTCTATAAGCTCGAAAGACTTTTGTTCTGACGGTTTTTCCACAAATCCTTTTACTATAAATTCCTCCTGACCTTTTTGCAACGGAATAATATAACCATATTTTGCTGACGGATATGTAGGATTGATCCCCATTAAGACAATGTCCGACTTTTGAGACTTTACTTGCCTGTCCATCTCTGCCAGTAATTTAAAATACCCCAAATTGGCATATGGATCGACTGGCAGCACAATTACCGTTTCATCCAATGGAACCTTCTTTTCATAATATAAATATCCTGCGGAAAGTAAAATTGCCGGAAAAGTATCCCGGCGTTCCGGCTCAACCACAATATCAACGGCTTCACCTAACTGGCTTTTTATAGAATCCACCTGTGAACTTCCTGTCGCAATTGTGATATCCACGTTCATGTTTTCTTCTTCCTTGGCACACTGTATCTGACGGTATACCCGCTGTACCATTGACTCATAACTTCCGTCTTCTTTCTTAAGCACCTTCAAAAACTGCTTAGAACGTATATCATTCGATAACGGCCATAACCGTTTTCCCGAACCTCCTGAAAGCAACACTATTTTCATGACATTAACCTTCTTTCAAAAAATTTATGGAATACGCCCACCACCGCGCTTATTTCTTCGGCAAATAATCCATGATGGCAGCCTATATAAAATCCATTTTCATTTATATATTTTGCTACAGGATACTCCCCCTCTATATCTCCAAAAATCCGCTTGTAAATGGGCTGGTTCAATAACGGCAGCATGGGTCTGGTTTCTATATTATTAGATTCTAAATATTCAACTAATTCCTGCCGTGAGATACCCGATTCTTTTTTTACGACAATCGGGTACATCATATAAGTATGTTCCATATTTTCAGGGCATCGTGGAAGCTGTATATACGCTTCATACTTTTCCAGCCCTTCCGTAAGAAGTTTGGCGTTTTGCTTTCTTTTCGCCATAATATCATCTGTACGTTCAAGCTGTGCCATACCTAAGGCTCCTTCAACCTCCCCTACACGGTAGCTGTAGCCGAGCCTGACAAACATAAACCTCCTGTCAATCTCGGTATCCATCCGTTTTTTGCACACATTCCTGCCATCCGATGCAATACAGCGTTCACAGGTACAGGCACGCCCGTGCGCAACCAGGGAACGTAATATTTCCATAAAGCTGCTGTCACGTGTACATACAATTCCGCCAACCCCTGTCGTAATAGTATGCGCAACATATGTACTAAAAGCTGAAATGTCGCCATAACTTCCAACTGTCCTGCCGTTATACTTTGCAAAATGGGATTCTGCACAATCTTCAATAACACGCAGGTGATATTGATCCGCTATCTCCATAATATCATCCATTTCACATGGCCTGCCAAAAGTATGCACTGGTATAATGCATTTTGTATTTTGGGTAATATGCTTTTCAATTTCTTGTGGAGCCATATTATAAGAATACGGATCTACATCTACAAATACAGGCTTTAAACCCGCATGGATACATGCATTGGATGTTGCAATAAATGTTATCGCTGGAACCAAAACTTCCGTACTGCTATCCCACCCATCGGCTTCTTTTAATGTTTCTAATGCAAGATGCAATGCAGTAGTTCCACTGTTACACATAACCCCATACTTTTGACCATGCATTTTGGAGAACTTCTTTTCAAATTCTGCAACATATTTCCCTTGTGACAGCCGCTGGTTATCCAATACCTCCATCACATATTTCTTCTCTAATTCCGTAACCTGGGCACATCCCACACCGATTTTATGCATGCTTATGACTCCTCCCGATTCCATTTAGATGTAAGAAACCACTGGTAGGTCTTCTCAATCCCTTCCGGCAGATCAGTTTTATACCGAAAGCCCGCCTGCGCCAGTTTATCTATACTCATTAATTTTTGGGGCATTCCATCCGGTTTAGACGGATCAAAACGCAATTCACATTCATATCCCACAACTTTTTGTATAATCCCTACTAACTCCCGGATACTCACATCATACCCTGTCCCAATATTAAAGAAATCATTACCCGAATAGTTTTCAAACAAATATAAACACGCTTGTGCCAAATCATCGCAAAATATTAGTTCTCTTCTGGCATTTCCCGTCCCCCACACTTCCAGATAGGGGCTTCGCTTGATTTTTGCTTCATGAACTTTACGGATTAGGGCTGCTACTACATGGGAACGCAATGGATCAAAATTATCCCCAATCCCATATACATTACATGGCATAACACTAATATAATCTGTTCCATACTGCCTGTTATACATCTCACATAATTTTAGTCCTGCAATTTTGGCAATCGCATATCCTTCATTGGTCGGTTCCACCTTTCCGTCCAATAGATATTCTTCTTTCATTGGCTGGGGCGCCAGCCGGGGATAAATACAAGATGAAGCCAAAAATAATAATTTTTTAACGCCAACACGATATGCCGCTTCTATAACATTATTCTGAATCTGAAGGTTATCGTACAAAAACTCCGCCGGGAACTTTGTATTTGCCAGTATACCCCCCACTTTTGCTGCAGCAAGCACCACGTAGCTGGGCTTTTCTTCCTCAAAATATTGTCTCACCAACGCCTGATCCCTTAAATCCAGCTCCTTTGAACTGCGTCCTATAATATTACAATAGCCGTTTTCCCGAAAAACCCTTTCGATAGCGCCTCCAACAAGCCCTCTTCTGCCTGAAATCAAGATTTTTTCCTGTTTATTCATCCTTTTATGCTTTCTATTTCTGAATCAAAAACCAATAGTTGCATACATCCCATTCTTTTGTCGCATTTTCACATTCTTTTGCAATTACGCCGATTTCTACCATACTTTTCCTGACCATTTCAATTTCCTGAATATTAAACGGCGTTTTCTCACGGAAGAATGTGGTCTTCTTAACCCCTGACTCCCGGATCTTATCAACAATATCCAGATAATATACCGCTTCTACTTGACTGAAATTGGGCCGTATATTCCCCAATAATGCAAGCAGCATATCAATATTATATAAGTTCTTAAAAGAACACAACAGATAACCACCTTCTTCTAGCCTGCTGATTACCTCATCCAGCACGTCCATAGAATGGTTATAGCCATTTAAAATATGGCCCATCACGATAAAATCATATTTACCGTTCAATTGGTTGCTAAGGCAGTGGATATCGCCGCAAATGACCTCGTCGCAAACGGTCAAAAGATCTGGATAATATTTCGCATCCTTTGTATAGCCAGTAACAGAAATACGCCCCGTGTCAATCCCGCTATGGCGATAACAATTCTTAACATCTAAAATAGGTGTTCCACACTTTACGTCTATCCCCAAAATTCTAAAGCCCTCTTTTGTATCTTGGATGTTTACATTACTTAAATAAGGAAATACAAAATTTATAAAATCCTCCCACGGTTCTAACCCGTTAAATTTCTGTATAAAACCGTTTTTGCCCATATCTGAATTGTATGACTCAACCTGTGTATTCCGTTCCACCAAAAAATGATCATGGTGTATCGTAGTATCGCCACATAACATCAATTTATATCCTGCCCGCCTTATCCTCAGGCAGTAATCGTCGTCTGAATACTCATGTAGATAACCTGGATCGGCTATACCTGTCATTTCTATAGTTTCCCTACGATATAAAGCACAAATTGGCATTAAACGGATACGTTCCTCCCATTTGCGTGGATCGCTTATGTTATAACCTATCGCAAATTCCTGTATCGCATTATGATCCCTAAGATCAACACCGCCCATTTCCGGCTCCTGCATATTACTTGTATTTGTTGACATCGGGCACACCATCCCAATCTTGTCATCGCTTTTCATACACTTGAGCATATTATCCAGCCAATTAGAAGTTACCACACTGTCATTGAGCAATTCGACGCAATATTTATTCCTAACATATTTCATAATAGTAGAAAAGCCATGAGGAGAACTGATATTAGATGAAATATTAATTATCAGCTTATCTGGATAATCAATACTCTCATAAAATTTTGCAATTTCTTCTCCGCCGCCGTTATTGGTAAGTACTAATTTATACTTTATATTAGTGGTATACTTTAGGATACTATTAATGCAATTACGCAGCTTATCCAGCCGTTTCGCTGTATACATCCAAACACAAATAGCTACTTCTGCTTCTTCGCCATTCATTCCATTATATATCTTTTTTCTTACCGCCTCAACAGATGTACTGTCCTCCTCTGATATAAAAATATCATCAGTATCCACAAAAATTTTCTCTGTCATCAAATCTACCTCCATGGAATAACAAATCCATTTTTATATCTTGCCTTGTTTTACATTATTGACATCATGCTCTACCATAATTTTAACCAAATCATTGAAAGATGTCTTTCTCGGATTCCATCCCAAAACACGTTTCGCCTTAGATGGATCCCCTAAAAGGGTAACAACATCCGTTGGACGGAAAAATTCCGGTGACACTTCTACCACTGCTTTTCCGGTTTTCTTATCAATCCCCTTCTCCTGCTGCCCTTCTCCTGCCCATTCTAATTCTATGCCAACATGCGAAAACGCCAAACGGCAAAAATCCCGTACAGAATACTGCTCTCCTGTAGCAACTACATAATCATCCGGCTTTTCCTGCTGCATCATCAAATACATACATTCCACATAATCCTTCGCATAGCCCCAATCACGCAAGGCATCTAAATTTCCAAGATATAGTTTTTGCTGTTTCCCTAAAGCTATTTTGGCCGCTGCAATCGTTATTTTTCTTGTTACAAAGGTTTCCCCCCTCCGCTCAGATTCATGATTGAATAAAATTCCATTCACTGCATACATCCCGTATGCTTCCCTATAATTCTTAATCATCCAAAAAGCATACTGTTTCGCTACCGCATACGGCGAATACGGATAAAATGGCGTCGTTTCTCTCTGAGGCATTTCCTGAACCTTTCCAAACAATTCTGATGTAGAAGCCTGATAAACCTTTGTATACTTCTCAAGCCCTAACGACCTTACTGTCTCTAAAACCCGCAGAGTTCCAACTGCATCGGCGTCGGCCGTATATTCCGGTACATCAAATGAAACCTGTACATGGGACTGTGCTGCCAAATTATAAATTTCATTCGGTTTTATTTCCCCAATGATTTTCACTAAACTTAAAGAATCCGTCATATCGCCGTACCGGAGCATAAAATTAGGGTTGGCCATCAAATGCTCTATTCTATCTTTCTTATCTACAGAACTCCTCCTGACCATCCCATAAACTTTGTATCCCTTTTCTAACAAAAATTCTGATAAATAAGAGCCATCTTGTCCGTTTACACCTGTGATCAATGCTTTTATCATTTCCAGTCCCCCTCAATATATAAGGCCATATTACATGCTTGCCGCCTGCCAGCCCTGTTTTTTATATTTTATATCAGCAGCATGGGAAAAACAAGTGACTATTTCCACTTTCTTTAAGCTACGATACCTATGCCCTAAATAATATCTTTTCTGCAGCCTGTTTCCCGCTTAAAACACTTTGCCCTGTCCATAAATAATCCCATTCCCCAAACCGCCCCGCATAAACAATACCCAGATTATCCAAATACCGATGGATTATCTCCCTGTTTTTGTAAATCTCCGGCGTAAACATGATATTTGCGTAAGGCTCTTCACGTACATCTGCAAACAATATATCGTTTTCTTTAAACAGCTTCATCCTTTGCAGCTGTTCTATGGTTTTCTTCTTTATATCATCCAATTGAACCTTCCTAGGCCTATGCTTTGAAAAATAAACCTCTGCCTGCAAGGCGCTGTATCCGGAAGGGACATTATTGGACGACTTAATCTCAGGCGCATATACCCGCGCTGGCCAAATATTCTCATCATAAATATAAAACCATAGTGATGGTGCACACCGCGGTTTCTTTATTGCAATGGAAACCAGTACGCCGTATGTATAATCCAGCCCCCTCGCTGCATTATGCACCTCTTCTGGAATATTCACAATACACGAAACCAGCCGATCCAAAGGGATTGTTGAAATTAAATTATCATATTCTGCTGCCGAACCGTCCGCAAAGCCTATGATATGCCCGTTGGGATTAATATAAACAGCTTCTTTATTTGTCTGGATATCCAAATTTTTAGCAGCAGGTTCCACAAAAGCCTGAAAACCACCCTTTAACGGATAATGGATTTCTTTACTATAGTGGACATTTGGCGTTTCCTTTGTCATTGCCCCACGCAGCACTTCTTCCAAAGAAGGCTTGTACATCCTGCCCTCTACCCACTTTATCTCCAGTTCCCCCGGTTCTACTGTCCAGTATTTTCTTGTATATTTTGCGGGGTAGTTCGTTGCAAAATAAATACCATAGTGCTGCTTTAGCCAGTCCTCATAATTATTAACCGGAATACTTTTACGGCTGACAAAATCTTTTAAAATATTTATCCTCTCTTCTACGTCGAGATCAATCAAATTATTTTGTACCGGATTTCGCACCCACTTTCCTTCATAATAATTCAATGCTTCTGGTGAATGTGTAATATAAGGTACCTGTGCTTCCATCATAGATAATACAAAGCTGTCTTTTGAAAAATTTACATGGGCAAATGTATCAAAAGTAAAGCCATCCAGACAAAAGCTTCTGCACAATCCCCCATAGGTATCATTTTTTTCAAACAGAACAACCTCTTTATTATGTTCTGCAAGTACATGGCCCGCTGTCAAACCAGCTATGCCAGCCCCCAGTACAATTGTTTGATATTTATTGCCCTGATACACTGCTCCCCACTTCCTTTTACCATCCATTCCCGTAAAACCCCTATCTATTGTCCTTCTAAAAACGGCCATAAATCATCGAATTCTGCTGCTTTTAGTGATCCGTCTGGCATAACGCGCGATGCAATGCGAGGGGCGATTATACCGAATTCCTGCACCATTACCTCACAAACAACTGCACCTTGCAATGCCAATACATCTTCGATTTTTTGTTTTATTTCTTCTTTCTTTTCAATACGGACAGCCTTTATCCCGTATGCCTCTGCAACTTTACAAAAATTTACAGACGGCACGCCACTATCCGGCCCTACCCCTAAAAACCTGTCATTCATATAATTATGCTGGTTATGGCGAATTAGCATATAGCCCTTATTGTTATATATAAACAGTTTCACTGGAAGGCGGTAATATGCTATCGTAGCAAAATCCTGAATATTCATCTGTACGCTTCCATCCCCAGCCAGTGCTAAAACCTCCCTTCCCTGAGAAGCTATTCCCAGCGCGCTTGCCCAAAACCCCATACAGGATAATCCCCCGGAAATAATATAATCCTGGTTTTCTTTTACATCCCATGACTGTGACACAATATTGCAGACACTTCCTGTGTCTACCACAACTGCAGTATCTTTAGAAGCCCGTTGTGATAATTCCTGGGTAAAATAATAGCTGTTTATGCCATCCTCATGTTCATATTCCGGTAAAACAACCGGGTATTTCAGCCTGTTTTGCCTGCATTTTAGAACCCAGGCTTCATGCGGCTTCATTTCCCACTTATTTTTGTGCATAGCCTGCAAAAATGCTTTCACATCCATCTGCAATTTAATATCTACAGGCACATCCTCCTTTTGCAATTCTTTTTCATCTATATCCACCATAATTTTTACAGCGTTCTTTGCAAACCGCTGTGGATAATACCCTACCGTTGAAACAGATAAACGGCTGCCCAAAATAAACAGCAAATCGCATTCCTGAATTGCAAAATGAGACGCCCGGTCCCCATAACTTCCCGGCCTGCCCACAAACAACGGGCTGCCTGTTTCCACTACTCCAATTCCTCCTCTTGACGTTACAATCGGAATCTGACAGCTTTGGGCAAAACGCATCAAATCCGCTTTCGCATGTGCGCCCAAAATGCCGTTCCCAGCTAAGATTAATGGTTTAGAAGAGTTTTGCATGAGTTTTTTTATGTCTTTCTCAGGCAGGACAGACCCCTCTTTCATACCCTCATTTGTAATCCCTCCCACTTCTTCCGGAACCTGCTTATTTTGAATATCGACAGGAATATCCAGCCAAACGGGTCCTTTTCTGCCTGACATGGCCGCCCTGTAGGCCTGCTCCATATGGAAACGTATTGTTCCTTCTTCCATTACCACTGCAAAATATTTTGTAATGCCTGCTACCATACCGCCCAGATCAAGGCTTTGCGTCCCCTTTTGCCGCACGCCGCTGTCCATCTGGTACTGTACTATTTTTGAACTTGCCTGGCCGGAGATAACAAACATAGGTGATGAATCTACATATGCCCCTGCCACACCGGTAATTGCATTTGTAGCGCCCGGGCCTATAGTGACAAGGCATACCCCTGGGACATCAGCTACCCTTCCTACCGCATCTGCTGCCATTGCCGCAACCTGCTCATGCTGGCAGCAAACTGCCTTCAAATCAGGATTACGCTTTAAGGCGTCTGTCAGCCACATAGCCGAACTGCCGGAAACCATAAAAACAGTTGTACATCCCTTTTTCTTTAGAAAATCAAAAATATACTCTGATACTGTCACCTGTGTTTACCCCCTTTTTCATTCATCTCCCTGATATGTCCAGCCATAAACATCATAACAATCTTTACACAACGGCAATTTTTCATAATCATTAACAGCCAAAATTTCTCTGTATGCCTGTTCCTTCTTGCCGTTCCAGCATTCCTGGATGCTATTTTCTGCAAGGTTTCCGAGAACCATCACGTCATCATTATCTGCGCAGCATGCATTAATACTTCCATTCCAATGCAGTGTAATAACATCAAATACCTGATGACAGCATTTATACCGCCTTTTCTTCCTCGTCTGGTCTTCTTTCATTTTTGCTAACAGTTCATGTGTTTGTTTCTTTTTAATCTTACTTAGGTCTATAAACTCTAACGTTGTAATTCCTATTTCCAGATTATCACATATCCTACTGCATTTTTGACGGAATTCCTCTATCTCTTCTTTTGACTCATTCGTTACCGAAGTTGCCACTGTAATGTATGGAAACTCCTTCTCCCCACGCAATTCATACAGCCAGCCTATCTTTTCCAACAGATGATCAAAATCATCCTTGCCCCTAAGTTCCATATACCCTTCCCGATCCACCCCCTGAAATGAGAATTTAACAGAATCTATCTGCGTATCAATGAGCTGTCCTATAAATGATTTATCAAACATACTTCCATTTGTTGTAAGATGGCAGATAACCCCATTTTGTTTGGCCTTTTTTATGTATTCCAAAAAACGCGGATGCAGCGTGGGTTCTCCCTGCCCTACGAATTTAAATGCTATCTTTCTGCCTGCTGCTTCGCGGATCAGCTTCTCATATGTCTCATCTGCCATATAACCTCGTTTCCGCTTTGCTGTCCCAGTACCCGTTTTACACATAATACATTGAAAATTACAATGGTTTGTTATTTCCAATTCAATAATACGTGGAAATTCAGGTATTAACCCCATCTTATCTTCACCGCTGCCATGATCAATAATATTATAAAATTGTTTTAATGGATGTTCTCTCTGCATCTGTTTTCTCCCTATCCTAATATATCAGCTATTTACTTCGGTTAAATAATCCCTGACAATACTGCGGCATATATGTCCTACATCTAATCCTTCCATGCCCTGCCGCGCAATTTGAACCGTTTCCCGAACCATCCTCTCCAAAGAATAAAGTGGTTTCCACTCCAACTCTCTTCTCGCTTTTGTACTGTCTAATTTAAGAATTTTAGTTTCTTTTGCTGGCTGCCCGTCATAACAATGATTCATTGTGCCAAATAAACCCGATATTATGTCCATAATTTCGCAAACCTCTGCAAACGTATTTGCCGTTGGCCCAAAATTATACGCCCCATTATACTGGGCTGAAAGCCCATAATTACAATACAGCTTTTGCGCCAACAGTAAATATCCCCACAGTACATCTAAAACATATTGCCAAGGCCGGATTGCATGGGGGTTGCGGATGACCGCCTTAGACCCCCTTAAATAACAGTCTACTGCATATGGTATTAATCTTGTCAGGTTATAATCACCATATGCGATTACATTGCTGGCCCTCGCAGTTGCCAAATTAATGCGCCCTGGATTTTCAAAAAATGTCTTACGGTAACATTCTGATATGATTTCCTGGCATACTTTGCTTACGGAATAAGGGTTGTCTGCCCACAATTGACATGATTCATCATATCCGCCTGGCTTATCTGTGTCCTTGTAGCATTTGTCGCTTGTTACAATAACAGCTGCTTTTACACTGCTGTGCAGCCGGACTTCTTCCAGCAGATGGACTAAGCCCATTATATTTGTCCCTAATATATAATCCGGGATTTTATCGCTTTTATGAAGAGAAGAATGTGACGCAAAATGAAATAAAACCTCTGGCTCAAATTGCCCAAATACTTTGCCGATATCTATTTTACTGCGGATATCGCCTTCAAAATGGTAATCCACATTAGCTTTCACTTTTCTGTAAAACGACGCTTCTTCAAGCGGAAGGGAAAAACCTGCCACTTGCGCCCCCAGTTCTTTTAAAAGCATTGTCATCCAAGTGCCCTTAAAGCCTGTATGCCCTGTTAATAAAACCTTTTTATTTTCCCAAAACCCTAATTGCATGTACCCCTTTTATCCTTCACAAAATTTTTAATCACTTGAATCATGTAATCCAGTTTCTCTTTCTGCATACCTGGATATACTCCAATCCAAAATGCATCGCTCATAATAATATCTGTATTTTTCAAATCCCCGATTACGCGATAGCCCTCTTTCTTTTCCCTTAATTCATCAAAACACGGGTGTTTCAGATAATTTCCGGAAAACAGGTTTCTAGTCTGGATATTCTCATGCTCTAAACATGATACAATTTCATCACGGGTAAATCCTGCGCTGCTTTTTACCGTAATTAGAAAGCCAAACCAGCTTGGTTCGGAATGATCTGCCGCTTTTGGAAGTATAAAAACATCCTCACATTCTGATAGCTGTTCTCTTAAATAATTCCAGTTTTCTTTCCTTATCTTTATAAACTGCCCCAGCTTTTTTAATTGTGCGCACCCAACAGCCGCCTGTAAATCAGTAGCTTTCAAGTTATACCCAAAATGGGAATACACGTATTTATGGTCATACCCATAAGGCAATTCCCCAAACTGCTGCTCATAACGGTGCTTGCAGGTATCATCTACGCCGGACGCACACCAGCAGTCCCGGCCCCAATCCCTAAAAGAATTCATAAGCCGGTATAATAACGGATTATCTGTGCACACTGCCCCTCCTTCACCTAGCGTAATATGATGGGGCGGATAAAAGCTGTATGTCGAAATATCGCCTATTGTTCCAGTTTTTTTCCATTCTCCGTTGATACAATACTCTGAGCCTAATGCATCACAATTATCTTCAATCAGCCATAAATTATGCTTATCACAAAAATCCCTTACCACCTTTAAATTAAAAGGGTTCCCCAACGTATGTGCAATAAATACGGCTTTTGTCTTCTCTGTCAGAGCAGCATCTAACTGTGTAATGTCAATGTTATATTCCGGAAGCTGAATGTCTAAAAAGACAGGTACTGCACCGTATTGAATAACAGGATTTACAGTTGTAGGAAATGCCGCCGCAACCGTAATGACTTCATCTCCCTTTTTAACCCTTCTTTTTCCCAGCTTGGGCGACGTAAGTGCCATAAATGCAATCAGGTTTGCAGAAGAGCCTGAATTTACAAGCGAACAATATTTTATATTTAAAAACCCCGCCAGCCCTTCCTCAAACTCCTGTACATAATGGCCCGATGTAAGCCAAAACTCTAACGCTGCATCTACCAAGTTAACCATTTCATCTGCATCATAAACCCTCCCTGAATAGCTGATTCTATCCCCCGGAGAAAATTTTTTTGTGACCTCATGGTATTCTTTATAATATTTTCTGACTAATTCTTCAATTTGTCCTCCTAATTTACTCTCCATGTTTTAATTACCCTTTCATAATTATAATATACTCTTCTATCATCAGGTTATCCATAACTGCAGCCACCTCTTGTGCTCCTCCAATCCCTGACAGGGCATGAACTATGCAGTCACGGAGCTGTCCCTCCACATTATAGGGAGTATTGTAAAACCGTGCCAAAGTAAGCCCAAGAGACTGCAAATGCGCAATAACATCCATATAGGAAATCTTAACCGGATAATCTGTATCTTTTAACTCCCCGATACCAAGCATTTGCAGAAAAGCTCTAAAATCAAACGTATTTCTTAATTTAAAGATTAAATAACCGCCCTTCTTTACCCTTTTTGCTAATTTTTTCAATAATTCCAGAGGTTTATGGTAAAGGTTTATTTCTTTTCCACAATAAATAAAGTTAAACTGCCCTTCTTTTACATCCAATACGCTTTGTATGTCCCCAAATAGTACCTCATCGGAAATTGACCTTAAGTCCGGATAATACATAGGCTGTTCCGTAGCTGTGCAGATAGTTACATGCCCAATCCCGCCCCATCTGCAAAGGTTCTTAATATCCAAAATGGGCGCACCGCATTTCGCTTCAAACCCCAGAATCTTCGCATCTCCATCATCCGTTACTTCTAACCCCTGAATGTAAATTGAAATTATATTCTGCGTATCATCCCAGGCGTCAATCCCATAAAATTTATTCCGGAATGCCTCCCTGCTTATAACATTCTCCGCGCCCTCTTCCCCTTGCATAGCAGCATAATCCCGAACATGATCGTGATGTATAAAAACATCTCTGCATAAAACTAACTTATAGCCTGCCCTCCGGATCCTAAAACAATGATCATCATCTCCAAAATTGTGCTGGTATCCAATATCAAATGCCCCGGCAAGATCAAAGCATTCTTTCCTGTACAACGCTACAAGGGGCACTAGCCGTATCCTTTCCTCCCATTTCATAGGGTCGCTGATATTATATGCCGCCGCCTTTTCCTGCATCTCTTCTAGACTAGAAAATCCACCCAGCTCTTCAAGCTGCTCCCACGATACATTGCTGCCAACCGGACAAACCATGCCAATGTTTTGATCGCTCTGCGCGCAAATCATCATATTCTTCAACCAGTCTTTTGTAACAACAACGTCATTATTAAGAAGCGCGTAAAACTCACTTTCCGTTGCTTTTGCCCCTGCATTAACAGCAAAAATCCCTCCTACATTTTTATTGACACGAATAATTTCTGTATTGTCATACTCCACAGATTGAAAATAATGAAATACATCATCTTCCGGGCTTCCATTGTCAATTAATAATAACTTGTATGGTACCTCCGTTGTATATTTGAGTATACTTTCCACACAATTCCTGGTTTTCTCTAGCCTTCCATATGCAAAAACCGCTATCGTAACCAGTTCAGCATTTCCTTTATACATTTTTTGCCGTTCTTTTGCTATTTTTTCTGTATTTTGTGGTAATTCTAAATGTCCGCTATCTATTTCAATCACTTTATGCGCCTTCTTCTTTTTATTTTGAACCGATACATAATGCTGCATCATTTCCTTTATCCCATTATCAAATGAAATTTCAGGTGTCCAGTTAATCGAATTTTGTATTTTATCCATATTACAAATAACATGTGGAACCTCATTTGAAGAATAGGGTATGTCGCCAAACCCTAACTCACTTTTGCTGCCTGTGATACGTTTCATGTCTTCAATATAATCCTTTAATGGGCGGTGCTCGTTTGACGCTAAATTATAGCATCCGCTTTCAACATCCGTTTCTATTAATTTTACAAATGCCCCTGCAACATCATCTACATGGATAAATCCCCAAATTTGCTCTGCTTTCGTCATCGAAACCCGTTCATTTTTCAACAACTTTTTCATAACAGAATTTATCATCTTTACATCACTATCATCATACCCATATACGCTAAACAATCTTACTTCTATCAGGGAAATTCCCATTTGCCCGCAAAAACGATATGCTTCTTTGTACAATTCGTGCTTGTATTTTCCATAAGCAGCCACAGGCTCGCAAGGTGTGTTTTCATCGATAAGTTCATGCTGGTTTTTGTACTCTAACAATGAACCTGGGAGAATTACTTTTGAACAGCCTAATTTTTCTACTACACACCGGATACTGTCCATGATATATACAAAACTATCTCTATTGGCTGCTTCATTGTTTCTGCATTCTCTTTGTGCGCCGTTCCAGGAAAACGGTAAATAGATATCGCATGCATCAGCATATTTATCTAAATTTTTGTAACCTTCCATGTCCAATTCAATGTATTTTATTTCATCCGAACGCTGTTGTTCTTCTGTACATTTGCGAACCACGGCAGTCACATTGTATTTTTCTTTGTCAATGAGTTTTATGAGGTGCCTGGCTATAAAACTGCTTGCGCCTGAAATTAAAATATTCTTTTTCGGTTTATCGTACACAGCATAACAAACAGTTTCCGTCTGTGTATGTGTATAATGCCTTAAGTATAATTTATAACCTGGCACTAACTCTTTTAAAAATAAAGGGATCTCCCATATATCGGATAACTTATGATAAACACATATTGCCAGGATGGGCTTATTTTTCTTAATCAAATCCACACATCCCATAAGAGCATCCATTTCGCATCCTTCAATATCCATTTTTATCATGGATATTTTTTCACCCGCCAATTCTTCGTCCAGCCTGACAACCTGTCCCTTATGGATCCCTTCTTTACCTATATGGGATGAACTGATAGATGAAACATATGAAATTTCGGCATTGTCATCTGAAACGCCTTTATTAATTATTGTGATCTTATCTCTGACACTTTCATCATATTCCGCTTTAATATTTTGTCGCAATACCTCGCAGACCTGCTCACTCATCTCAAACAAAATTGCCTTTTTAAATTGCTTTCCATCCAAATTTTTTATAAAACACTGTAATGAATCCCCTATATATGCACCGCAATCCACAAATACCGTTTCATGATCCAGGCCAACAATATCTTTACTAAAATATTGGTTTTCTTCGTAAATATCCTCAAATAATTTGATTTCATATTTGTCACAATACCAACTCTTTACTATATTTTGCAGGACTTGCCGGGATTTTTCATCTTCCAGCAGGCTATTTACCCTCTCTATCTTTTCCTGTATTTTACCGGCTCCCATTATCTTTAATTGATGGTCAAAATTTAGTTTATAAGGTGTTGCCATCACATCAAAACATTCTATCCCATTTTCTCGCAGCTGTTTTATTACTGCCTGGGGGTTTGCCATTGTTATCAAAATAAAATAATTGTCTACGTTATCCTTTACATATTCTAATGGCACGCATTCAATCCCCCTGTAGGGCTTTCCTATTTTATTTTTATCATTATCTATAAAATAGGCCACAGTGATATCTTCCTTTAATAGCTCATTTGCCGCCGCTTGACCAAATCCTCCTCTTCCAAACAAGCACAATTTACACACATTTTTACCCCCCCCCCTTATTTTTTTCTGATAAATAAAATGCATATCCCTTATTTTCTCTAAATATTCCATTAACGTCCACAGTCTCTCCTTTCATTCGTATATCTCATCCATAGATATAATTTGCCCCTCGAAACCATAATTTTTTTGCAGCATATTCCTAATCTCTTCTTTATAATTAGTTGCAAAAATTATAACAGCTTCACATCTGTTTAATTTTTCTTTACTGGGCTGGTGAATTTTTATGCTGCTATTACATAAATAACTTCCCCAGACCAGTTTATTACTGTCAAATATATATTTAGGCTGTTTCTCCTCCATTAGCAAGCTAAAGTTCTTTGCTTTCGTCCCAACGCCCCAAACTGCAATATTTTGGAATTTGTGGAACAATCGATTGACAAAAGCCTTATCCCGTGCCTTTCTGTCAGTAAAACCAGTAAATTTCTTTCCCTTCCTAACATATGCCGCAATAAAATTCTGTCCAAACGACTCCCCTATTTTTATGACCTCGAAACCTGCTTTTAACAATAAAGTAGTAAGGCTTGAAATCGAAAAATAGTTAATATGTTCCACAAAAATATCATAATACCTATTTTCATTTATTATTTTCTGGCCATTAGGCACTTCGACAAAGCCTATCCCCCCATTCTTTAATTTACGAAAAGCAGTTGATAATACTTCGTCAGCATTTTCCAAATGCTCCAGCACCTGCAGACAAATAAATGCATCCATACTATTGTCTTCAATCTCCACAGAACCATCAAAATAAGTATTTAGAATATTCAGATTCAGCTGTTCTTTTCCATACTTTGCCTGTATTTTAGATGGTTCTACCCCAATTCCCTCTTCATAACCCGCCATAGCCCTTTTTAATAAAATACCCGGCCCACAACCAATATCCAGCAAGCTGCCTGCCCTTGGCACATACGCCTTTAACTCTGCAAACATTTGATCGTAGTAATCCAATAATGTTTGTGTATAGTTTCCAATCACGCCTGTATCGCCAACATTGTGAAGCAGCTCATACGTCTGGTAATAGGTTTCCTGATACACCCTGTCAATTTGTCCATGTGAGCACAATGGGCAATAATAAAACGTTATATCTACCCGGTTTGAACAATTAGGTTTATCATATACCTTTGTAACTTCCATTTCATGCTGTTTTAATACGTCTAAAATATGCATCTCTTTTCCGCATATCACACATTTTGCCATAATTCTTTTCCATTTCCCGTTTTTAATTTTTGCTATACCATATAGAAGATAAAAGAAATATGGTTCATATAGGATCTTAAATATATTTTATAGTCTTCCCGATAACTTTTAACCATGTGTGGTATCTTCCACAAATCATCTGTCCTATGATACCCTGCAACTGCCAATCCAGGCTTATACGTCTTTATTGTATCTTCTGCCCCCTGCAGCGCTTCTTTTTCGCTTCCTTCAATGTTCATTTTTATATAGCTTGCCCTTTTTCCTGCCAGCATGCCGTCTATCGTGGTACTTATTACATTTGTATTCCCGATATCTGCCACAAAGCTTCCCGGCCCATGCATTGCATACAGATCCACTCCGCCATTGTCTTTCCAAACGGCTTCTGGAAAAATATTAATTTTTTCCTGTACTCCTGGGGGCAATGTATAAATATATTGTTCCAATCTGCAGTAATTATCTGGATCTGGCTCTAATCCATAATAACCTTCAAATGCATCCCCACACTCATGTAAAAATGCCTTTAGGCTAATGCCATTAAAAGCGCCACAGTCTACAAATATTTCATCGTTCTTTTTTTCATATAAACTTTCTTCAAAATATTGCCTTTCCTGCGGATTTGTAGGGACGTCAATTGAGTCGTCAAGCATACGGAACCGGACGATTTTTTCAAAAATTTCCCTGGACAATTCATCTGCCATCCACCCATAAACTTGTGAAATGGCCTTCCTATGATGTCCCATTAAATAGACATCGGAGCAGGACGGCGCATTATACCGTTCATCGGTAAATAATGCATGGCATCTTCTAAAATATGTATAGTCAATTATATTCTTACATCCGCTGGCTTTGAGTTTTTCATAAACGGCATGATGCCCGCCGACCCTTAATGCTTCTGCAAAGCTTTTACAATACCTTTTTCCGTCCGTATTAATACAGACTATTACCAAAAATTCCCCGCTGACTTTCTTAAGAATATCACCAGGGGCAATAACCGGAATACCTTCACAGGATGTATTTACTTTTTCCTCGTCCGAATCAATAAAATAAAGCGGGGTAACGTCTATTTTATTTAATTGATGCACAAAGGCAATTCCCGAGCTCCCTGCCCCGTATATTAAAATTTGATCCATATATGGCGAGATTTGCTGTTTCATCTCCGATAAAGATACTTCTATCTCCTCACGCCTGACATCATACTCCAAAAATATTTTACTTATGGCATCCATAACGTATCATCCCTTCAACGTCTGCCCAATATCCCGGGCAATGCTCTCTGAATCTAATCCATATACCAAATTTAAATACTCCCGGCTGCCTGTCACCGGTGCAAACATATCCGGAAAACCATATTTTTTAAATTTTATGCCCGTCGTCATATTCTGCAGTATAACATCACCCACTGCCGAGCCCAGCCCACCGCTTATACTGTGTTCTTCCATAGTAAAAATAGCCGGATAGCTTGCCATGCATTCTTTTATAAATTCAGTATCAACCGGCTTTATGGTATGCATACTGTAAAGGGCAACGTCTACGCCCTGTCCTTTCAACAGCTCCACGGCTTTTACCGCATCCTTTACTACAGTACCAGTTGCAAACAACACTGCATCTTTTCCTGGTTTCATACAGATAGCTTTTCCTATTTCAAACGAAATAGGTTTCACATGGACAATCGGGTCTATGCTCCTGCCTATCCTGATATACAACGGCTTATCATACGTCTGGGATACACGCATAACCGCTTCCATTTCTACCGGATCCGCCGGGCATACTACGGCCATATTGGGCAGCATACACATTGTAGTAAGGTCGTAGTATGCATGGTGTGTAGGTCCTGCCGTACCATATGCATGTCCCCCTCCTACCCCTACCAGCACAACAGGATTTTCCTGATAGCTGATATCAAGCTCTATTTGTTCTAATGCGCGCAATGTCATAAAAGAAACCACATTATAAAGATAAGGCTTCATTCCCATCGCAGACAGCCCTGCCCCAAAGCTCACAAAATTCTGTTCTGCTATCCCTACGTTAACAAACCGCTCTTTAAACTCTTTTTCAAATTCTTCAAAAACAGAAAAGCCTGTATCTCCTATTACACACATTATCTTATCATTTGATCTTGCCAGTTCCGTCAATGTATTTACAAAAGTAGCCCTCATTTGCCCTGTTCCTCCAAAATCATTTGTAATTGCTCATCATTTGGCGATTTAAAATGCCACTCTAGCCTATTTTCCATAAAAGACGCGCCCTTTCCTTTTATTGTATTGGCTATGATTACAGTTGGTTTTGCAGGGTTTCTTGATACCCCCATCGTAAGGGCCTGATAAATCTGATCGTAATTATGCCCATCAATTTCAACTGCATGGCAACCAAATGATTCAAATTTACTTCTCATATCCCCCATGTCCAAGACTTCTTTGTCGCTTCCATAGGATTGCAAGCGATTCCTGTCGATAATTAGTACCAGGTTAGAAAGCTGGAATTTGGCGGCAAACATAGCCGTTTCCCATACAGATCCTTCATTACACTCACCATCTCCCATTAGCACATACACATTTCCTTCTAGCCCCTGGCAGCGTTTTGCATATGCCATGCCTGCCCCTACGCCTGGGCCATGCCCCAATGACCCAGCGGACATTTCTACGCCCCGTACCCCTTTTGTTTGATATTTTCTCGTATGCCCTGCATAACATTCTCCATCAACAATGTGCTTATTTAAATCATCCATAGAAATAATGCCTGCATTTGCCAATGTAGCATACATAGATGCTGCAATATGCCCTTTACTTAAAATAAATATATTACGGTTTGGATCCTCTAGGTTGTTCGGGCTAAGGCACAGTATTTTTTTGTATAAGACAGCCATAATATCAATAGACGAATATCCTCCGCCTATATGGGAATCATTGGTACGATTTAAAATCTTAGCTGTATCTATACGGATTTTTCTGGCAAATTCGGCCATTTCCCCGCTTAAACTTTTTTCCATTTAATCCTCCTTATATTACCATACTTTCCACGGAGCCTGTTTACTTGCCCAAAGGCGCTCCAGTGTATTTTTATCACGCAGCGTATCCATTGGAAGCCAAAAATCCCTATGCTTATATGCATTTAACTGCCTGTCCCTCGCAAGATGTTCTAAAGGCTCCCTCTCAAATATCCTCATAGGGTTATCGTCAATATATTCAAATACTCCATATTCCATGACCATAAACCCGCCATTAATCCATCCTGCATCTGATTGTGGCTTTTCTTTAAAATCTAAGACCGAACAGTCCTGGTCAATATCCAATACCCCATATTTGGCCGGAGGCTGTACAGCTGTTATTGTTGCTATCTTTCCATGCTCATCATGGTGCTTCAACAATGCATTTATATCTATATCTGCCACGCCGTCGCCATATGTCAGCATAAACCGTTCTCCTTTGGGAATGTATTTTTGTATCTGTTTTACCCGGCTTCCAGTCATATTGTCTACACCTGTTTCTGCCAGTGTAACCCTCCAGGATTCAATTTCGCAGTCATGTGTCTCAATCTGGTTGTTCCCCTCATAATCAAATGTCACATCTGACTTATAAAGAAAATAATTTGCGAAAAAATCTTTTATCACATGGCTTTTATATCCACAGCAGATGATAAACTCATGGAAACCAAAGTGCGAATATATTTTCATAATATGCCAGATAATCGGCATCCCCCCTACTGTAACCATTGGTTTAGGCTTTGTCTCCGACTCTTCGCTGATCCGGGTACCTAAGCCCCCTGCTAATATAACAACTTTCATACGTTACCCCCGTTTTACTTTTCCCAGTCAGGCGAAAATTTCTCTCCTACTTGAATAAACGATTCTTTTAAATTCCAATTACAATGTGACGACTGGTAGCACCTTTTACATGGCGTATCCATATGTAAACTGTCATTAACATATTTCCTGTAATCCTGGTATGGCTGTGAATTCCATATCTCCATAAAATCCCTGGTCTTGTCATATTTAAAAAACTGAATTGGAGTGGACATACACGGCCTTACATATCCGTCTGACCCAAGGAAAAAATCCCTCCATGGTACAAAACAGTCTTTGTGGTACTTACCCCCTGCTATATCTTCACCAGCTATATGCGGCAGTTTCAGCAATATTCCTAATTGCTCGCCTAATTCCATAGATTTTGCAAAAATTTCCCTAACACGACCTTCTTTCCCCCATAGGCTTTCGTGTAGTAAATTTTCTTCAAACACGGTCAAATAAACTACTTTAACCTCTTCAATTCCGATCTCGGATGCTAACCGGATCAAATCTGGCAATTCTTCTATATTGGAATCCATTGCACAAAAAACAAAGTTAATCCACGGATATGGTACCCCCAGCCTCTTTTTCTCAGCGACAATTTCTTTTAAATCTGCTGTTATAACATTTAAATCCGATCCCCTTCGTATTCTCGCATTTGTCTCGTAAGATGCACCGTCCACGCTAACGGCAAACACATCCACTTTATAATCCAACAACGCTGATTTAATCTTTTTTAAGTTCATTCCATTGGTACAAAAATATTTTCTGGCGCTATGCTTGTCAATAATGCTAAGCATCTCATTAAAGCCGGGATGGATTGTGGGTTCCCCCCATCCCATTAAAGTAACTTCTTCTATTGTATCAAATAAGGGCTCAAACCCCCTAAAGACATCCATGTCAAACATAGTAGATTTAAAGTCAGCTGCATTTCTGCCGCACATAACACAATTTAAATTACATGCATTTGTTAATTCAAAAACCAGCCTTCTAGGAAATGATGTTAAAACAGTAGCGCCTTCTTCGATTTCTTTAAGGTTGCGTTGGCTATTTTCTTGTTGTGCAGCTGTCAATGCTTTTCCCTGAAATAATTCTTTTCTTTTTGCCCTAATAACCATATCTTTTACCATCCTGTCCATTAAAATCAAAACCACCGGCTTTGCCGGTGGCTTGCTCACATACTATAAAAGTTTAGAACTGGCAAAACTTATCAACAAATCTTCTATTTTTACAAAATTCTCTGCATTATCTGCAGATTATATTGCCCTTTGCCAGTGCTATTTTTATCATTTACTTTCTTAAATGACATTACTATATATTATATCGGCTTTTCCCAAACAAACTTTAAAAATATTTTAGCCGTATATCTGGTAATATATGGCCGCATTTGCTGCATTACTTATAGGATTTTCCATAAAAAAAGGCCAGCAAACGCTGGCCTTTTTTAATTTCAAAATTACTGTAATAAGGATAATACACCCTGTGTTGACTGGTTAGCCTGAGCAAGCATTGACTGTCCTGCCTGAGCAAGGATGTTGTTCTTGCTGTATTCAACCATTTCAGAAGCGATATCTGTATCACGGATACGAGATTCAGCTGCCTGTGTATTCTCAGCAGTTGTATCAAGGTTAGCAATTGTATGCTCTAACCTGTTCTGCAGAGCACCAAGGTAAGAACGCTGTGTAGAAACAGAATTGATAGCACTCTGAATCCTATCCATTGAAGAACCAGCTGCACCGAAGCTAGTCATTGATAAGCCTGTTAAGCCAAGAGCGCTAGCCTGCATATTGCTGATCTTGATATCAATTTTCTGACCAGATAAAGAACCAACCTGAAGGTTCTTTCCAGTAAAGCTACCATCTAACAAGTTCATTGTATTGAACTGTGTTGTAGAACGGATACGATCGATTTCACTTGTTAACTGATCAATCTCATCCTGAATAGCTGTCCTATCGATAGTTGTATTAGCATCGTTAGCTGCCTGGGTAGCTAATTCATTCATACGCTGTAAGATAGAATGAACTTCACCTAATGCACCTTCAGCAATCTGAACTACAGAAATACCATCCTGAGCGTTTGTTGAAGCACGTTTTAAACCACGAACTGTGGATCTCATCTTCTCGGAAATAGCAAGGCCTGCTGCATCATCTGCTGCACGGTTTACTCTGTAACCAGAAGATAATTTCTCAGTAGATTTAGCCTGTGCATTTGTAACCACGCCTAACTGCCTGTTAGAGTTCATTGCCTGAATATTGTGCTGTACTATCATTGCCATAATTGTTTTCCTCCTTGAATTTACTGCAGCTTCCATGCTGCAAAATCTTGTTTTTAATATGTAGTTGTATGATGTTTTCTGTCTGGCCGTACGCTCCATTCAGAATTACATCCGCAAGTAACAATTGTTATCTTGTTTACTTGTAATTTATATCGGCCAATATGATTGATACTTTATAGCTAAAATAAAATTTTTTTATTTTTTATTGTCCAAAAATTTGGGTTCATTTGCCCCATGTTTTGCCATATTCTGGTAATACTGCCTGACTACCTTCTGGCTGTTGCGTACACCCTTTACCTGTTTGCGGATATCCGCAAACTTACGCTGCACCTGTTCCTTGTTGCGCAGCTCCTGTGTCTGGACTGTATTACCCTTCTCGGTAATTTCACGGATTAGATCCTGCATCCTTTTGATCTGGGCTGCATAAGCCTGCCGATCGGAATTTAAAACATCCCTTACGCGATCAAAAAGCTCTTCAAAGCCTGTATCTAATTGACCAAGCTCATCAACCAGGGATGCTTTCCTGTCCATATTCTTTTCAAATTCTTCCGGGGACAGGTTGGGATCCTGAAGATATAGCTTCTGCTGCTTGTTAAGCTCTATCAACTGGTTCAATACAGCTGCTTTTTTCTCCAGGCTCTGAATCATAATATCAATATAATTGCTGTTCATTCCTATTCTGCCCCTCCATGATCTGTTGCTTATTTATGGCATATGCACTTTGGGATTATTCCCTGCTTTCTGCATTACTTCTTTCCATGTATCTCGCATAGTGCGAAGATGAACCAATACTTCCTCTAATATTTCTTTGTCTTTTTTGACATTGGCATCCACCAAACGTTGCTGCAGATATGCATACACTTTATCAAAATCCTCTGCGACCGGATATTTGTAATCCAATGTTGCCTGGAATTCCGTTATAATATCTTCTACCTTCCGGATATTTATATGGGCTTTTTCTATATCATTTTTCTCAACAGCGACAATCGCTATATTACAGAATTTAACTGCCCCCTCATAAAGCATCATAGTTAATTCTGCAGGTGATGCCGTCATAATCCTGCTTTTCTCATATGCTGCATATCTGTTTTGGTTTGTCATTTGATAACCTCCCTGTTAATATGACAATTCACTATTTTATATTATGATCCAAGTAAACCTGCCAGTGAAGACTGCTGGCTTTGTAAACTTGCCAATGCTTTCTCCATAGCGGCAAACTTCTTATAATAAGAGTCCTCCATAGCAGCAAGCTTATCTTCCCACTTTTTAATGGTAGTGGTATAATCACTGTACTCTTTTGCCATTTGCTTATCGTTGTAAACAACATTAAAGCTGCTTAAAGTAGATGACTTCATTTTGCTATAAAGGTTGTCGGACAACTCTGTTGTCAGCTTCTTCATAAATTCAATAACCGTGTCTGGATCATTGCTCAATGCTGCCATCAGCTGATCCTGTTTTCCTGAAACATCTGGATCTTCTGGATTTCCGTCGATGTGATAAGCGCTCTCCTCATAATCCTTAGCATTTAACACACCTAATGTCTTTATCCCAAAGCTGGATAAGCTGTATTTTTTACCATTGATCGTAAATGACTGTGACATGGCAGTCTTCATCAGGTTCATCACGCTGTCTAAGCTGTCATCCCTGCGAAGCAAAGATTTCTTAATCTTTTCTTCCCATTCTTTGACATCGGTTTCGCTTAATGCATCCTTTTCCTCATTTGTCAAAGGCTCCATGCCTTTTGCCATGTCCGCATTATAGAGGGCTGTCATTTCGTTAATCAACGCATTATAATCCTTAAGGAAACTTTTTATTTTGTCATAAAGCCCCTGTACATTATTAGAAACTGTAACCGTAAGCTCGTCATTGCCAGTTGCCGATAATGCATTAATCGTCAATCCATTAATATTAAATGTATTAGATGTAGACGTATATGTTGCGCCATTTAAAACAATCGTCGCATCTTCTCCATCAACGCGGGTCGCTCCTTCGCCATTTACGCCAACACTTGGAAGAGGCACATTTATTGTACCATCCAGATTCTGCGCAGCATTTGTAATCCATTGGGTTACAGACTCTTTTGTATAAGAAGGATCGTCAAACATGCTATATTGCGCAATATAATTTTTTGCTGCATCAATGTCATTCTGAAGGTTTGCCGTAAAGCTAGCTAAGGTTCCTGCGGCATATTCCCTTTCAACATCTGCAACAGCCGTTGCATTGTCAGGATTTTGCATATACTCTGTAACAGTTTTTACCGAATTCTTATATGCTGAAACCCCGGCTTCACTTACGGTATAAGAAATAGATCCATCATCCGCCGTTTCTGTTGTAGCAAGCCCTGCAGACACTTCCAAATCCAAAAGCTTTTGCGTACCCTGCTCCAGGTTCAAACCAGCGGCATTTAACGCAGCAGCATCATAATTCTGGTGATCATCCCTGCTTGTATATGTACCGTCTGTCAACGCGTCGTACAATTTACCATTCTGATCAACGTATACTGTAGACGTATCTTTTTCATTTAACAGCGACCTCATCGTTTCAACATCCTGCGCACTTAGCCGGCTATCTATCTGCTTTGTCAGATCATATGCATTTGCAAAAGCAATCTGGGCACCATTGTTAGTAATGACAGTAGATTCCTGTGTCAATCTAGTCAATATCTGCTCAATCTGATCCTGTGTCCTTCCACTATCATACGTCCCGTCCGTAATAGCTTTTCCATTAGCGTCATAGCCTATAATGTACTTCGTCCCGTTCGTATTCAATGCATATTCTGCAAACTTCTTATACCGTTCCGTATCCGCCGCTGAAGTCCCCGTATTTAATCCCAGCTTCGTGAGCGCATCCCAGCCATTGCCATCAAGCCCCGTTAAAGAGAAATCTGCCTTAGCCCCTGTTTCGCTGGCTGCAACAAATATCCTGTGATTTGCCGAGTCAAAACTGGCCTTCACGCCCCCCTCATTCAGTGCTCCCAAAAAATCTTTGATCGTCATACCGCTGTTTATTTCGATTTCTGAGGTTTTCCCATTGCTGGTCACTAAAATTTTGCCGTCCCCACCAGTATAACCGGCACTTGCTAATGAACTGTCCTCTGTAAGCGTGCTATCTAGCTGTGCCCCCGTCAAATACCCAGTCTTAGCAGTTTTCAAAACCTTAAGCGAATAACTCCCGTTCACTGCGTTTGCTGAAGCTGACACTGTTGCTTTCGTGGAATCTGAAATATTTGCTGCCTTCATATTATAAGCAGACGAATATTTCAAACTGGTAAGACTACTATAAAAATTCGTAATCTTTGTATTTAAGCCCTTCCAAATCTCCTGCTTCCAAGACAGCTTCTTCTGTGCCTTTACATACTTCTGGCTCTTTAACCTATGTGCTGATACCAGCTCGGAAATAATTGCCTCTGTATCAAGCCCTGAGTTCATACCCGTAATCCTAATTGGCATAATAATTCCTCCTTATCCTTTCTCATCCACCATTATCCCTGCAATCTCCCACACCTTCGCTATCATGTCTAATGTCTGCTCTGGCGGGAATTCACGAACTACTTTGCGTGATTCCTTATCTACAATCTTAATTGTAACACGGTTTGTCTTGTCATGGATCCCAAACACAACCTCCGAATGTTTGATGTGGCGGTTGATCTCGTCCACGGCTTTCCTCATTGCCTCTGTCCCTGTCGCCTGGCGTTCTTCTTCTATGGGTTCTGCCATGCCATCCTTCGCCGCCGCGCGTTTTTTAACGGCTCCCTGGCGTGTTTCTCCTTTTGCCTTTGCCGGCGCTTTTGCCTTTACTGACATGTCTTCCGCTTTTGCCTCTACGACAAGGGGTTCTGGCATTTTTTTCGCACCTTCGGCCGGCGCCGGCGTATCCACTTTAGGCACACTTCCCTGATATGCCGCCTTTGGATTTGCAATTGATTCAATTGCCATTGTTAACCACCTCCGTGTGATTTTACTGGAGCGCCCTTGCCAAAGCGCCCGTTTCTACGTTATTCTAACCTTTATATCGGTTCGACCAGTAAAAAAGATTAGAATAACTGTTTCAAAGCGTCTACGCCTTTTGTATGGAGCGCCGCCTTATTTTCATCTTCAATCTGCAGATAAACCTCTTTTCGGTAAATCGGGACGTCTTTGGGCGCGGAAATACCGATTTTTACCTGATCCCCCCGAATTTCTAAGAGGGTAACTTCAATATTGTTGTTTAAAATAAGAGCTTCGCCTTTTTTCCTGGTTAATGCCAGCATCCCTATTCACCTGCCTTTTTTCGCCCGTCACGGATCAGGCTGTAAATATTATGCCGGACAGCAAAGTCATCTTCGACGATAACCTGGCTGCCTTTGTTTGTGTCTGTATTAATTATAATCGGAGCCTTTAAATTAACGGAAATATCCTCTATATTCTCCGGAACCCGTACTGTTACTAAAATGTAGGTATTGTCAGGCGTTAACTCGCCAAGCCCCTGAAGCAGCTCGTCGTTTACAGTCGGGCGGTAATCCGGAAGCAGCTCCCCCGGGACTATGACTGGCATAGCGACATCTCCGTCGTCCATAGACTGCAGCCAATGGATTGCGGATTTGGTCTCGCGCTCACAGTCAAATATAAGCGTGAAATGCTTTAAATCCGGAAACCCTATGATCCCCTGCGCGATATGGATGATTTTTTCGTCTTCTATTTCGATTGGCCCAAAGAGCCTTGTATCTGCTTTCATGCCATGCCCTCGCTTTAAATGTAGTCTAATAATGTCTGCTGGTTGATTTTGCCCGCCGACATCAGCGATGCGGTGTATGCGTTGTAGGCCGCCGTATATTCAATGATGATATCAGACAACTCTTTATCTTCGTTGGTGGACTTCAAATCCTTAATCGTAAGCTGCTGGTTGCTCATCCTGGCTTCTGTCATCTCAAGCTGGTCGCCCCTTGCGCCGACTTCGGTATATGCCATATTGAGCTTTTCCATGTATTTATCAAATTTGCCGATTCCAGCGCTGTACTGCTCGGTTAAGCGTTTATCCGCATAATCAGCTTCTTTTTTGGCAGCGTCAAGCCACAGCTTTAACTGCTCCTGGCAGTCTGCGTACTGTGATTCTTTCTGCATTTCTTCTAAGCGTTTTACCTTATCGTGGGCGTTGATGGCCGCCTGTACGGTATCCGTAAGCTCTATAACATCCTGGTAGATGCTCATATCAAACACTTCATCTGCCTGCAGGTTGACCTTTAAGGTCTGGTTCAGCGCAACTGTGTAATTGATATCTTCGTAAATCTTATTGCCGTCTGCATCGAATTTGGTATATTCAATTGGATTAGCCGGATCCGTTACATCGGTACAGTTGTAATAGTATTCCGGGCGCAATACCCCATTCTCAAAGCCGGTCTTTTGGTAGTTTACCTCAAATTCAGCTTTGTTGGATTTTAATTCTGCGCCTAAATCGCTGCCGACAATCAGATCGCCGGAAGTACGGATCAAGACCATCTCCCCCGGATCTACCGTCTTTGTACCATCATTGGCAGCTGCCCAGTCATCCTCGGTTGCATATACAGTCAGGGTGACGTCGCCTGTGCTGGTGGTAGCGTTGTATACTATGCTGCCGTCCGCTTCCGGTACCCCGGTCTCAAAGGTTACGGTTTCACCTCCGTAGCTATAGCTTAAGCTGTCGATGCCGTCGATCCCATCGTAGGCAAGCCGGATACGGTCAAAGGAGCCTTTGCCGATTTCCGGGATGTTATCTGTCAGAAGGACTTCGTCTGCCGTATTGGGCATATCTACCTTACCGCTGTAATAGGTGAATTCCTCCATGTCCTTGTAGGTAAATTTCTGTGATATTTTGTAGGAAGTATCGGTTTCATCTGTCATAAAAGTGAGTTTGGAGCTGGTTTTATAACCGGTAAAAACGGTCCTTCCGGCGTTATCTGCATTCCCTTCCGCATAAAGCTGCGTCTTTAGGGCCGTTAAGTTCTTTAAAATAGTATTCCTGTCATCTTCTGTCAGGTAATCGTTGGTTCCGGTATTGCACTGGCTTTTGACATCAGTCAGTATTTTATTCATATTTTTGATAGCAGTTTCCGTTGTCTCAAGCCAGGCTTCTACATCAGGGATATTCTTATCGTAGTACTGGTTGATTTTGCTAAGAGACGTCCGAAGGCGCAGGGAACGGATGGCGATGACCGGGTTATCGGATGGCCGCTGGATCTTCTTCTGCGAGGTCATCTGTGAATTGAGGTCTAACACATTGGACTTGTTCCCATTTATGTTAAGCGCTGTATTGTGAAGCATCATGTTGTTGGTTATCCGCATATTTTATTCCTCCTGTTAAACGTGTAAGGCTCCCGGAGCGCATATTTCAAATACGCCCGATATCTTACACACCGGTTTCGTTGATTAGTTTGTCGTACATCTGCTGCATGCACTGCATCATACGGGCTGCAAGGTTATATGCATTCCGGAATTTGAGCATGTCAAGCCCCTCTTCGTCCTCGTCTACGCCGGAAAGGGAAAGTCGCTGGTTGGTTATTGCGCTTTTGATGTCGTTGAAGTTCTCCGAAAACATCTTTACTTCGTTGGTATCGACTGTAATATCGGTGTAAATACAGCTTAAGAAGCCTTCAGCGCTGCTGCCGCGGAACATTTTCACATCGCTTTGCAGTTTTAGCATTTCATCAATGATATCATGCGCATCAATGTCTATATCCTCGCCTGTCACATCTTTTGTTGTAGCAAACCGGGAAGAATCCCTGACACTGGCGTCTGCAACGTTAAAGTTAAATGCCGTAAGCTGGTAATAGGAGCTGGATGTGGCAGTTATCACGGACGAGCTGTCGGTTACACCGTCTTTGTTTACTATCTGATCCGAGAAATCATACTCCTCCCCGTCAAATGCGGTTGCTACGAAAAACGCCCCCATCGGATCGCCATTTAAGTCGACGCCTTCTAACTGGTATGCGTTGAACCGCTCGGCAAAATTGCGGATAAACTCGTTCATCTGGCTCATATAGTAGGGGATCCCCATGCTGTCTATAGTTGCGCCAATCCGCGCCTTACTGCCTGCAATCCCGCCGATCTGAGCTGCGTCTAACCCCTCTTCCAGTTCAAATTCATAGGAAACGACATTGCCGTCTTCGTCTAACTCAGCCTTAAAATCGGTATAGTGGTACTCCTTATTTTTTACGGTAATAATACCTTCTGACGGCATATTCATAGCTTCTACGGTAGTCATAGTAGACGGCTTGATGGAAATGCTATATGGTGAAGCAGCTGTCACCTGCCCTTGGAAATTCTCAGCATTGTTGCCGTCGCGTACTTCTAAAATCGCTTTCAACGATCCGTCCATGGTATACGAATTCATATTGAAATTCGCCTTTGTGTCTGCCCAGACAATGTCATAAAGCCCATCTGCATCGGTCTGGCTGGCCTTATACTCCCGCGGTACGCAGGTAAGCGACCTGTATTCAAATGTATTGACCAGTGTCTGGCCATCTATTTTAACAACATAATTCGTCCCGCCCAAGTACATATCCGGGTAATTGGTATTGGCAACCGGGGTTTCCTGTACAGTAACAGGGACAATCTCAGATAACTCATCAATAATCAGCGCGCGCTGGTCACGCAGCTCATTGGCTGTGCCCCCCTCGAGCTCAATGACATTGATCTGCTTGGTCAAAGACGCCACTTTTGCTGCGCTGGCATTAATCGTCTGAACCAGGGCCTTTACCTGCTCGTTGCAGTCCTTTTGCAGATCATTTAGTCCGTTCGCCACATCGTGGAAGTAAGCGGTAAACACCTGCGCCTGGCTGATAAAGTTCTTGCGCCGGTTTTCATCCCCGGCAGAGCTGGTAAGCGCATTCATCTGGTTAAACATATTGGCAAAGATGGTGGAAAAGCCAGGTTCGGCTTCCCCTTCATCAATAAAATAATTCTCAATCTGGTTTAAGTAAGACAGCTTGGTGTCATAACGCCCCACCGAAGACTGGTTGTTCCAGTATTTGGTATCGTAATAGGTACTGCGTACGGATGTAATGGATGTGGTGGTAACACCAGTCCCGACAACACCGTACTTTTGGTAAACGCGTATACCCTCAGAAGCCTCGCGGTTAGCGACCTGCTTACTGTAGCCTTTGGTCTGCACGTTTGATATATTATTAGCGGTCGTATTGACGGCCACTTGAAATGCATTGATAGCGGAAGCCGCTATATTTAAGCCGAAAAATGTAGATGGCATACGAAAATCCCTTCTTTCTGTTTCTGCCAGGCTTTATCCGAGCCTGTTTATAATCGTTTCGATCATTTCATCAACAACATTGATAAAACGGCTGGACGCATTGTATGCGTTCTGGAATTTAATCATGTTGGTCAGCTCTTCGTCAGATGATACGCCAATGACCTGCTGCCTTGCATTGTCGGTCGCAAGCGCCGTACCTTCTAACCCTGACGCGGTTGAACCAAATACATCCCCGAGCGTCCCAAGCTCCCCTATCATCTTGGCATAAAAGCCGCTGAAGTTACACGGCGTCGTGTCGTGCGGGCTTAAAAACATAGTATCGTCCTCCCACACCTTTGCCAAAGCCTCGCCCAGCTTATATGCTACAGGCCGTTCGCCGTCTTTGCCGTTTTGCATGTAGGACGGGAGCAGTGATTCACTTTCCAAAAGCTTTTGGTTGACACTGATACTCCCTGTGGTATACTGCTTGGCAGTATCAGACGGATCTTCTTCATTGTATACATAATAGGTCTTGCCGTCATCGCCCGTTACCTCTGTATAACGTTTGCAGCCGACACGCACAAACAGCTCCTGCGGCGGAAGGGATCCGTCCGCGCCGACACAGCAGTTTTCTGTGTCCAGGATCTTCGTGCCAGGCTGTAAGGTTACGACATTGCCGTTCTCGTCTGTGCCTGTAATGGCCGCCGTCAAATTGATATTCGGCGCAAGCAGATCATTTACCTTTGTGACAATGGTATGCACCAGCATATCCAGCTCCGCTTCTACATTCATCATAACGGAATTGCCCAGGGTATCATCGTACTCTTGCAAGGATACCCCGTCCAAATCCCGGTAATTGGCATTTTTGTCGCCCCTTGCGAACAAAAGCGCCTTTAACGATCCAATGTCGTTTTTACGGGCGGGGGAGATTTCTTCTGCCATATTATAAACCTTGTAATACCTGTCTTTGCTCAAATCCGACAGGTGCGGCCAGTACGGCGTAATAAAGTGCGTATCTTGCTCCGTCTTCATCCCCATTTCATAGAAATGGGACTCGTCTACAAAGAGCGCCCCTTCAAAATTGACCTTTACCGTCCCGTTCCCAAGTTCTTTATAACTAATATTCCCATACGTCGATAATTTATCCAGGGCAGTATCCCTTACGTCACGCAGGTTCATCGCGGTTTCTATGCCGCCCGCTTCAATTTTCATTATCTGGAGGTTTAAATCCCGAATGGTGCTGCCAAGATCATTAATATCCTTGATCGCATCGGAAATTTGAAGGTTCAGATTTGACTGGTATGTCTTAAGCCCGTTATATACTGCTTTGGAACGGCTGGCAAACAAGCTGGCTTTCTGGATGACTAAGTTCTGCCTGGAACTGTCCGAAGGGTCTTTGGCAAATTCCTGGAATGCTACCCACAAGCCGTCATCCCCTGTCAAAACTTCCTGGAACGCGGTCCCTTCAAGCTCCTGGAAGAGCGTCTGGACTTCGGAAATCGTCTCAAATGTGGTAGAATAAAAGCCCGAGCGCCCGTTCTGCGTCCGGTACATTTTATCCAGGAAAATATCCCTTGCATGTATAACGTCACCAATGGACACGCCAAGCCCTGACTGCTGGTAGCTGACGGCCGTCGTCATGTTCATGGTGACATAATTGCGATCCTGCTGCAGGATCCGTTCGCGCACGTAGCCTTCGGTATCTACGTTTGCGAGGTTATTTGCAGTCATATTGAGTGCATTCTGGCTGGTCTGGAGCCCAGATACCCCAATATACAAACTTCCCATTGAATTGGCCATAATTCTTCCTCCTTGTCAAATGACCTACTGTTTTGCGTCAAATCCGCTGTTTCCGAGCAGATCGCCCGTATTATAGGCATTTTTGTCGTAATTCGCAGTCTCAGGCGCCTGCCGCATACTTTTAAACAAGGTGAGATCGAATTCTACCATTTCAAGTGCCTGCTGCAGAAGGGCTTGGTTGCGCATATTCCATTCGTGCATCTCATTGCCGGAAGACAATAGCTTCGCGCGGATTTTGGAAAGGCGCTCCTGCTCCTCCTTCTGCTGATCCAAATACCCGATCAGCTTGGTAATGGTCATCTCTTCCATATCCTTGCCCAAGACATCCGCCATGTCTTTTAAAACGGCGTCACGCCGAATGTCTAAGTTCCTAAGCTCGCTTGATATATCCTGCTCCTGCCCGGTAATGTCTTCTAACGCTGCAATATCTGCACGGATGATCGCCTGCTTTTTGTCCTTTGACAGTGACACGAGCTTTTCATACCAGGTATTTTCCTGCTCTAAAACCTCTACGAGATTGTCCATTAAACTAGCCACGGGTATTCCTCATTTCTTCGCACTTATTTCTGCAGAGCATTGTATTTCTCTAACAGCTTGCTGGCAAAATCTCCAGGGTCAACTTGGTAACTCCCTGATTCCACTCTTGTTTTCAGCTGAGCGACTTTATCTTCCCTGATATCTGAAGCTTCTGCTACCGCCTGCTTTGCAAACTGGTAATCATGACCTGCCCGTGAGATGGTCACATCGTCACGTCCTATGGCTGCGCCATTTGGCCTGGCTGCCTTTCCTGACTTACTGCCCTGATAAACCTGGGCCACCTGATTATAAGCCTCTATACGCATGACAGCATCTCCTTTCTTCCTTGAAATTATGGTGTAAACCGAACTTATTCTTCGCTCTTACACTATTTATCGGACGATTTTCTGATTTTATTATAGGAAGGGGGATTTTTTCTCCCTGCCCCTGTTTTTTTATATTAACAACCAAAGCCCCTTCTTAAAAAACAACCGCTTCCATGGTAAAATTATCTTCGGAAAAGTTATAATAGAGGATTTTGCTGCCGTAAAAGGCATTTTTGAAAGTTTGTACATCGCTACACCTTCTACACGGATGAGGCCCTTTTAGTATCCGCACCCACCTTACAGATGTTATGCGTGACCTCACCCATATTGCCAACCAGGTGGGCAAAGGTGCAAATTTCCAGACGAATATCCTTGCACTCAATACTTCAGTAGAAGCCTCGCGTGCAGGAAGCGCAGGCAAGGGGTTCTCGGTTGTATCCGGAGAGGTAAGGAACCTTGCAATCTCCGCGATGCAGGTGATTACCGAGTGTATCCAGTCAATCAAAACGCTGATGGATGAAATTTCACTTGCCAGCGTTCAGCAGTCTGAGATGATTGTTTCCGTAGAAAACCGGATTAAAGAGGTTTCCAAAGTAATTCAGACAAACGCCGCAGCGGCAGAACAAAGCGCCGTGATTTCTACCGAATTGTCAGAACAGGACAGGACATTAAACCAGCTAATTGGACAATCCCGCATTCAATAACCAATGGCAGAGGGAGGATAAATCCTCCCTCTGCCATTTAAAATGTTACGCACACTTATGTTTTTTCCCATTTTTGTGTGTTTTATGATGTTTGCTGCAATATTTTTTACAATTGCTTTTCTTTTTATGCGTTTTACTATGGTAAGGGCAATAATACCCTTTTGTGCTTCCCTCGTTGTCTGCACTAACACTGTAGTGGCTGCTTTCATGGTGGCCGCTGCTGCTAACGCCTGCGCTGCTGTGATGGCCGCCCCCATGCCCGTGCGCCATAACAGGCATAGCCAGCCCGCCCAACAGCGTGAAGGCTGTCGCCATTACAATAAGGCCTTTTTTACACTTCTTGAAGAATTTCATTTTTGTTACCTCCTTGTGAGCTCTATTTGTTTTTATCTTACATATAGAATACGATTCAGCGTCCGAAATCCTTGCAATAAAATGAAAAAAATTTAATTTTATTTATGAGTATGGCTTTTTTTCTTATGCCCATTTTCCTTGTGGCTTTCTTGTTTTATTGAACCCTCATGCTCTATATTCTTTTCTTCTGCGTAGTGTTCCTGATTAATCTGCCCTTGTGGCTCTAGTTGGCTTTGTTCTTGCACATGGCTTTCTTGCTGGTGGTTTTCTGGTTCTGCATGCCTGTCTTCTTGCGTGTGGCTTTCTGGCTCCGTATAGCTGTCTTCTTGTGTGTGGCCTTCTGGCTCCGTATGACTTTCATCTCCATGGCCCTCTGTTTGATGCTCCCGCTCATGTTCTGAAATCAACCCGTGCAGCTCTGACATACTCATATCTTTACAGTCATCTACCGTCACTGTTTCACCGTATTGGAGGAGTTTTTGCCAGGCGTAATATTTGCCCAGTGATATCCCATAGCCATGGGCATTTGTGGCCGCATCCATATCTACGCTAATGCTTTGGCTTTTCTGCCCCAAATGCCCTGCGCAGCTTTCGACGCCAGATTTTAGCCCGCTCCCACGGCCACCCTCCGCCGCTACGGTAAATACAATCTCTGCCCCTTTTACCAGATAAACGCCCATTTCTTTACTTTCTACTATTATATCAATCGCATCCGTATAACTTTTCCCCTTTAAGGATAAGCCCTTTAGCACCTCCATGCCTTCTGCATTATAAGCCTTTACAGAAACTACTTTATCAAAACGGTTTAATGCCAGCTCAATAGATGGGTTCACGTCAATTCCGACATAAGATACAGGCGCCTTTAGCCAGGAATAGCCTCCCGTTCCCAATACCACGGCAGCAAATATCCAGGCTGCTGCCATGGCCATCCGGAACACCGGATAAAACGTATACCTTATTTTCTTCCCCCGCCCGTCTGAAAGGAATTGCCTGGTTGCTTCTACCAGTTCGGGTTCTGCTTCAATGTTGTCAAATGCTTCTTTAATCTTGTTCGCCAATCCCTTCACCTCCCAGCCTTTCCAGGAGAATCTTTTTCATCCAGAAGATAATCTTTTAAGATTTTGCGTCCCCTCGATAACAGGGAATACACGGTATTCTCTTTTTTATTCAGTATATTTCCAATTTCTGACGCGCTATAACCCTCGTAATAATGCAGGTATATGGCATCCTTATATTTGGGGGGCAGCGACAGCACTGCTTCGAGCACTTCCTTATGCTCTTCCGGGATTTGCGCCTGCATCTCATTTATGAGCTCCAAGGAAACTGCATTCCGCCGGAAAAAGCTTTTCAAATAATCTTTACAGGCATTAATCGCAACGCGGAGCAGCCACGCCCGTTCGTGCCCCTTATCACAGAATTGCCCGTCATACAGCATATATTTAAGAAAAACCTCCTGAAATATATCTTCGCAATCTGCGCGGTTTTTTAAATGATAAAAACAGACGCGGCGTATCATGTCCGCATATTCTTCTATTGCATGGTTTACCTCCATTTCACTGCGCATTGACTCCCCACCTTTTAAGCCGCTTTTGTCTCCTTGTTGCTTTTGCCTATTATACTACGCCTGCCTGGCATTTGAAAACCTTCTTTTATACATCCCTATCTCCCGTTTCAAATGCCTTCTGCCAGCACATCATTCACTTTCTCAAGCAGCTTGTCCGAAAACAGCTGCCCCTCAGGTACATATGTAACCTTCCCACACCCTTCCACCATTTTAAAAATCCCCTCTGGCACTATTCCAGCATCCGCTTCCTTTACCATTGGAACGTCAAATGCACTATCCCCTGCCGCCACCACGGCCCCCGGGGATACCCTCTTACAAAACCGTTTAACCGCCATCCCTTTATTAAGCGCCTTTGGTACAACATAAACCTTTAATCCATTGCAGAAAACATCCACCAGCCCCTTGTCAAGCGACGCCCTCAAATACTCCGCCGATTCTATAGGATTTTCACTCTTTGTGAATAAAAACAGCCCCCGTATATCCCTTACCTCAAAACAACGGTTATTATCTTTTTGCATGAGCTCTTTTGCAAACGCAAGATGGCCTGTACACCCTGCCACCAGCTGTTGCGATTCTAAAAACCAGGGGGCGTCCTCCCTGCCGTCCGCAAGTAAGACGCCCCCATTACAGGCCAGGGCATAGGCAGGCGCCCCTATTCCAAGATCTATCCGGTTATACTGCTCCACCGTCCTGGTTGTCACCGGAATGATAAGCGCCCGTTTTCGTATTTTTTTTAAAAGCCTGTGTGCCTTTTCTGTCATAAAAGAAATTTCCCTGCCCTGGTACACCTCCACGCACCTTTTGGCATCGCCAATATCGCGCTTATAAGAGTAAATTAACGTATTATCTAAATCCGTAAAAAAGATACGCATATTACTTTTTCCCATCGCCCACGCATATCTTCCGCACCAAATCTACCGGAATCATCGTAGCGGCAAGCAATATGGCTGCAATCCAGCCTGCTATGCCAAACGGCACACAGCTAAACATATTCCCAATCCATGTAAACACAACAAATGGAATCAGCGCGGCATTTACAATAAGAGCCTGTACCAATATAATCGTAAAGAACACTTTAAGGAAACCAGTATTTTCATCTAACCCTTTAAAAATGGCGAATCCATCGTCCCGGACATTAAAGCCGTTAAACAGGGCGCTTACAATAAACAGTACGAAATAACCCGTCAAATGCATTGCATTGGGCGTACCGTTTAATACATTCCCGGCTTCATCTACAGCCCAGCCGCCAAACAGCTCCGCAAAGAACGGAAGTTTTAAAAACAAAAAGCTAATAATAGTAAGCCATGCGCCCATAGTAATGATTTGAGCCATCATTTTTTTGCTGACAATATTTTCATCCCTGCGTCGCGGTTTTTCTTCCATATATTTTTTGAGCGCAGGCTCGTTTCCAAGCATAATCGCCCCCAGCCCGTCCATAACAAGGTTTACAAACAAAAGGTGCGTAACCTTAAGCGGCTCTTCCACTCCAAAGAACGGGGCAATCGCACTTACCACAACGGCTGCTACGTTTATCACCAGCTGGAATTTACAGAATTTTAAAATATTGTGGTAAATCGTCCTTCCATACCAGATAGCGTCTTTAATTGATTTGAAATTGTCATCCAAAATGACAATTTTACCTGCTTCTTTGGCAGCCTCTGTACCGCTCCCCATTGCAAAGCCGACATCTGCGCGCTTTAACGCCGGAGAATCGTTGACTCCGTCGCCTGTCATGCCGACTACCAGGTTCATTTCCTGGCACAGGCGTACCATCCTGGACTTATCTGTGGGCAGCGCACGGGCAATCACACGGATCTGCGGTATGATCTTTTTCAGGGCGTCATCGGACATTTCGTTTAGCTGCGCCGAAGAGAGGGCTTTGTCTGTTCCACTTTTTAGGAGCCCTGCGTCTTTTGCAATTGCAACAGCAGTTTCCAGACGGTCGCCTGTGATCATAACAACCTGAATACCGGCATTTTGCACTTCTTCAATAGCTTCCCTGGCCTCCGGGCGCACGTCGTCACGGATGCCCGCTAAGCCAATGATTACAATATCGTCGTTGATGGCGTTTTCTGTCAGATCTTTTTCCGAATAGCCAAAGGCAAGCACACGCATGGCCTTGGCAGCCAAATCATCAATTTTTTTATTCAATGCTGCCATGTCAACAGGTACAACCTGCCCGTCCTGGCTTAAACATTTTTTTGCCTGTGCCAGCAGGCGCTCGGGTGCACCCTTGTAAAAGGTTTTACCTGCGCTTTCTATTCTGGCCTGGCTGAATTTGTTGGTGGAATTAAAGCCCTGGGCTTTCGTAATAATGCAGGATTTGTCAGCCTCAAGCGCCCGGAAGGCCTGCTCGCCCAAAAATTTCATCAAAGCCTGATCCGTCGCATTTCCTCCGATAACCCTGTGTTCACCGTCATACATAGACTGGGTATTTTTTCCAATAGCAAGATCCAAAAGCCCTTTAATGGCGCTGTATTTACTTAACTCAGAAATTTCAATGGAACTGCCGTCCGCTGTAAAAAAGTCCACAACTTCCAGCCTGCCCTTAGTTATCGTACCAGTTTTATCACTGAATAAAATGTTCAATGAGCCTGCTGTCTCAATTCCTTCGGCTTTACGCACCAGTACATTGTGATCCAGCATTTTGCTAGTATTTTGCATCAGAACCAAAGAAATCATAAGCGGCAGCCCTTCCGGGACTGCACATACGATAATCACGACAGCTAATGACACAGCGTTTACAATATCTTTTATGATCTGTTCTGCCCCCTGTGTAAAGTATGCGGACACACCGCCCTGCGATACAATGAAATATGCAAAATAAAGTACGGCAATGACAATTGCCCCGATGTATCCAAACGTGGAAATCTGCTTGGCCAGCTTGGCCAGCTTAACCTTTAACGGGGAATCCGGTTCATCCTCCTGCATTTCCTCCGCCATCTTTCCCATCATAGTTTTTAAGCCGACTTTCCGCACATCCAAGATACCTTCGCCGTCAAATACAACAGCGCCGCGGAACAGGGAATGCTTATCTACAAAGGTGTCCCCGGTGATATCTTCGGCAAGCGAAACCCCTTCGTCTGCCGCCGTCTTCTTACACTCTTCGGCCTCGCCGTTTAATGCAGAATTGTCAACAGCAAGCGATCCGGATACTAAAATACCATCCGCCGGGATTTTATCACCGGACTGTAACAACACTTTATCGCCTACAACCACATCATCTACATCAATAACGGTTATTACTCCGTTCCGGTGGACTTTACACTGGTCTTTTTTAGTGCTGTCTTTTAGTTCGCGGTATTTGGTATCGCTCGCGACACCTGTTTTTGCAGATACAAAGGCTACAATCAATACAGCTACAATTGTTCCAAGCGGCTCGTATATCTCTGCATAGCCAAAGAAGAACATCACAATCATAAGCGCTGCAATTGCAAGCAGTATCTTGATCATGGGATCTCCAAAGGTTTCCTTAAATTCCTCCCAAAATGTCGTTGGTTCAGAATCCGGAATTGCGTTTGTGCCATATTTTTGCCTCGAATCCGCAACTTCCCTGTCGTTTAGTCCTTGAAATTTCATGTTGTCCTCCTTCTGGCGCGCCCAGGCGCCATTTAGACAGATTTAAAAGCCTGCCACACAAGCTTTCTCTGTTTTTACTTCCTGCATCAAATAACATACGCTGTTCTGTGATGCCGTTGGAAATGCCAGTACAGCAATGCTGTACTGGCTTCCCCTGTCATTTATACATAACGGTTTGCAAGCTGCCCAAGGCCAGGATCGTTTGTACCCTGGCCAATTGCGTTGAACTTCCACTCGCCATTGTGCCGGTAAACCTCTCCAAAAATAACGGCCGTCATGCCGGAATAATCGTCTGTAAGGTTGTATTTGCACATTTCCACATTGTTCCTGCCATCCACTAGCCGGATAAATGCATTTTGGATCATGCCAAAATGCTGGTTGCGCTTCATAGCTTCGTAAATGTTTACGACAATCACGATCCTGTCGTATTCAGCCGGAACTCTGGATAAATCTACAATAATCTGTTCATCATCGCCTTCCCCCGCCCCGGTCAGGTTGTCGCCCATATGCTGTACTGTGCCCGACTTGTGGGATAAATTACCGAAATATACAATATCTGATTTATCCCATAGCTTTCCGCCCTGCAGCATCAGAACAGATGCATCGCAGTCAATAGGCTGGGGCTTTGGTGCAAAAAAACCTCCCCTGGAACGCTTTGCTTCATCCCAGCCAAGTCCAATTAATACTTTGGAAAGGCCTGCATTATCTTTTGACAGGCTGACTTTTTGCCCTTTTTGTAAATTAACTGACATCTGGTTTCCCTCCTATTCCAGTTCTACGCCAAAATTAGTACATAGCGCCGCAAGGCCTCCCTGGTAGCCGCTTCCTATCGCATTAAACTTCCACTCGCTGCCATTTTTATACAGCTCGCCAAATACCGCTGCCGTTTCAATGGAGAAATCCTCCCCCAAATCATACCGCAGCATTTCTTCCCCTGTTTCTTCATTGTAGATACGGATAAATGCATTGCTGACCTGCCCGAAATTCTGATTGCGCTGTTCTGCTTCGTATATAGTCGCAGTAAACGCGATTTTGGTAATATCTGCAGGCACCGCGGACAGATCTACCTTGATTTGCTCATCGTCGCCTTCTCCTGCCCCGGTACGGTTATCCCCCAGATGCTTAACGCTTCCGGATGGGTGCGTTAAGTTGCCGTAAAATACAAAATCTTCGGATTTTGTGATTTTACCTGTGTCCGCCAGCAGGAACGCAGCGGCGTCTAGGTCAAAATCCCCCCCGGTATCAAATGCATTCACATCCCATCCCAAGCCGACTACGACTTTTGTTAAGCCTGGGTTATCCTTTGTCAAGCTGACTTTCTGTCCCTTTTTTAAACTAACTGGCATAAACTTACTCCTTTCTGCATTTACGCTACTTCAATGCCATAATGCCCGCAAAGCGCTGCAAGCCCGCCCTGGAACCCGCTGCCGATGGCGTTGAACTTCCATTCGCCGTTGTGGCGGTACAGCTCTCCTACAACAATTGCTGTCTCAATCGAAAAGTCTTCACCCAGGTCGTAGCGGATAAGCTCTGCCCCGGTCGTCTGGTCTAGGATCCGGATATAGGAATTGGACACCTGGCCAAAGTTCTGCCGTCTGGCTTCCGCTTCGTATATTGTCACCGTAAACGCCACTTTTTCAACATTAGGCGGGATTTTAGACAAATCTACATGGATTTCTTCGTCATCCCCCTCGCCTTCTCCTGTTAAATTGTCCCCCATATGTTTGATGGATCCGCTGCTATGTTCTAAGTTCCCGTAGAAAATAAACTCTTTCTCGGTCGGGCACCTGCCGTTTGCACCTAACATGAACGCCGCTGCGTCGAGGTCAAAATCCGCGCCGGAATCAAACGCGTTTACATCCCATCCAAGGCCTACCATAATGCTTTTTAACCCTGGATTTCCTTTGGTTAAATCTACTTTCTGTCCTTTTGATAAACTAATTGGCATAGAAATTTCCTCCTCCTATTTTTTGTTTGGCATATGATACATCCTGTTAAACTCCTGTTTGATGTTTTCAAGCCTGACCTGATCCTCGGCGCGCTTTTTCCTGGCGTCGTCCTGAATCTGCTTTGTCTCGCTGATCCCATCTACAATCGTCTTCCAGGTTGTTTCCAAAGTTTCAATTTTGATTGAGCTGCCGGATGCCATGCGCGCTGTCATCTTCGACTGCTCTACTGTATTCTGCGCATTTTTGATAAGCATCTCATTCGTCTTTTGATCAAGCGCGGACATAGCCTCCGCCTGGATACGCTGGCGTTTTAGCATTATAGCCTGCGCAAGCGCCTGTTTGAAGACCGGAAGCGTTATGATAAACGCCGAATTGATTTTGCGGACTAGGTTCATATTGGAAAATTCCATAGTCTTAATCATTGGCACAGACTGCATCGCTACGCTTTCTGCTGTACGCAGATCCTGGGTTCTTTGCTCCAGCATCTGCAGCGCCTGATTTAAGCTTTGCAGCTCGAACTGGATCGACGTATCGCCTGTGTTCTGCATATCGGCCTGCCGCTGCTCAATATACGCTTCAATTTCACGGCAGCCCTGCTCCCCGGCCAGTATGTATTTGACCAGATCGTGATAATAATTGACGTTTGCCACAAACATCTGCTCTAATTTGCGGTTGGACTGCTTAATTTCTGATTCATACTGCTTTAACTGGACATAGATTTTGTCTACCTCTTCGCCCATAGTATGATATTTTGCCAGAATTTTATCCAGCTGCTTTCTCATGTTCCCAAAAAGCTTGTTAAACAACCCCGGATTTTCCTGAAGCTCTTCAATGTCAAACTTGGACATGATTTTACCGAGTGTATTTAACATTTCGCTGGAATCATCGATTTGGGACATGTCCATACTGTTTAATACGACGTCGGACGCTTTGGAAATTTCTTCCGCCGCTTCCGCGCCAAAGGATACGATAGTTTCTAAGTTGTCAAGCTCAATGGTGCTGACAAGTGCGTCGACTTCTTTTGTACCTGTCAGGACTTCATTCATCTGCTTTCTGTCTTCGACGATATCGTAGCTTTGTACAAGCTCTGTTCTTGTTTCTTCAGCGGGCTGCTGGATAGCTGCCGCTTTACTAAAATTTAATCCCATATTGCCTTCCTCTCTATAAAAATGTATCACGCCGGGGCTGCCACAGCCCCTTTATGTATCGTTAGTTCGAGTCTTTCAGCCTAAACGAACCCATTAACCCTTCCAAAAGCCCTGCCTGGGCAGACAGCTCCTGGCTGGCGGCGGCGCACTCCTCGCTTGTCGCAGAGTTATTCTGCACAACAGCGGAAATCTGCTCCATGCCGCTTGTAATCTGACCGATAGCCGTTGTCTGATCCTCCACGGCATTTACAACTACAGACATACGGGAGGTCACGCCTCCAGCAAGGCGGTTTGTCTCTTCAAGGGCTTCCGTAACCCTCCTTACTGCACGGCCCCCCTCTGTAACTGCAGTAATAGAGCCTTCAATCAGCTCTTTCGTCGCCTTGGCGGCTTCGTCTGATTTTGCCGCCAGGCTGCCCACTTCATCAGCTACTACGGCAAACCCTTTTCCGGCTTCGCCCGCCCGCGCCGCCTCCACCGCAGCGTTTAAAGCTAAGATATTAATCTGAAATGCAATATTTTCAATGGAAGCAATGATGGCGCTGATTTCTTTGGATGAATTGGACATATTCTCCATTGCCACATTCAAGTCTTTGGTATAATCCATACTCACGCCCAGCTGTGCGCCTGCCTGGTTGACGAGCTTTCCAGCCTCCACTGCGTTATCCGCGGTCTGGCGGGCATTTTCGGAAATATTTGCAATAGTAGCGGATATCTCCTGTACCGAGCTGGCCTGTTCGGTCGCCCCCTGGGCCAGCGCCTGGGCGCTGCCGGATACCTGCTCAGAACGCGAAGATACCTGCCTGGCGCTCGAAGCAATCTGTCCCATCGTATTGTTTAACCCATTTTGAATGCTGTCCAATGAGTTTTTAATGGACAAAAAATCGCCCCTATAATGCTGTTTTGCGCTTGTTGTCAGGTTGCCTTCTGCAATTGAACCAAGTACGTCGCCGATTTCACCGATATAACCCCGCAGGCGGTGCATCGTTTCTTTAAATATTTCGCCGAGCATACCTATTTCATCATTTGAATGGACGTTCACGCGTATCTCTTCCCCACTGCTTAACCCCAGATCTCCTTCCTCCAGGCGCTTGGCCACGCGGGTAATTTCGCCTAAAGGCGCAGACACACTCTTCTTTAAATATGCCGCCAAAACTAGGACGCATATAAAAATCGTAACGGCGCTCACAATCCCTGCCCAAACAATGGCGTTTAGCATTTCATGCCTCGCCTGGGCCATAGAGATCCCGGCAAAAACCAAGCCGCTTACCTGTCCGTCCTTTCCCTTCGTCGGAACGTAAGAGCACAGATATTCTTCATCCAGGATATCCGCTTCTCCCACATACGATTTCCCTTGTTCTAACACAATGGTACTAAGTTTCTCTGAAAGCTTGGTTCCTACCACACGTTCTCCGTCCCGCAAGACGGTGGTATATGCCCTGGTATCGCCCTCGAACACCGTAAACTCACAGCCCATAAGCTCTTTTAAATTGTCTAGAAGCTGTGTCATGTCTTCCCCATCTTCTATTGTGCCAAATTCATGCATCAGCATATTTGTGCCGCTTGTACATCGCTCCTCCAACATGCCTGTAACCAAAGAATTGAATATTAAGACACAGACAGCCACTGCCAGCAGGCCGGAAACCACCTGCATAATTACAACAACCAATCCTACTTTCATCCCAATTTTCTTATACTTATTTGCCTTTTCGCCCCTGGCCAACTGGACGTTATTCATCTTAAACTCCTCCAACTTTAACATATTTTCATTTTAAAAGATATCCTGCCGTCCTCACTTTGCACGGCTTCATAAGCGCCTTTATGGGATAATTCCCGCGCCGCCGTTTTGCTAAAATTAAATACCTATTACCTCCCCCGCTTAAAAATTTTATCACGCCAGGTCGGTTTCGCCCCGGCAGGCTTTATCTTAAAACCAGGAACTTTTAAATCATACATATAATCCCCGATCTGGTGTACTTCCATGCTTTTTTTACTAAAATATTTTTCAACGCTTAAGTATCCGGTAGGTACAAAAAACAGGATGTCAAACCCCACCAGATTTAAAAATGATGTAAGGATCGTATCTTCTAACGATAATATCTGTTCTGTAGTAAGGATGAAAATGAGCTTCGGGTTCTTTTTGGTAAAATCAAACCGCTGGATCATCCTTAAGATATCTTTATTCAGGTTTAGCACGGTAGCAATCACCGTGTATTCCGCCCCATTTTCAAACATCCCTTTCACAGGCTTTTGCGAAAGCAATAGTGCAAGCTTATCCAGGATATGCTCCTGAATTTCCTCACGTAAAAATCCGTACGGGTAGGCCGGATGGGCTTTGATTTTCTCTTTGTTAAGCCTTCCATTTTTAAAAAATTCCACAGCATGTGCCCGCATTGGGTTTGGGGCTGTAGGGCTTATATACGGAACCGATGGTATAACAAGCGTATCCTGCACCACAAGCGCCTTCACATCCGCCCAATATTGCTGCAGCAAGCCATCTTTTACACCGGAAACCTTAGCGTACAGCACCGGGACATTAACAATGGAATCCGTTACGCCAAAATTCGGGCGGTATTTTAATTCCTGATCCCATAAAAGCGCAATTTCTTCATAGGTCGTGCGCAGGATGACCGTATTTGCCTTCTGGTATTGCTGATTACGGTACATGCCGGAATCTTGGTACATTATTGTATCTAACTCACGCTCGGCATGATACGCCGCCGTGCCTGCAGTAAGCTCCCCTTCTTCCGTAGGAAATCTGGCAAGAGACAGAGACTCCGGATAATTAATTTCATAGAGCATTTTATCCTGCAGCACGCACATCTGGCTTAGATCCGGCATAAGCAGAAGCACATCCACCGGAAGGCGTGAAAGGAACCGGACAAACATCGCCTCATTTTCATTCTGGCAGCCTCCAAGCAGGATAAAAACGCCTGGCTTTGATGCCTTGCCTCCGGCAAATAGCCCAGCCTGGTACCGTTTTAAAAAACACAACAAATAAACAGCCTTGTTTGTCAGCTTATTTAAATTCATCCCATCCGCTTCTCCTTCTTCCAGAAGGATATCTACAAATGCTTTATGCATCAGGCGTTTTAATTCGGCATTACCGTTATCCCGGATATTGGCAGACAGATCAAGGATCATCTGATCCTGCTTATTATAATTTTTCCGGCTAATGCCGCGGATTTCTTCTGGTGTAGGCGGAGTAAGCCCATTTTCTATTATAACGGCCTTTCGCCCATCGTGCTTTAACCCAAGCTGAAACTGGTAGAGCTCATTGACATATGTCAGCTTATCCTCCACGCCTTTGATGCGGATAAAGCAGTTGTAAAACAGGTTGGGGCTGCTGCCCCGGCTTTGGGGGCTCTTGCTTATATTTTCAAGCCCTCCCCCCGTAATCCAGGCATTTGTACAGTTCATAAGCTGCGGCTTCGTGCCGTAAAGCCGCTCCCTGTCCACGTTTGCGCGCAGCTCATTTTGGAGCCACTGTAAGTTGAAATATGGCGGGAATGTTTTGCCGTCTGGAACGGTCAGCACATCTGAATACTGTGAACCCGGATCGGTTTTTAAATAACTTACATCGCCGCGGTACTGCAGCAGGATAACGTCACATCCGGCATCAGACAATACAGAAAGCATCAAAAGCTCGTACTTGCTGATTTCCCCTTCGTATAAAATCTTCGGCAGATCTTCGTCGCCTAAATGGTTTGCGATCCGCTCAAATTTATAATAGAGCCAGCACATAAATTTAATGTAGGCGTTCCTTAACATGTTTTCATTCTTTCCTGCGTTTTTAAGGGAATTTAACGTACGGTAAATAGAAGACGCCACGCTGTCCCTCTGGCGTATGTCCATGCGTGGAAGCCATTTTTTTAAACTGTCCGCAAAAAAATCCTCCCGCAGTGCAAACGAAAGCCCCATTACTTCTTCATAATACGACAAGTTTTTTTCATCTGGATTTGGCAGCCTACCTTCTATAATAACACCAAACCGCCTTGCCGTTTCATAATATTTTATTAAAAATTGTTCAATCTTAGGGGTATGGCTGTTGATCCGGTAAAAATAGGGTCCTTTCTCACCCCTGGCTGACAGGGGTAAAAAGAAATCTTCTGGGTTTTGAATTTTTTTATGTTCAAACATAGTTATATCACTTCCATTGTATACCGGGTTTTTTACACAAAGCCGCTGATAAAGCGGCTGATGCATTCATATCCCATTGCCAGGTTGATGTTTTGCCCCGCGTCGAAGCCTGCCGTACTGATTCCTATAACTTGGCCAGACATATTTAAGACCGCCCCGCCTGAGCTCCCGTGGGAAGTAGGGGCGGTAAACTGGATCATGTCTACACCGTCTATCTTGCGAAACCCCGAAATAATGCCATCTGATACGGAATTAAACAGTCCTAAAGGGCTGCCGATTGCTACTACCTTCTGGCCGCGGACAAGCGGCGCTTTCCCTTGGTAGATGGGCAAAGGCTTTAATCTTTGGTCTATGCGCAGGATGGCAAGATCTAACCTGGAATGGTATTTAATCAGTTCGTCCGTAGTGTATACCGTTTCGTCGTCTTCGATACGGACAGAGTAATACCTTCCCCCACATGCTACATGGTTATTAGTCAGTATGTAGCCGTCTTTCCCCACCATGATACCGGAACCAGTGCCAATAATATCGCCGTTTGCGCCATGTATGGCAATCATAACGACAGACGACGCAAGCTGCGCCAGCTCCTCAAAGCTTTTTTCGGCTGCCGCTTTTGACACTGCCGGCGCAGCGGCCTGCCTTGCCGCCCGGCCAGGGCGGGGCGGGATTGTAACCGCAGCGGAACGTGATGGGCCAGTATTTTTTGTCCCCTGCTGTTTTGCCGACCGCCCGGGATGGGGCGGAAGCTTAATTGTAACAGGACGGGGTGCCTCTGCCGCAGTTCTGCTGCCCCCGGCGGGCGCTTGTATCTGCCCAGGGAAAACATACCGTTCCTCAGGCATCATAAGCTTCTGCGGGTCAAACGGCAAAAGCCCAGGGTTTCCAAACTCTCCAAGTACAATTTTCTGCGACATACCGCGTGCGTCCTGCTGTTCAGAAATATCCGCTATACATTGCAGCAGCAAAACATCATATCCTAACAGGGCAAGCAGGCAGGCGAAAAGGTATTGCTGTTCCAATACAAGGTCACACAACACCAGCTTCGCCGTAAGCTGTTCATCCCAGTGGCTGAGCACGCCACAGAGCAGGCTGTCATGCCAAAAGAGCATTTTTGCGATAAAATTCCTCTCCATAGACTCACTTACCGGAGGCCTGCCAGTGGCATACATCCCGGCTACCTGCTTTAACGCTCCGCCAAGCAGACGGTTATAAACAGTATTATCCGCGATAGCCCTTGACGAAACATATTCCTTTTTACCCAAAACCCATGCCTCATAACACGACCCATAGTATGCGATATCTGACGGGCTGCTTAATACTGGCAGGCGCAAGATACGGTTGTATATAAAATCAGGTTCATTTGACATACGCCGTGCCATCTTAGATTCTAATTGACAGATATCAGATGCCAGGGCTGCATTTGTACCGATTAAGCGTACAAAACAAGCCTCCTTCACGCCTTTGGATACACTGCTATTGTGTTCTATAAAATCAGCAATCGAGTGGATCGGCATTTGGCTTTGCCTGATGCGTATAATATTTTCCATAATAAAATAACCACTCCTTATAGATAATGCATTTAACTATGAAGATTCTACCATAGATCGCATAAATTATCCAGAGCTGGTTTACATATTGGGAATGATAATTTGGGAATTAAATTGAAAATATTGCTAAAAAGACCACTTCATATATAGCCGTGTGTTAAGAAAGTAACGATAAACCCAGGGGACAGACAAACCAAAACCGAAACGAAGGCCTGCCATTCCCCATTATTCATCTACAAAATTTGAAAACGTCTTTCCTGTTTCCATAAAAAGAGACTTCTTATCCTCAGGAATATTCCGGTAGATATTTACAAGATGCCTTTCATCCGCATTATAAGGCGATGCCATCGGCTCCCGTAACGTTGTTAGACCATAAATAAAATCTGTTGTTGTATTGAAATAAGAAGCAAGCCGGATAACAGTATTAGCATCCGGTTGTCTTCGGTTTTTTACATAGCCATTTAATGTCGTTGTCGAAATATTTAAATCTTTTGCTAATTGCTTCTGTGTAATCCCATCCTGTTCTAATAGCTTGCGTAACTGGCTTCCGATATCCAAACAGCATTCCTCCTCTTAGGTTTTGGTCTATTGTAATTCAAATAAACTATAAAAACCCAAAAGTACACAATTAGAATATCGCAATGTGCAAAACGCTTATCTTTCTATTTAAAACCTAATTCCAGTATACCTATAACACAGCAATTGGTCAAATCCACCCTCCGTCAAACCCAATCACCTGACCCGTCAAATAAGCGGGGGCTTCTGCCAATTGCAGCAACAACCTTGCAACCTCCGCTGGTTTTGCAAAATACCCCGCTGGAATTTCTTCTTCCAGCCTTCTGCGTTCTTCTGTGTCAAAACAGGCATTCATATCTGTATCTATTACACCACATGCAACTGCATTGACTTGTATATTACTTGGCGCAAGCTCTTTTGCAAGGGCTTTTGTAAATGCATTTACCCCTCCCTTTGCGGCCGAATACGCTACCTCACAAGATGCGCCATATACGCCCCAGCTTGAAGAAATATTGATAATTTTTCCTGATTTTTGGGAAACCATATAGGGAATTGCACATTTACAACATGAAAAAACAGATGTCAGGTTCGTGTGCAGCATTAACTCCCATTTTTCATATGGCATATCACTTAACAAGCCAATATAGGAAATCCCGGCATTATTGATCAATACGTCAGCCCCACCGCAAAATACATGTATTTTGGCAAACATATTTTGTACAAATTCAAAGTTCCCAATATCGCCGCAACAGCATAGTATACGCACTGCAAATTGACGTTCCAGCCTGGCTGCAAGATTTAAAAGCTCTGTTTCGGAGTGCATACAGTTTAAAATTAGATCGTACCCCCTGCCTGCAAAGGCAACTGCCGTTTCCCGCCCAATTCCGCGGGAGGATCCTGTAATCATTGCTGTTTTTCGTTTCATTGTGTTGCTCCTTTCTTTTTGGGGTGATGTTGGCAAAGAGCCGCCAGTCAGAGTGCAGGGTATGCGGCTGTAATTAAAAATGTTGATATCTTTTTCCTGTTGCATGTTTTGGTAGATACCGTACAAATGATAGCATATTATTTGAGGTTCTTCTATCATAATTTTAGTATGAAACTATAATAAGGTTGATAGCTGCCACGTTCCGATACCCGCTGTTTGTTGTGCGCACCGCTAAATAACGGCAAAAGGGTTCTCCCTCAAAAAAACATAACATAACTTTTCACAGCCATGCGCTTCTGACTACGTTACTTGATACCTGCCAGTTAAAGATACTCCATATGGCAAAAACAAGAAAACCCTACAGGATACCCCTATACCTACCCGGCGTAAATAAGAAATCCCCTGTAGGCCAGCCAAAACCGTAGTCAGTCAGAGGGCAGGGTATGCGGCTTTAACCTTGTGAAGGAGTTTAGGGGCTCTTAAGTATCCCGTCCGATCCACAGCAATGCCCTTTCCTCTGTCTGACGGCCCCTTTGCCACCATAATTCGCCCTAACACCCATCCTCCCTCAAAATACAGCTTAAAAATTTGTAATATCAGAAATTTCTTGAAATTATCAACTAATATGGTATAATTATTTCATCATACAGCATGTACATAAAAAGCTGTAACCAAGGAAAGGGGCGGGATACCATGCGTATTACGATTACAGGAAGAAATATTGATTTAACCGATGGCTTGAAGAGCGCCATAGACAGCAAACTAGGCAAATTAGAAAAATACTTTACCTCTGATACAGATGTATTTGTTACATTAAGCGTAGAAAAAGAACGCCAAAAAATCGAAGTTACTATACCAGTAAAAGGAAATATCATCCGTTCCGAGCAGGTAAGCAACGATATGTATGTATCAATTGATTTGGTAGAAGAAGTCATTGAACGCCAGCTTAAAAAATACAAAAAGAAAATCATCAGCAAGCACCAAAATGCTTCCAGCTTTAAAAAAGAATTTATTGAAAAAGAATCCGATGCTGACGATGAAATCCGTATCATCCGTACCAAAAAGTTTGACATGAAGCCAATGTACCCAGAAGATGCCTGCGTACAGATGGAGTTATTAGGGCATGACTTTTTTGTATTTTGCAATGCGGAAACGGAACGTGTCAATGTTGTTTACAAAAGGAAAAGCAATACCTATGGTCTGATTGAGCCGGAATTTTAACTTCCGTCACATCTGCCGCACATATGGTGAAACGCCATATGTGCGGCAATTTTTTTCTGTAAATGTATATTTCTTTCTTTGGGGTGCATTCATGCATAATTCCCTGCCAGCAGTGCCATAAATAAAAGAAAACCCTACAGAAAGGAAATAAAAACAAACTATGGAAATGACTCTAAGATGGTATGGTTCGGATTTTGACACCGTAACCCTAAAACAAATCCGACAAATCCCTGGCGTAACAGGCGTCATCACCACATTATACAACACAAAGCCCGGCGAGGTATGGGACTTAGGCAGTATCCGCACGCTCAAATCAGAAGTACAGGCGTATGGCCTTCATATTTCAGGCATTGAAAGCGTCAATGTCCACGACGCCATCAAAACCGGAGCCCCCGAGCGTGAAAAATACATTGAAAATTATATAGAAACCTTAGAAAACCTGGGTAAAGAAGATATCCACCTGGTATGCTACAATTTTATGCCTGTCTTTGACTGGACAAGGACAGAACTTGCGCGGGTGCGCCCGGACGGTTCAACTGTTCTCGCATATACCAAAAAAGCTGTTGACTCTCTGGATCCGGAGAAAATGTTTGAATCCATATCGGGGGATATGAACGGCAGTGTTATGCCAGGATGGGAACCGGAACGGATGGAGCATGTAAAAGAGCTGTTTGCGCTTTATCAGGGGATTGACGGCGATAAGCTGTTTGCAAACTTAAAGTATTTCCTTGAACAGATCATGCCTGTCTGTGACAAATACAACATTAACATGGCTATCCACCCTGACGATCCTGCATGGAGCGTATTTGGCCTGCCTCGTATTATTACCTGTAAAGAGAATATCCTGCGCCTCATGCGTCTAGTAGATAATCCGCATAACGGCATTACCTTTTGTTCTGGTTCCTACGGTACAAACCTGCAAAACAATTTGCCGGGTATGATACGTGCCTTAAAAGGCCGAATTCATTTTGCCCATGTACGCAACTTAAAATTCCATTCTCCTGACGACTTTGAAGAAGCCGCGCACCTTTCTTCTGACGGAAATTTCGATATGTATGAAATAATGAAAGCCCTCTATGAAATAGGGTTTGACGGCCCAATACGCCCAGATCATGGCCGTATGATATGGGATGAAGTAGCCATGCCGGGCTATGGGCTTTATGACCGTGCACTGGGGGCTTGCTATTTAAACGGGCTTTGGGAAGCCATTGAGAAAAACGCTAAAAAAGGAGGCCGGTAAGAATATGAGGTTAAACGAAGAAGGTTTAAAAAATAAGCAAAAATGGGAAGAGGCCGGATTTTGCCTGCCACTTTTTAACCGGAAGGAGGTATTGGCAGAAACAAGGGCAAACCCCTTTTGGATTCACTTTGGCGCCGGCAACCTCTTCCGCGCCTTCCAGGCCAATGCCGTACAAAACCTTTTAAACGAGGGAAAGCTGCGCAAAGGGCTGATTGTGGCAGAAGGGTTTGATTATGAAATCATAGAAAAAATAAACCATGCGCATGACAACTATTCGATCCTTGTTACATTAAAAGCAGATGGCAGTATTGAAAAAACAGTGGTAGGCAGCGTTATGGAATCTTTAACGCTGGATTCTAAAAATAAAGCGGATTTTGACAGGCTAAAAGAAATATTCTGCGCGGATTCCCTGCAAATGGCATCCTTTACAATTACAGAAAAAGGCTACAGCCTCACAAGCCCAAACGGCGAACCATTTCCGTTAGTTTTAGAGGACTTTAAAAACGGCCCAGCCAACCCGGCCAGTTATATCGGCAAGGTAACATCCCTTTTATACACGCGTTTCCAAAACGGACAAAAACCTCTTGCCCTCGTCAGTATGGACAACTGCTCCCACAACGGGGACAGGCTCTATGAAGCCGTATTGGCATTTGCCAGGCAATGGGTAGAAAATAAGGCAGCCGATGCAGTTTTTTTAAACTATGTAGCTTCTAAGAAAAAAATTTCATTTCCATGCACCATGATCGACAAGATTACACCCCGTCCAGATTTATCTATTGAAGAAATTTTAAAAAAAGACGGCGTAGAAGGGATGGAGCCTGTTGTCACCGCCAAAAACACCTACGCCGCCCCGTTTGTAAACGCAGAGGAGTGCGAATATCTGGTAATTGAGGATGCATTTCCAAATGGACGGGAGGATCTAACTGCCTGCGGATTTATGTTTACATCCAGGGAAACCGTAGATAAAGTGGAAAGGATGAAGGTCTGCACCTGCCTAAACCCGCTTCATACGGCGCTTGCCGTATTTGGATGCCTCTTGGGCTATACGTCAATCTACAAGGAGATGCAGGACAAAGATTTGCGTAAATTGCTTGAAGGGATTGGATACACAGAGGGGCTTCCGGTGGTTGTAAATCCTGGAGTACTTGATCCAAAGCAATTTATCGATACGGTTATAAATATTCGTTTCCCAAACCCATTTATGCCGGATACGCCACAGCGGATTGCAACTGATACATCCCAAAAGCTGGCTGTCCGTTTTGGGGAAACAATAAAAGCATATACTGCCCCTGGCATGAGAGGCGCAGAGGGGCTTTCTTATATCCCCTTTGTGTTTGCCGGATGGCTGCGGTATCTGATGGGAATAGATGACGAAGGGAATACGTTTACATTAAGCCCGGATCCTTTGCTAGAGGACATACGTCCATTTGTAAAAGATATACAGTTAGGGGGCAGGGCAGACATAAAACGTATAGAACCGCTTTTAAGGAATGCAAAAATATTTGGCGTCGATTTATATGAAGCTGGCCTTGCAGAGAAGGTGGAAAACTATTTTAATGAAATGTGCAAAGGAAAACATGCAGTCCGGAAAGCCTTACGAAATCTATAACCACGATACAATCCGCGAACCTACTGCCTAAAAAAATAATACAACACAGCAAAACACCCGGATTATAATAAATCCGGGTGTTTCGTTGTGTTATTTAAAAGATAATGGGGAACCGCAAATTGTGGTGGGTTATGTCGTATTTCATAGATTACCCAAATCTATGAAGGTATATATAAGTCAAAATAACTCACACTATAAGTAGTATTGCAAAAGTAATATATATTATATATTCGCCATCTGGATTTGTCAATCATTTTCGACAAATTTAAGGCGGGCGGCTTTTTGCTTCCCCCCAAAAAAAGGACAAAACGGTACACAAAAGAAGAATTAAGGGTCATTAAAGTGGTAAGGAGGATTTTATGGCAAGACGAGGAGAAAATATCCGCAAAAGGAATGATGGCAGATGGGAGGGCAGGTATGTCGTGCGGGTAGACGGCAGGGGGCAGTACCGTTCCGTCTACGCCAAAACGTACCTGGAAGTAAAGGAGAAGCTGCTTGCAGCCAAAGTAAATGCAGCTGGAGGGGCGCCGGCAAAGGCGCCCTCACAGCCCGACATCCTGTTTGATTCGGTTGCACAGGAATGGCTTGGGCAGGTAAAGGAGTCCAGGAAGCAGTCGACCTATGTAAAATACAGCGTTATCTACAAAACGTATTTAAGCAGCCCGCTAGGGGGCCTGCCAATTGCCCGGATAGACGCTGACAGCATCAAAGGCCAGATCGGCACCCCATTGTCTGAAAGCACCGAAAAAAGCATCTACTGTGTCCTAAACCAGATTTTAGGCTATGGGGAGGAAAACTGCAATATGCAGAAAATTAACCTGAAACGGAAGGGCGTAAAAAAGAAGAATGGGCCCGTCCAGGCATTAACCCCCACCGAGCAGGTGAAGTTAATACAATTCCTGTACAAAGATATGGACATTTACAAGTTTGGCATCCTGCTGTGCCTGTCAACCGGGCTCCGGCTGGGCGAGGTATGCGCGCTGAAATGGGAGGACATTGACCTGGAACTGAAGCTGTTAAATATCAAAAGTACCGTACAGCGGATTTATGTGGCGGAAGGCGGCGCTAAAACAAAGCTGGTAGAGGGGATCCCCAAAACCGGCTGCTCCCGGCGGGAAATCCCCATCTCCGGGCAGCTGGCAGAGCTTTTAGCCCGGTATAAAGGCCCCGGCAGGTACCTGCTGTGCGGCAATAAGCCAATGGAACCCCGCACCTACCAGAATAAATTTAAAGTGTACCTAAAGGGGGCGGGGCTGGAAAATAAGAATTTCCACATCCTTAGGCATACATTTGCAACCAACTGCATCAACAATGGGGCTGATGTAAAAAGCATCAGTGAAGTTTTGGGGCATTCGGATGTAAAGATTACACTAAACCGCTATGTGCACCCATCCGTAAGCACGAAACGCAGCCACATGGATTCACTATTTTCTATTTATGGTCAATATAAGGGTCAGCCCTAATCCACAGCCCTGTATTTACTGCATTTGCAGGTGGAATTTCGCAGATTCGGATAATCTACGAAATGTTTAAGTCATCCTGCTCCATCAATGGCGGTGAGTATATGGGTATTGAATTATTCCTACATAACCAAATTGCATATGCGCAAGCAATACGGCTAATGGAAACGCACGGGAAAGCCGCCGTTATCCATCCTACCGGAACTGGGAAATCCTTTATTGCCTTTCAGTTGGCAGAGGACCATCCTGACAGCCGGATTTGCTGGCTTGCGCCCAGTGAGTACATTTACCGGACACAGCTTGAAAACCTTTCCCATGCCCAAAGTGGCGGGGAAAGGTTTCCGTCGGATCATGTCCGGTTTTTGACATATGCCAGATTGATGAAAGAAACGGAACCGCAGCTGAGAGAATTAAAGCCGGACTATATCATATTGGACGAATTCCACCGGTGCGGCGCCACTGAATGGGGCAAAGGCGTACAACGGCTGCTGGACGAATATCCCCGTGCCAAAATCCTCGGCCTTTCGGCAACGAATATCCGTTACTTAGATAACAGGAGGAACATGGCGGAGGAGCTGTTTGACGGGTGCATTGCATCGGAAATGACGCTTGGGGAAGCCATTGTAAAAAACATTCTGCCTGCCCCTTCATATGTAATGTCCCTTTATTCCTGCCAGGACGAACTGAAAAAATGGGAACGGAAGGTTGCGGCTTTAAATAATGAAGGTATCCGGCACGCAAATGAAGAGATCCTGCAAAAGCTGAGAAGGGCTGTCGGGCAGGCCCGGGGGCTCGAAGAAGTGTTTGCCCGTCATATGAAAGAAACAAACGGCAAGTACATTGTGTTTTGTTCCGGCAAAGGACACATGGAGGAAATGAAGGAGCATGCCGGCGAATGGTTTTCCCTGGTCGATCCGCACCCGCATATCTACACCATTTATTTTGACAGCGTCTCTTCCAAAAAAGAGTTTGACGCGTTCAAAAACGATACGGGCAGCCATTTAAAGCTTTTGTTCTGTATCGACATGCTCAACGAAGGCGTCCATGTAGGCGACATTGACGGTGTAATCCTGCTGCGCCCTACGGTTTCACCGATTTTATACTTACAGCAAATCGGCCGGGCGCTTTCCGCCGGGAAAAGCAGGCAGCCAGTAATTTTTGACATTGTCAACAATTTCGAGAGCCTGGGATGCATTGATGCGCTGGCAGGCGAAATACAGGAAGCTTCCATTGTGCGCCCTGACAAGCCGGGGGACGGAAACAGTTTTTTTGGGCAATTCCGAATTTACGACGAAGTAAAGGATTGCCGGAAGCTGTTTTTCCAGCTGAAAAAGAACCTGACGGCGACCTGGGATATTTATTATGCGGCGGCAGCGGATTACCGCAGTACACACGGCAGCTTAAACGCGCCGAAATCCTATGCCACGCCGGAAGGCCTGACGTTAGGGGCATGGCTTCAGACGCAGCGGCGCATCCGGGCGGGCAAGATAAATGGCAGCCTAACGGAAGGGCAGATAGAAAAACTGGATGCACTGGGCATGGTATGGGATTCCCCGGCACAAAAAAGCTGGGAACGGGGATACCACGCCCTGTCAGCATATTACCATGAACATGGGCACGCAAATGTTACAGCAGGCTATGTTACAAAAGAC
>OFGF01000047.1_pt1 | contig 111245 bp, 94 predicted proteins | sample 1521711 | NCBI WGS metagenome assembly OFGF01 (sample SAMEA3504092, study PRJEB24116) | mouse gut metagenome | biome: mouse gut; feature: mouse-associated habitat; material: faeces | place: Denmark | collected 2011 | reverse complement strand
ATGATTATGTCAAAACTTTTCCTTGTAAGTGTTACAAAAAAACTTGACCATCTCAATAAATACGGCGGCTTCCTCCTATAGGAAGAGCCCCAAGACTGGAGAGTAGGGAGCATGAAGCTGGAAAAGAAGAATGTCGCATCGGCGCTTGCGGTCCTGTGCCTTGGCATGGCGGTCTTCCTGGCAAGCTTTCACACGGATCATGCAGGAGTTGCGGGGACTACGGCAGGCTCTGTGAGAACGTCCGTGCAAATATCTGGGGACTTATCCGTGGACGACGTAAAGTTTGTAGAAGAGTCTGGGGAGACGAGAATTGACTTTGATGCCTTGAAAGCGCAGAACCCGGACATTTATGCGTGGATCACGGTCCCGGGCACCGGGATCGATTACCCGGTGTTACAGAAAGGCGATGCGGCCGATCCCTATGATGACTACTACCTGAACCATACCTTGGACTTGAGGGAGGGCTATCCGGGCTCGATATACTCCCATGCGGTGAACCAGAGGGACTTTGAGGATCCCGTCACGATCCTGTACGGGCATAACCTGAAGGACGGGAGCATGTTCAGCGGCCTCCACGAGTTTGAGGACCAGGAGTTCTTTGAAAAGAACCATCAGATCCTGATCCACCTGCCAGACAGAACAGTGACGTACGAGGTCTTTGCGGCAGTGGACTATTCAGACGAGCTGCTTCCCTGTGCATATGATTTCTCGAGCCCTGGCGAAGTGCGCAGGTACCTTGCAGACGTTGGGTCGTGCGCAGGGAACTTCAGGGAGGACATGGAGGTGTCGGAGGAGGATAAGATCCTCACGCTGTCCACCTGCTATAGCGGCAGAGACGACAGGCGCCTCCTGATTGAAGCGGTGATGACAGAAAGCGTGCAAATAAGATAAAGGCTCACAATGAGAAAGGTGCAATGTCCTGTGAATGCCAGGGCATTGCGCTTTTTTGCGCCTGCTATATTGATATGGCGCACTGAGGCACAGAAGAAGTGGACTTCCAGGACATTGTGTGTTAGAATGAAAGGGCTGTAAATAAGCACAAAAGTAAAGGAGCATATGTATGAACAAGCTTGCTTTAAGTGATGAAATTTTAATGTCTATTGATAAACCTGCCAGATATATCGGCAATGAAGTGAATATGGTACGCAAAGATCCAAAGGATGTGGCAATTCGATTTGCGATGTGTTTTCCAGATGTATATGAGATCGGCATGTCCCATCTGGGAATTCAAATATTATACGATATGTTTAACCAGAGGGATGATGTCTACTGCGAGCGTGTGTATTCTCCTTGGAGTGATCTGCATAAAATCATCAAAGAACAGAATATTCCGCTGTTTACATTGGAAACGCAGTCCCCGGTAAAAGATATGGATTTTCTTGGGATTACGATTCAATACGAAATGTGTTATACCAATATTTTGCAGATTCTGGATTTAAGCCAGATACCGCTGCAGTCAGCGCAGCGTACAGAGGAGGATCCGATTGTCATTGGCGGCGGTCCATGTACTTATAACCCGGAGCCTTTGGCAGATTTTTTTGATCTCTTTTATATTGGCGAAGGAGAGACACAATATTCTTCGTTGTTTGAAACATATAAAAATGTCAGGCAACAGGGAGGCGCTCGTGAGGATTTTTTGCGCGCTGCCAGCAAGATTCCTGGCATCTATGTACCATCCTTGTATGAAGTGTCTTACTGGGAAGACGGAAGAATACAGGCGTTTACGCCGAAATATTCAGACGTTCCGGCAACGGTCCAAAAGGAAATTCAGATCGACTTGACGCAATCCGTTTATCCGCGCAAGCCCTTGGTGCCCTTTATCAAGGCGACGCAGGACCGTGTCGTATTGGAATTGCAGCGTGGATGCATTCGCGGCTGCCGTTTTTGCCAGGCTGGCATGATTTACCGCCCCACCAGAGAGCGGGATGTGGAGATGCTCAAAGAATGCGCTCGTGACATGCTTCAAAATACCGGGCATGAAGAGATCTCTTTGAGCTCGCTCAGTTCTAGTGATTACAGCCAGCTTCCAGAGCTGATCAATGATCTGATCGATTCGAAAGAAAAAGGGGTCAACATATCTCTGCCATCCCTGCGCATAGATGCTTTTTCGCTGGATGTTATGAGCAAGGTGCAGGATGTGCGTAAGAGCAGCCTGACTTTTGCACCGGAAGCAGGTTCGCAGCGTCTTAGAAATGTGATTAACAAGGGATTGACCGAAGAAGTGATTTTAAATGGCGCCGGACTCGCTTTTGAAGGGGGCTGGCAGAAAGTAAAGCTTTACTATATGCTGGGTCTTCCCACAGAGACAGAGGAGGACATGAGGGAAATTCCACGGCTGGCAGATAAGATTGCCCGCCGTTATTATGAGATACCTAAAGAAGAGCGCAATGGAAAATGCCAGATTACCATCAGTACTTCCTTTTTTGTGCCCAAGCCATTCACGCCATTCCAGTGGGCGTCCATGTGTCCCAAGGAAGAATATTTGTCAAAAGCCAGGGTGGTAAATGAAGAGATGAAGGCACAGTTAAACCGCAAGAGCTTAAAGTACAACTGGCATGAAGCTGATGTGACAGTGCTAGAAGGCGTTTTTGCAAGAGGAGACCGCCGGGTAGGACAAGTTCTTCTTAAAGCATACGAAAAAGGATGCATCTTCGACGCCTGGACAGAATCTTTTGATAATCAGAAATGGATGGAAGCATTCCAGGAATGCGGCGTTTCCATTGCGTTTTACAATTTGCGCAAGCGAGAGCTGGATGAGGTTCTTCCATGGGATTTTATTGACTGTGGCGTCTCCAAAACATTTTTAAAACGGGAATGGCAGCGGGCGTTGCAAGAACAGACAACGCAAAACTGCAGGATGCAGTGCAGCGGCTGTGGCGCGGCTGGATTTCAAGGGGGTGTATGTGTTGAACATCAGAATTAAGTTTCAAAAATATGGCGTCATGAAGTTTATCGGGCATCTGGATATGATGCGGTATTTTCAAAAGGCAATCCGCCGCGCCGCTATCGATATCGCCTATTCCGAGGGCTACAGCCCGCATCAGATTATGTCTTTTGCCGCCCCTCTTGGGGTAGGAGTTACCAGCGACGGGGAATACTTTGATATTGAAGTGCATTCTAGCTTGTGCAGCCAGGCATCGATTGAGGCCATGAATCAGGTAATGGTAGAAGGCATATCCATCCTCGAATACAAAAGACTTCCAGATACTGCCAAAACGGCAATGTCCCTAGTGGCGGCGGCAGATTACCTAATTTATGTAAAGCCTGGCTACCATCTCTTTGGGAAAACTGTTTCAGAGCTTAAGGCAAAAGTAGAGGAATTTTATCAATGCCAGTCTCAAATCATGATCACGAAGCAGACGAAAAAACGTCAAATAGAGATGGATTTAAAGCCTTTGATCTATGAGATGAAAGTGTTAAACCTCAAGGACTTAAATGGCATCAACGTTTCTAATCCTGAGCTTCTAGCAATGGGAACAGAGAACGGTATAGAAGAGATTCCGGCGCTTTTCTTAAAAGCTTGTACGGGAAGTACCGACAATGTTAAGCCAGAATTAATTTTAGAAGCATTCTGCCGTTTTCATAACCTGCCCTATGATTGCCTAGGGTTTCAGATTCATCGTCTGGAGGTTTATGCAAAGTCCAAGGAGGTTCCGGTAAAAGGAGAAAAAGAGCGCAGTGACTATCAGAGATATTTAGATAAGGAAAAAAAGCGTTATCAGCGGGAAGGGAAAACATTTCCAGAATTCATTGCGCTGGGAATGCTAGGAAAAGATATAATATAGAATTAAAAAAAGAATAATGTTGTTGATTAAAGGTTAGATTTAATTTTAGTTTCATGGGTGAAAAGTATGAAATACAAAGTGTTGGTTACAAAAATTTTTCAGCGAAAGAAATCTTTCATTGCGACAGCGCTCTATCAGGAAAATAAACTTGTCGAAGTGTCTTTGGAATCCTTGGAGCAACAGGGGATTTTAGGCAATATTTATGTTGGAAGAGTAAAAGACATTGTAAAAAACCTAAATGCGGCGTTTATAGAGATTGCTCCTGGCGTTCCCTGTTATTATTCGTTGGAGGACTTAAAAAATCCCCTCTATGTAAAAAAAATTAATAGCCCGAGATTGGTTCAAGGAGATGAAGTAGTGGTTCAGGTTGTTCGTGAAAGCAGTGGCAGCAAGCCTCCGAAAGTCAGCACCAACTTGAATTTTTCTGGGAAGTATCTCGTCTTGACGAGCGAGAACCAATCGTTGGGAATTTCAAAAAAACTGAATCAGGAGACAAGAGAAAAATTAAGGAAGACTTTAACATTTGAAGAAGATAGAGACTATGGCGTTATCGTACGAACAAATGCTGCTGCCGCTTCTTTGGAAGAAATACTCCTAGAGTACCAACAATTAAAGAAAGAATATCAAGTCATAAAGAATACGGCTATGCATCGTACCGTTTTTAGCTGCTTAAAGCAGGGAATCCCAGAATATCTTCATGCTTTTCAAAGCTTAAATCCTCAACAGGTGGAAAGCATTCTGACAGATGATCCGCAGATCTTCCAGCAGCTTCAACAGTACTTTGAGCGTCTTGATCCAAAGCTTAACGATAAGCTTGCCTTATATCAAGATCAGCTTCTGAGCTTGTCAAAACTTTACAGCCTTGAAAACCGGCTGCAGGAGGCGTTGCAAGAACGTGTCTGGTTAAAATCTGGAGGATACCTTATTATACAGCCTACGGAAGCTTTAACGGTAATTGACGTCAATTCAGGAAAAAGCATTGCCAAAAAACAGGCGCAGGAACATTATATTAAAATTAACTTAGAGGCCGCAGAAGAGATTGCGCATCAAATTCGTCTAAGGAATTTATCTGGGATCATCATTGTTGACTTTATCGATATGAAAGAAGAAAGGGACAATGACAAGCTGCTAAAATCACTGCGCGCCTTTGTCCGTACAGACAGCGTGCCAGTAAGCGTCGTGGATATGACGAAGCTTCATCTGGTGGAACTGACCAGGAAGAAAGTGAAAAAATCCCTGGCAGAACAAATGCAAAGTGGAAATAATCGTTGACATAATCGTTTTTTTGTGCTAGTCTTTATGAGTATGCCGCACAGTGAGGTCTTAAGTCTGCGTTAGCAGCACCAAAACTGGCGAGTAATGATAATAGGAGGTGCCATATGTACGCAATTATAGCAACAGGTGGTAAGCAGTACAAAGTATCTGAGGGCGATATCATTACCATTGAAAAGCTTGGTGTTGAAGCTGGTGAGAGAGTTACTTTCGATAATGTGTTAGCAGTGAGCGACGGTTCTTTAAAGGTTGGAGCTGACGCAGCAAACGCAACAGTTGAAGCTTCTGTAGTGGAAAACGGCAGAGGCAAGAAGATTATCGTATATAAGTATAAGAGAAAAACCGGCTATCACAAGAAGAACGGTCACAGACAGTCTTTCACCAAGGTTAAGATCGAAAAGATTAATGGCTAATCGATAAGGAATTGTTATGATTTGTATAACGGTTTTTGAAAACCAGGCGAAAGAATATACGGCGTTTCAATGCATGGGACATGCAGGATATGCAGAAGCAGGAGAGGATATCGTATGCGCCGCCGTTTCTGCGTTGGTGATCAATACGATCAATTCTGTAGAACAGCTTGTCTGCGATGAGTTTCAACTGACGATGGAGAAAGAAAGCGGTTTGATTGATTTCTCATTGAAAGACGGTTATTCCAAAGAGGCGTTGTTGCTGATTCGTTCCTTGGTTTTGGGCTTACAGGGAATACAAGAAAATTACGGTACGGAATATATGATACTTAGATTCAAGGAGGTGTAAGACATGTTGAATATGAATCTTCAATTTTTTGCACATAAAAAAGGAGTAGGATCCACAAAGAACGGCAGAGATTCCGAATCTAAGAGATTAGGTGCGAAGAGAGCTGACGGACAGTTTGTAAAAGCTGGAAACATTTTATACAGACAGCGTGGAACCAAGATTCATCCGGGTATAAACGTTGGAATCGGTGGCGATGACACTTTATTTGCCAAAGTTGACGGTGTACTGAGATTCGAAAGAAAAGGAAGAGACAGGAAACAGGCTTCCGTATATCCAGTCACAAGCAATGAATAAGAAATGATTCAATACGACTGATAGACTCGACTGAATAGCCGGGTCTATTCTTTTCATGAGGTAAAACAAAATGTTTGCAGATAACGCAAAAATTATTATAAAATCAGGAAAAGGCGGCGACGGGCATGTGTCTTTCCGCCGGGAAAAATATGTGCCCAACGGAGGACCAGACGGCGGTGACGGCGGTCATGGGGGAGATTTGATTTTCGAGGTTGACGAAGGATTAAATACGCTTACGGATTTCCGTCACAAGAGAAAATATGCGGCTGGCAATGGAGAAGAAGGCGGCAAACGTAATTGCCATGGCAAAAACGGCGTAGATATGATCGTCAAAGTTCCACCGGGAACGATTATACGGGATGCTGCAACGGATAAAGTGATTGCGGATATGTCAGGAGAAAATACCAGGCAGGTGGTTTTGCGTGGCGGCAGAGGGGGGCTCGGAAACCAGAATTTTGCCACTGCGACGATGCAGGTTCCAAAATATGCACAGCCTGGCAAGCCTGGAATTGAACTTGAAGTTCATTTGGAACTGAAAGTAATTGCAGACGTAGGATTAGTGGGATTTCCCAATGTTGGAAAATCCACCCTGCTTTCCCGTGTCAGCAATGCGCGTCCCAAGATAGCCAATTATCATTTTACCACCCTCAATCCTAATTTGGGCGTGGTAGATTTAGAAGGAGCTGGCGGCTTTGTGATTGCAGACATTCCAGGATTGATTGAGGGAGCATCCGAGGGAGTAGGATTAGGACATGCTTTTTTAAGGCATATCGAGCGTACAAAGGTAATGATTCATATGGTAGACGCCGCTTCCGTAGAGGGCAGGGATCCAATTGCCGATATCTATGCCATCAATAAAGAGTTGGAATCCTATAATCCAGAACTTTTAATGAAGCCCCAGGTAATTGCCGCAAATAAAATCGATGCTATCTATGACGAAGCGGAGAGTGCGATTCCAAGATTAAAAGAAGAATTTGAAAAAAAGGGGATTCAGGTTTATCCCATATCTGCCGTCAGCGGCAAGGGCTTGAAAGAGCTTTTGTATCATGTGCAGGAACTCTTGTCTTTGACAGACAACGCACCTGTCATTTACGAACAAGAATTTTTCCCTGAAATGGCCGCTTTCCGAGAAGAGCCTTATACAGTGGAATATAAAGAAGAAGATCATGTGTATGTAGTTGAGGGTCCTAAGATTGAAAAGATGCTGGGCTATACCAATATCGACTCCGAAAAAGGATTTTTATTTTTCCAGAAGTTTTTGCGGGAACAAGGGATTTTGGAAGAGTTGGAACGGCAGGGGATTTCTGAGGGAGACACGGTCCGCATGTATGGTCTGGAATTCGACTATTATAAATAATGCTTTTATACTGATTGATGAAAAGAAAGGACAACTTATTATGTCTATGACAAGTAAACAACGCGCTTATCTCAAACGTCTTGCCAGCAGTATCAATCCTATTTTTCAGATAGGAAAAGCAAGCCTGACTCCTGAGATGGTTACGGCAGTAGATGAAGCGCTGGAAAAAAGAGAGCTGATAAAGCTTTCTGTGTTGAAAAATTGTTTTGATGATCCAAATGAGCTAGCAGATACCCTTGCAGGAAGAACCAGCTCGCAAGTAGTGCATGTTATTGGGAAAAAAATAATATTGTACCGCCCAGCAAAGAAAAATTCACACATCCAGCTTCCGAAATGAAAATAACAAAGAATCCTGACCAGAATGGGGAAATCGAGCTAATGAAATGCGCATTTTTGGTAACGGTATAGCTGTGTCACAAGGTGCGCAGAGTGGAGGAAGTCATGGATACCAGATCAAAAGAAGGATTTACTGGTGAAATCCGAAGAATTGGCATCATGGGAGGGACATTTAACCCGATTCACAACGGACACCTGATGATTGCAGAAAATGCCAGGGAACAATTTTGCTTAGAACAGGTTCAATTTATCCCCACGGGACATTCTCCACTGGCACATAAACGGCAGGTCACGGACGCCGCCCACCGCTGCAAAATGGTCTCGCTTGCAATCTCAGATAATCCGTGGTTTGTGTTAAATGAGATTGAGGTGCATTCTTCAGAAACCAGCTATACATTCCGAACGGTCAAGCAGCTAAAAGAGCAGGAAGAGAATGTGGAATTATATTTTATTTTAGGCGCAGACTCTCTTTTTGATTTTGAATCTTGGAAAGAGCCAGAATTGATCTTAGAGAATTGTAATGTTTTGGCTGCTTATCGAAAACATCAGAGACAGGAAGAGTTTTTACAGCAAATTGAACGTCTCAACAGGAAATATCCTCGAAAATTCTATCCTTTAGATACCTTAAGCCTTGAAGTTTCTTCACAGGATATTAGACGCCGGGTCAACGAACATCACACCATCCGGTATCTGGTGCCAAAGGAAGTAGAAGCGTATATTCACAAACATAAATTGTATGTAACATAGCGTTCATTTTTGTGCTTGAAAAAGCGCAGAATGGAGGGATTTATGAAACGGTCGGAAATTGAAAAGAAGTTAAAAAAAGAATTAGACAGGGAGAGATATACCCATACTCTGGGAGTTATGTATACGGCGGCGGCTTTGGCAATGGCGCATCATGTGGATTTAGAGCAGGCAATGTATGCGGGGCTTCTTCATGATTGTGCAAAATGTATTTCCAATGAAAAGAAATTGAAGCTATGCAAAAAATATGGCATTCCTGTCAGCAGATCTGAGAAGCGCAGCCTCTATCTCTTGCATGCGAAGCTAGGGGCATATTTTGCAAAAAAGGTTTACGAGGTTACGGATCCGAAAGTTCTCCATGCCATACAGGTTCACACTACGGGAGAACCAAACATGAACACGCTTGATAAAATCATTTATATTGCAGATTATATTGAGCCAAATCGAAAAAAAGCGCCTAATTTAGAGGAAATTCGCAATCTGGCATTTGAGGATCTGGATAGGGCGATGCTCAAAATATTATCAGATACTTTAGATTATTTGAAAGATAGAGGCGGGGAATTAGATCCGCTGACCCTGAAAACCCATCAATATTTTCGTGAGCTATTATAGAAAGAGGAAATGTGAAAAAATTTGCGCATGTTTTCATGAACGGTTTGTTTGTACGAAAAACGAACACAACGGAGCAGTCGTGAAAGAAAATGTGAATGCTTTTACGAAACTTGTTTGTGCTGATAAGCGCAGAGAATGGAGGAAAGAGTGAAAGAATTTGTTAATTCTTTCCCAAACTACCTGTTTGTGCTGATAAGCGCAGAGAATGGAGGAAATTATGGATAATTCACGCACAATGGCAAAAATTGCCTGTCAAGCATTAAACGAAAAGAAAGCGGAAGAGCTGCGGGTGATTGATATTAAGGAGATCTCTCCTGTGGCTGACTATTTTATCATAGCAACAGGTTCAAATACCAACCAAATCCAGGCGATGGTAGACGCAGTAGATGAAGAAATGGAAAAGATGGGGCATTCTACAAGACAAATTGAGGGAAATCGCAACTCTACTTGGGTATTGATGGATTACAATGATATCATTGTCCACATATTTTCCAAGGAAGACCGCCTTTTCTATGATTTAGAGAAAATTTGGACGGATGGGAAGAAAATCGAGGTAGATGAATTATAGGAATCACAAGCTTGACATATAATCCATAGCTGCTGACGATCGGGCAAAACAGCCATAGGGCTTTGAAAGACACGGTCGTCAGATGCTATGGATTTTTTGATAATGCTTTGAAATGCTTTGGATTATTTAAAAAATCGAAACACGCCGAATACCTTTCCTAAAATGGTGCATTCTTCTATGATAATCGGTTCCATGGTATCATTTTCTGGCTGAAGCCGGTAATGACCGTCTTCCTTATAAAAAGTCTTTACCGTTGCCGAATCTTCCACCAGGGCAACTACCATATCTCCGTTTGAGGCCGTGGACTGGCGTTGTACCAGAATATTATCGCCGTCAAAAATCCCGGCATTGATCATGCTTTCCCCCTTTATTTTTAACATAAAGCTTTCTTCGTTGGGCATATATTCCGCTGGGATAGGGAAGTAGCTTTCTACATTCTCCACCGCAAGCAATGGCTCTCCGGCAGCCACCCTGCCTAAAAGGGGGACGTTTACAACCTCGCGCCGGCTTAAGTTAAAGGTGTCATCAATGATTTCAATGGCCCGCGGCTTTGTAGGATCTCTCCTGATATATCCGTTCTTTTCCAACGTCTCCAAATGTGAGTGAACAGAGGACGTGGACTTTAAATGGACGGCTTCGCAAATATCCCTTACCGCAGGCGGATAACCCCGATTCAAAATCTCGCTCTTAATGTATTCTAAGATTTCTTTCTGCTTGTCGCTTATTTTTCCATATGCCATAATCTTAACCTCCTGAAGTCTCTTTCTAAAGCTCTGTTTCTAATCCGACAGATTCGTTGTAAAAATCAGGGAATTAGATATTGATTCTTTACTTATCATAACATACTTTATTATAAAATGCAAACACATATTCCGAAAATTTGTTCGCAAATTTTATTGGCAGATAGATGTAAGAACATGTCTAAAAAAATGGGGATTTTGTTGTGTTTTTGCGTAAATCATTTTATAATGGTAGGGAAGTGCTTATTTAGGAGAAAGAAGAATGATTAAATTTTTATACGTTATTTTTATGAACTTATTTCGAGCCCCCTATATGATTCCCAAGATGAGATATCAGGCGAATCATCCAGAAAAATATTCCGAAAGAAGACGTTATAGCCTGCTTTGTCACGCCATTAAGCTAATGAAACATACAGGGCATATTCATACCAAGTTTTATGGCGAGGATAACCTTCCTAAAGAAGGGGGATACATTATGTACCCTAATCATCAGGGAAAGTATGATGCGCTGGGAATTATGATCACACATAAAAATCCCTGTTCCTTTGTGATGGATAAGGTCAAATCTAATATGATATTGGTAAACGAGATTGTGGACTTGGTACAAGGAAAACGCCTAGACCGAAAGGATATCCGACAGGCAATGAATGTGCTCAACGAGGTGGCAGAGGAAGTCAGAGAGGGCAGGAAATACATTATATTTCCAGAGGGGGACTATGCTTTTAACAACAAGAATCAAATGGTTCCTTTCAAGGCGGGATGCTTTAAATGTGCCCTGAAAGCTAAGGCTCCCATTGTTCCAGTGGCGTTAATTGACTCCTATAAAGTGTTCAATAGCTATACCATGGGCAAGGTCACCACACAAGTGCATTATCTCAAACCCTTGTTATATGAAGATTATAAAAATCTAAAAACGAAAGATATTGCCAGGATTGTCCAAGAGAGAATTAGAAAGGTGATTGAAGATTATAGTTTTACGTAACATAACAACGCATTTTTTTAAAAATAATAGAAATGGGAAAAGCGTGAAAGAATTAAAAAATTCTTTCACGAACTACTTGCTTGTGCCGTTAAGCGCACAGAATGGAGGAAACGATGAGATTTGTAATACAACGTGTAAGTTATGCTTCTGTGGAAGTGGAAGGAAAAATAATAGGAAAGATACAGAAAGGATTTCTAGTGTTCATCGGCGTCAGCCAGAATGATACCCAGGCGATTGCAGATAAAATGATCCGTAAATTAATTGGCATGAGAATTTTTGCGGATCAAGATGGAAAAACCAATTTGTCGCTGGAAGACGTTTCTGGTGAATTACTATTAATCTCACAATTTACTTTGTATGCAGATTGCAAAAAGGGTAACCGTCCTTCCTTTCTAAAAGCCGGCGCCCCTGATTTTGCAGAACAGATGTATGAATATATCATCTCGGCATGTAAAAAACAGGTTTCCAATGTGCAGACAGGCTCTTTTGGTGCAGAGATGAAAATTTCACTGCTAAATGACGGACCGTTTACGATACTATTAGATTCCGATGAGATTTGCTGAAAATGAGATTAATTAAGGGTGTAAATGTGCAAAAGGAGCTATTTTACACGCAATTATCAAAAGAAAAGAGTTTGTTATTCTATTTCTATCAGTTCGTGAAATGTTGATTTTGCGAACTGATAGAAATAGAATATCTTTTTTTCGCTAATAAAACGATTTTTAATAGCTTTGACAGGTCATTGCTTTGATTTTTATGCGTCTCTTAATGAAAACACCAAGCGAGAAAATAGATTTGAACACACTCAAAGGCGAATCAAGAAAAGTTTCTTGTAATGATTTTCTTGTTGGAAAATTTTATTAATTAAATAATTAAATTTCAATAAAAACATAATATATACTGGAATTTATTAAGAAGACAGAAAATTTATTATAACCTTTTTCTAGAAAAATTTTATCTTAAAGTTTGATATAATTATATAGAATTACAATGCAAATCACATGTTTTTTGAAAGGAGTTTCCATATGGATTATGTAGAAAAAATTAACTTAGAAAATAAGCGTAAACTTCAGATATTATTGAACGAACTTCCAGAATTTTGTGTTGATTTTTTTCGTTATTTAGATACGCGCAATACCTCGTCTAGGACAAGTCTTTCATATGGCTATGATATTCGGCTTTTTTTTGAATTTGTCCAGAAAACGAACAATGCTTATCAAAAAATGGCTATGCATGACATTCCTATTGTGGTTTTAGATGAAGTGACTCCTGTGGATATAGAAAAATATCTGTCTTACCTCTCCTATTATCAAAAGAAAGAAGGTCAAGCAGTCACCAACGGCGAAAAAGGAAAATCAAGAAAGCTTTCTGCGATACGCACGATGTATAACTATTATTTTAAGAAAGAATTTATTAAGACAAACGCTCCGTCTATGATAGAGACCCCCAGGAAACATAAAGAAAACATCATTCGCCTGGATAAAGACGAAGTTGCTGATTTAATCTCAGCCGTCGAAAACGGCACTTCTCTGACAGCCAGGCAGCTTTCAGCGCATCAGAAAACGAAATACCGGGATACGGCGATTTTGACATTGCTGCTAGGTACTGGGATCCGCGTATCAGAGTGTGTGGGGCTGGATATCACAGATGTCAGTTTCAAAAATAATGGAATGCGCGTGGTACGTAAAGGCGGAAATGAATCTACCGTTTATTTCGGCGAGGAGGTCGCTGACGCACTTTTAGATTACCTAGAAATCGAACGTCCGCTTCTGGCTGAAAAGGCGCTTCCGGATCAGCAACAGGCGCTTTTTCTCTCGTTAAAACATGGACGCCTTACCACTCGTGCCGTAGAAAACCTGGTCAAAAAATATACAGGAGCTGCGAATATCACCAAAAAGATCACTCCGCATAAGCTGCGCAGTACGTATGGAACGAACTTATATAAAGAGACGGGAGATATTTACCTGGTGGCAGACGCTTTGGGTCATAAAAGCGTGGAGACGACTCGCCAGCATTACGCTGCCATTGATGATGAAAGGAGGAAACTTGCGGGAAAGTTTTCAGGGAGTATTTTTCATGAAGATCAATGATTGATCCTCACTAGGGATTAAGGAGCCGCATAGATGGGCAATATGGCATTTAGGAAATCAGACGTCTCATTATCACAAGCATTCCTTCCTGCCACTGCCCCAGAATTTCCTATATTCTATTTGTTGCGGTTCTTTTGCTGAATGTCCATATAGTTAAGAATCATGTCGCAGCATCCTGCGATCCCAAGCTGGCTGCTGTCCAATGTCAAATGATAACTTCTGGAATCCCCCCATTTTTTACTGGAATAATAATTGTAGTAACTGGCACGCTTTTTATCTGTTTTATGAATCATGTCAGCCGCTTTCTCGCGGGATAAGTCAAAAGTTCTAATAATATGGTTGATGCGAAAGTCCATATCGGCATGTATGAACACGTTGAGACAATTTGGGTGCTCTGCAAGAGCATAATCCGCACATCTTCCTACAATGATGCAAGATTCTTTGTCAGCAAGCTTTTTGATGGTTTCAAACTGTGCCAGAAATACTTTATGGTTTAAAGGCATATCTAAGAACGGGGCTGAAGTATATCCGCTGACGGAATATGTGTCCATAACCAGGGAATAGAGAAAACTATTGGTGGGTTTTTCATCGTGATTTTCAAATATTTCCTGGCAAAGTCCGCTTTCCTTTGCCGCTATAGATAATAATTCTTTGTCGTAACATTTTACGTTTAGCTTATCTGAGAGCATGCGGCCGACATCCAAGCCCCCGCTGCCAAACTCTCTTCCAATTGTAATTATAAATTTTTCCATAAAACTACCACCTTTCTGCCTTAACCTGGCTGCACCCATTATTAATTTTAATACAAATTATGCTATTATTATAATACACTTCTTTCAAAAAGTACATAACTTTGCTTGTGATTCACTAATTGTTTGAATTCGGTTGCAGGAAGCGCAAATGTGCTCAAAACTTAAAGTTGCTTTTTTAACAGCGATTCAAAATATTCTGGCAAAGGCGCTTCCAGTTCAAGATACTGTCCGTTGGAAGGATGGATGAATCCAATGACGGCGGCATGCAAGGTTTGCCCCTGCAGGTTGCCAAAGGATTTGCAAGAACCATATACACGATCTCCTAACAAAGGATGTCCAATGCTTGCCATATGGACTCGGATTTGATGCGTACGGCCTGTTTCCAGTTCAAATTCCATGTAAGTATGCTTGGAAAACCGCTGTATGACTCTGTAATGGGTAATGGCTGTCTTGCCGTTACGCACATGGATTGCCATTTTTTTTCGGTCAATGGGATGCCTTCCAATGGCTTCGTTGATGATTCCGGCATCTTCTTTGACAATTCCTCTTACAATGCCAAGATATCGCCTTGTCACAGAATGTTCTTTGATTTGTTCTGCGATTTTAAGATGCGCATGATCATTTTTGCAAATAATTAAGGCGCCTGTGGTGTCCATGTCAATACGATGCACGATGCCAGGTCGAATGATCCCGTTGATGCCAGAGAGGCTGTCCCTGCAGTGATACATTACGGCGTTAACCAATGTGCCAGAGCAATGCCCGGCAGAGGGATGCACCACCATTCCTTTGGGTTTATTGACGACCAGTACGTCCGCATCTTCATAAAGAATATCAAGCGGGATGTTTTCTGGCAGAATTTCAAGCGCTTCCGCTTGTGGAATGACAACGGAAATCTTGTCTCCTGTTACTACCCGGTAATTGGATTTTTTGGGAATGCCATTTACTTTTACTTCTCCTTCACGAATCAGCTTCTGGAAAAACGATCGCGAGATCTCTTGATTCCAGGACGACAATGCTCTGTCCAAACGTTCGGAATTCTGATTTTCAGATACTTCAAATTCGTGGTTACGATCTTCTAAACACAATTTATGCATTCCTCCATTCCTTATGCTATCTGGTATGCTCTATCTGATGCTTCTTCCAGAAAGTAATCAGTTTTTCAAGTTCTTCTTCTTTATAATAGAAAAATGCCAACAGCATGAACAATATTACGCCGCAGGTTACATAAATGTCGGCTACGTTAAAAATAGGAAAATTAATTAATTCAAAATAGAAAAAATCCACGACATAATCGAGCCACAGACGGTCAATCAGATTTCCGATTGCCCCGGCTGCAAAAAGAATCAGGACAATCCTTGCCCAGCCATATCTTTTTTCCATAGGAGAACGCCAATAAATCATAAGAAGAATGCCAAGCATCAAGATGGTTGCGATTACAAACCAAATCTTCATTCCCTGCATCAGTCCAAATGCTGCGCCACGGTTCTCCAGATAATGAAGTTGGAATACGTTCTTGATCAGGATGATGGAATTGCCATCTTTCAAATAGGCAGAGGCAAAATACTTTGTCAATTGGTCCAATGCCAGCAAACAGATAACGCTGCAGATTCCAAGAATGCAGCTCTTTCTTTTTTCGTTCATATAGAAACCTCTTTTTGTTATAAGTAGATTCTGTGTCAAATATTCAGGCGTCCCTTACATCTGTGACGCTGCAATATAGGAAATTGCTTCTAAAATTTCTGCATCTGTGACATCTTTTGTAACGTAAGCTTCCCCTAAGGTTTTCAGCAAAATGAATTTTACTTTGCCAGCTTCCATCTTCTTATCTAGTTTCGTAGCGGCGAGAATTTCTTTTGGCGTATGGGAAAAAGCATTTAGCACGATGGGCAGCTTGTATTCTTTGAGGATGTTTTTTAATTGATCAAATTCTTCTCTTTTTATATTTCCTCGTTTCCATGAAAGATAGGCGGCGGCTACCATCCCTAGCGCCACGCATTCTCCGTGCGATAACTTGAAATCTGACAATTTTTCAACGGCATGTCCTATGGTGTGTCCAAAGTTTAGCAAAGCACGTTCTCCCTGCTCTTTGGGATCACGCTCGACAACATCCCGCTTAATCAGGCAGCTTTGGTAAATCGTCTCTTCCATGGCGTCATAATCCTGAGCAATGATTTTATCGCTTTGATTCTCAATAAACTGAGTATATGCGGCATCCTTGATAAATCCGTGTTTGATCAATTCTGCTGTCCCAGCAAAGAACTGTCTCGCTGGGAGAGATTTTAGCGCCGATAGATTCATGTAAACCAGTTTCGGCATGTAAAATGCGCCGACCATGTTTTTATACTGCATAAAGTCAACCCCTGTTTTTCCGCCGATGCTGCTGTCGGTTTGTGACAAAAGCGTAGTTGGGATCTGGATAAAGTCAATACCCCGCAGATAAGTAGCAGCGGCAAAGCCGGCAAGATCCCCCACCACGCCTCCGCCCAAAGCCACTAAAAGGTCCTTGCGGTCAAATTGATGCTGGATTAGATGCTGGTAGACGGCGCCTACCGTATCCGTATTCTTACTGCTTTCTCCCGCTTCAAACACGAAAGAGGTGCAATATATGAATTGAGAGGCAAGCATCGCTTTCAGCTCTTCTAAATAGAAAGCAGCTACATTAGAATCAGAAATAATGCATACTTTCTGATTGCCATAGCCAAGCGCCTTTAATTTTTCTGGCAACAAGCAAAAATCTTTTTGAATTTCAATCGTATAACAAGGATTTCCCTCATAGGATACCATAATTGTCTTTGACATAAACATTATTCCTTTCTGCAAATAAGGCAAAACCGATAACATTGAGTATCTGCGCAGCCATTTTTGCATATTGCTTAGATATATTTTTCATATGAGAATTTTAACCGTCCCTTGCGGGTTTCTCCGTCAAAATCTAAGAGACAGAATCTGCCGAAAGATCGGACGGAAATCAATGTGCCTGGCTTGCATTCCGCCGCTGGCTGCAGGATTTCTTGATTGTTGAGAAATACTTTTCCTCCCTTGATCCATTGGCATGCCTGGGAACGTGATATCTTGCAGATGCTGGAAATCATGCCGTCTAGGCGATTGGAAGTGACGATCCCTGTCAATGTCTCTTTTTGGGGCTGAATATGAAGGGCATCTGGTTTAATTTGCTGGCTTTTTACTGCCGTATGCCGGATACGGGTGAGCTCTGACATCAAATATCCTGCCAGTTTTTCCTGACAGAATACATAGATTTCTGATTCGCCTATCAGAATATCTCCCAATTTTGAACGTTCGATTCCAAGATTCATGAGACTTCCTAAAACGTCACGATGTGTCAGCCGTTCAGCGAATTTTTGATTTAACGGGCAAAGCTTGAGGCAGGCAATGGGATATTTCCAAGCATAACAAAAAGCATCAGGTATAAATGCTATCATCTGACGCTCGCTTAATTCATATCCGCCAAAGAACTCATAACCAGAATATAGCTCTGATACTCTCTGTTTAAAGATATTCAATTCATTTATATTTAGAAACTCACTGAAAACAACAATTCCTTTCTGCTGTGCTTGCCTGGATAAATCAACAAAACGTTTTGCCAATAATGTATCTTCCTTTGTCATATCTGCCGTTCCTTAGACCAATGACTTCACAATATCAGCGACGTCATCTGCAAAATCACCGGAAAGCTCCACGCTTGGCGGGGTAATGATAAATATGTAATTAGAGATTTTCTGAAGATTTCCATCGATGGCAAAACAAGAGCCGGAAGCGAAATCTATGATACGCTGGGCAGTTTCCACATCCAGTCCTTCCACATTCAGCACAACGCTTTTGTTCAGCAGGAGCGTTTCGGTGATCTCTCTCGCTTCTTCGACACTAGTTGGGTTCACGGAGCAGATTTCCATGCCGCTGCTCGTTCCTTTTCTGGACGGACGCATGGGCGTGATTTTAGTAGTCGTCTTTACCGGGCGCAGCTTCTTATCATCATAATCACTTTCTGATCCAGAATCCCTGTCTTTGGAACGGTTTTTTCTTTTGGGTTTCTCTTCGTCGTATTCCTCATCGTAGTAATCGTCGTCATAGTAATCTTCATCATCATCTGAATTCAATCTCATAACATCTAAAAATTTATCTAACATACCCATATATAATCTCCTTGTCCTGTTTGCAGTTCCTAACTGTAATTTATGATGTCCTTTGCAGTTATAAGGGATAATTTCTTTCACCAAAAATTCCAGTTCCAACTCGTACGATAGTCGCCCCTTCTTCGACAGCTACCATATAGTCGCCAGTCATACCCATGGAGAGCGTAGACATAGTTACATTATCAATGTTTTTATGCATGATGTCAACAGATAATTCCCGAATTCCCCGAAAATATTTACGATTATCTTCTGGATTCGTCACAAAAGGCGCAATTGTCATCAGTCCTTTTACAGAAATCCACGGCAGTTTGGAAATGTTTTCCACCAATTGAATAGCCTCTTCCCGAAAAATGCCGAATTTGCTTTCTTCTTGGGCAATATTTACTTCTACCAGAATATTTGCATGAATCTGCTTTTTTTCAGCTTGTCTGCTAATTTCCTCTGCAAGCCGCAGGGAATCTACGGAATGGATCAGCGCTGCGTGTTCTATGATATATTTTACTTTATTTCTTTGGAGATGTCCAATCATATGCCAGCGGATGTCAGAGGGAAGCTGCGGATATTTATCCATAATCTCTTGTACCTTATTCTCTCCAAAATCTCGGCTTCCGGCTTCGTAGGCTTGCTTTAGCATCGCAACGGGCTTTGTCTTGCTGACGGCAACCAGCGTAACTTCCTCTGGATTTCTGCCTGATTTTTCACAAGCTGTCTTGATGTTTTCCAATACCTGGCTGATATTTTCTTTTATCATGGAAAGTTCCTCCTTTTCTTGCAGGTAGCGAGCCTGCCAGAATGATGCTTTGTTTGCTTACTGTATAATCTGGTTTTCATTTATCTCTGACGCGTCTAGTGCGATATGGTCATACAGGGATATGCCATAGCTCGTCCCCGTATTGATAATTGTATATTCTTCATTTTGATACAATATTTCAATTTTTCGGAAGACAGTATAGCCTCTGTTTATATTATACACTCCCTGTAATGAGGCTTGTTCTTGAAGTGTGAAAGTTTCATTGGAATCTGTTTTTAAGATGACGTCTTCCTCAGAGAGCTCGTCCCCTGCCACATAGTACATGTCGTTCGTTTCTTCTGCCACTACGACAGAGCTAAATTCTGTTATCGTCTTTCCCTCCTCATTTTCATAGCGTCTGGTAACGCCGTTGGCATTATTGCTGCCGCCCTTGGTGAGATACTCTTTGGGGATGAGAAAAAAACTTTTTTCTGTCAAAGCAGTATTGGGAATTTTTAATCCAGTGATATCTGAAAGCAGAAGTTCCACTTCCAGATATCGGTCTGGCGCATAGCGCAGCCCGGAATTTTGGAAAGTCAATACGAGATAAGTCTCATTGTCTCGGGAAATAATTTGAGAAGCTCCCCAAGCTGTGGAATTATTTTTTTTAAACGACACTTTGACGTTGGACTCATCGGACAATTTTGTAGCAAGTTTTTGACTTATAGGAATTACCAAATCCCAAATCTCGCTGGTAATCAGCTTATATGCAAGATCTCCGGTATTGACCTGTTCATGCGCCATTAAGTTAGTTTTTGCATGGGAAGGTTGCTCAAAAGCATCTGCAGTAAAATTTTCCACAGTGGTATTTTCCAAGCCGTCGGCATTATATACAATAATTCCTGGTTCTGACGCGCGGGCAATATGCAAGCCGCTGTAATTGCCGCTGGATGTTTCTAAACTGGATAAGGCATTTTCATTAATTGCCTTCATCAACTCTGCCTCCATATCGTACTGAAAATCATATACCTGGTAAAAGTCCTGGTCACAATAATTATTGACATAGTTTGAGGCTGTTTTTTCAAGATCTTCGTAAGACTCTTTATTTGAAAATAATTGTCCGTCATTTTTTGCGCGAATGTCCCGATAAAAGTTTCCAGTCTCATCAATGGAATACACAAAATCACCTACGCCTATTTTGGTTGCGTCTTTGTTATAATAAGTGATGTAACCAGCATAATCTGCATGGTATACTTTTTCTTCCCGGAGAATTAGTCCGGTATAGACGTGATTCTGGGTGATCGTTCCCTGCGAAACTTCATAGATTGCTATTTGCTCTGTTGTAAAATATTGATAAATATTATACAACAGATAGATAAAAATAATTAAAAATATCACGACTCCGATATTGAGCTGAGACACTTTATGAAATTTAACAACTTTTTTATTTTGTTTTGCCATAAATATACTGTCCTGTCTCTAAAAATTCAAATGTTTTGCATCCTATCAGCTATTTTAGCATTTTCTCACAATTAATCAATACTCCCATGAATTACCAACATTATTTTTTATAAAAAGGCAATACTAAGTTCATGTAGAAGGAGGTAATACAAATGAACAGCAAAGTCTTGGACTATACGTTACTGGCATTGGTTATCATCGGAGCCATAAATTGGGGCTTGATTGGATTATTTCGCTTTAATCTAGTTTCCTTCTTATTCGGTGATATGAGTTGGATCAGCCGGATCGTCTATGGAATTGTAGGGATTGGCGGGTTGTATTTGTGCAGCGTATTTGGAAGAATTCGTTCTATGAGTGAAGCCTGACAAACCACATAAGAAGGGGGTTATCGTTTCTAATTCGATAACCCCTTTGTCTTCTGTAACAATCTATAAAGCTATGATTACTTTCTCTTTGGCACAATCTGGCAAATCATTTTCATTTTTGGAAACGCTTAACACGAAATTTACATGGAACTTATTGCTGATTTCCTCTAATTTTTCAATGGCATGCGTTATTTCTTCTTCTTTGATCAAGGCAATAGTAAGGAAACTGTCTAAATACATCTCTTCCAAATCGTGATCCTGTGAAATGATTCCGCACAAGAATCCCAAAAACTCATCACAATTTGTAATTAAATATTCTGAAACATTGATTAAACGGACTTTGTTGCTCAGCTCATACATATGCTTTTGGCTTTTATCCAGATATACGATATTGCCAGTAGCAGATTTTACTGATTCATTTACTTTGTCTAACAAATATTTTGTCTTTCCTTTACCTTTTTCCCCAGCTATAATTTGTATCATGACAATCTCCTCCTAGTCTTAACCATTTTTGTGCAAAATAGATAATTAATGCTACACAACGCAAGCATTCTTCATTCAATTTGCAAACAATAGTTTCTTTTTATAAGACAATTATAGTATATATTTACAGAAAATTCAACCGCTATTTTGAAATTTTTTCTAACAACTCTGTCATTTCCAGGTAAAGATTATCCCGGCTGTCCGATTTATAAACAATAGAGATATAAGGAATATTTCCGGCTTTCTGGCTGTAAAGTACCAGGCAGTAACCAGCGTCGCTGGTAGTTCCGGTTTTCCCTCCGATCACCTGTACTCCTTGTGGAACAGGCGCTTCTCCGTTTAAAAATTTGTTTGTATTGACCCACTCTTTGCTGATGATGTTTCCCATAGAATCCTGAAAGTTTCCGGTATGGTTTTTTGAGCTAATAATGGATACAAACTGTTTGCTTTCCAGCGCGGCCTGAAAGATCAGGTACATATCATATACAGTGGTATAGTGCGCTTCGTCGTGCAGTCCATGAGGATTGACAAAATGGGAATTGGTAGCGCCCAGCGCTAAGGCTTCCTCGTTCATGAGCTTTGCAAATTCCTCGGTACTACCGGATATCATGTCTGCGATCACGTTTGCGGCGTCATTACCGCTGCAGAGCATCAGTCCATATAAAAGCTCTTTCAGACTTGCCGTATCTCCGACAGAGAGCCCGCAGATTGTTGATCCTGCTTCTAATTCAAGTTCCGCTTCTGTCACGGTCGCAGTTGCGTCAAGATCCCCATGTTTCAATGCCACATACGCTGTCAATATTTTGGTTGTGCTTGCAGGAAACACGCGCCCATGAATGTTTTTGCCAAATTCCAGATTGTGTTCCTGTATATTAAATAATCCTGCTGCTTCTGAAAGAGAGGCTGTCACCCCTTCGCTAATCAAATCCGCTGGGCTTGCAACACAGAGATCTTCTGCAAAAAAAGCTCGCTCTTCCTTGACAGCCACTGCCGTGTTCAGTTCATAAGCTTTGGTGCTTTCATACACGTCGTAGGCATTTTTAAAGGTTATCTCCTCTCCGCATCCGGTCAGTACAGACATTGAGATGGATAACGCAATCAAGGCTGTCACAGGGCGGAAAGCTTTTTTAAGGAATATAGAAGTACATTTATTTATACATTTCACGCCACTCTAAATCTCCTCTGTCTAATGCTTTAATTAGTAATTCAGCCGTGGCAAGATTGGTTGCCAATGGAATATTATACATGTCACATAAATGAACGGTATTATTCACATCTGGTTCATGGGATTTCGGAGTAACCGGATCTCTCAGAAAAATGACTAAGTCGATCTGATTATGTTCGATTTGTGCCGCAAGCTGCTGCGATCCTCCCAGATGCCCGGCCAGATATTTATGAATCGACAGGTTGGTAACTTCTTCAATTAGCCTTCCTGTGGTTCCGGTTGCATATAAATCATTTTTGCAGAGAATGCCCCGGTAAGCAATACAAAAGTTCTGCATCAGTTTCTTCTTGGAATCGTGAGCAATCAGTCCAATGTTCACGTTAAAAATCCCCCTTTCGATATTTTAAAGGCTGGAGTCCTACATTTAATACAAGTCCGATTCCGATAAAAAGGCTAACAAGCGATGTAAGCCCATAACTTACAAATGGAAGCGGAAGCCCTGTATTAGGCATCATCCCGGTAACGACGCAGATATTTACAAAGGTTTGAAAACCGATCCAGGTAGCGACGCCCCCGCAAATCAGGCGTCCGGATAAATCCTTTGCCTTTCTTCCAACCAGAATGCACTCTAGAACAATCAAAAGCAAGAGCGCCAAAATAATAGTGCTTCCGACAAAGCCCAATTCCTCTCCTGCAACTGCAAAGATGAAATCTGTTTGAGGTTCTGGAATAAAATTGCCATTCTTTACAGAAAATACCGTATTGTTATTTAATCCTTTTCCCCATAGCAGTCCAGATCCGATAGCCATGATGGAATTTTGCTGCTGATAAGCGTCAGTCGTATATTTTTCTGGCTGAAGCCATGCCATGATACGCCGCAACTGATAGTTGTCTAATATTTTTTGACCTGGCTGCAGAATCAAATAGATAAACAACGAACCTGCCGGAATCAGCACGGCAAGGACGCCTATGATTATTTTATAACTTAATCCGCTTAAAAACAAGAGTGCAATAAAAATTACGGCTACCACGATGCTTGTCGATAAATCGGGCTGCTGTTCTATCATAAACCATGGGATAAAAATCAGGATTCCAGATAGTATGATAAACGACAGCTTATTAATATGTTCATAATATTTTCCAAAGAACCAGGAAAAAAATAATATTAGCAGAACTTTGGATAATTCAGAGGGTTGAAAACGAAAGCCGCCGATCTCAATCCAGCGTGCCGCCCCTTTGGCATCATCCCCGAATACATGGAAGGTTATCAGAGAAAGCAGGCCGATGTTGAATACATAAATCAGCCAGCTGAAACGCAAGACGAAAGAATAATCTATGATGGAGACAATAACCATTACAAGCAGCCCAAGCACGAGCCCGAGCACCTGCTTGTTCTGGACAGAATGCTGGGCGCTGCCTATGACGCTGATTCCCAGCATGGTGATAGCCAACACATAAAAGATCAAACGAAAATTATAATTTTTAATCTGATATTGTTTCAACATAGCAAAAGTTCCTTACCTTCCATTTCCTACTCTAATCATTGGAATGCTTCATATCTTTGATTGGGATATTCGCATATAATGCAGGGACGATCCCGTTGTTTCCTTCGGATTCAGTCTGGGTTATCTGGATGTCCAGTCCCTCTGCGTCAATCTCCATATATTTGGAAATCACTTGTATAATATCATTTTTTATTTTTTCCATTACTTCCGGAGAACAATTTGCCCGGTCGGAAACCAATAACAGCTTTAAACGGTCTTTGGCTATCTCGCCGGGAGTCTTTCGTTTAAAAAAATCCATCAAACCCATATCGGTTTCCTCCTAATTTTTCTTAAAGATCTCTCTAAGCTTATTCCAAACATTGGATTTCACTTCCAAATCCAAAAATGGTATATCTTCTCCTAACACTCTGCGGCTGATGTTTGCGTATGCCTGTCCCGCAAGAGAATCGCTGCCAACCAAAGGCTCTCCCTGATTCGTGGAAATAACGATCTGCTCATCGTCTGGAACGGCGCCGATTAAATCTATGGCAAGAATATCGGTAACGTCATTGATATTCATCATATCGCCTCGTTTTACCATGTCCATGCGCAGGCGGTTGACAATCAATTCTACTTTTTTTACATCATTTGCGCTCAGAAGCCCGATAATTCGGTCTGCATCTCGGATGGCGGATACTTCTGGCGTAGTTACGACCAGTGCGCGGTCAGCGCCTGCGATGGCATTTTTAAATCCCTGCTCTATGCCGGCAGGACAATCCAGCAGAATGTAATCAAATTCTTCTCTCAGCTCGTCAATTAGTTTCACCATCTGTTCGGGTGAAACTGCAGACTTGTCACGAGTCTGTGCAGATGGCAATAAAGAAAGGTTGGGATAACGCTTATCTTTGATGAGCGCCTGTTTCATGCGGCAGTTTCCTTCCACTACGTCTACCAGGTTGTATACAATCCGGTTCTCTAAGCCCATAACCACGTCCAGGTTCCGCAATCCGATATCGGTGTCAATTAATACAACCTTTTTATCTAACTGTGCCAGACCAGTACCTACGTTTGCAGTAGTGGTTGTTTTTCCCACGCCGCCTTTTCCTGATGTTATAACAATTACTTCACTCATCCTACTTATATCCTCCTGAAATTTATATATTATTCAACAGCCCTTTTGTAATTGGTTCAATATAAATATTTCCATCCTTTACAATTGCCACCTGCGGTTCAACAGGAACCGGCTGTTTCCTGCCTCGTTTCTTGGTATGCGCCACTTTGTCGGCGCTCCTGCCAATAACGTCTCCAATCTTCACCTGGATAGGATCCATTTCCAGCGCTGCCACAAATGCCTGTTCATTTCCGTTTGCCCCCGCATAGGCATTTCCTTTCAAAGCGCCTAAAATTACGATATTTCCTTTGGAAATCACTTTTGCGCCTGGATTAATGTCTCCCAGGATCACAATGCTGCTCTCACAGTCTAAAACTTGGCCGGAACGAAGCGTCCCTTTATAGAATTCCCCGGTTTTTCCAGCCTCTTCTTCTTCAAAATGCTCTATTTTTTGCCTGATTAATTCCTCCTTCAATTCGTCATTTTCCAAAATGCATATGATGTTTACAGACGTATTATCTGTAATGGTTTCAACGATCCGAAATTCTTCTTCCTGGTTCATCTCCCTGCCCTCAAAGGATATGGCCATTTTTGCGTCTTTAAAAAAACCTTCGGCTTCTTTAAATTTTACCAAGATACATTTCAATAATTCTTCAAAGTCCATACTGTCATCCAGAATCAAATTAATTCCGTATTTATTACTTTTTAAAACAACTGGCTTTGACACATTCATCCCTCCAAACTTTAATCCGTAAATCCATTGGTGCTGCTTTCAATCTCCTCTGCCTGTCCGTCCAACAGAGACGTTTCATCCGCCAAGTTGAAATAATATTTTAAGATATTACTGGAAACTTCTGTCGCATTTGCCGAGGTATAGCCATGTGCGATACGGGTGGTGATGGCAATCTCAGGATTCTCAAACGGCGCATATCCAATGAAAAGAGCATGATTAGCCCGGGTCTTAATCTGCTGCGCAGTACCTGTCTTGCCTGCAACCGCCACTGGAAAATTTTTAAAAGAATCATTTTTTTCGGCAACCATTCGCATACCGTTTTGGATGGCTTCCCAAGATTCTTGTGATACTTCTGTAATCGTGCGCAGAAGATCTGGTTTAAATTCTTTCACAGTATCGCCGTCCGAGGTGGTTTCTTTATCCAGGAGAGTCAGCTTATAAACGTTTCCGCTGCTGGCAACGGCAGTCAGATAACGTGCCAGCTGTGTAGTCGTATAGTTATGGTTTCCTTGGCCAATGGCAGAGGTAATCGGATACTCGTCGGATATCTGAGGATCATTTTCAGGTATCTCAATTCCCGTCTTTTCATTAAGTCCAAACAAAGCGGCATATTTCTGTAAAGCGGAGATGCCTTTGTTCTCATTATAGATTCCATTGTCAGAACTCAAACGGAAACCCATTTCATAAAAGAAAAAGTTACAGGAATCACGAATCGCTTCTGAAATATTAATTTTTCCATGGGTGCTCCCAGGATAAATCCAACATTTGGGCGGAGGCGTAATGTTGGTATACTCTCCTTCGTCTTTAATCTCTTCTCCGGTACTCACTGCGCCTTCAGCCAATGCAGCCGCAGCCGTGATAGGCTTGAACGTAGAACCAGGAGCGGTACGCTGCTGAGTCGCATTATTATATTGCGGAACGGAAAGATCCTTTTGCAGGCTCTCAAAGTACGCAGAATCAACGGTATTCGCAAGGCGGTTGGTATCATATCCTGGATATGTCACACAGGCAAGCAGTTCCCCGGTGCGGACATCGACCATCACGCAGCTTGCAGTACATGGATCTAAGGCGAGCTGCGCCGGAGTGATCTTCAAATTTTTGATCTTGTTACGCAGGAAATCAAAAGCGCTGATGCTGCCATTGGAAAGGGCTGTACGGTCCCCATCCTCTTCCGTTAAGATTCCCTGCTCATAAAGAACCTGACAAATCTGAGAGCCAGAAATTAAATCGCTTTTAATCATGTACTGATAAATTTTCTTACTGAATTTCTTATCTTCTTGCAGCTCTTCCATGATATAAGCGACGAGCGCATCATAAATTTCCGTGGAGTCTGAATATTTGGAATCAGTATCAAATCCAGTAATGTCAATCCAGTCTTTAGCGATTGCGCGGCGCAGGTACTCGGCAAGGCTTGCCGTATCATTCTTCCAGGACAAATATACTTCGTCTTGAGTGTCTACTTTGTCAGATAAAAATATGTTCTTTTCTCCTAAAATAGAGAGTATATAACTCATATAAACTTGTTGCTCTTTATCCAAATCTCCATATGCAGCAGGGGCGGGCGAAGATAACTGCTGGCGCAGGCTTTCAATCACTGTACTCTGCTTGCTTTGAAAAACGCTGTAGATTTGCTGTTCCACAGGCTGGGCGTCTTCTGATTTGAAATGCTCGATGTTAATCACATTATTATTAAGCAACGCAAAATAGACGTCGTCAATTGGAATTTTAATGTCGGATGCAGTTCCAGAGCTGGTGTCGTATTCCTTGATGTTTTGAATTTGAGCGTATACGATACCAGCAAGCTCCTGTTCTAACATGCGGTACACTGCTTCCTGCAGATCGGCGTCAATCGAAAGATAAATATCGTTTCCAGAAGAAGATTCCACCTTGTCAATAATTTTTGTGATTCGCCCTACATTGTCGACATAAAAAGATTCTTTTCCCTTAGTCCCCTGCAGATCCTGATCCATTACTTGTTCAATACCGGATTTCCCTACCACGTCATTGATCGTGTAATTATCGTTTTTTGCCGAAAGAACATCGTATTCTTCTTGGGAAATTTTTCCTGTGTAGCCAATAATATGGGAAAAATATTGGCTGTCGACATACTTTCTTATGGTGTCTTCGGTGATATCTATCCCTTGCAGTATATCAGAATTTTCCTTAATGACGGCAACAGTCTCTTCACTGACATTCTGTGCTATGGTAGTTTGCACGTATTTCTGAAAGCTGTTTTGGGAAATCGCATAGCGCAGGACCATTATTTTGTAGGCTTCTTCTGGAGAATAATAAACCAGATCCTTGTCTTTTTTATCCTCATACGCTCTTCCTTTTACATGGATGGAAAACTTATCCTGCAAATATTCAAGTACTTGGGACGGAGTAGCTTCCGCTTCGTGGTAGCCGCGTTTCTTATTGTATTTTAGTTTGTCAATGCTGGTATAGCCGTAGACGTCAGCAAGGAAACGCTTTAATGCTTTGTCTGTCACAGTAAACTGATAGCTCCCGTCTTCTGTGAACTGGATGTTGAAATTGTTGGCAATGCCGTCTCCTTTTTCTTCAATCATTTTGATAACGGTATCGAGTTCTTCATTTAGTAGGATATTTTTCTGATGGGAACTTTCGTAAACGCCATTATCTTCAATGGTTACAGAATAGGACAGCTCGTTATAAGCCAAAAGTTTGCCGTTTCGGTCAAAAATGCTGCCTCTTGTACCGGAAGTGATGCGTTCTTTTTGAATCAGCATCGTATAATTATCAAGGTATTCTTCTCCATTGATAATCTGAAGGACAAAAACCCGCTGTACCAGTATTGCAAATAAGCCAAGCATAAATATGCTAAGTACAAATAACCGCGAGGTTACTATTTTTTTTCCATACTCTTTCAAAAATTCAAACAAACTTGCTTGCACTCCTTTTTTCTATGGATTCCAGTTTCTGGTTTATTTTTAGTATGATGAAGTATAGCACGATGGTGATAAGAATGGTATACACCAGTTCTGGTAAAATAATGTGCAGAAGGTAATATCCAAACTGGAACCTTCCGCGAAGGAAAAACAGGAACAGATATACCAATATATTATAACAAAAATCGCTTGCCGAAATCAAAAACAGGGGAAGCTTGATATCGTCTGGAAAAAAGCTTTTTCGGAACAAGCCATTGATATAGCCGATGTAAGCATAAACCAGTGCATAAAATCCGATTACGCTGCCAAAAAATATATCGAGCAGCAGTCCGCAGAAGAATCCAATCCACATGCCCTCTTTTCTGCCTCTCATAAATCCAAACGAGGAAGTTACCACAATCAGCAGATTGGGAGAGATCGATGCGAAAGAGAGGACTTGAAACAATGTGCATTGTAATAAAAAGCATATGGAAATAATTAGAAACACTATGATTTTACGTCTCATTTTGCCAGCTCCTTATTTCTTTTGCACTGTCTTTTTATCCAGTATTACCAGAACTTCCTGCAAATGGCGGAAGTCTACCGCAGGCGTCAATGTTCCTGAATAAGTCAGATTGTTGGAATCCCGCTTGATGGTACTGACGTATCCAATCAGGATTCCCTCCAAATATTTATCACTGATATGAGAGGTGACAAGCTGCTCTCCCGTCTTAATGACATCATCTTCGCATTTGAGATCGGAGAATCCGATCGCCTGATTTTCATTCATCGAAGCCAGATTTCCTTTGACAATACAGCGGTCGGCGGTAGATAACGCCATGCCGCTTACATTGCTGGCATCATCAATGATAGAACGGATTTTCGCATAATTGGGACCAGTGTCAATCACAATGCCCACCAATCCGCTTCCTGCGATCACGTTCATATCCTTTTCAATGCCGTCCTTTTCGCCTTTATCGATGATAAAGGTGTTGAACCAGTTTCCACCGTCGCTTCCGATCACTCTTGCCGCCACTTTTTCATAACTTGGATATTTTTGATCCAGTTCCATCAGCTCCCGCAGATTGTCCAATTCGTACTGCTCCAGCTTTATGGTATTCAGTTCCTGGGTCAGCTCGTCCACTTGCGCCTGAAGATTCTTATTCTCTTCCATTACGCTCTGTAAGGATTTCAATTCATCCATGCGGTTGACAAACCAGGAGCCGACTTGATTAATCCCGTTCTGCATCGGGACAAAGATATAGCCCGCAACGCTGTTTAATGGTCCGCCAGATAGATTTAAAGTAAAACTGACAAACATAACCAGTACGCAGAAACCCGTCAAAATCATAAGGGCGTATCTGGTTGGAATAGAATGTTTTGATTTTCGTTTCATATATGATTACGACCTTTATTTGTAAATTCTGTTTTTCATGCTGAAAGCAAGCTTTCGATAGTGCTCATCGGACACGATCTTATTCAATCCCCGCACGGCGCTCTCTTCTGGCAGTTCACAGTTATTGACTCTGATATTGGTAATTTGCGTAAATAGCTCGTCCAGTTTGCGGATCTTGGAAGAACCTCCCGTTATATAGATTCCAGAATGAATAATGTCTCTCGCAAGTTCTGGAGGCGTTTTTTCCAGTATCATTTTGATCGAATTACAGATGGTATTCAAGTGATCCTTGATTGCTTCGTATATCACGGGAGAATTGACTTCCATCTCAATGGGAAGCCCGCTGACCACGTCTCTGCCCACGATTACTTCGGAGTACTGTTCTGCTTCTGGAATTGCGCAGCCTAACGTTTCTTTCAGATACATAGCGGTTTTCTCGCCGACCACCAGCCCGAAATTGCGTTTCATATGGTTGATGATAGATTCGTCAATCCTTCTTCCTCCAAAATGAAGAAGATCGCTTAGCACCAGCCCGCCCAAAGATATGACAGATATTTCCGTGGTATCTGCGCCGATATTTACGATCATAAATCCAGTAGGGGAATTTACGTCCAACTCCAGTCCAACTGCGTCCGCAATCGGTTTTTCACAAAGAAGCACATTTCTCGGCTTGAAACGGCTTTTATAAAATAGATCGAAAAATGCTTTTTTCTCCACCTCTGTAATGTCCGTGGGTACTGCGACAATAAACTCTGCATTTTTAATGTGATTCTTTACATGTTTTTCTAACAGTTCCCCAATCATAGTCTGCATATTGTTGTAATCTGCAATTACGCCGTTGACTACCGGGAAAGACACTTTGATGTTGTCTGGTGCTTTTTCATACATGGCATAAGCATCATCGCCAAACGCATATAACTGATTTTTGTTGACGATGGCAATGGTATTTTTTTCATTAATTACTTTTCCCGTCGCCTTGCAGAAGATTTTTAGATTGCAGGTTCCCAGATCAATTCCATAAACATTTGCTGACATAACTTACGTTCCTTTCCTCAGGCCGATCAGGCCATTTTCTCTAAAGCTTATATAGCGGTTATCGCCAATGATGATATGATCTGCCAAAGCGATTCCAAGAATATTCCCACTCTCCATCATCCGGGATGTCACAAGGATATCGGATTCGCTGGGCGTAGGATCGCCGCTTGGATGATTGTGAAGCAATACGATGTGTACCGCATGGTATTCCAGAGCTTTTAAGAAAATCTCTCTGGGAGATACCAAGGAACTGGTCACTGTGCCGATAGAAATAATTTCATCGCCTAATAAATTACTCTTGGCATCAAACATTGCAAGCAGCATTTTTTCTTTGGCCTCATGCCGAAGGCTTTCCATATAGTAAGCTGCGACGCTTGCAGGCTCGCTTAGACGCACTTCTTTTTCCAGGCTTGTCCTGGTAATGCGTCCCGCCAGTTCTGCGATACACTTCAATTGAACCGCTTTTACCTGCCCAATGCCAGAAATCTTCATCATTTCCTCTGTATTCATATGAACCAGATTTAATAAATTCTTTTCTTTTAGTGACAAAAATGATTGGGCAAGCTGCAGTGCAGTGATATCTCTTGTACCTGTGCGTAAAATAACTGCCAATAGCTCTGCGTCTGACAGGCAGTGCGCCCCATAACGGAAACATTTCTCACAGGGTTGCTCGGATACCGCCATTTCTTTCATAGTTATGTGTGAATTCATATTCTTCCTTTCACTCTCTCAAGCCAAGGAAAACGTATTACATTTTATTCTAGCACAAAAGGGGTTTGATATACAACTAATATATTATTAAAAATATTAAGTTTTTCCTAAAAAAGGATATTGTCTTGTTTTTTCGATATCTCAGTGGCAAAAAACGTTTAAAGTTGTATCAATCCAGCTTCCATTAATTTCTGCAAGGACATCAAAATGCCAAGCTTAGCATGATACCAGGTCAATCCCCCCTGAAAGTATACGGCATAAGGAGCTCTTAACGGACCGTCTGCGCTCAGTTCAATGGAAGAACCCTGCACAAAGGCGCCAGCCGCCATAATTACCTTGTCGTCATAGCCTGGCATGGCCCAAGGCTCCGGTGTCACATGACTGTCCACAGGCGCTGCCGCCTGAATGCCCTTGCAGAAGGCAATCAAAGATTCTGGAGACTGCAATTCTACCGCCTGAATGATGTCGTGACGGCTTTCCGTGCTGTTTGGAATTACTGCAAAACCCAGGCTTTCATAGATATTTGCTGCAAAAACGGCGCCTTTCAGCGCGCCTGCAGTAACTGTGGGCGCTAAAAACAAGCCCTGGTAGAATGATTGGATCACGCCCAGGGAAGCCCCGACTTCTTTGCCCAGTCCGGGTGACGTCAGCCGGTATGCTGCGTTTTCTATGCATTCTTGCCTCCCGACAATGTAACCGCCAATTGGGGCAAGTCCTCCTCCTGGATTTTTAATCAGGGAACCCACGATCATGTCGGCTCCTGCCTCCAAAGGCTCTGTGCGTTCCACGAATTCCCCGTAACAGTTATCTACCATGCAGATGACGTCGGGCTTGATTCGCTTAATAAAGGAAATCAATTCCCCGATTTTTTTAACGGAGAGCGTGGGTCTGGTCTGATATCCTTTGGAGCGCTGAATCGTAATAAGCTTCGTATTCTGATTGATGGCCGACTTAATAGCCTCATAATCAAAACTGCCGTCCGCCAAAAGATCTGCCTGGCGGTAAGTAATGCCATATTCCGCAAGGGATCCTTTGGAAGGACGGATGCCAATGACTTCTTCTAAGGTGTCATAGGGCTTGCCTACTGGGGAAAGCAGCTCGTCTCCGGGACGGAGATTCGACATCAGGGCCAGAGCCAGCGCATGGGTCCCGCAAGTAATCTGCGGGCGCACTAGAGCGGCTTCGCCGTGAAAACAGGAGGCATAGACTTCTTCTAACGTATCTCTGCCAAGATCATTATAGCCATATCCGCTGCTTCCCATAAAACATTCTGCGCTGACTTTGTGTGATTGCAGCGCTTTGATTACTTTCAACTGGTTATATTCCGCTGTTTGATCTATTTGGTTAAAACGATTTTTCAGTTTTTCTTCTATCTGTTTTCCATATTCGAATACTTTATCTGAAATTCCAAGCTGCTGGTAGAGTTCTTTCATTTTATGATTCCTTTCTCTGTCAATATTTTCTCCATATGCGCCAATATTTTCTCATTATCATAGGAAAATTCCTGTTTCTGAATCCAGGTGACCTCTCGCTCTCTTCGAAACCAGGTAAGCTGCCGTTTGGCGAAGTGGCGGGTATCTCTCTTGATCCGGTATGCTGCCTCTTCCAAGGTGCAGTCTCCGTCCAAGTAATCGAGAACCTCTTTATAGCCAAGCCCCTGCATAGATACCATGTGTCTGTCACAGCCTAATTGCTGCAAATGACGTACTTCTTCCACAAGCCCATGTTCCATCATCTGATCTACGCGGCTGTTGATGCGCTGATACAGCTTGTCTCTGTCGTCATTGAGGACAAAATATGCAAAGCGATAAGGCGATTCCTTTTGCCGTTCCTTTGCATTGTGCTCGGAAATTTTTTGACCCGAGAGATGATGAAATTCCAGTGCGCGGATCGTGCGTTTTACATTGTTTTCATGGATTTCTGCGGCTGCCCTGGGATCTGCTTTGATAAGCATTTGATGGAGAAAGTGAGCTCCTTTTTCTGCCGCTTCCTGTTCCAGCCAGGCACGATATGCCAAATCCTCCTGCTGATTGGTGAAATCAATATCATATAAAAGCGCCTGAATATAAAATCCAGTGCCTCCTACGAGAATCGGAATCCGACCGCTGGCATAGATTTCGTCCATGGAACGTTTGGCATATTCTTGAAATTTTACTACATGAAAGTCCTCGTCAGGCTCTAAAATATCGATTAAATAATGCGAAATTCCCCGCATTTCTTCTGTAGTTATCTTTGCAGAACCGATGTCCATATGGCGGTATACCTGCATCGAATCTGCAGAAATTATCGAGCCTTGCAGCCGCGACGCCAGTTGGATGGAGAGTTCTGTTTTTCCCACTGCCGTGGGACCTGTCAGTATAATTAATGGTTGTTTCATTATAATACCCGCTTAAATTTCTTTTCCAGTTCATATTTTGACATTGATATAATGGTGGGTCTGCCGTGGGGGCAATGGTAGGGGCTGTCCAAGGTAAGCAGTTCCCCAATTAGAGCCTCTATCTCAGGGCTTGATAGCTTTTGATTTCCTTTTACCGCTGCTTTGCATGACATGGAGGCTATTTTTTCGGTAATTATTTGGGGAGTTTCCCTGCCATGGAATTCCGAAAGGCTGTCTAGTATTTCCACCATCAGCCCTTTTCCGCTCAGTCCGTACATATTGGCTGGAATTGCGGTCACGGCATACTCTTTGCCGCCAAAATGTTCCAGCTCAAATCCAAGCTTCTTAAAATAGTCGATGTACTTTTTTAGAAGCGCTTCCTCCTGCATGCTCAAAGTCAGCAAAATCGGCGGATAAAGGGTCTGGGAGGAAAACTCTTTGTCTTCCAAAGCTTTTAGCGTGCGTTCGTACAATACTTTTTCATGGGCGGCATGTTGGTCGATGATATAAAGCTTGCCGTCAAACTCTACCAGCCAGTAGGTATCGAAAAGCTGACCGATGATGCGATGGTCTTTCTTGGAAGAGATGTCCAGAAGTTTGCGTGTTGCATCTGGGAGAAGTTCCTGCTGTTCAAAGCAACGCTCTGTTGTCACTTTGGGAGCAACGGCAAAGTCTGAGGCTTCTGCCGCTATCTCAGAAGAAATTACAATATCGGGGCTTTTTTCTGACAATGCTTTGTGGTCATTCCCATGCTGCGTCTGCTTTTGAAATTTAGGCTCATAAGGGCTGTCCTTTTTGATTGCATGTCTTACAGCTTCCAAACGCTTCGTCTCAAAAGGTTCTGGGGCATGACGCTGGTTTTTCAGAAGCGCTTGTTTTTCCTGTTGTTGCCGTTTGCGTTCTTGCTGTTCCTGCCCCAGGCTCGCCTGATATACCAGCTCGTTTTCGTTAATAGCGGTCTTTATCAAATCCACGAGGGCATGGTAAACTGCTTCTCCATTGCTAAAGCGCAATTCCATCTTTGTAGGATGGACATTGACATCAAGGAGGCTGCCGTTGATGGAAATATGCAGGACTGTAAAAGGATATTTATGTTGCATCACAAAGGACTTATATCCTTCCTCAATGCCCTTGGCAATCAGGCTGCTTTTGATATATCTCCCATTGATAAAATAGGTCTCATAATTTCGGTTTCCCCTGGAGATTAACGGTTTTCCAATAAATCCGCAGACAGAAAAGAGATCGTTCTCTTTCTGGATTTCCAAGAGATTTGCTGCAATTTCCCTGCCGTAAATATGATAGATAATTTCCTTGAGATTGGAATTGCCTGAGGTATGAATTTTTAATTGATTGTTAGAAATGAATTTAAAGGATATTTCTGGGTGTGACAAAGCCATTCGTTCCATTAAATCATTGATATATCCGGCTTCCGTCTGTGCAGCTTTCAGAAACTTCCGTCTTGCCGGGGTGTTATAAAACAAATTGCGCACCAGGAAAGTAGTTCCTTCCGGGGCGCCGATTTCCTCAATGGAAATTTCTTTGCCGCCCTCGATCAGATAGCGGACGCCGCTGATCTCATGAAATGTCTTGGTAATCAGTTCCACCTGGGAAACCGCCGCTATACTGGACAATGCTTCTCCCCGAAATCCTAGGGAAGAGACAGTGACAAGATCTTCTACGCTGCGGATTTTGCTGGTGGAATGGCGCAAAAAAGCAAGAGGAACCTGTTCTTGTGCGATTCCGCATCCATTGTCTGTGATGCGGATAAAGGAGATTCCTCCGTCTTTGATTTCTACTGTAACAGCGCTGGCATCAGCGTCTATGGCATTTTCTACTAATTCTTTCACCACGGAAGAGGGGCGCTCAATCACCTCTCCCGCTGCAATTTTATCGATCGTCTGCTGATCTAAAATCTCAATATTCGGCATAAAAGCTCCTTATCTCGTAGGATCAGACTTTTCTGATATAACAAGTGTTCAGATATCGTCTCTATTATATAGAAAAATTATCCCTTATTCAAGTAAAATTACCGTTAGATTTGTATAGAAGCATAAATGCAAAGAACCAATGAAGCTGTTGCAAAACAACTGTTATCGCTCCTGCGTAAATTTTACAATATTTAACCGCCGGAGTAAAATATACAGAATATGGTTCCAAATTACAGAAACTTGGTCCATATATTGTATTTTGCAACAGAATCATTGGTTAATACAAGGTAATGTCTTTAAACAGATACGTTGAATCCTCGCTTCCAGTATGGTCTAGATATCCACCGTTAAAAATAATGGTTTTTTTGCTGTTCGCTTTCGTCAAATCAATTACATATTGATGCCATTCATTGTCTAAATCATGATAATTTGCTGTTAATGTCCCGACAACCTGATTTTGCTCATTATATACATATACGCTCGGCTGTCCGTGATCAGAAACTTTTTTGCCATAGAATACAAGATAATGATAATCATCGACGTCGTCAATCACGAATTTTGCGCCAACATAACCATCATTAAGCAAGTATGTTGAAACTGGTTGTTCACTTCCTGATTCTCGATTCAAAGAACCACGACAGTGCAATTCCACACTTCCGTCCTGTGGATCTTCGACAATGCTTGCGTTTAACAATTGAGATTTTTGATCCGTTTCAAGCATTTTCAGCGGTGGCTTTCCTGTAAATTCTTCATTCAATAGAGCTGCCGCATAAAGATCATTTTCATAATCTTGCTGATTATTTATTTGATTATAATCATAGGAGGTATAAAAATCAAATTCTTTGGCTAAATAGTCTTTATAATTGTCCGTTGTCAATAAATATTTGCCATCATGCATCCAACGCAGCATCAGACTGTTAATCCAATCGCCGTAGTGGGCATTATCTTTGTAATGATTCAAATCGGTGGTGATATCTGTCCTGTTGTTAAAAGAAAAAAGATAGATATTATCACATGCAAGGATTAACTCAATAATATATTGTTCCGCTTCTATTTGCTTATATATCGTTCCGCTTGCGGCAAGATCTTTCCACCAGGCAATACTATATGGCGTAAAGAAATAATAAAAATTAACATCTGGGTGCGCATTGGCGAGGCTGGTAACATTTTGAAAAATATTTTCAAATATGATATCTTTTTCTTCCTCTGAAAGATGAGCTTCCGGGCCAAGGCCATTGTATGTAATTCCGTTTGGGCATACTGTATTTCGCCCAAAAACACAGGAATATTGCCATCGATAATCATCAAAGCTTGTAATTCCAGGTTTAAAATTAACATTGTATCTAGCAGACGCCATAGTATATACCCTGTTAAAAATAACATCTCTGTTAAACAGATATTCCACATCGTTAAAGGGATTGTTGTCATAAAGATATGTGGGATACACACCCAAATCCAATCTCATTCTTGAGGCAACGTCAAAAAACATATTCATATCCAATCCACGGACTATGGTCTTAAGATCATCATTACTTGCGAATGCCCGGATCAAATTATCATTTATTTCTTTGTAAGAACCTCCAGAATATGAAACCTTGATAGAATTTACTCCAAAGATGTCATCGAATTGAGAAGTCTTAAAATTTTCAGTCATTGATGTTCCAGTTATCAATGCATCATAGTCAAAATGTTTACTAATTCCATCATTTTGACTTCTTTGGTTATTTAAATCCAAGCTATAAAAATATTCATCTATATAGGGCTTATGGTAATGAAAATATGGATCTACCTTATAAACCATTGCACCAATAATCCCAAGTATCGCAGCAATTAATATTGACCATCCTGTTAACCAGATTTTTGATTTCATTCTTCATCTCCTAAAAATTAAAGTATATAAATACTGATTCACCACCTAAGCAGATAAAGCCCCAGACAAAAGCAATTACAGCCAAAAACATTGTTGCAACCGTGTTTCTTTTAAGGTTTCTATAATTGTTTTCTGGTACAAAGCATATTGTCATTGCGAATATCATAAATGCCATCATCCAGAATCCGCGCATCAGTTGCCTCCATGTATCAATAAGTGGAATCGTATTACAAAGAAAGGAAGCTTCTTGAATGGTGAATTCATTTATAAGGGCGTTACTTATATTTGTATTCTCCATTGATAAAATCGTATGTAGTATCTTTTTCCACTGAAAGATAGAATCAGATCGAAACAATAGCCATAACACATTCACAACGCCGAAAGTGATAAGCCATCGAAACGGTTCAAAGATTTTTTTATCAAGTTTTTCAAGAGTCCGGTCAAAGAGGCTGAAGCCGCCATGTAAAATTCCCCATAAGATAAATGTCCAATTTGCTCCATGCCAGAACCCACTTGCCAAAAAGACGATCATTGTATTGACATAGGTGAAGAAAGCGCCTTTTTTGTTTCCGCCTAAGGGGATGTATATGTATTTTGTGAAAAATTTTGTGAGGGAAATATGCCATCTTTTCCAAAAATCACGTATTGAAGTTGCCTTGTATGGAGAATCAAAGTTGATTGGCAATGTTATATTTAACATCATCGAAGATCCCACTGCCATGTCGCTATAGCCGCTAAAATCAAAATAGATTTGAAACGTGTAGAAAAGCATGATCAGAAACCAGTCCATGGCAGTAGCGGCGTCCATGTTTGCATATCCCCAAGTAACCGCTTTAGAAAACGTATCTGCCAGAAATAGCTTTTTAAAGAGTCCAAAACTAAAAATTTTAACGCCAAAAGCTATGTTGTCCCAATTAATTTTTTTGAGGCTTGCATTGTCTAGCTGTATAATAAACTCAACTGGATCTGCCAAAGGCCCCATTAGAATTTTGGGAAAATATAAGATATAGATTAGATAATTAATGACGTCCAGCTTCTTGATCTCTTTTCTGTAAATCGCAATCATATAGGCGATCTGCTGGAATGTAAAAAAACTAATCCCTATCGGAAGAATTAACTCTTTTAAAGCAATTTCTTTCTCAAACCAAGCGTTAAAATTGACAATTGCAAAATTGGTATATTTGAAATACAACAACAATCCTACATTGATCACGACAGGGACGGTTAAATATAGCTTATTCCACCGCTGTGTGTGCCTGATAGCGGCAGCAAAGGCAAAATTAATACTTAAGCTGATTATCATGACTGCTAAAGCAGTTTTATCGGAATAAGCATAAAATAAAATGCTTCCAGCAATTAAAAAAATATTTCCAACAATGGTATTTATTTTATTTCCAATGAAATAAGTAGCTACCATTAATGGCAAGAAGACGCAAATAAAGATATATGAATTAAATTGCATACTAATCCTCTCTGTACCTTAAAATCTGATTTGTTTTACTGATAAAGGGTCAGGGTGGATATTCATGGATGATTTGAGTGTATCGTTTATGATTCCTGATTTTTATTAAAATGCGTTTTACAAAATTTTAATAAAACAAATATCAAAAATTATCATATCTTTCATAGATTTTTTGAACTTGCAATAGTATTACGATACATTCGGGTTTTAGTGACGAGAATTCATCTCCTATGAAATTTCATAAGAAGTAAAATGAAAAATCGAGCATGCCAGCCCCAAACATAAATAATTCCTTCATTCCCATAAACTCTTTTTTATTCAGCCTGTCTACAAACACTAGAGTTAATTCTATTTCTATATATTATTTTTTACAAGAAACAAAGAAGTTTTAGGAATATTTTTACTTAACATGTTTAGTTCCTTAAGCTGAAAGATAAAGAACGAAAGCGTTTTCTAACGACGATGTTCAAAGATGTTTGAAATGATTATCGGGGCTGGCATAGAAGAGATTTGCTCATAGATATAAGAGTGAAAGAATTAGTTTAATTCTTTCACAAACTACCTGTTTGTGCCAAAAATCGCACAGAATGGAGGAATTCATGAGATTTTTCTGAAAAGGCTTTCGCTAAGAATTCTTTGATTGTTTATTCTCTGACGAGAAATATTTTTTTAACACATGCAAGCTCTCTTTACGCAATACGCCTGCAGTAACCTCAGGACGATAAGAGGAATGAGTGAACACGATATCGCTGCAGGCACAGCCTTCTTTCTGGAGAATCTGATTCAAATCCCTGTTGCTGGCGGCATACACAAGACGGCCTAATTTCGTCCAGACGATTGCGCCAGAACACATGAAGCATGGCTCGCAACTGGAATACAGTGTATAATCGCTTAGCTTGGTAACCTGGGTTTTGGCACAGAATCCTCTAAGCAGCCCAGCCTCTGCATGAAATGTTGGATCCGATGCAGAATATATTTGATTTTCATTGGTATAAACGATCACCCCGTCCTTTACCAAAACAGCGCCAAAGGGCTCATTGCCATGCTCAATGGCAAGCTCTGACAATTCAATTGCTCTCTTCATAAACAGTTCATCCTGGGACATAGGAACCTCCTTGCAATTTATTTAATGACTTTATTTGTAAACTTTTTGTTTGTTCAAACTAAGTTTTTATAAGTTTTCTTTCAGTACCCGGATCAGCGGCTTGAGTGCTTTGTAATATTTCTGAGGAGGGTTTTGGCCAAACTTTTTGTCAAATTCAGCACTGATTGCCTTTAAATTTTCCTTATTATGGGACTGAATGATCTTATAAGCCTCTGCTGCCCTGGCTACATTCAAACCATGCGCCTGTAATGCTGTTTTTACCAGATGCACGCCTCTGCCTTGCTTATTATTGACACGGCTTTTGCACAGCTTTTTGCGCAACTCATGGTCCTCCTTGATTTTAAGATACCATGCCCGTCCGTTCTCCTGCCCTAAGATGGCGACAAGGGTTTGATACCAGCCGCTTAAGTTGGAAGCGTCCAAAGACTTGGCAATTTCTGTGACATACTGTTCTCCGCTTAGTTTTCCAGGGTTCAAATCTTTCGTTTTTTCAGAAATTGACAGTTCGGCTTTCTGTAAAGTCTGTTTTTTCTTTTTTGTGTCAGAGGATTTTTTTTCCTTTTTTTCTTTCTTCTTTTTTATCTGAAATTCTTTTTGGCAAATATCAATGCCCCTTTGCTTCCAAAACGCCACTGTCTCTTGGAATCCTTTGTCGTTGGAAAAAATACAGAAAGAAGACTTAGGATGTTTTGCGATTAAATAGGAAAGCGCGCCCATAAGCTGGTAATCTAAGGCATTGCTTCCTGGCACGCATTCCAGCCACAGGATTTTGTGATTATGCACCTGTTTAGACAGGTATTTTTCGAACCGCTTAGAGTGATTTTCTGTATAAAATGTTACGATCCGGTCTTTTTTCCTTGTTTTTGCAGATAATTTAAACCATCGGTCTCCGACATTTTCAGTGTCAATAAGATAATATTTTCTTCTCAATTAGAACGCTCCTTTCATTTGGAACTGCATAGATAACTTTATGATTCTGCAAATTCGTTTCGACAATCACAGATACAGGGTTACATAAGATATTTATGTAAACTACCAGCGGTTTTTAATTTTGTTCTGAAGTTGATATAATTTATTGAGAGCGTCAATCGGGGTTAAATTTCCCAAATCCAGTTCCTGCAGCTCATGGATGATATCATCATCCTTTACAGTATCAAAGAGAGACATCTGAGTCAAATCCACTTCGTCCAGCTTTTTTTGTTTTTTCTTGGAATTACCGCTTTCTACTTTGATATTTGCGGTCAGTTCTGTGATATCATGGGCGCATAATTCTTCCGCAATGACTTTTGCACGGTCAATGACAGTCTCTGGCACGCCAGCAAGCTTTGCTACCTGGATTCCATAGCTCTTATCAGCGCCGCCGGGAACGATTTTTCGTAAGAAGACGATGTCTTCTCCCTTTTCTTTCACGGCGATGCAGTAATTATTGACGTTGTTCAGTTTCCCTTCTAGTTCCGTTAGCTCGTGATAATGTGTCGCAAACAAGGTTTTTGCCCCTAAGAGTTTTGGATTGCTGATATGCTCCACTACCGCCCAGGCGATGCTCAATCCGTCAAAGGTGCTGGTGCCTCTTCCGATCTCGTCCAGTACCAGCAGGCTGCTGCTGGTAGCGTTTCTTAATATATTTGCCACTTCTGTCATCTCCACCATGAACGTGCTCTGTCCGCTCGCCAGGTCATCGGAAGCCCCTACCCGGGTAAAGATCCGGTCCACGATGCCGATCTTGGCGCTGTCAGCGGGAACAAAGCTTCCGATCTGCGCCATGAGCACAATCAGCGCCGTCTGGCGCATATAGGTGGATTTCCCAGCCATGTTGGGGCCTGTAATAATCGAAATACGCTGTTTTTGGTTGTCAAGATAGGTGTCGTTAGCGATAAACATATCATTATTTATCATCTGTTCCACCACGGGATGACGTCCATTTTTAATATCAATCACTCCGTTTTCATTGATGGAAGGACGGCAATAATTGTTGCGCTCTGCTACCAAGGCAAGAGAGGAAAAGACGTCGATGCCCGCCACTGCTTTTGCTGTTTTTTGGATCCGCAGTACTTCGCCAGCAATTTTATCCCGGATGTCCCGAAACATCTCATATTCTAGCGCCACCAGTTTGTCTTCTGCTCCGAGAATGATATCTTCAAGCTCTTTTAGCTCCTCTGTGATATAGCGTTCTGCATTGGCGAGAGTCTGCTTGCGGGTATAGTAATCTGGAACCATGTTTTGATAAGAGTTTGTCACTTCAAGGTAGTAACCGAACACCTTATTGTATTTGATGCGCAGATTTTTAATGCCAGTTTTTTCCCGTTCTTTTGCCTCTAACTCTACCAGCCAGGTCTTGCCCTCCGTCTTTGCCTGGCGCAGTTTATCAATCTCATCATTGTAACCCTCTTTCAATATTCCCCCTTCCCGTATAGAAATGGGGGGTTCCTCCTCAATGGCTGTGTCAATCAGCGTGTAGATATCTTCCAGCGGGTCCAAGTCTGACTGTAGCTCCTTGAGCAAAGGAGCGTCAAATTCCTCTAAGAGGCTTTTTATCGGCGGCAGCATTGCCAGTGAGCTTTTAAATGCGATAAGATCTCTGGGATTGGCAGTCTGGTAGGTCACCCGGCTAATCAGGCGTTCCAAGTCATAGATGGGATTTAAATATTCCCGGATTTCCTCCCTGGTCATCGCATGGTCTTTGAAAGCGCTGATCACGTCTAAGCGGCGTTTGATTTCCACTTTCTCAATCAGGGGCTGTTCCACAAACTTGCGCAGCATTCTTGCGCCCATTGCCGTCTTGGTCTTATCCAGCACCCATAGCAAGGAGCCTCTTTTTTGTTTCTCACGCAGTGTTTCCACCAATTCGAGATTTCTTCTGGTGGAACTATCAATGATCATATATTTGCCTGTGCTGTATAACTGGAGGGAGGTCATGTTGGCAAGGTTGTTTTTCTGTGTTTCGTAGAGATATTTTAAAAGCACGCCCGCTGCTATTGTGCCCGATTCGCAGTCCTTAAGTCCCAGACCTGCGAGATCTGAGATTTTGAAATGAGAAAGCAGAGTGTTTTTAGCGGTCTCGTCACTAAAATACCAAGTGTCCAAATCGTAGACGGCAATTCCCAGACGCTGCTTTAAGTCTTCGAAATCCATGCCTGACATGTAGAACGCCTCATTGCAGATGATCTCCGAGGGGGAAAATTTATGAATCTCATCTAAAAGCTTGCGCTCCGTGTCCAATTCGGTCACGTAATAATCCCCAGTAGTCACGTCAGCAATGGATACTCCGTAACGATCTTCCATATAAACGATGCACATAATGTAATTATTTTTAGTTTCGTCCAGTGCCTGTGTGTCTAAGTTTGTGCCAGGAGTCGCCACCCGGACTACTTCGCGCTTCACTAGGCCCTTGGCCATTTTGGGGTCCTCCACTTGTTCGCAGATTGCCACTTTGTAGCCTTTGGACACCAGCTTGTTTAGGTACCCTTCGACTGCATGGTAGGGTACGCCGCACATGGGCGCCCGTTCTTCCATGCCGCAGTTTTTTCCGGTCAGCGTGATCTCCAGCTCTTTGGATGCTGTCAGTGCATCCTCAAAGAACATTTCATAGAAATCACCCAGCCGGTAAAATAAAATGCAGTCCGGGTATTCTTGCTTGGTTTCCATGTATTTCTGCATCATTGGAGTCATTTCTGCCACGATGTATCTCCTCCTGTTTCTTCTATTTGTGTTTCTTCTTTTGGTATCTATTGCAGAGTTCTTTGCTGCTTCTTTTTTCTGTCGTTTTCTTTGCATTGCTGAGAATGTTCTTATTAAGGTCAATGCATGCTGTTCCCCTGATGCATGATGTTGCGTTTGCCATATCATGTATGGGTCTTTCATAAACGCATGCGATTGCTTCTGCAATTTTCATGCCGTCCATGGCGGCGGACATGATGCCCCCGGCGTATCCGGCGCCCTCCCCGCAGGGATATACGCCTTTTTTATTGCTTTGAAAGGATTCGTCCCTGGATATTCGCACCGGAGAAGAAGTACGGCTTTCTACGCCGGATAAAATAGCGTCTTTTCGGTCAAAGCCAGGGATACGCTTGGCAAACTGATGCATGCCCTGGCAAAAAGACGTCTGGATCTCTTCGGGGAACAATTGATGCAGCGGGGCAAAAACATGCAGCCCTTTGACCTCTGACGCAAAACCGCCGTATGCGACGCTATTCGTTCCCGTTTCAAAATCTCCAAATAATTGCTGGGGAATTTTTCCAGCTCCGAGATGATATGATTTCGCTTCCAGCTCTCTTTGGAATTTGACTCCTGCCAGAGGGCCTTCCCCTGGAAAGTCTTGGGGAGTTACGGTGACAATAATGGCGCTGTTGGCATTGTTGCCGTCTCTGTTACTGTAACTCATGCCATTGACTGCGATTTGTCCCTCCTCAGAGGAAGCGTTCACAACATAGCCGCCAGGACACATGCAAAAAGAATACACGCCCCGGCCATTCTCAAGGTTTGCCGTTACCTTATAAGAAGCCGGGGGAAGTTTGTTTGCTGCTTCTTGGCCATATTGATTCTCATTGATCATGTGTTGCGGATGTTCCACTCGCAGCCCTACGGCAAAGGATTTTGCTTCCATCTGAAATCCTTGCTGGTGTAGCATTTCAAAAGTGTCTCTGGCGCTGTGACCGATAGCGAGCACGGCAAGCGTTGTTTCTATGCGAATCACTTTTCCAGTGCTTTGATCTTTGCATAAAAGAGCTGCCAGCTTGTCCTGGGAAAATTCCAAATTCGTCACACAAGTATCAAAAAGATAAGTTCCGCCCCATGATTCGATCTGCCTGCGCATGTTTTGAACAACGTCTCTTAAAATATCGGTTCCAATATGGGGCTTGCTCTCATAGGCGATAGATTTTGGCGCGCCGTGGCGGACAAAAATTTCTAATACTTTGCGGTTTCTTCCCTTGACGTCTTTTACTAAAGTATTTAACTTCCCATCGGAAAAGGTTCCTGCGCCGCCCTCGCCAAATTGCACGTTGCATTTTACATTCAAAGCATTATCTTTCCAGAACTGCTCTACCTCCTGGGTACGTTCCTCTATGCATTTTCCACGTTCCAATATCACTGGCCGATATCCGTGCTCCGCCAGCAGATATGCGCAGAACAGGCCTGCTGGCCCGCTTCCAACCACAACTGGAGAATGCTTTAAGGGTTGTCCTTTTGCTGTAACTGGAAATTGATAGGTCACTTCCTCAACTTTGGAAATCTGGCTGCTTTTCAGGTGTTTTAAGATGCCTGGTTCATGTTCTATTTTCACGTCCACGGTATAGACAAAAGAAATTTGCTGCTTTTTCCTGGCGTCTATCGACTGTTTGCGGATATGATATTCCAAAATATCCTCTGGCTTTCTTCGCATCATTTTTGCGATTTTCTGTAAAAGCTGCTCTTTGGTGTGACCAACTGGCAGCTTTAACTGCTGAATCCGTATCATGATTTCCTCCATTCTGTGCGTATTTTAGCACAAACAGGTAGTTTGTGAAAGAATTAGCAAATTCTTTCACTCTTTCCTCCATTTCCAGCTTTGACAGCTTGCCGCTGCATTTCCTGCTACGAACCCGCTGGACCATGCCCACTGCAAATTGTAGCCGCCGCACAATCCGTCAATATCGATCACTTCCCCTGCAAAGTATAATCCTGGCACGAGCCTCGATTCCAGGGTGACGGGATTGATCTCTTCTGTGTCCACGCCTCCGGCGCTGACTTGGGCGTTGTCAAAGCCCTTGGTTCCGATGACATCTACCCGAAAGGACTGCGCCAGGTTCGCCAAAGTTTCCAGCTCTGGCTGACTGCAACTTACGGCTGGCTTGTGCAAAGAGATCTGCGCCTCTTGTAACAACACATTGTTTAATTTCTGGGGAAATATGCCAATCATTGCCTGTGTTGCTGTTTTGTTATCGCCGTGGAGCGTAAATCGCCGTTTGAGCAATGCTTCTGTTTCAATTTGTGACAGTTCTGGCAGAAAATTTAAAAGCGCATAGACGCTTTTTCCCTGAAGCACCCCATAGGCGGCATGGCGGCTGACCTGGAATGCTGGAATTCCAGATATACCGAATTCTGTTAATTGCAATTCGCCAAAGTCCTCTGCCACCTTTTTATGGTCTATGTAAATCTCAATGCTTCCTTCTGCACGGATTCCTGCAATTTCTTTTAAAAACGACTGCTTTCCCTGCAATTGTACCAAGGCAGGGACAATATCTGTCAACTTATGTCCAAATTTTATAATATATGGGATGCCGCTGCCGTCGCTGCCTGTTTTTTTGGCGGATTTCCCGCCTGTGGCAAGGATGCAGCAGGTACTTTGAAAAATGCCCTGCTTGGTATGGAAAGAGAATCCCTCTTGCTGCCGGCGGATTTCCCGGATTCCAACTTGATATGCGATCCGCACTTTGAGCCTCTTGCACTCCATCAAGAGAACTTCTACCATTGAAGAAGCCTGTCCGCTTGCCGGATAATAATAGCCTCCCCGCTTTTCCTTGGGATAAATTCCTAACTCCTCAAAGAAACAAAGGGTTTCCTTGAAACCAAATTGGCGCAGCGCAGGCAATACAAAGGCAGGGTTCTTGCCATTGTAATAAGCAATTCCCTGCTTTTTGTTCGTGAAATTACATTTTCCATTTCCGGTTGCCAGGATTTTCTTTCCAGCTTTGTCCATATGTTCTAGAATCAGCACTTGTGCGCCTTGCCGCGCTGCCTGAATTCCTGCAGTAAGTCCGGAAGCTCCGGCTCCCACAATGATTACATCAAATTTTCTACTCATGAATACGGATCCTTTAACGCCAAACAACATTTCTGCTGCTCTTTTAAAATATTATAACACGTTAAATTGCAAGTTTCAAGCACGCTAACTGGAGTAGTTTTCCAGAAAATTATAGAGCTGTTCTTCACTGGTGATATATTTTCCCTCTTGAATCTCAGCCTGAAGATCCTCTGGAAGCTTTATAAGTAATATATCTGTAGACGAAAAGAATGTTTTTCCGTCTGCATGGTAAACAGCCACATAACCGTCCTCTGCAAGGAGTAGATACTGGTAAGGTTCCACTACATTCAGGCTCTCTTCCAGCTCGTTTTCTTTTTCCTGCGTTTCCCATTGTGTCAATAATGTTTCGTTTTGCTGTTTTAACATGGCGATATGCTGTTCATAATTGTCCCAGTTTTTCCTGGTTCCCGTCAGGAACCCGAGGCAGAGGCTAATAGCGGCTGTAAGAACGATTCCTACGACCAATAAGCGGATACTACATGTTTTTCTCATGGCTTCCTCCTTTTTATGGTAGTATCTGCTATTTTTGTTATTTTATTCAAGGAGAATAATTATTTTACAACTTGGGTTTCCATATTTTGCAATTGGTAGTGCCAAAGGGGGAGCACACGAATTATTCACTTGATCAAAAGGTTTCCATTGCAAAGCAATGCAAACAAAATACACAAAATACACAAAAGTCATCTTGGAAAGCTAGCTTTCCAGAGTGACTTTTATGCATTCTGTCTTTGCCGCATGAGCGGCAAGACCTTTTGACCAAGTGAATATATTCGTGCGACAACCACTTTTTGTGCAAGACCTTTTGGCACTACCAATTGCAAAATGTGGAAACTCAAAATTTTACAGGTGTTCCAAATTCTCTTTTTTTATGATATACTTATTCGTTGTATGATTGAGATCAAATTATAAAATGGAGGAAAAATGGAACGAGAAAAATTAAGTTCGAGAATGGGTTTTATTCTATTGTCAGCAGGATGTGCGATTGGAATTGGGAACGTATGGCGTTTTCCCTATGTGGCAGGAGAACATGGCGGAGGCGTATTTGTTCTTTTTTATCTGTTTTTCTTGGTCATCATGGGTATTCCTGTCATGACCATGGAGTTTGCAGTAGGACGTGCCAGTAGAAAAAGTATTGTGAGAAGCTTTCATGAACTGGAAAAGCCAGGGCAAAAATGGCATCTTCATGGATATCTGGGAATGGCGGGAAACTATCTTCTGATGATGTTTTATACTACGGTGGCAGGCTGGATGCTGTATTACTTTTACCAGATGCTTATGGGAAACTTTGAAGGAAAGAATTCAGAACAAGTGGGGCAACTGTTTCAGGACATGCTTGCCAGCCCTGGGGTTTTGGCTGGCGCAATGCTGATCATCGTGATATCCGGAATATTCATTTGTTCCGCAGGCCTGCAGAACGGAGTGGAAAGGATTACGAAAATCATGATGAGCCTGTTGCTTGCGATTATCGTTGTTCTTGCCATTCACAGCATGACTTTGTCAGGCGGCATCGAAGGATTGAAATTTTATCTGCTTCCTGATTTTGACAGAATGAAAGAAGTTGGTCTTTGGGAAACAGTGACTGCGGCTATGAACCAGGCATTTTTCACGTTGAGCTTAGGGATCGGCTCCATGGGCATTTTTGGCAGTTATATTGACAAAGACCGGGGGCTTTTAGGGGAATCTGTAAACATTGCCGTTTTGGATACATTTGTGGCATTAGTTTCTGGACTGATAATCTTTCCCACTTGCTTTGCCTTTGGAATCAGTCCTAATCAAGGACCAGGGCTGATTTTTGTGACACTGCCCAATATTTTTAACGGGATGCCTGGGGGACGGATTTGGGGAACGCTGTTTTTTGTATTTATGACGTTTGCAGCATTCTCTACGATATTGGCGGTGTTTGAAAATATCATCTCCTGCGGAATGGATTTATTTCACTGGAGCAGGAAGAAGTCTTGCCTGGTGAACCTTGGAGCTCTTGCCGTCTTGTCTTTGCCCTGTGTATTCGGCTATAATTTATGGTCTGCCTTTCAGCCTTTGGGAGCAGGCAGCACGATCTTAGATCTTGAGGATTTCCTGGTCAGCAATGTGATCTTGCCGATAGGTTCTCTTTGTTATCTTCTGTTTTGCGTGACAAGGCTTGGATGGGGATTTGAAAATTATCAGAAAGAGGTCAATACTGGAAAAGGGTGGAAATTGCCTTCTTGGATCCGGATCTATGTGACTTATATTCTTCCTGTATTGCTGTTGTTTTTGATTATCCAAAGCATAGTAAGATAAAAACAGAAATACCGTTTGCGGATTGTATGGTACGTTTCGCAGACGGTATTTCTATTTTTGTATTTTTTACATGAAATGCATCTTCTTTGCTATTCTGATAATCAAGCCTCCCATTGGAAAATGCGTTAATTCTTTTTCACGGAGTCCCCGCAGCATGATCATTAATATAAAATAGACGCATGCGCCGATCATGATAGATGCCAGCGTGGCTATGGCATTAATTTTTACTGTAGTTATCAGTAGCTGGTAGATACCGTAAACTGCGCCGCCCATGACTGCGGCACAGATGGCAGGGACCATGAAAGTTCGCTTGAATTCTTGGCGGTAATGAAGATATTTTTTAATAGCGAACCCGTTCAGTATGCACATTAGAAAAGAGAAAAATGCATTTGCCCAAACTACGGCGTAAATATTCAAATCCAAGCCGAGCATCAGTGCAGCCAAGACTCCCATATGTAATATCAATGTGATGACTGCGTTTTTGACTGGAATGTTCATCCGGTTGATGCCCTGTAGAATCCCGTTGCTCAGTGTAGACAGCGAATAAAAGATAATGGAAACTGCCCCAATCTGCATCATATGCGCCGGCATTTCACGGCTGTCCTGAAACAAAAGCTGCAAGATTGGCGAAGCAAGCACGCCCATGCCCACCGCACAGGGAATGGCGACAATCATGATGAAACGGATGGCATATGCAATCTCCCGCTTGGTCTCTGATATGTCCCTGGCTGCAAACGCCATGGAAAGGCTTGGAACACTGGAGGCTGACAAAGAGGAGGCAATGGCTATTGGGACATTGGTCAGTACTTTGTACTCTCCCACATAAATTCCCCACATGGTGCTGTACTCTGTCGGCTTGTAGCCCTGGTAATCGGCGATCTGCTTAAAGACGCTGGTATCAAGGAAAGAAGTAATATTGTAAATCGTGGTACTCAGCAACACAGGCAGAATCGTGAGCAGCAAGACGCTAAAAATCCTGCCATAGCTCTCTGTTTTGGCATTTTTCCTGTCTTTTTCAAACTTTTTCGTATAGGTGGAACGATATGCAATAAAAGTAAATAATACCACTGCAAGGGCTGCCAGCGCTCCTATCGTCGTGCCACGGGTACCTCCCGACGCACCGTAAGCTTCTGCATATGTGGCAGGATTGCCTAGTACGGCTCCGATTTTAGCTCCATATTGGTAAAGATTATAAGCGCACCATATGCTAAAAATGGCGTTGACGATCTGCTCAATCAACTGTGAAAATGCGCTAGGCATCATGGTTCCCATGCCCTGGAAAAATCCGCGCATGACGCCAAGTATTGCTACCACCAGCAGCGTAATGGATAGCTCCCGGAGCGCAAAAATACTCAGCGGAGTATTTACAATGTAGGTCGTGATAAATCCTGCGCCATAGTAGACAAGCAGGCCAGCGGCCGTGCCTGTAACAAGGGCAAATACCAACGCCCCTTTGAAAATCCGGTATGCGTTTTTCCGCTCCCCTCTTGCTACACGGGTGGATACTAGCTTGGAAACAGCCACGGGAAGGCTATAGGAGGAGATCAACAGCAGAATGCTGTAAATCTCCATGGCAGTGCCATAATAATCATTTCCAATATCGCCCATGATTGATTTTAAGGGAATTCGGTATATTAATCCTATGATCCGGCTTATGATGGAAGCAACCGCCAGTATAGAACCTTGTACTAGGAAATTGGAGTCACTTTTTCTCGTTTTACTCATAGAAATCCCTCAATAAAGCATCCTACTCTTCTGTTGCCCTGGCTGCAGACAATTCTTCTTCCGTCGCATAGGTGCCAAAACGGTCTTTGTACTTGTTACGTACAACGCATACCCAGGTTTTTCCCTGATTTATGGTGATTTCATTTCCACTTTCATCAAAATATCTTGCAGGGCAGTCTTCGTTGTCCTTGGTCCAGGTCACTTTTTCTATTTTTCCGTTGGTAATATAATAGCCTTCTCCGCCGGAAGTGGTATTGATGTCCAAGTAACCGTTATCATCCATATTTCCCCAGTCACAGTATTGAATCAGAATGTTCTTTACCGCAAGCTGTTGTTCATTTGCTCCGTCAATCTGCTTGTCTTTAAATTCATAGCGGTAATATAAGCCATCCTTGCTGTTATAAACGAACCATGGCTTATTTACAAAGTATCCAGGGCTTATCACGAGGGCGTCTTCCCCGGTGAGCTGTACCTGAGTATCATCTTCGGCAAATTGGTAATGTCCTTTATATGTCTCCGAAAGTTCCGTGCGGTAACCCTTTTTCTCAATGCCAGCCTTGATTCCTTCTTCGCTAATAAATACATTATGCGGAGATTTTCGATTTGAATCCCGATAGAACATGAGGGACTCAATCTGAGAATCCATACCGTTTAAATTATGAACGTCTTCTCTGTTGAGAATTGGCTCCGCATAGATGGCATATCCGTAATGGGTATAAATGGCGTCGAACTCCCGGGCAAAATAAATAAAGTAATGGCGGCAGCTTCGCACGGAGCCAATTTTTTCTAATCCGCTGTAATCTTGGAAAATCGCCATCAGCCGGGTGTAAGAGCCTTCTACCGGAACCTCGTAAATGACATCGGCAGAAGATATCCCATATTGAGGCAACGCGTCCGAGGTATTTCCGATCATTACCGCAAGAGGTCTCTTTTTGGCAAGTTCCTCGTCGATCCATTCTCCGGTCAGATAGCTTTTTGCCATTCCTTGATGGGTATCTTCTGGCTTTTTCTCCACGGGCTTTTTTTTCTCTGGTTTTTTTACTTCTGGTTCTTTTACTTCTACCTCTGGTTCTTTCATCGGTTCTTCTTTCTTTTTGCCGCAGCCGGCCGTGGCAAGTACACATGCAGCCAGAAGCAAGCAGATCATACGTTTTTTCATGATAATTCCTCCAAGTTTATTGTTATTTATCTTAAAATTCCCATCTGAGCCAGAATGGCTTCCTGTTTACGCTCCATGACAGTAGCGTCCTCTGGAGTCATATGGTCATAACCAAATAAATGTAACATGCTGTGGAGAATTAGAAATGCAAATTCTCGTTTTTCACTGTGCCCATAAGATTTTGCCTGTTCATTTACCTTGTCGGTGCACAATACAATGTCTCCAAGAAGCGCTTCTCCCGTATCAGGATTAAAATTATCTTCTTCTTGTTCCAAATTGGAAAAGTCTCCTGCTATCCTATAGTCTATCATAGGAAAAGAAAGAACGTCCGTAGGAGCGTCTATCTGGCGATGGGCGCAGTTGATTTCTTGAATCTCTTCAACGGAAACCATAAGCAGGCTGATCTCTGCCTCGAAAGGAAAATTTTCCGCATCTATAGCCGCCTGTATCACTTCTTCTGCCACAGTCTGATAATCAAACGTAAAGAAAACCTCAGTCTCTTCTTCTATGATCAGCGTCAAGTTGTTTTCGCCTCCTTTATAAGATAATCCCTGATTTTGAGAAACATATTCATCGTAAATCCTGATTTATCATACATTCCTGCCACTGAATTTTCATTCATCGTCTGATAGACCACGATGTCCTGGTTCCAATCACTGGAGAAATTCGTTTTATCCAATATGTCAATTTTCCCAATGATGCTGTCCACAATATGAACTACGGCAGATTCCAGGGTAGATGGGAGTTTTTCTTCTCCATTATATTCGGAAAGGATCTCCACTACTTCTTTGGGAAGATGATTTCGTTTTGCCAGTGCAACGCCGTTTTCCACATAAGGCTTTCCGACCATTTGACCGATTCGGTAGTAAAACCCGGCTGCCGCCGCAATCTGAGGATTTGCTCCAATCAGGAGTGCGCAATTTTCTGCAATTTTGGAAACTTTTTGCGCATGACGATACTCTGCGTCGGAAAACATCTTCACTGCACCGACTAATTCAAAATCCTCATGTATGATTCGCTCCAGCTTCTTCTCCCTTGGCGGAGGGCTTTGCAGCCGTGTGGAAAATTTTTGGTACAGGATTGCTGCCCAAGTAGCAGATATGATTCCATTACACAAACCATAGATTAACACATTCAGCTCCAATTGACCAGTCTGAAGATAAGAAAAAATCATGATATTTCCAAAAACAAATTGAAATAGAAAGAGGATCCCCCAATGGAAGTATGCTTTTTTACTCAAAAAGGAAGGAGTAAGGCAGCCGCAAAGCAAAAGCAGGAGATAGCAAATCATCATAAAGACGCTTTCTTGCCCGCATAATGCATATACTGCGATATGAAAGATTCCCGATGCCATTCCCCAAAAGGGGCTTGCGGTGATGCTTGCCGCCACCCCGAAAAGCAGGATCGGCCTTGCAAAGCCAGGCAGAAATAAAAACAACAGTGATGCTCCATAGGATGCTGCATGGCACAGGGCAAGGCGGCTGTAGTTTCCCACTTTTTTATGAAACCATCCATATTCTGCCCGATACAGCTCCAAGCCAGCAAAATACAAACAGGAATAAATAATCCCTAAAAACAACAGCACGATGCATCGGTCCAACGCTTGTCCGCTGAGCACTCCTGCAAGACCGCTTTCTAGTATCGTACAAAGTGCCATTAAAACAATCAGGGCTTTGCGGTTTCTTAATTCATATTCGGGCTGTCTTTCATCTTCTTCGGTTTCCAGTTCTCTCTCGTGTTCTATCTCTATTTCCTTTTCTCTCATGTTTTTCATATTCTTCATAAGCCTTTACTATTTTTTGTACCAGAGGATGGCGTACCACGTCGCTACTGGTCAGCCTGCAAATGCCGATATCTTCCACATTTTTTAAGACCCGCAGCGCTATATCCAGACCGGAAGTGCTTCCTGGGGCCAGATCTTTTTGGGTTTCGTCGCCCGTCACCACCACTTTCGATCCAAAACCGATCCGTGTTAAGAACATCTTCATCTGTGCTGGCGTGGTGTTTTGAGCTTCATCTAAAATGATAAATGCATTATCGAGCGTCCGTCCTCTCATATAGGCAAGAGGCGCTACTTCAATCAGCCCTCTTTCCGTATTCTTCTGAAAGCTCTCAGCCCCCATAATCTGATATAATGCGTCATAGAGGGGTCTTAAATAAGGATCAATTTTACTCTGCAGATCTCCTGGGAGAAATCCTAGTTTTTCGCCTGCTTCAATCGCCGGCCTGGTTAAGATAATCCTGCTTACCTCCTCTTTTTTAAAAGCTGTAATTGCCATCGCCATTGCAAGGTACGTCTTTCCCGTACCTGCGGGTCCCAGTCCAAATACGATCATTTTATTGCGAATCTGATCCACATATTGCTTTTGTCCTAAAGTTTTTGGCTTTACTGGCTTGCCATGGATGGTGTGACAGATCAGTTCCTTATCAATCTCTACAATTGCCGCCTCTCTTTCCTCGAAGGTGAGGGAAATTGCATAGTCCACATTTTGCTCCGTAATTTGATTTCCCCGCTTGGAAAGCTCAAAGAGCTGTGCAAACACTCTGGATGCCCTTTTTACATCTGCATCTTTTCCCATCAGCTTCAGTGTATTTTCACGAAGCACGATGGTAACGCCAAATGCACGTTCCACTTTTTTCATGTGCATGTCAAACTGCCCGAATACATTTGCCATATGTTCAGCAGGTATGTCAATCATTTTCTCCATCAGACTCATCTTCCATCTGCCTTTCCTGTGATATGTCTGTGATACTGGTTGCTCTCCGGACGCCGATAGGTTCAATGACCTTGAGAGTGCCGCAAGCGGTACAATTCTTTTCGTCCGTTACTATCATAACATTATTTTCTATAATTTGAACCCCTTTTTCCGTTAATTCTTTGCAAAAATCCTCCAATTTTTGTTTTGCAAGCTGCATAGCCTCGTCTTTGGAATACTTTTTTGGCGCTTCCTGGTATTCTCGTTGTGTTTCTCGAATCAATTGTATCGGAAGATAAAAGGTTTCTCCGAGTTTCAGATTGTATTCGTCAGTAATTGTATCATAATTTTGAAATTTACGCAAAATATGTGGAAAGCGAAACTGCATTTGAAACAGGCGTATTCCATAAGACGCACGCTCTCTGCCACTGAAATCTTTGTATTGATATTGCATGGAAAAACTGTCTTCATATGCATATTGCGTGATGCCAAAGATATCAGCGTCAGACACGCAGTATTGGTAACTGGCAATTTCCCCTGCATCATTCGTGACAGGGTTTTTGCCTTCTACCAACAAATCTCCTGGCTGTACTTTTATTCCTTTTTCAACTTTAGGCGTCCCTTTTCTGGTGAGGATGCTGTATATTTCGGCTTCTTTATCTGCTACCAGGTCACTAGGACCGTCGTCCGCATCCTGCTGCTCTTGTGCTTGCTGGTTCGTGGCAAGGTTCTCTTGGATGTCAATGACCAGCATGGTTCCCTCTAGCTTTGCAGAAGCCCAGATAATGTCTTCGTAACCGGCGCGCAGTTCTTCCTCAATCTTTTCACAATTTATTTTGCTTTTTAATCGCCCATGATATACTTGTTTTTCTTCCAAAAATTTAATGATATTGTTGTCCGTTTCATGAAGGTTTCCATTTACTTCGATTTTCCATACAAACAGAGACATCACATACAAAAGTCCGCAACAAAGGACGATTCCTGCAAAAAACAGCTTCCGTTTCCGATAACGACGCAGGAAAAAAGGAAATCCTGTCCGTTCCAAAATCACGAGCTTTGTCCGTGTTTTCTTGAGAATCGGCTTTAACTGCTTCATTCCGCGCACGCTGATACAGAACTCATATTGTTCATCCTGGTATTCCAGGTTCCAGATCAAAATATTACGATTGCTGCAAAGATTTAAAAAACGTTCCGGCGCATATCCAGAAAGTCTGACCCGCACATATCCTTGCAGATATTTTAACTTATCAATCAACAATTGGCTCATACCCCTTATGAATCATATAATATTCCCTGGATAAATCCAGTAATTTTCATTTCTTCATTGGTATAGTATTCTACTACAAGTTGTTGTCCTTGAACTGTAACCTGACAATTCTTGGTCTGCAGGCGGATTTTCTCCCTTGTATATTCGATGATTCCCTTATAATTCTCCACCAGGACTTGATTTCGCCCCATTGCCGTTATAATCACCGCCCCATACATGATGTCCCGGGGCAGCTCTAGGGATTCCACAATATTTGATTTCACCTGATTTAATTTTACTTTCTTTAATCTTCCCATATTGCACTATATGCCTTTGTGCGGAAACTTATTCGTATGATGATGTTTGTGCGGTAAAATCTTTTTGCTCCCGAAATAGTGCGTTTACCGCAATCTCATATTTGTGCAACGTTTCAGCTTTGCGTATTTTCTTAGCACATGTCTCATGGTTAGAAAAAGAACATATCATATAAGACCAGATTTCTTTCATTTTATAAAGAACGTTTTTCTCCCCAGACATAATCTCCTGGTAATCCAAATAAATCCGGTCATGGAACTGGCGCAGCTGTTCGTAGTACTTTTGCCCGTGTTCTGTTATTGGACCTAGTTGAGATAATTCTTCCTTTAACCTGGGATTTTTTAAAATTCCTCTTCCAAGCATTACATTTTCCAATTGAGGAACTTGTTCTAATAGCTGCTTTAAATCCTGCTTGCAAAAGATATCGCCGTTGTAACAGACTGGATATCTGTCCTTGACAAGTGCTTGCTGAAAAGCTGCAAGGTTTGGCTTGTTATTATAATAATCTTCCCGCACTCTTGGATGAATAATTAATTCTTTTAGTGGAAACTGATGAAAAATCTTAAGCAATCCTGCAAATTCTTCTGGATCTTCCACTCCGATTCTGGTTTTTATAGAAATCTCCAGTGACAGCCTGGAAAAAATCTCATCCAAGAAACGTTGCAGCTTTAAGGGGGTTGCCAGAAATCCTGCGCCTTTCTGCCTTGCAACAACGGTTCCAGAAGGACATCCAAGATTTAGGTTTATCTCTTGATAACCGTATTCTGCCAGTCGTTTTGCTCCTTTCACAAAATCTTCAGCCTGGTTTGTCAGAAGCTGAGGCACCAGCACAACGCCGCTGTTGTGCTCTGGTAGTATGTCTCTAATTTCCCGGTTGTTAAAGCTTTTTTTCATCCGCGGTATCAAAAACGGAGAAAAATATTTATCCATAGGCTCAAAGATATCATGGTAAGCATTGCGGTATATATAGGTGGTAATGCCCTCTAAGGGCGCAAGATAATACTTCATGTTATGTTCTCCAAATAAAATCTCCTAGGCCAATATGGCAATCCCACGGTAGCGTCCGCTTGACACCCTGATTCTATAAGAATAAGAAACTCCTATGAAAGCACTTTATCAGCGTTTTCATAGGAGCTCCCACAAAAAAGAATCCTGCTTGGTGGGAGCTGCGGCGGTATTTTACTGATTCGCCGTAGGTCGATCATGCCTGGAGGGCTTTTTATCTTATAGGCAATTTCAACGAAAATGCCTATAAGATAAAATATTTTGTCTATTCCGTGGGCAAAATAAATTTACCAATTAATTCATCCAGACAAATTGCCTGTGCAGATAATTCTTCACTGGTTGCAGAAGATTCTTCCGCTGTTGCAGAATTAGACTGAACCACCTCTGAAATTTGATTGACACCTTCTTCTGCTTGCTTCATCGCAACAGCCTGATCTGCTGCGATAGAGCTTACATTCTTGGATGAAACTGCAATTTTCTCAATTCCTTGAACTACATTCTCAATCGAAGAAGCTGCTCTTTCTGCCGCTTTATTTCCTTCGGAAATCTCCTGGATCGTGCCTTCGATTAATTCTCTGGTTTCTACAGCAGCTTTGGAGCTCTGTTCTGCCAACTGCCGTATCTGGTCAGCCACAACGGCAAATCCACGTCCGGCTTCTCCAGCCCTTGCCGCCTCGATAGAAGCATTTAAGGATAATAAGTTCGTCTGTGACGCAATATCCTCAATTTCAGAAATGATATTTTCAATCTTCTGTGATGCTTCGCTGATGCGTTCCATTGCGCTTACCATAGTATCCATTTCTCCGCGGCTTCGGTCTGCCTCATCTGAATATTTTTGTGCTTGTTCATAGGATTCTCTTGCGCGGTCTGCGGCAGTTTGGACATTTTCCGTAATAGACATAATCGTTGCCTGCATCTGCTCCACTGCCCCTGCTTGTTCCGTAGCTCCTTCTGCAAGGCTTTGGGACGCCTCTGCAAGATTTGTGGAACCAGCTGATACCTGAGAAGAAGCCTCTTCGATCGACTGTATCGTGGTAACCATCTGTTTCTTTAATTCTTTCAAAGAATACAACAAGTTCTCAAAATCGCCAGTATATCTGGAGCCGTCTTCAGATACAACAGCATAATTGGCTTTTGACATTTCTTCTAGGATATGCTCTTCGTCTGCAATAATGAATTTCAAAGTCTCTGCCATTTCTTGTGCCATAGCTATCATGTCGGCAACTTCATCTTTACTGTCAACCTCCGGGAAAGGAGAAGAAAGATCTCCAGTGGCAAAGGATTTAAATCGATCTTTCAGGCGATTCAGGGGACCCGCAATGCTATTTGCAATCCCAACTCCGATACGGAACGCAAAAAACATTGTTATAATAATGATTACTCCGATAACGATGCATAATATAATGCAAGTAATGGAAAGCTGTGTAGAAAGTTGATTTCCCTTATCTACCTTAATATCCATAATCTCTGAGAGCTTATTGTAAATGTTTTCATACATTGGGGCAAGCTCGCCCATGGCAATTTCCTGAGCCGCAATGCATTGTTCCTGATCTTCGGTAGCGCCTAATGCCAGAATGTCCTCTTCCAAATCCCAGTATTCTTCCAATTCTTGTTTCAATTCCGCATATAATTTCTTATTGGCGGCCGTGACCATGGTCCGCTCTATATTCACAAATTCTGATTCAAATTCTGCACGGTTCTTTTCATGTTGCTCCACCATTGCATCAATGGCGCTCTGCTCTTCATAACCAATTGCTCCCCGTAAAGCTGACCTTGTATCGGCTAAGAATACCATGGCCTTTCCTACGTCTCCTTGAGCAAAACCATAGTTGGTCAGGGCGTCCTCATAAGAATTGGTGAGCACGATCATGGTGATTAGCCCCACGACTGATACGGCTGACAATATTCCCGCAACCATAACGAAAGCTTTAGTTAATCGTTCTTTAATTTGCATGTTGTTCAATTTCTTTAGCATACCTATCACTCTTCCATATCCTTTCTTTTTTTTCGGAAAAATATTTTCCTGAAGGATGCTGTGCTAGGAAAGCTATTGTCTATTTTAGCAAATTGCGAAGAAATCACATAGCGAACGTGCAAACTCCAAATAGAGTCTGATTATGCATCAGCTTGTTTACAAAACGATACGTAACCAGAACCTCTAAATAAACCGCTCCTTGATCTACATGCTCTTCTGTATGTATGTGCTTTACTGCAACATCCTGCTACTAATTTTACATCTTTTCAGACTTTTCGTCAATATTTTTCCGATATTACTTTGCTATTACTTTACAATTATCTTTAATTTTGCATTTTGACCGTTAAATGTCTTAACTGTAATCACAGCCGAGCCTTTCTTTTTGGCTGTCACTTTTCCCTTTTGGGAAACAGATGCCACAGATTTTTTATTGGAAACATAGGTAATCTTGCGGCTTGCCGTGTTTTTTGGCAGTGCTGGCTTGATCTGAAATTTCTTGCCAGCTTTCAATGTTTTTTCTGATGCATTTAAAGTAATTTTTTTTGGAGCTCTTTTTACATGCACCTGAACAATTGCTTTTTTGACGTTTGAAGCTTTGACTGTAATCTTGCAAATTCCAGTCCTTTTCGCTGTAATTTTTCCTTTGGAAGTAACGCTAGCTTTTTTGTTAGAGGCATGATAAGTTAGCTTCTTGTTGGTAGCGTTCTTTGGAAGAACAGATGTTTGAAGTGTATAACTTTCCCCCACTCCTAGGACTAATTTTTTTTCTGACACCTTTACTTTCGTAACAGCGACATCTTTTTTTACAGAAATCTTTAAATTTGCCGTCTTTCCATTAAATGTTTTTACCGTAATGATGGCGCTTCCGGTTTTTTTGGCAGCTACCTTTCCAGTAGAAGAAACAGATGCCACATTGTCATTGCTGGAGCTATAAAAGATAACGCAGCTTGCCGTTTCAGCGGGCAGAACATATTTAATTTGAAAACTTTTCCCAGGCTCTAATGTATGTTCCATCTCATTTAACGTAATTCTGCCAGGAGCTTTCTTTATATTCACAGTGACAATTTCCCGCTTTTTATTGACAGATTCTACAAGAAGGTAAGAAGAGCCCGTTTTCTTTGCGATTACTGTTCCATCAGCAGAAACAGAGATCTTGTCGTTTAATGCCTTAAAGGTCAGGCTTTTATCTGAAGCATTCTGTGGAAGGACGGAAGCTTTTACTTGATAAGATTCCCCTAATCCCAAGGTAAGATTTTTTTCTGCCACAGTCACCTGAGATACTTCGATGTCAGGCTCAGGTTCTTCCGGCCCAGGATTAGGATTGGGATCTTCCGGTCCAGGCTCAGGTTCTTCTGGTCCAGGGTTAGGCTCGGGTTCTTCCGGCCCAGGATTAGGATCAGGCTCCTCCGGTCCAGGCTCAGGGGTTTCCGGTCCAGGTTCAGGTTTTGGATCGGGATCTTCAGGCTCAGGTTCTTCTGGTCCAGGATCGGGCTTGGGATCTTCCGGCTCAGGATCGGGTTTGGGATCTTCCGGTCCAGGCTCAGGATCGGGATCGGGCTCCTCTGGCCCAGGGTTAGGGTCAGGGTCTTCCGGCTCAGGATCGGGTTTGGGATCTTCCGGTCCAGGATTGGGCTCAGGGTCTTCCGGCCCAGGATCGGGTTTCGGATCTTCTGGCTCTGGATTTTCTGAGTCCTGCTTTGTTAAAGTAACTGTCGATTTTCCTGCCGGGAACGTTAACGTATGCCCCGCTTCATCTTTAATAGTAATTTGGCAAGACAGATCTACGGCTCCTTCTGAGCCTGTAAAGGAAGTTTCTAGGCTCTGTATGGGCAGCGAAATATAATTTCTCCCTGCCTGCAATGGAACGTCTTGCGTATAAGTTGCAATGGTCTTTCCGTTAGACTCTAAAAAATCAACCGTCATAGCAACTGTCGTCGCGTTCGCTTCACCAGAAAGCACTTCCAAAGAAACGTTTCCGTGAAGTTGATTTTTAGTATCACAAATTACGTTAACCTCCGGTTCCTTTGGCTTAAATGGATTTTCCTCTTCGGACGCTGAAAAAGAACCAGTTGCCTTTCCGTTTGTTATTTCTAACTCATTCCCGTCCATGGTTACTTTTTCCTGATTTGGAACCTGCACTTGTATGGTATCATCGTGGGTTAATGTTAACGTTACGTTGCTGCTTTCCATTTCTAAGGTTCGTTCCATTCCTTTGGCATTCGTCAAAGTCAATTGTACGGGTTCTTGCCGCGTAGACTCTGAACTTAATCTCAGCTCTAGTTCTTCTGTTTGCAAGTCGGTTTTTATTTGATTTACTTCCAAAACTGCATTTTGATCTGAAGATGTAATTTCTGCATAATGTTCTTGGGATGCCAGATAAAAAGTAACATCTTCATCTGTAGCTTTGGAGTTCTGTGTATCTGTTGTTGAAAGTTGATAGCTGCCTTCGGGAACGACAAAGCTTCGGATTCCAGAAAAGACGTCTTCATCTTGAGAACGGAAAAGCTTTTGCTCGTAAGCGCCTGGAATTTCATCAATCCCTTTTCCGTCTTTGTCGGTTACGCTTGCTCTTTCTTTATCTATGGACAAGTAAAGGGAACGGTCTACGTCTTCACTGTGAAGCTCCACGCCTGACATTGCTGCAGAAATCACCGAATAGTCCACATAAGATGCTGAGGCATAGTGTTTGTAATCTATGTTGCTCAGATGCTTATTGATGGTCAATGTTTGCAGAGCAGAAGGAGCGTTAGGATCATAAACTTTCAGCACAAAATCTCCATTCTCTGCTTGATCGACAGAAACTGGTACTACGGTATGCGCCTGATATTTGGAGTATATTGCCATTATGATAGGTTCTGCCTTTGCGTCAACGCTAAGGCCGCCAGATCGTTCAAATTCCTCCACTTTTTGAATCATCTCCATATATTGATTCATATTACGGCTTAAAACACCGCCGCATCCGGCAATATTTTGCATGTTTTGTGATATTTGGTAAGCCTCTATCAATTTAGTCAGAGCGGCATTTTTATCTAAAGGAGCTTGCAACTGGTAAATGTTTTGTGCAGATTCTTGATAGTCTTGTGCTTTGAGCTCGTTATTCTCATAAAAATCCAGAGCAGAGCTTGCCATGCCGTAGCAGGAACCCGTCCAATTGCCGCTGATAGCGTAATAATAAGTGCCAGTAACAATATTGTTTAAAATATCCACATAACGCTGTCTTGGAATACGATAATCCGCTGGATAGCCAAAAGAGGATGCGTCGTTACCGAAAGAATAGTGGTCCTGTTTTTCGGTATAAAATTTATCCAATCCTAACAGCGGGATGTTCTGCCAGGAGTTTCCGATGCCGTCCCATCCATTTTGATTTTTACGGAAACAAATTGTCAGCTGATTGCATTCTGTAAAGCTGTCTTCTGCCCAATTTTGGGGCGTGCCGCCATAGAAGTATGCTTTTTCTAAATTCGCATTTCCTTTAAATGCCTGTGCCTCAATGGTATCTATGCCGGCAGGAATATTGATCGTGCGCAGCGCACAATCGCTAAATGCGTTGCTTTTTATTTCTGATATGCTGTCTGGCAAGAAAAGATATGCCAAAGCCGTGCATCCTGCAAAAGAAGATTCCGGCAATGTCTGAATTTGGTTATTGAGGATGGCGGCGGTAATTGAAGCGCATCCTTGAAAAGCGCTTGCTCCTATCGATGTAATTTCTTTTAAATGGAGCTGGCCTTGAAAGGAGCTGTCATTCTCAAAGGCGCCAGTGCCAATGGTCTTTACATTACTAATGTCTAGGAACGACATTTTGGGGCAGTCGCCAAAGGAATGGTCTCCGATCCGCTCAAGCTCCAAACCTGTTTCAAGGCGAAGCAAATTTTGGGCGTGGCAAAAAGCATAATCTCCAATATCCGTAATGTGTTCTGCCTCTATGGTCTGTATCTGGTTCATATATGAGGTCCATGGGGCGGGTTCTTCTTCGCTGAAATTTGGAATGACGCCCGTTCCGGTAAATCGCATCAAGCCGTTTTCTCCTTGAAACTCCCAAGTAACCCCGTCAAATGTACCAGATTCTTGGTCGCTATTGCCAGGGTTCCAATCGGCAAGATGAAAAGAAGACCAATAGCTTTCATCCCATCCAGCGCTGGAAGGAATCCGGTAAATAAGAAGCTGAGCTCCATTCTCTTTGAGGCAATTCTCCCCTGCCGAAGGGGCGTCTCCTTGAAAATAGATAGCGTTTAGATTTCTATTTCCGTAAACGGAATACCGTCCAAGCTCAATCAGGTTTTTAGGCATATGTAGTGTCTTTAACGACCTTGTACTTCTGATACTGCTGTCATTCAGGCGTTGCGTCGTATCGAGAATATAATATTCTTCTCCTGCTTTTGCGAAAGGATAAAATAGTAAGCTGGTGTGATCTTTGTTATACACCACATTGTCAACCGCATCCAAATAAGGGTTTTCTTCAGAAATCGTTATGGTGTTTAAATAGGTACAATCGTCGAAAGTCAAACTAGAAACATAATTCAGCTTTTTGCCTATGGTCAGTTTCTTTATGCCACAGCCTACGATGGCATTTGCCTGAACTGTCTCAACATTGTCAGGAAGATGGAGCTCTTTAAGGTTCTGACACCAAAAAAATGCGTCTTTGGAAATTGTTTTTAAGGTTCTAGGAAGGGAAATATTAAGGAGATTATCTGCATGATAAAATGTATTTTTGTCAATTAGCTCTGTTCCTTCCAGAATTTCAATGGCTGTAGCAGGCGCCGCAGGCGCATATGCAATTGTACGGTAGGGAGAGCCGTTCTTTTGTTCATACAAGACATTGTCTACGGTCTTGAAATTGGCATTGCCCTCAACAACTTCAAGACTTTTCAATGCCTCATTTTCAATCAATATATCGTCTCCTATCGTAGTGACGCTCATTGGAATGGTCAAATTGGTAAGTCCTGTTTCTCGAAAGCAATAAGTCCCCAACGATAGCAAACTCCCTGGAAGCGTAATATCCGTCATGCTTTCACATGCCGAAAAAGCCGCTTTGCCAATCGTCTCTAATCCATACGGAATCTGGAAAGCGATCAGGCTTACATCGTCAGTAAACGCACATTCTCCTATCGACTTTAAGCTTGTGCTGCATGTGAAAGTTTCTAGCAGACTGCAGTAGGCAAAAGCGTAATTGCCGATGCGTTCAATGCTGTTTGGCAGCAGGACGTATCTCAAGCTAGCGGCTCCAGAAAATGCGCCGTCCGGAATATTGGTAATTCCATCTGAAATAGATAATGTGGTAATAGTTGGAAGATAACCATATTCATGCCAAGGAGACATGTTGCCTCCGAAATCTATCTCCCCTGTTCCTGTCAAGGTAAGCTTATATGGAGGCTCTTGCAGATTCCAGCCTTGTACAGTGTCTTCTGTAATTTCCCAATGAATATTTGTTCCCAAGTACCCAGAAGTTTCCTTTTCCTGTCCTTCTTCTGCGAAAACCTGCAGCGGTCTGCCTCCTATTAAGGGTATTGATCCAAGTATCAAGGAAAAGATTAAATATATACTAGCTATTCTATAGATATTTTTCATAAATTTGCCCCTTTCCTTCCTTCATAACGATGATAGCGTTTGGTCTTTCTATAAAAGATTCTGCTACTCAATGTTTCCATGTAATTTTTGTAAAGACTGCACTTCGCTGCTACCATGCTTTTTCAAAGAAAGAATACCGCTAATGGTTGCCATTGCAGCTGCCATGGTGGTCATATACGGAACTTTTTTCTTAATCGCAGCTTTTCTTAAATAGCTGTCATCCATGTGGCGTTCCTGTCCCACAGGAGTATTGACAATTAAGTCGATCTTGCCATTGGTAATCAGATCGAGCATGTCAGGTCTTCCCTCCGTTAACTTATATACCATCTTTGCAGGAATTCCTGCTTCTCTGATTAGCTTGCAAGTATTTTGGGATGCAATAATGTGAAATCCCGCTTTTGCAAATTCTTTGGCAACCTCTACAACCTCAGGCTTATCCCGGTCACTGACAGAAATAAGCACCGTTCCCTCCAAAGGAAGCTTTAACTGCGCAGCTTCCTGGGCTTTATAAAATGCTTCTCCGTAGGATGTGGAAAGACCAAGTACTTCTCCAGTGGAACGCATTTCTGGCCCTAATACCGGATCTACTTCCTGAAACATATTAAAGGGGAATACCGCTTCTTTTACGCCATAGTAAGGAATCGTTTGTTCTTTCAGTTCTGGAACCGGCGAAGGCTTTCCGGTCAATTCTGCCGTTACGATCTCAATGGCCAGAGGAACCATGCGGATATTGCAGACTTTAGATACCAATGGCACGGTACGGGAAGCCCTTGGATTTGCTTCTAGCACGAATACTTTGCCGTTTTCTATGGCGTATTGCATGTTCATAAGGCCTTTGACATGCATTTCTTCCGCAATTCTTCTGGTATATTCCTTGATCGTGGCTACGTTTTCCTCTGAAATATGTTTCGAGGGGATAATGCACGCAGAGTCGCCAGAATGCACACCTGCAAGCTCGATATGTTCCATCACTGCCGGAACAAACGCATGGGTTCCGTCGCTGATGGCGTCTGCCTCACATTCTGTCGCATGTCCCAGAAAACGGTCAATTAAAATTGGACGGTCTGGAGTGACTCCTACGGCAGCGTTCATATAGCCTGTCATGCTGTCAGCATCATATACGACCTCCATGCCTCTCCCGCCTAGAACATAAGAAGGACGAACCATTACAGGATAGCCGATGTTATCTGCAATTGCGAGAGCCTCTTCTACATTGACCGCCATTCCAGATTCCGGCATGGGAATTTCAAGCTTTTCCATCATGGCGCGGAACAGATCTCTGTCTTCTGCCAAATCAATCACAGAGGGTGCGGTTCCCAGTATCTTTACGCCATTTTTCTCCAAATCTGCCGCCAGATTCAAAGGAGTCTGACCACCGAACTGGGCAATGACGCCGACTGGCTGTTCCTTTTTATAAATACTCAGGACATCCTCGAGGGTCAGAGGTTCAAAATAAAGCTTATCAGAGGTATCATAGTCCGTAGATACGGTTTCTGGATTGCAGTTTATGATAATGGTTTCAAACCCAAGTTTTTTCAAGGCAATCGATGCGTGGACACAGCAATAATCAAATTCGATCCCCTGTCCAATACGATTGGGACCACCGCCCAAAATCAAAATTTTCGGCTTGCCTTGCGTTACAGGATTTTTGTCTTCTGCATTGTAAGTAGAATAATAATAAGCGTTATCCTTTGTCCCGCTGACATGCACGCCTTCCCAAGCCTCTTCCAGACCTAGGGATATTCGTCGATTACGAACCTCCTCCTCTAAAATATGCAGGATCTGGCTTAAATATTTATCAGAAAATCCATGTTTTTTTGCAGCAATCAGTGCTTCGTCAGATGGAAGATGCCCTTTTTCTGCCGCAAGAGCCTCTTCTTCTTCCACTAATTCCTTGATTTGTTCTAAGAAATAATGCTTGACCTTGGTTATCTCATGGATTTCCTCCACGGACGCTCCTTTTCTGAGCGCTTCATAAATAATAAAATAACGTTCACTGGTCGGGGTGATCAGAAGCTTCAATAGCTGTTCCTTGGTTTTTTGATCAAAATCTTTCACATGACCTAAACCATAACGTCCAGTTTCCAGACTGCGGATCGCTTTTTGAAATGCCTCTTTAAATGTCTTGCCAATGCTCATTACTTCGCCGACTGCCCGCATCTGAGTGCCGAGCTTGTCCTCTACGCCTTTAAATTTTTCAAATGCCCAACGGGCGAATTTGATTACCACATAATCCCCATCTGGAACATAATTGTCTAATGTGCCATATTTTCCACATGGGATATCGGAAAGCGTCATTCCAGTTGCCAGCATCGCCGATACCAAGGCTATCGGGAATCCGGTTGCTTTGGACGCAAGGGCAGAGGAACGGGAAGTCCTGGGATTGATTTCAATCACAATGTCTCTGTCTGTTTTGGGATCATGCGCCCATTGCACATTTGTTCCTCCAATTACCTGGATCGACTCCACGATCTTGTATGATTTTTCCTGGAGCCGTTTTTGAACTTCTTCTGATATCGTAAGCATAGGCGCAGAACAGAAAGAGTCTCCGGTATGTACGCCAAGGGGATCAATATTCTCAATAAAGCATACGGTGATCATATTGTTGTCTGCATCCCGTACCACCTCTAATTCTAATTCTTCCCATCCTAATATGGATTCTTCTACCAGGACTTGTCCTACCAGGCTTGCCTGTAGCCCTCTTGTGCAGACGGTTTTTAACTCCTCCATATTATATACAAGGCCGCCTCCGGCGCCTCCCATCGTATACGCAGGCCGCAGTACCACCGGATATCCCAGCTTATCAGCGATTGCCAAGGCTTCTTCCACAGAATAAGCCACTTCGCTTTTTGCCATTTCAATTCCAAGACTGTCCATGGTTTTCTTAAATTCGATACGGTCTTCCCCACGTTCGATAGCGTCTACCTGTACGCCGATTACTTGTACGCCGTATTTCTCCAGCACGCCTGACTTTGCAAGCTCAGAGCACAGATTCAGTCCAGACTGTCCCCCAAGGTTAGGCAAAAGGGCGTCTGGTCTTTCTTTGGCTATAATCTGTTCCATTCGTTCTACATTCAGAGGCTCGATATAGGTGACATCAGCGGTTTCCGGATCTGTCATAATGGTAGCAGGATTTGAATTAACCAATACAATTTCATAACCTAGGCTTTTTAAAGCCTTGCATGCCTGTGTACCAGAATAGTCAAATTCACATGCCTGTCCAATTACGATAGGACCGGATCCAATAATCAATACCTTATGGATATCTTTTCTTTGAGACATTTTTGTTCCTCCTGTCGCTAGCAATAATTTTTATGTATTTTTATCATTATACTGGAAAATTGTCTGCCAGGCAATGTTTTTCTTATTTTACAATTTCTTAGAACAGATCAAGGAGCCTCCCCATTTTGTAATCTCGTAGTGCCAAAAGGTCTTGAGGCTTTCGCACTAGTACATTCAAAATGATTTTTGCACAAAATATTTGGTAAAATAGCAGAAAACAAAAACTTGCGTATGATGTTCGAAAATATCGTATCATACGCAAGCTATATTTAAAACGTCGCAGGTATAGCGTAAACTTTTGAAGTTGCTTTGCCGCTGTTTTGGGTTGTTGAAATCCAGACAATGCTTCCATTGTATAAAATGGGCTGGGAATCACCGTCAAACGCCATATTGGAATATTTTTTGGAATAAATCTTTTTTCCAGTATCGCTGTATACAGCGTAATTTAGCGTAGACGTTCCTTTTTTCGTAGTGGAATATAAAATTACAAAACGGTTGTCTGTCAATTTAATCATTCGGGTTTCCCCTACCGTGACAGAGGTAGTCTTTGGGTTATGGGTAGTCAGCCATTTAAAAGTTACTTTGCCAGAGTTGCGGTTGGAAAGTATCAGGAACGCATTATACTTCATATCATAACCAAAGCCAGAAATGTTTTTTATTTTTTTACCATGAGGCTGTGACGTCCCGCAGACAAGCACATTGCTGGTTCCAATTTCCATGCCCCCGACCCTGCATCCTGTGAAGTTAGCGCCAGTCTCCCCTTTCAAGGAAAACAGGGAGGAGGAACTAATTGTTTGATTATCTGCTCCATAGTTTGATACTGTAGTCAGTTCTAAGCCGCGGGGATAGGCGTCTCCGTGGTCCAAAAGGTAGAGCATGTCGTCTTTGAATTTCACAAACTGATTAAAGGAATGACTGGCATAACTCTCATTTGCTTCTGCTGCTTTCATTTTTTTCGTATTGATTTTAAAGGAGATATTAGACTGGTGGCGATATCCGTCGCCGTATGTAAACATCTCTCTCGCAGTCATCAGATAAAGGGTGTTTCCCTGCATATCCATGCGGCAATTTCCGGCGTCAAATGGAGCATAGATTCCCTGAAAGGTATTAAAGACGCCGCCTTTGATGTTTGCTGTCTTTAATCTTTTCCATTTGCCGTCGAACTGGATCACTTTAATCACGATTTTGCTTTTACTTTCCTTGGGATTGTCATAGCCTATTGCCACATAAAACTTGCCGTCTGTACCTTGGTAAAATCCGCCCCATACATCATACTTCAATTTTATCGTTTTTGTGTTTGTCACCTTGAAAGAAGCATTCAGGGTATAGATTTTTAAGTCGCCGTTATTCTGAACGCATACGGCATGAAACTTGCCGCCGGACTGATAATAGTAGGTAGTGTCTGGATGCGCCCAGTGGTAGGAATATTGTCCGAATCCTCCCGAAGATTCCTGGCTTATTTTGCTGCATAATACCTTTTTAACTTTATTATTTTTGGGAATAATCTGGGATACGGTTGGTGAGAAATCACTTTCCCCCATTGCATCCATAGTTACTAACTTGTAGTAGTAAGGAATACCCTTGGTGACTTTTTGCTTATAGAAAGTTGTTTTACCGCTCCGATCGGTGTAAATGCATTTGTAAGTTCCATTTTCCTGGTTGGATTGGTAAAGCTTATACCCTGTTGCATTTTTGAAAGCATTCCATCTGATTACTAGATTGCTGCTGCCAGATTTTTTGACAGAGGTGATGCTAGAACCCGCCATTTCTTGGGCTGTAAACCCTGTCTGATAGGCCTCTCCTGGCAAGGTACGTAAATCATCCTTTACGTAACCGACAACTTGGTAAAAATATTCTTTATTCCATTTTACAGGCAAAGTAATGCTGGTTTTGTCAGCACTTAATGTTTTCAGTGTTTCATATTCACCATTATAATTCTTTGAACGTTGCACATAGTATCCGTCGCATCCAGGGACTTTCTTCCATTTTAAGGTAATGTGGTGAAAATCAGTCTGTGTAATCTTGGGATAGTCTGCTATGTATGGCAATACATATAAACGGAATTTGAAAGATGTATTTCCGGTTGAAGCAATGATATCTGTGTAGCCAACTCCGATCACCTTATATTTGATGGTTCCAGTTATATAGTGGCCAGCGTCAACATCAAGTTCCTTTTCTGAGGTAATTTTCAATACATTTGCGTTAGAATTGGATATGGATAAAGTAACAGGGCTGTCAGTTGTATTGCTACAGGAGTAATACAACCAGCTGTTGTAGCTGTCAATTGGCGAGCCATAATTGCAAATCAATTTTGTTTGATCATATTGTTTGCCTAAGCTATATTCAAACTTAACGTTCCCTTCTTGTGTGACATCACTTTTCTCTGCCTGGTCTGGCGAAACTATGTTTCTTCTGTCTTCTTTTGATTGCCCAGATGGTGACAAGTTTTTGATGTCCTGTTCAGGAACCAGTTGCAAATTTTCAATTGCTTTTGGGATGGCTGCTTCTATGTTGCCGGCTGTTTGTGTTGCACACACTGGTTGTATCATTCCTGTTAAAAACATGGTTGTCAATAGTAGGGCTATTATTTTTTTCATAAATTTTCCTCCAATAGTGATTAAAAGTAATAGTGATTAAGAAATATTTTGTTTACTCCATAAAGATTATCTTTGTTTAATCTAAGCTTTTGTTTCTTTCACATTTTAAAGCTTAAATTTTGTCATCTCCTGTTTCATTTCCTGAGAAACTTCCGACAAATTTTCAATACACATAGCAACCTTTGTCGTTCCTTTTAACTGCTCTTGGATGGATTCTGCCACTTGTTGCGTGAGCCCTGCCGTGTTTGAGGAAATATGCTGTATTCTCTCCACGGCGCATGCCGCCATGCGGTTGCATTGATGCATTGTTCCCACAAGCTCCTCCATGCTGTTGACAGATTCTTTTGTTTGCTCTGCGAGCGTATGGAAATCCAGCAGAGTCCCTTGAACCTGCTTTGCTGCTTTCGTCTGTCCGTTCACACCTGTGCGGATAGATTCGATATTGGTAACCACATTGGAGATTTCCTTGCATAATTCTGTAATAATTTTTTCTATGCCATCTGTTGCTTGTGACGAATCTGCTGCAAGTTTTGCGATCGATTCTGCGACTACGGAAAAACCTTTGCCATGCTCTCCTGCACGGGCAGCCTCCACAGAGGCATTTAGCGCAAGTAGCTCTGTTTGAGAAGCAATATTATTGATAGTGTTCAAAATTCCTGAAATCTTACGTGATTGCTCTTCTAAAGCCATAATTTTCCTATAGGTATCTGTCATTCCCTCGGAAGCCTCCTCGTTCTGCTTCTGAAGATTTGCAGCGCTCTCCATCCCTTTTTCACTGGAAGCAATCGTATCTTGCGCATGTTCCAGAAGAAGTCTGCTTTTTTCCTGTAATTGATCGAACTTCGTCCCCAATAGTTCCTCTTGCATAAGGACTTCTTCTACATCTAAATTCTGTGCCTTGGAGCCATCTAATATTTCTTGGACTGCCTGGCGGGTTTTATCCATGTCTTTTTCAACTTGTTTTAAATGTCCTGCGCTTTCTACGACCTCTTCGGCAATCATGGCATTCTTTCTCAGTATTATTGATATTTTCTGGGTCATCTTATTAAAGCTTTTTGACAATACGCCGATTTCGTTCTTAATGCTCTCTTCCGCCTTTACCGAGAAATCACCATCAGAGGCGTTTTGAATCAGCGCCGTAATCGATACAATTGGCTTAGTCAGCTTATGTGCCAGTAATGCAGTCATTAAGACTGCAGATATCATGATAAAAATAGCCACCACTGTTGCAACGGTGATCATCCGGTATACAGGCGTCATTGCCGACTTTTCTTTGTAAAGGGTTATCACAGACCAGGTATCAGACTCCCCTTTGAGCGGGATAGAGGAATAGTTTACAATATAATTTTCGCCTTCGTTGGTAATCTTGCCGCTCCCTGTGTTTCCTGCCATGACATTTGCAATGATTTGCTGATAATCTTCAGAAACCGTTATCGCTTGTTCCTCTGTCACGATATTACCTTCTGCGTCAAGTACTGGCTGTCCAGCATCGTCCTTGTCAGATATGGTTTTGGTCATTTGCTTGTAATTATAAAGTTCTTCAATTTGGGTACTGTCGGGGTGGGCAACTACAACGCCTTCCCCATCAATGACAAAAGAGTATTCCCCATGTTCTGTATCGGAAAATTCTTCTATCAGGCTTTGCAAATAGTCTAATTTTAAGTCTGCTGCGAAAATGCCTATAAATTCGTTTTCCTGATACATCGGAAAAAATATGGAGGCGCAGGGCATCCCGGTATTTACGGAATAGTAAGATTTTGAGATAAATGGTTGTTGTCTATCGACAGTCTGTTGAAACCACCATCTGGTAGAACGGTCTGCTAATTCACCAGATGACCGTCCTGTCTGCATTCCATTTATGCCTTGTATGTAAAGTAGCTCTAAATAAGGATTTCTCTCAACGCAATTTTTAAGAATCGGCGTCTGTATGTTGGTTTTCATGGTGAGAATACTGGGATTTACAGATAATTCTTCTGTAATTCCATAAGCGCCATCCAAAAACATGGCAATTTGGTCAGATACTAGTTGTGATTTATCCTGACTCCTGCCGTATATCTGATTTTTATAAGATTTTACAAAAATTGTTGCAATAATTCCGGTTAAGCATAGCGCCAATATACATACAATCAATATCATAGGCAAAAGCAGCTGCTTAAAAATACTTGTCTTTTTCATTGGTATATCCATTGCCTTTCTTACAAAAATATAACCCCTGCCAGTTTTCTCACAGGCAATCTGTCATCGCTGTGTCAAACATGGTATTGCCAAATTTTCCTTATTTAAATATCATACCCTATCGTCAGAAAAATATCAATGAATAAAAAGCTTCTTGACAATATACTTCTGTTCGCCCTTGCTTGTGATATGGCTCTCCATAATAGCCTTAAGTGCGTAAATTGCTTAAAAATGAATCTTTTTGAAATATTATCATCTCGCATAAATGTGAAATGTAATAAGGCAGAACATTTTGGTATGTTCTGCCTGTTACTTTCTCTCTTAACTAATATGATATTCCTCATAAAGCTCCTGACGGTATTCTTCATCCTGTGATACTCTGATGATATCTGATAACCGACCGTCTTCATTTAATAATATTATCAGTTTAGCCATCTTTTTTTCTCCAATTTTTTGATTCTCCTGGTCACGCATTAACAACGTCATATATTCATGCCTCCATTCCCTGTTTTTCTTTGCTTCTTTTACCGCTTCTTCCAGTTTCTCCACATAGGAATCTACTGGCTTTTTACCCGCTACATAATCAAGAAATGCCTTTAATTCCTTACTGACATCATCCATGGTTCCTTTTGCATTCAGGAATATCTTTACCGCTTCATCTCCCATGGAAATACTACCATCCTCTTTACAGATATTTTCAAATGTATAAATGTGCCTGCCCTTTCCAAATGCATCAAACGGACAGATAAAGATAACATAGCTTCTGTTTAATTCATTGTAATACTGTCCTTTATCAATAAGCTGCAAGTCTATCATGCTCTGATAATATCTGCTCCTTTTGGGAAGCTCTTTCGTATCGCTTACCTGCATTTCTATGTCATAAACTGTTCCTTTATCATCCTTTACATACACATCCAGCCTTACTCCGTGGGCGTCCCTGTCCTGCTCAATGCTTTTCTGCAACTTTGGGTATTCCACATGGTCAATATCCAAATCCGGCAGAATCCTCTGCAGTAATTCTTTACACAGTTCCGGGTTCTGCATGACTTTCCCAAACAGGAAATCATTGGATATGCCTAATTCTTCCCAGCTTCTTTGTCTGTCTTCCATACTTTCCATCTGCTCTTTTTCATTGCCATTCATTTTATTTTAACCTGCTTTCTGTCACTTCCTATGCCGGGAAACTGTACCTTTCATAAAGCTACTTTCTTTATAGTTCTATTATACACAGTCACCCGCTAAATTACAATCATTCAACACTTCAAAGGTTATTCAGCTCATAAAGCGTGTCAATTACGGAATAGAATTCCCGTCCTGCCAGGTTCCGTCTGGAATAATAACCGGAAAAATCTTTCTCTTTCGCCATCATAAGGAAACGCATTTTTTCTACAGATTCTCTCTGTTCCAGTTCAGAATCCAGTTTTTCATACTCCCTTACAAGGTACTGGTTTAAATCATGACTCATCTTCTGTTCCCTCTCTTTCCCTTTTTTATTTTTGTACCGCTTTCCTATATCACAAGTTCCAGTTCCAGTGACTTTATCCCAAATTCCCGGAACATAAAAACAGACGGCGCACCGTCTGGTGGTGTGCCGCCATTGTTCTGTAAGAACCGGATTAACTCATCGGATAACTTTAGTTTGATGGAGCCTATGTTCCTGTCCCTGTCTATGGTGATTTCCTTTATCAGCAGATGCAGTAATTTCTTCCGCATGGTTCGGTCTATGTCAGCGGATAAGGCGTTGCTGAAGTTTTTTAAGATTTCCCTCACTGCTTCTTTGGGTATCTCTTTCCGTCTTTCTTCCAGCAGGATAAGATGGCTCTCGCTGGTGCGCTCCCTGGCCTGCTCCATCTGCTGGTCTAACTCCTGTTTCCGTATTAAAAAGACTTCCTTCTATGTACATATTCAGAAAAATTTCAATTACTACCTCAACTCATGCATTTCTAATCCAGTCAACTCTTTTTTCATCTCATATAATAAAATTTTTTCATTTATCAATCCTTTTATCACATTTTTTATTGACTGTGGTGTTTCTATTCCAAAACAAATTGCATTAATCTCTAAATTTACATATGGGTTTTTTTCTAAATTTGCATCTTTAAACGCAATGAGCCTCCATTCCTTTTCAAATTTCCAATCCCCCATTTTTAACACACTACATATAATAGATAATAATTTATTTTTTTCGTCCCTAACTAAATTGCAAGGAAAATATTGGTTATAATCATCTGTGTAAATCACTGGCAAAAAGAAAATGTTTTTATTATTTACTAATTTTTCTAAGTTAATAGAATACTCAATACAAATCCCTGTATGCCTTTCCGCATAATATTGCCACATCGGTACATTAACATTACTTTCTGTAAAACAAGCTATTCTTATATTTTCTCTTAGCTTATTATTTAGATTTTCAAGAAGGTTAGTGAAAGATTTATAATCTTCATTCGCCTTATTGTTTCTATTTCTTGATTCTTTTGTAATATGAAGTATCGCCAATTCTCCCTCTGCTATTTCTCCATTACTTACTATATTAGTATCAAATATATCATCAATATCAGGAGATGATAAAAATACATGCTTATTAATAAGTTCATCAATTGTAAATATATTTAAAGGCCTATATCTATATATTTTTTTAGGTATTTTTAAATTTTTTATTATCTCTTCAAGTTTCTCATATGCTTTTTCTATTTCATACGTTTCATACTCTTTCAATAATTTCATTTCGTCTTCATAGCTCATCATTTTTATATTCATTCCTTTCATTTTTCCATTACATCCCCAAGCGCATAAAGCTGTAAAAATATTTTTCAATTTTTAACCTTGTCGTATTTTCAGCAAATATCTGCACTTTCGCCCTCACTTATGATATGGCTCTTTCATCATGATTCGGTAGCTTCGGTAAATCTGTTCCAGCAGCACTACCCGCATCAGTTGATGTGGAAATGTCATTTTTGAAAAGCTAAGCTTGAAATCCGCCAGACATGAGACAGATTCACTTATTCCAAGGGACCCCCCGATTACGAACTGAAGATGGCTGTTGCCCTCAATTGCCAGTTTCTCCATCTGTTTTGAAAGTTCTACAGAATCGAGCATTTTGCCTTCGATTGCCAAAACGCAGACCCAGGCTTCCTCCCGAATATGCTTTAACAAGCGCTGACCTTCTTTTTCTAGGATTTGTATCTTTTCTGCTTTGCTAACATGATCTGGGGTCTTCTCGTCAGCCACCTCGAGAATTTCCAGTTTACAATAACGGCTCAGACGTTTCTTGAATTCGTCAACTGCCTGCCGATAAAAACTCTCTTTTATTTTTCCCACTGTCAATATCGTAATTTTCATCCTATACACCTTCTTTTTATGAAACTTAAATTATGAAATGATTGTATTATTCTACCATATCATATATAATAATATCAATGACGGAAACTGGAGGTAGAATCAATGTTAGATACAACGAATAAGGTATCTCATGCTTATGTGGAAGCGGAAAAAAGGCTGGAAGACGCTTCTTCTACCGCATGGGCGTTCACACTGATGGGCATTTTGGGATCTCTTGCCTTGCTCCTTGTTTGGACAGGCGTGCTTCCTTTAAATATTTCTTTTACGGCTCTGCTGCTAGCAACCATAGTGCTAGGAATATTATTTCTAATTTTTCTCATAGTAGGAATACGGGCATTTCATGACAAAAAAGTTTTAATTTCTGCCAGGACTGCAGAAGACGCCAGCATACAGCGGATTCGCCAATGGTTTCAGGAGCATTATTCTGCAGATGCTATTTCCAATGGCGTGGACGAGGAAGATTTGTCAATCGATCAACTGTATTTTCTGCGGTCAGAAAATATCAGCCGCCTGCTGACAGAGGAATTTTCAGAGCTGGAGGAATCATTTGCGGAATATATGCTGGAAATAATCTATCAGATGTATTTTCCAGATTAAGCGAAAGGTCGTAAAAACAGTCTATATCATAATATTTTCGAGGTGAAGGAATATGGAATTATTAAAAAATAAGATCAAACAAGATGGAGTCGCTGTCAATGAACATATCTTAAAAGTCGACAGCTTTATCAACCATCAAATCGAACCCATGTTAATGCAAGAAATGGGAAAGGATATCGCAGAACATTTCAAAGAAAAAGGCATCACAAAAGTTGCCACCATAGAAAGCTCTGGCATCGCCCCTGCCTTGATGACCGCTGTCTCTTTAGAAGTGCCTTTGATTATATTGAAAAAGCAGCCTTCGAAAATTCTTAACCAGGATCTTTATCAGACAGTGGTAACTTCCTTTACCAAAGAGACCAATTATGAGCTGACTCTTTCTAAAAAGTATATCAGCGCAGAAGACCATGTTTTAATTGTAGATGATTTTCTTGCCAACGGGGAAGCCGCTACCGCTGCACTCAGGCTGCTGCGCATGTCACATGCTACCATTGCAGGGATAGCCGTGCTGATTGAAAAATCGTTTCAGCCAGGACATCAGAAATTAGCTTCTCAGGGCATCGAGGTTTATGCCCTTGCCCAAATTGCAGAAATGGCGCAAGACTATGTCAAATTTAAAGATTGAGATAAATTCATGAAAAACAGCCGCTTTTGTATGAATGCAAAAACGGCTGCTTCTCTTATCAAAGCAAGATTAAAAGCCTGCTGGGCAGATTCTTTCTTATGCTTCTTTCTTTCCACCAAGCAAAGATTTCAGTTTTAATGCTTTATCAATATTTCCATCAACTTTCAATTTTTGCAGAGTGACCGCCACTATGGGGTCTAACTTTCCTTTGGCAATTTTCTTCAATGTTTTTGCAGAACAGGTAAAAATCACGTCCCTGTCGTGATACTCGTATGGTTCCACATAAACTTCTCCGTCTTTGACTTCCACATAGAAAATTCCTTCTGCTTCCCCAGTAATATTAAACTGATATGCAAGATGGTCTGTAATACCGCTGGCATCAGCTTTCAATAAAGTTTCTTTCACTTCTGCAAAAAATGTTTCGTACGTCATATTTAATTCCTCCTTTTGTTCTGCCTCCATATCCAGAAGGCGTTCTTCGTTTCTAAAAATCAAATAGCGACAATTGGTTGGATTCCGGCAGATCTCCTAGGATTCCCAAATCATCCATTAGCTCAATTACCGTCTTTGAAACCTTAGTCCGCTGGCGGAAATCATCTTTTGACAGAAACGGTCCGTCTTTTGCCGCTTCCACCACCGCTTCCGCCGCCTTGTCTCCCAGTCCTTCAATGCTGTCAAGTGACGGCATAATCTTGCCATCAATCATTTGAAAGGCATGTGCCTGTGCGGTAAAGATGTCCATTGGCATAAACTCAAAGCCTCTGGCATACATTTCTTGGACGATTTTCATGTCTTTGACGGTATCTTGTTCTTTCTTGGTCAGAGAATCCTTTCTGCGCTCATAATCTGCCAGAAAATGATTCAATTTTTCCTTTCCCTGGCACATCAGTTCATAGGAGAACGATGTTGCACGGATGCTGAAAAACGCTGCGTAATAAGCAAGTGGATGAAACACTTTACAGTAAGCGATACGCCAGGCCATCATCACATATGCTGCCGCATGTGCCTTGGGGAACATATACTTGATCTTTTTACAGGACCAGATATACCAATCTGGCACATTGTGTTCTGTCATGACCTGCTCCCATTCCGGCTTTAATCCCTTTCCCTTGCGGACGCTTTCCATAATCGTGAAGCTCAGCTCGCTCTCCATGCCCATGCCGATCAAATAGGTCATAATGTCGTCACGGGTGCATATTGCAGTGGAGATCGTGGCATTACCCTCCTGGATCAAGGTTTGAGCGTTCCCAAGCCAGACGTCCGTCCCGTGGGACAGGCCGGAAATGCGCACCAAGTCCGAAAAAGATTGCGGATTCGTATCAATCAGCATTTGGATTACAAATTCCGTTCCGAATTCTGGAATTCCAAGGGAACCCAGTTTACACCCCCCAATGTCTTCAGGTTCAATTCCCAAAGCTTTGGTACTTTGAAAGAGAGACATGACATCTTTATCATCCAGGGGAATTTTCTGAGCGTCGATTCCCGTCAGATCTTCTAGCATACGAATCATAGTTGGATCGTCGTGTCCTAGAATATCAAGCTTGAGCAAGTTATGATCGATAGAATGATAGTCAAAGTGGGTTGTAATAATATCTGTGTTCATATCGTTTGCTGGGTGTTGAATCGGGGTAAAAGAATGTATTTCTTCTCCTAAGGGAAGCACGATGATTCCTCCCGGATGTTGTCCTGTAGTCCGTCGGACCCCTACGCATCCTTGGACGATTCTGTCAATTTCGCAATTTCGTTTGCGAATTCCCCGTTCCTCGTAATAATTTTTGATATAGCCAAAAGCAGTCTTATCCGCAAGCGTGCCGATGGTCCCAGCACGATAAGTCTGGCCATAACCGAAAATCACTTCACAGTAAGCATGCGCCTTGCTCTGATACTCCCCAGAAAAATTCAGATCGATATCTGGCTCTTTGTTGCCCTTAAATCCCAAAAATGTCTCAAAGGGAATGTCAAATCCTTCTTTTACCAGAGGCTCTCCGCATTCGGGACAGTTTTTATCGGGCATATCGCATCCGGCACGCCCAGCATATGTCTTAACTTCTTTCGAATCAAAGTCGCAATAATGGCATTTCTTGCAATAGTAATGAGGTGCAAGAGGATTTACCTCAGTGATTCCGGACATAGTCGCCACAAAAGAAGAACCTACGGAACCTCGGGAACCTACCAGATATCCGTCCTCGTTGGATTTCCACACGAGTTTTTGTGCGATAATGTACATCACGGCATAGCCGTTGGAGATAATTGAATTTAATTCACGTTCCAGCCTCTCTTTTACGATAATTGGAAGATTGTCCCCATAAATTTCATGCGCTTTGTTATAACAGATATCCCGCAGCATCTGATCAGAATTCTCAATCACCGGAGGACACTTGTCGGGGCGCACCGGGGAAATTTTGTCACACATATCGGCAATCTTATTGGTGTTGGTGATTACAACCTCCTCTGCTTTTTCGCTGCCTAGATAGGAAAATTCTGAAAGCATCTCTTCCGTGGTTCGTAAAAACAGAGGGGCCTGATCGTCGGCGTCCTTAAATCCTTTTCCTGCCATGATAATCCGGCGGTAAACTTCGTCTTCCGGATCCAAGAAATGTACATCGCAAGTGGCAACCACCAGCTTGTGAAATGCTTCTCCCAGCTTTACGATCTGACGATTAATATTCTTTAATTCTTCCTCGGACGCCACAATTGGGCTGTCTTGCCGCAGCATAAACGCATTGTTGCTAAGCGGCTGTATTTCCAAATAATCATAAAACCGCACCAGCCTTGCAATTTCCTCTTCCGGGCTTCCCCGCAGAATCGCCTGATACAATTCTCCTGCCTCGCAGGCAGAACCGATCAGTAATCCTTCCCGATGCTTTATAAATTCACTTTTAGGAATCCTCGGCTGCCTGTGAAAATAAGTCAGATGCGCTTGGGAAACCAATCGATAGAGGTTTATACGTCCCGTATCATTCGTAGCGAGGATAATCGCATGATGGCTGGGAAGCTTTTTGATATTGTCCACAGAAGTATTTCCCAGTTGATTGACCTGATCTAGCGTTTCAATTCCCCGTTCATTGAGCATCCCGATAAATTTTACAAAGATTTCTGCCGTACATGCCGCATCATCCACGGCACGATGATGGTTTTCCAAGGAAATTTTCAAAGCCTTGGCCACGGTGTCCAGCTTAAAACGGTTGAGCTGGGGCAGCAGCACCCTTGCCAAAGCTACGGTGTCTACAATCGTAAATGCACAATCTAATCCTTGACGTTCTGAATTTTTGCTGATAAAGCTCATGTCGAATCCTGCATTGTGCGCTACCATCACGGAGCCCTCGCAAAAGCTTAAAAACTGCGGCAGAATTTCTTCGATCTTGGGAGCATTAAGCACCATGTCGTCCCGAATCCCCGTGAGCTCTTCAATTTTGAATGGTATCGGCACCTCTGGATTGACAAAGGAAGAAAATCGTTCTGTAATCGTTCCTTGCTCCACCTTCACTGCGCCAATTTCAATAATCTTGTGATTAATGGGGGAAAAACCCGTGGTTTCTAAGTCAAATACGACATAGGTATCTTCTAGCTTCTGATTCTTAGAATTTTCCACAATATTTTTCAAATCATCCACCAGATAAGCTTCCACCCCATAGAGGATTTTAAAATCATCCTCTGGAGAAACCGCGTGGTTCGCATCTGGGAACGCTTGTACGTCTCCATGATCGGTGACCGCTATGGCTGGATGTCCCCACTTTATGGCGCGCTTGATGATATCTTTTACCTCGGAAACGCCATCCATGTCACTCATCTTGGTATGACAATGCAGCTCGACCCGTTTCTTAGGACTGTTATCGATTCTGCTGCTAGTAAAATCTGGAATTTTCTTAATCCCCACAATAGAGCCAATGGTAAGTTCTCCGTCGAAGCGGTCAATGGTGGTGACCCCTTTCAGCTTTAGGAATGCGCCTTTTTTTACTTCTGCAGTAATGTCTGCAACAAATTCATTTTTAGAAAACATTTTTACCATCATCGTATCGGTAAAATCAGTGATCGAAAACATGATGATCGTTTTCTCATTACGGATTTCCCGAGTTTCCAGGCTTAAGACTTTTCCCCGGATTACCACCTCGCCGATTTCCCCGGCAATCTGCTCAATGAGAGTAACTTCCTCATCGAAATCCCTGCCGTATATTACGTCTGGATTTTCTGAACGTTTATAATTGCCAGAAAATCCATTTCTGCCTCTGCCTGCAAAGCCTTTGGAGGTTTGATTGCTAGAAGCCTGCCTGTTTTCTGGCTTCTGCCGCGCTTCTTTGGGAGGATCGGGTATGCCTGATGCCAGCAATACGTCATCTGGCGTAAATGGCGCTGAATCCTCCGCTTGCCCCTCTCCTGCTTCTGCCGCAACAGGCATGTTTTTTTCATTTTGCGCAGTCCCAAAGGAAGAATGCGCTATAATGGTATGTACCTCGTTTTGGATTCGCAGATCGCTGTCTTTTTTATGCTTTTTTTCTTTCGATTCCGTATAATGAAGACGAATATCGACATTGAGTCCACAGCGTTCACAGATAATTTTTTCTAAGATCTGCACCATCTCTTCGGATTTTTCTCTTGCAACCACAGAGTCTTCTAAGGCAAGCGTCAGTTTTTCTTCTTCTGGAAATTCCATGCTGGCCCGTTTTAAGATACTGTATTCTAGAAAACTATAATGGCGGAATTCTTCTAGCACGCTGTCATAGTACACCATCATAAGCTTTTTAGGATTGTATTGACTGGAAAGATGAAATTTTTCAATAATTTTTATGGATAGAGCTTGATCTGGAAAAAGCTGCTTTTTGATGTCTTGTTCCAAACGGAAGATTTGCTGTTTCTCAATCAGCCTGGAACTTAGCAAATAGACCCTCAGATGGTTGCGCTGGGGGTTCGTAGATACTTTGGTTACCTCCACCTCCTTTAACAGACGTTCTGTTTCTGAGGGTACTTTTAAATCTGGAAACACATCAAAAAACAGTTTACTCATCTATTGCTCACTCCAATGCAGTAATTCATAGCGAAGCGCTTCAAGCAACTCCTCTTCTTTTACTTTCTTATAGACAGCTCCATGTTTAATAATCAGTCCTTCTCCCACGCCCCCGGCAATCCCGATATCAGCTTCTTTCGCCTCTCCAGGCCCATTGACCACGCAGCCCATTACTGCCACCTTTAGATTTAGAGGAATATCGCATACCATCGCTTCCACTTGATTTGCGAGACTGATTAAGTCAATCTGAGTCCTGCCGCAAGTAGGACAAGACACCACTTCGATGCCTTCTTTGCGAAGTCCCAGCGTGCGCAGGATAATCTTTGCTGACTTAATTTCTTCCAGGGGATCGCCAGTTAAGGAAACCCGGATCGTGTCACCGATTCCCTGGCTTAAAATCAGGCCAAGCCCTATCGCTGATTTAATATTTCCGCTTGTCAACGTACCAGATTCCGTAATTCCCACATGAAGCGGATAATCAGCCTGCGCTGCAATCAGCTCGTGTGCCCTGACGCACATCATGACATCCGAAGACTTGATGCTGATCACTAGGTTATCATAGCCTAAATCTTCTATGATACGTACTTTGTCTAAAGCACTCTCTACGATTCCTTCTGCTGTAACGCCATGATGCTTTTCTACTAGTTCCTGTTCTAGAGAACCGCTGTTAACGCCTACCCGAATGGGGATATTTCGTTCTTTTGCCGCATCTATGACTGCTTGGATTCTCTCTTTTGCTCCGATATTTCCCGGGTTGATGCGGATCTTATCTGCGCCGTATTCCATGGCGGCGATGGCAAGACGGTAATCAAAGTGAATATCAGCGACCAACGGAATGGTAATTGCTTTTTTGATTTCTTTTATTGCCTCTGCTGCTTCCATAGTAGGCACTGCACAGCGGATAATGTCACAGCCTGCCGCCGTAAGTTGCTGAATCTGGGCAATCGTGCCTTTTATATCTTCTGTATGCGTATTGGTCATAGACTGGATTAATATAGGATGATTCCCGCCGATCTTACGGTTTCCAATCTGTATTTCTCTCGTGTGTTTTCTCACTATTTGATGTTCCATTCCCGTTTTCTCCTATATAATGTTGCGAATGTCGTTGAACATGACAAGTATCATCAGCGCCATCAAGGCGACCAGTCCCACAAAATGTACCATTCCTTCTTTTTCTGGATCGATCTTCTTTCTGCGTATCGCCTCGATAATTAAAAATAACAGCCTGCCCCCGTCCAACGCCGGAAGAGGAAGCAAGTTCATAATGCCTAAGTTTGCTGACAGGAAGATAGAAAAATTAACCATGCTCAATATCGCCATTCCTGTGCCTCCGGCGGACTGACTGGTATCATAAGTGTCTCCCATCACCTTTACGATTCCCACTGGTCCAGACAGGTCTTTTAACCCTACTTTTCCAGTCACTAGCATTCGAAGACTTTCGATCGTGCTGCTGATCAAATATTTCACTTCATAAAAGCTGTGAGAAATAGTTTCAAGGAAAGTTCCTCTTTCCCGATAGGTACTGCCATTCATTCCAAGACGTGATTTGCCGCTCTCTTGATCTAATTTAGGCGTCAAAGTGACCGTATTCCTTTCGCCGTCACGTTCATAGACTACTTTTGCTGTCTCTCCAGAATGAAAAATAGAGAATTGGCTGATTTCACGAAAAAAATGTATACGCGAGCCATTGATGGAAATAATCTCATCTCCTGCCTGAAGTCCCGCTTCCGCTGCAGGAAACCCTTCGGCTACGCTGCTGAGCACTGGACGGTCGAAACCTACGCTTGCCATGATAATTAGTGCGAACACCCAAGCCATGATAAAGTTAAATACTGGGCCAGCGGCAACGACGCTCATCCGTGCCCAGACAGATTTGCTGTTAAATGCTCGTTCGTCCTGGCTTTCGCCGTCCTCCCCTTCCATCATGCATGCTCCGCCAAAAGGAAGTAATTTGAGAGAATATTTGGTTTCCCCCTTGGTAAATCCCACCAAGGTAGGGCCAAGGCCGAGACAAAATTCATTGACTCGGATGCCATTCTTCTTTGCAAGGAGAAAATGTCCCAATTCATGGAACAAAATGATGATGCTAAAAATAATAAGTGCAATTATAATGTTCAAACTTACCACCTGCTCTCTATCAAGTCATAAACTTCTGCTTCTGTCTCAAGAATTTGCGCCACGCTGGGCTGTTCTATAAACGTACACTGTTCCATGCATGATTGAATTAATTCTGCAATATCCAGGAATGAGATCTTACTTTCCAAAAATAGCGCTACAGCTTTTTCATTGGCGGCATTATAAACGGTGGGGATATTTCCTCCCCGTTTCATTGCCTCGAAGGCAAGCGCAAGGCCATGGAACGTATCTAAATCTGGCTCCTCAAAGGTGAGGCTGGCAAGCTGGAAAAAATCCAGGCGTTTGCCAGACAAAATACGGCGCTTGGGATAATACAGCGCATACTGAATAGGAAGTCGCATATCCGGAGTGCCAAGCTGGGCAATTACTGCGCCGTCTTCATATTCTACCATGGAATGGATCACGCTCTCGGGATGAACGACTACTTGAATCTGTTCTAGTTTCACGTTAAACAACCATTTGGCTTCGATCACCTCTAATCCTTTGTTTACCATGGTAGCAGAATCAATCGTGATTTTTTTACCCATGGACCAATTGGGATGACGTAAAGCGTCCTCCACTTGAACTTGGGACAAATCTTGTCGTTTCTTTCCACGAAAGGGACCGCCAGACGCCGTTAGGAGAATTTTATGGATCGAGTTTCCTTTCTCGCCATGCAAAGATTGGAAGATAGCGCTGTGTTCGCTGTCTACTGGCAAGATCGGCACATGGTGTTCTTTCGCCAGCGGCATAATAATGTGCCCGGCTGTCACCAAGGTCTCTTTATTGGCAAGGGCGATCGTCTTTCCAGCTTCTATGGCTGCAACTGTAGGCCGGATGCCTAGCATTCCCACAATTGCCGTTACCAATATCTCTGCTTCTGGCATCACGGCGATAGCAAGCAATCCTTCCATTCCAAACAGTATGGTTACATCTAAATCCCGTACGCTCGCCTGAAGCTCCTTTGCTGCCTTTTCTTCCCAGAGGACAGCAAGCCGGGGACGAAATTCCCGGATCTGGCGCTCTAAAAGCACATGATTGCTTCCAGCCGCCAGAGCCGTCACCTGGATGTCTTTCTGTTCCCGGACTATTTCCAGAGTCTGCGTTCCAATAGATCCCGTAGAGCCCAATAATGCGATTTTCTTCATATTCTCCTCCATTAACGTATCAGAAACTTTGCCAGATAGCAGATGATTGGCGCTGTAAATATCACGCTGTCAAAACGGTCCAGAATCCCTCCATGCCCAGGAATAAGCGTTCCATAATCTTTGACGTCATAATTGCGCTTTATTGCCGAAGCCGCCAGGTCCCCGATCATGGAAACGACGGCGCCTGCTCCACTGATTGCTGAGAGGATAAAAATGTACTTCATGGTAAGATGCATTTGTTCCTGAAAGATCAAGCCATATAGGAAAGTCAGAAGCATCGCCCCAAGGACGCCGCCGACAGCTCCTTCGATAGATTTTTTGGGACTTAGCTTGGGAGCCATTTTATGTCGTCCAATCAACACGCCCACACAGTAGGCACAGGTATCACTGCCCCAGGAACACAAAAAAATCAGCCATACAATATAAGCGCCAGCTGCCATCATCCGAGTCTGGTAGATGCAAGACAGCATGACCGCAACATAAAAGACGCCTGTAAATCCGGCAAATACCTGATCTGCCTTGTATTCAGGAAATTTCAGCACATAAACTGCCATGACGACGATCAGAAATCCCAATGCAAAAATTTCTCTGTCAGGAATAAAGGGGAATCCAAGATTTAAATAATAGACAGCCCCGGCCAGATATCCGGCAATTCCCAGAAGTGTTTTCTCCATATGAAAAATACGGTATAACTCATACATGCCTATGACTGATATCACAAAAAGCCCTGCAAGCAGCACGGTTTTTCCAGTGATGATCAGTACAAGGGCAGCGGCAACCAACACGATGCCGCTTAGCAGCCTTGTTCGGAACATGCTTATTCCTCCTTTACCCCTCCATAACGTCTGTCTCTACTATTATAGTCTTCGATAGCTTTTACTAATTCCTTTTTTGTAAAATCAGGCCATGGAACATCTGTAAAATATAATTCACTATACGCAATCTGCCAGAGTAAATAATTTGACAAACGCAGCTCGCCGCTGGTACGAATCAATAAATCGGGCGCCGGAATGTCCCTAGTATCAAGATAGCCCTCAAATCTCTGTTCATCCAGCTCTTCGATAGAGAAAATTCCATCTCTGTAATCTTGTAACATTCGTTTCATGCCTCGCAGCATTTCATCTCTGCTTCCATAATTGATGGCAATTTGGAAATTTAGCCCATCCTGGTCTTTGGAAAATTCCTCAAGGTTTCGGATGCTCTCTTGAATATCTTCGTCCAGTTTGGAAACATCCCCAAGAATCCGGACGCGCATATGGTTCTTTTCCGCCGTTTTAATACAATTTTTCATATAATTGCGTAACAATTTCATCAATGCGCGGACTTCGTCTTTGGGCCGGCACCAATTCTCAGTGGAAAATGCATAAACTGTCAGATACTTAATCCCCAGATTCCAAGCTTCCCGGCAAATGGTTTCCACGTTTTTGGCTCCCTGGGTATGACCATAATTTCTCGGCATTCCATGTTGCTTTGCCCATCTCCCGTTGCCGTCTAAAATAATTGCTACATGTCTTGGAATGACCATGTTTTCCTCCTAGATAAAAAAGGGGGACAGGCATACGCCAGCCCCTCATACATTCATCAGGACCGCCTGTCTATGTAAAACAGACTTCCCTACACTGTAAGAATCTCTTTTGATTTCTCATCTACTGCCTTGTCTACATTGGCAATAAACTTATCCGTTAATTTTTGAACCTCGTCCTCCAATGATTTTGTTTCATCTTCTGAAATATCGCTGGACTTGCTCATTTTCTTTAAATTGTCGTTAGCGTCCCTGCGGATGTTGCGAATTGCGACCTTGGCGCTCTCGCCTTTCTTTTTTACGTCTTTCGCCAATTCTTTTCTGCGCTCCTCTGTCAGCTCAGGAAATACCAAACGAATCACTTTTCCGTCGTTGGTAGGATTAATTCCTAAGTCAGAAGTAAGAATGGCTTTTTCAATTGCCTTTACCATGCTTGGCTCCCAAGGCTGAATTAATATCATTCTCGGTTCTGGAACGGAAACGTTCGCTACCTGCTGAAGTCCTGTAGGAGCGCCATAATAATCGACCCTTAATTTGTCCAATACATGGGGATTGGCACGTCCCGCACGGATGGAACCGAATTCTTCCATCAGATTATCAAATGATTTCTGCATTTTATGATTGTATTGCTGTAATCTCTCATCCATAAACAAATCCTCCCATATTATACCGTAACCCTGGTACCGGAAAATTCCCCGCTCATAGCTTTCACGATGCTGTTCTCTTCATTTAAGCCGAATACATACATAGGCATTTTATTTTCCATGGACAGGATAGAAGCTGACAAGTCAACTACCGCAAGCTTTTTCTCAATCACTTCCTGAATAGAGACCTGATCATATTTAACGGCCTTGGGATTAGTCTTTGGATCACTGTCATAGACGCCGTCAATTGCTTTCGCTAGCAAAATACCATCTGCCTCTATCTCCACAGCTCGTAAAACCGTAGCCGTATCTGTCGAAAAATAGGGGTGCCCGGTACCGCCTGCGAAAAAACATACAATCCCTTTGGAAAAATATTTATTGACCCGGTCTTTCGAAAACAGCTTGGTGAATGCTCCGCATTCAAAAGGCGTCAGAATTTGCGTCATCATTCCTACTGAGCGAAATATTTCTGATACATAAATGCAATTCATCACAGTTGCAAGCATTCCGATCTGATCTGCCTTTGCACGGTCAATCGTCTCACTGGTTCTTCCGCGCCAGAAATTGCCGCCGCCAATGACGATTCCGACTTGCGTGCCTGCGTCTGCGAGTTGCATTACCTGTTTCGCGACCACGGTTACAGTTGCTTCGTCAAAACCTATATGCTTTTCTCCTGCCAGCGCTTCGCCGCTTAATTTCAATAAAATTCTTTTCATAATCAGCCTTTCTTGTTCTCATTAAACAGGCTGTCCATATCAACTTCTGCATAGCATTGAGAACAGAAGCCCTCGATTACTGCTCCGTTGTTAATCTGCACGGAGCGGGATTTGATGTTGCCCATGACTACTGCCGAAGTATCCACTACTACCGGGCCTTGCACATCGATGTCTCCTTTGATAGCCCCTGCAATCACTGCGCTAGAGGCAGTGATATTGCCGATTACGACAGAACCCAAACCAACTTTTACGGTTCCGCTGGTGGATATTTCTCCCTCGATCTTAGCAGCGTCGGCAAAGAACTCTGCAGATTTGGAATTTCCCTTGATGCTTCCTGTCACTGTCATTTTTCCATTACAGGTTACATTTCCTTCAATTTTGCCTCTCATCTCAAAAGAACCAGTAGATTCCATATCGCCTTTTAAGAAAGTCCCTTCTGTTATGACTGTCACTTCTTCGGACACTTCCTCTGACAAGGTAACTTCTCTCTCTGCCTTTACTTCATTTTCTGTACTCACAATTGTTTCCTCCTTATGGTTTACTTGCTGTGGCTCAATATTTTTTACGTTTTGGCTTTCCTGGATGGCGTCCTCCAGCTTGATTTCCGGAAGATTCGGTTCCTCAGGAGCCAAAATGATAGGCTTTTCTCTCTGAACCGGCGTATCTACTTTTTCAAATAGTCCTTCCAGCTTCTTTAATTCGGACTCTACATCCACTTCCTGTTCCAGTGTGTTTACAACCAAGTCCTGCGGCTTTGCCACCGGACTTTGCGGCAGTTCTTCTCCTGGAAGCAGCTCGTTTACTGCCTGGGACAAATCTTCCTTGAAATCTTTAAAAAAGCTCATATATGTACCTCCATAAATTATTTTCTATTTCAAAACATGTTACATAAAGTATTATTCCACATTTTCTGCCGTAATATGCTGCACAGGCTCAGTTGTTTCATCAATCGGCAGAATTTCTGCCCCCATCTGCTGCAGCTTGTCAATCATGGGCTCCAAAGCTTCCACTGTCGTCGCTTTTGGAGAAGAATCATGCATCAGCACCACGGACGTCTCATATGCGGTTACGTCATGCACTACATTTTCAACTAGTTCATCTGGCGTATAAGCCTGACTGGTTGCGTCGCCGCTTGCCACGTTCCAGTCAAAATAGGTAAATCCCTGCTCTGTCACATATTGGATCAATTCTTGCATGTCCACATTGCTGACTTGGTTGCTGCTTCCTCCTGGAAAACGTATCAACCTGGTCGTCACTCCGGTGACATCCTCTAAGTAAGACTGCAAATGTGTCATATCTTCTATAAAAGCATCCAAAGAACTATAGATCAGATCATACTTATGAGAATAAGAATGCATACCTAAAGTATGCCCTTCGTCAACGATGCGCTGATAAAGCTGCTTTGCGCTTTCTTCCTCATTTCCAGTTACAAAAAAGGTGGCTTTAATGTTGCGCTCCTTTAAAATATCTAAAATTTTCGCAGTATTTTCACTGGGACCATCGTCAAACGTCAAATATACTTTTCGTGGGTGTTCTTCTGGCTGCCCGCTTTCTTCTGGTTGCTCGCCAACCTGTGGCTGGTTCTCTTGCGAATTTGTCGCTGGCTCCTGTTCTGGCACGGAATCTGAAACCTTTCCATCTTTAGAACCTGCGTTTTTTTGATTTTCACTAGTTACATAATGTTCCTGAGATATCATGGTTTTTGCGATATCATCTACCTGTTGCTCAAGAGAGATCAGCTTCACAAGCAAAGTGACTGTCAGTACGGTAAGTACAAGAATCCATATGCCGCCAAATGCAAGAATGGACGTTTTCATTTTATTGATTCGTCTACGCCTTAACTGCTGTTCTTGTAATCCATTCGTTTTTTCTTCCATGTATAGGACCTCCCGGGTCTTCATAGACATACAATCGAAAGCTTCCGCCTCTACAATATGGATAGCCTTATGCCTTTCCTCTCATCATGATTGCGCATAACAAGAGTTCACTAACCCTATTGTAACACATTTTTTTCAAAACGCATTAAAAATATTCAAAAAATTTGTACTATTTTTTGGCAACTTTCCCTTATTTTTCTGTTTTTTTGATATATTTATTAATATTGTCAGATATGTTAAATTATTTGGTGCCAAATCATGGAGTTGATATCTTTAGAAATTTAATTATTGCTTTCGAATTTGCCAAAGGCAGATGTTGATTTTGAAATATGTCACATCTGCCTGGCTCTGTTTGTAATTTGTTTTTTACTGAATCGATATTACCTTATAATCCTGGTCTTCTACGGCTTTTTTCAAAACGTCGTCGGCAAGTTCCTGTTTCAGCGTCACCACCGCCGTGCCTGCTTCATGGCTTACCGTCGCCTGTTCGACTTCTGCGAGAGCTTCTAAACACTTTTTCACATTTGCCTCGCAGTGCCCGCACATCATTCCTTCGATTTTCAAGGTTTTTTCCATTTTATTTTCCTCCTTATTTGACGTTTCTGACCAAGTTTGCGGCGTAGTTGAGATTCCTGTATTGCGGCGCTTTTTCCTTGACCTGTCTTTCTTGTTACTATATATATTCTGCATGTTCAGCCGCAATGCATTGGTGACCACGCAAAAACTTGAGAGGCTCATCGCCGCAGCTGCGAACATGGGATTCAGCTGCCAGCCAAACATTGGAATAAAGATTCCGGCTGCCAGGGGAATGCCGATGATGTTGTAGATAAACGCCCAAAATAAATTTTCATGAATATTTTTTAATGTGGCGCGGCTTAATCGAATTGCCGCCGGCACGTCGCTTAAACGGCTTTTCATAAGCACGATGTCTGCGGCATCTATAGCCACATCTGTTCCTGCGCCGATGGCAATGCCCATGTCTGCCCGGGTAAGGGCGGGAGCGTCATTGATGCCGTCACCCACCATTGCTACTTTTCCTTTTTTCTGAAGCGATCGAATCACAGCTTCCTTGCCCTCTGGGAGAACCCCCGCAATGACTTGATCTACGCCGGCTTGTTTTCCTATCGCATTGGCCGTGCGCTGATTATCGCCAGTTAGCATAACTACATGGAGCCCCAGGTTTTTTAGCTCTTGTACCGCCTTGGGACTGTCTTCTTTTATCACGTCTGCCACGGCTATCAGTCCTATGAGACGATGGTCCTTTGCAAAAAACAGCGGCGTTTTTCCCTCCATGGCCAATTGTTCTGCTTTTTTTGCAACTTCCTCTAAAATTGGAGCATGACTTTGTATAAAAGAAGCGTTCCCCGCATAAAGGCGGCTCTCGCAAATCTTACCAGAGAGCCCGTTTCCAGGCAATGCCTGAAACTCTGTGACTTCCTGCGAAATGACCTTATGCTCCTGAGCGTATGTCAGTATGGCTTTCGCCAAGGGATGTTCACTTTTCTGTTCCAAAGAAGCTGCATCTTGCAGAAGTTGTTCTTGGGAAATTCCTTCCATGGCAATCAAATCTGTCACCTTTGGCTCTCCCCGAGTGATAGTTCCTGTCTTATCCAGCGCCACAATATCTATTTTTCCTGTTTCTTCCAAAGATACGGCTGTTTTAAATAAGATTCCGTTTTTGGCGCCAATCCCATTTCCAACCATGATCGCCACCGGGGTGGCAAGCCCTAGCGCACAGGGACAGCTAATGACCAGTACGGAAATTCCTCTTGCCAATGCAAATCCGATTCCTTCTCCGGCAATAAGCCACACGACCAAAGTGATCAGGGCAATTGCAATTACTACAGGGACGAAGACGCCAGATACCTTGTCTGCCACTTTCGCAATCGGAGCTTTTGTTGCCGCCGCATCGCTCACCATCCGTATAATCTGAGATAGCGTGGTGTCTTCTCCTACCCGGGAAGCTTGACATTTCAAAAAGCCAGACTGGTTAGCTGTGGCGGCGGATACCAGGTCTCCCTCTGATTTGTCAACTGGAATGCTCTCTCCGGTTAAAGCGGCCTCATTTACCGCGCTGCTTCCGTCTAATACCACGCCGTCGACCGGGATATGCTCTCCAGGACGTACTACGAAAATATCTCCTGTTTTCACTTGCTCAACAGAAACCACGGTTTCAATTCCGTCCTTTAGAATCACTGCCGTCTTGGGGGCAAGCTTCATCAGTCCTTTCAAGGCGTCTGTCGTTCTGCCTTTGGACTTTGCCTCTAACATTTTACCAACAGTAATCAAGGTCAAAATCATAGCTGCTGATTCAAAATAAAATTCATGCATGTATGCCATTACAGCGCTCATGTCTCCTCTGGCTTGCGCATCCGTCATAGCAAACAATGCATAAACACTGTAAACAAAAGAAGCTCCGGCTCCAAGTGCGACCAGAGTATCCATATTGGGCGCCCGATGAAGAAAACTTTTGAAGCCGCTAACAAAAAACTTCTGGTTAATGATCATGATAATTATGGTCAGCAAAAGCTGCATCAGTCCCATAGCCACATGGTTATTGACAAAGACATCTGGCAGCGGCCAGTTCCACATCATGTGTCCCATAGAAAGATACATCAGGATAAGAAGAAATCCCAGGGAAGAGAACAGCCTGCGCTTCAGAAGCGGAGTTTCCCTGTCCCTCAAGGCATCCTCAGTGTTCATTGCCGCATCCTGTGAAACATGCGTGCCCTTTTTCGATGCGCCATAGCCTGCCGCTTCCACTGCGCGAATGATATCAGTTTCTTTTGCGGAACCTTCCACTCCCATAGAGTTGGTCAGCAGGCTAACTGAACAGGAGGTAACGCCAGATACTTTGCAAACAGCCTGTTCCACCCGTAAGCTGCAAGCCGCGCAGCTCATGCCTGTTACAGAATATTGTTCCATTTTGTTTCCTCTCTTTACATGTAATTATTTCATCAGCTTCTGAAGAGTCGCCACTAATTCGTCCACAGTCTCCTCTTTTCCTTCCAGAATATCCTGCGTCACGCAGGTCTTAATATGATTAGAGAGCAGCGCCCTGCTAAAACTGTTCAGCGCTGCATTCACGGCCGCCACTTGAACTAGGATATTCGTACAATATACATCTTTTTCTACCATTCCTTTGATGCCCCGCACCTGTCCTTCGATGCGGTTTAGCCGATGGATCAAATCTTTATATTCTTTTTCGGTTCGTTCTTTTGTCTTATGACAACAATTTTCTGTCTGCTCTTCGATCATAATCTTTCCTCCCTGCTTGTTCTTATATTGCTATCATAAACGCATTATATACCCTATAAGGGTATCTGTCAAGGCAAATCTTTACATTGAACGCAAACAATATCAAAATCAATCTTGAAAAAATTTTGTTCTACAATGAAAATGGATCTTTTGAAACCCTAGCCCTATAAAATAAAAAGAACCAGGTCGCACCTTTTATTTTTGAAGTGCGGCCTGGCTTTTTGTGGAAAAATCCTATGTTCTGTTACTTTCTCTCGTTTATTAATTAAGAGAGATTCTTCATCTTCCTATTATTACTCTTTGTAAGAAAGGTTTTTCATTTTCATTTATTATTTTTTGGAAGCGCAATCTTTTTATCCACTACCACTTGCTCTTCCAAGCAGGTAAAGATTGCTTCGATCTTACGTGTATCCATTTTCGGCGTTACCAGGCTGACGATTGGCACTACGATCAGTCCAAGCACCATAGCGATTGCCCCTGCGTTGATGGGGGAGGCAATGTAAGACAAAAACAGATTGGAGACCGTTATGCCGATGCCGCAGGCGAAGCTTGCCCAAACTGCTGCTCGAGTTACCCCTTTCCAGTAAAGTCCATAGAGGAACGGCGCAAGGAACGCCCCAGCAAGCGCCCCCCAGGAAATCCCCATTAGCTGGGCGATAAACTGAGCGATGGATTTCGGAGGAAACAGCGCAAGAACCACAGAGCAAACAATGAAAAATACCAGCAGGATCCGCATACAAAGAAGCTGTTTCTTATCACTCATCTTTTTGACAAAATTATCTTTCAAAAAGTCCAAAGTCAGGGTAGAGCTTGAAGTTAATACCAGGGAAGACAGCGTCGACATGGAAGCTGACAGTACCAGTACGATCACCACGCCTACCAGGATATCCGGCAGGGTGGATAGCATTTCTGGAATGATTGCGTCATAAATCACGCTTCCATCTTCCTTGCGGATTGCCGTCGTGTCAAACAGCCTTCCGAAACCTCCCAGAAAGTAACATCCTCCAGAAACAATCACTGCAAAAAATGTGGAAATGATCGTTCCAGACTGGATCGATTTTTCATCCTTGATGGCATAAAATTTATGAATCATCTGTGGAAGCCCCCAGGTTCCCAAGGAAGTTAGGATGATTACTCCCAGAAGATTTAAAGGATCTGGTCCAAAGAAAGACGCAAAAGCTCCTTTTTGCCCCATAGTGACAGCGACGTCGCTCTCCAATTCAGACAAGGAACGTACTGCATCAAGAAAACCTCCTTGCCCGCTTAAAACAGCGGCGATCACTGCCACGATTCCTACCAGCATCACAATCCCCTGAATAAAATCATTGATAGCCGTCGCCATGTAGCCGCCTAGGATCACATAGGCACAGGTGAGGACAGCCATAGCGATCACGCAGACCTCATAGGGAATGTCAAACGCCATGCCAAACAGCCTAGAGAGACCGTTGTATACGGACGCCGTATAAGGAATCAAGAAAATAAAGGCGATGGCGGAAGCTGCGATGCGAAGAGCCTTGCTGTCATAACGTTTTCCAAAATAATCTGGCATGGTCGCCGCTGACAGATGGTTGCTCATGATGCGGGTACGCCTGCCGAGGATGACCCAGGCTAACAAGGAACCAATCAATGCATTGCCAATTCCGATCCATGTAGAAGCAAGCCCGTATTTATATCCAAACTGCCCGGCATACCCCACAAAAACCACCGCTGAAAAATAGGAAGTTCCATAGGCAAACGCTGTCAGCCAGGGTCCCACGCTTCTGCCCCCCAGCACAAAATCATTGACATTGGTGGCATGCTTCCTAGAATACAAGCCAACCCCGATCATTACTGCAAAAAATACAATCAGAAATATCACTTTAACTAACACAATCTTCCTCCTTCGCAGGCAGCCATCATACAAAAAATGCGGGCTGTCTGGCATTTATTTCATTCCAGACAAAAAGAGCTCCTTGCCCAACAGCTTTTCGGCATTCTGACCCATAATTTTATCGAAATCTTTTTTATCTAATCCAAGCGACCCAAGATGAGCCAGCGATTCTTTCTGCCCGCTCCAGGGGCTGTCCGTGGCAAACAGGATGCGGTCTGCGCCATGCTTTTTCAGTATTTTTAAGAAAACGGAATCTTCAATAAATCCAAAGGTGTAGGCGGTATCAAAGTATACGTCTTCTCCCGCCAGAAGTTCTTCTGTCTCCTGCCACAAACCGAAGCTGCCATAATGGGCAAGCACCATTTTCTTTGGAGCGACCTCGTCCAGTACCTTTCGGATGCGTTTTGGCGTACACCGCACATGCTCGGGAAACCCGATGTCAATCCCGGCGTGAACCACGCTGATTAACCCAAGCTCTGATGCATAATCCAAAATCCGCATATATTTCAAATCATCCATATAGGTATCCTGATAATCTGGGTGCAGCTTAATCCCAAGCAGTCCCAAGTCCTTAATGATGCGCAGTTCTTTGCGAAAATCTGAAGTATCTGGATGAATCCCTCCAAAGGATAAAAGCCGCTTTTTTTTGTCTTGGTACTTCTCGTTGAGCCGCGCTGCAAAATGATTGACGGTGTCAAACTGTTCTGGCCTTGTAACCACCGGAAGCACGACGGACAAATCTACGAAAGCCCCCTCCATCGAGGCTATGAGGCTTTGTTCTCTGCCATCTGTAAATGCTTTGACATCGGCAATATGTTCCAACTTTTCAATCGTTCTTGCCGCAATTTTTTCAGGAAATATATGTGTGTGAAAATCTACTACCATGACGAGCCTCTTAACAGAAAATCTTCATAATGTCATCCTGGCTGTAAAGTTCCACTTCTTTGCTCTTTAACAGCTCTGCAGCCTCGTCTCCATTGGAGATTTTGCAGATAATGGAAGCCTCATTGTCCTTGTTGGATAAAGCGTACATATATTCCACATTTAAGCCCGCTTTGCAGACATGGCTTAACACTTCCTGAAGCTTTCCTACCTGATGAGACAATTTTACGGCAAGGACATCTGTAAGCATTGCTGCAAAACCTTTCTCTTTTAAAGCTTTTTGCCCAGCTTCGGGGTTCGAAGTGATCATCCTTAGCAGGCCATATTCACTGGTATCTGCCAGGCTTAAGGAAATGATGCTGACCTGTTCCTGTTTTAAGACGTCTAATACTTCCTCTAAACGTCCTTCCTGATTTTCAATAAAGACAGATAATTGTTTGATAAACATATGCGTTCCTCCTTTATACCAATTTACGTTTGTCTATGACATGAACTGCTTTTCCCATGCTGCGCTCTAGTGTCTTAGGAGCTACTAGCTTAATCTTTGCCGCAAGTCCGATGGCGTTTTGAATCACATGTGCGATTTTCTTCGTAAGGCTTTCCAAATCCTTGATCTCATCAGAGAAAAAGCGTTCTTCCACTTCTACCTGGATCTCTAGCGTATCAAGATTATTTTTGCGATCGACAATCATCATATAGTGAGGCGTAACGCCGCCCATTTCCAACAACGCCGCTTCAATCTGGGATGGAAATACATTGACGCCCCGGATAATCAGCATATCGTCAGAACGTCCCTTGAATCGGCTGATTCTTGCCAGCGTCCTGCCGCATTCACATTTGTCATAGGAAATGCTTGTCAGATCCTTGGTGCGGTAACGCAAAAGTGGCAGTCCTTCTTTGGTCAATGTAGTGAATACCAGCTCGCCTGTTTCTCCTTTCTTCATGGGCTTGAAGGTGTCTGGATCAATGATTTCTGGAAGGAAATGATCTTCATAGACATGGAGTCCTTTGTGGTACTGGCAATCGCAGGCAACGCCTGGTCCCATCACTTCTGATAATCCATAAATGTCAAAGGCATTGATATGTAAGCGTTCTTCAATCTGTCTGCGCATATGATCTGTCCATGGCTCTGCGCCACAAACTGCAGCTTTCAGCTTGATATTTGGAACATCGCCTGACTCCTCCAAGACTTCTGCAATATGGAGCAGGTAGGATGGCGTACAGGCAATCGCCGTAACGCCAAAATCTTTCATCATGGTGGTAAGCTTCTTGGTATTTCCCGTAGACATAGGCACTACCATTGCCCCAAGCTTCTCTGCTCCGCCATGCGCTCCAAGGCCTCCAGTAAACAGCCCATAGCCATATGCTACCTGAATGATGTCATCCCGGGTGACTCCTGCCTGTGCCAGAGCCCTTGCCACGCACTCGCTCCAGATTTCAAGATCTCTTCTGGTATATCCCACCACGGTAGCTTTTCCAGTAGTGCCAGATGAAGCATGGATGCGGACGATTTCAGACTGAGGCGCTGCAAAGAGGCCAAATGGATAAGTGTCCCGCAGGTCATTCTTGGTCGTATATGGCAGTTTGTGGAGATCTTCAATTCCATTGATGTCACCAGGCTCAATGCCCAATTCCTGCATTTTTTTCCGGTAAAATTCTACATTATGATATACCCGGTCTACTACTTTGACCAGACGTTTGCTTTGCAGGAATTCCAATTCGTCCCTGCTCATACATTCCTTTGTCTCATTCCAAATCATTTTTTAGAAACCTCCTGCTATTGATTATCCCTCATATCCTTTTAAGAACGCTTTTTTATTGATATCCACAGTCTTGGGCGGAACGGTTTTTTCAATAATCTTGAGCCATGCTTCTTTGGAAAAATCCATATGCTTTGCCGCCATGCCAAGAACGATAATATTGAACACTTTAGAATTTCCCAGATTCTTTGCTTCGGCCATAGCATCAATTTTATAGACAGTATGTTCCTGTTCCAGCCCTTTCACGATATGTTCTGGATATTTTGCAGCTCCCGTCACAACGGTAATGGGTTCGATTTTCTGCTCATTCACTACTAAGACGCCGTCTTTTTTCAGAAAATGCGCATAACGAAGCGCCTCTAATTTTTCGAAAGCAATCAATACGTCCGCTTGTCCCTCTTCTACAATGGGCTCTGCTACTTTTTCGCCATAGCGCACAAAGGTAACCACGCTTCCACCTCTCTGCGCCATGCCGTGAACTTCGGACAGTTTTACGTCATATCCGGCGTCTAAGGTGATTCCGCCCAAGATACGGCTGGTTAGAAGGGTCCCCTGTCCGCCTACGCCTACAATCATTATATTCTTAGTCATATATCTGCCTCCCGTCTATGCTTCTACCCGCTCTATGGCGTTGAATTTACACAATTGCGCACAGAGTCCGCAGCCGTTGCACATGGTATCATCTATAGCGATAGTTCCATCCGTTTTTTTCGTCAGCGCCGGACATCCTGGCCTTAAACATGCGCCGCACTTCTTGCACTGGTCTGTTACTGGCCTGCATTTATATGGAAATACATTTCCCTTTAACAACACGCAGGGAGATTTGGTAATTATAACGGATACCTCGTCCCTTGCCACTTCTTCTTTGACCACCCGCTCCAATTCCTTGGTATCAAAGGCATCCACTTCTGTCACATGCTTGATTCCCATGGCCTTGCAGAGCTCATATATGTTAATGGCAGGGACAATTTCGCCCTTTAAGGTCTTGCCAGTAGCGGCGTGATCCTGATGCCCGGTCATTCCCGTAGTGGAATTGTCCAGAATGACCACCGTCCCTGTGCCCTGATTATATACCATGTTCATTAGCGAATTGACGCCTGTGTGCAAAAAGGTGGAATCCCCGATCACTGCCACCCAGTTTTTGACGTACTCTTTGCCTTTTGCCTTTTCCATGCCATGAAGCGTAGAAATGCTGGCGCCCATACATACAGTAGTGTCAATCACGTTCAGAGGCGCGACAGCGCCCAATGTATAACAACCAATATCTCCCGCCGCATGAATTTTTAATTTGCTGAGTACGGAATACACGCTTCTGTGCGGGCATCCTGGGCACAGAATTGGCGGTCTAGCCGGAACTTTCGCAGGTTCTTTGACCTCGACTTTTTGGTGTAAGACTTTATCCCGGATCATGTTGGCAGAATATTCACCTTGTATCGTGAAAATTTCTTTGCCAGTGGCTTCAATGCCCCAGGATTTCACCTGTTCTTCTATCACAGGTTCCAATTCTTCAAATATGTAAAGTTTCTCTACCTTAGAGGCAAATTCTTCAATCAGCTTCCTGGGGAGAGGATGCACCATGCCAAGCTTCAATATAGAGGCATTGGGACAGGCTTCTTTTACATACTGGTAGGGGATTCCACTGGTGATAAATCCGATCGAAGGATCATTGTATTCTGCACGATTAATAGCAAAGCTATTGCTGTCCTCTGCCATTGCTTTCATCCGCTTTTCGACATAGACATGCCGTCCGATGGCGTTGGCGGGCATCATAACGAATTTGGCAGGATTTCTCTCATAAGGCTGATCTTTTGGCTCCACCCGCTCTTCGAGCGTTACCGTTCCCTGGGAATGTGCCAGACGAGTGGTGGTCCTTACAATCACCGGAGTGTCGTATTTTTCGCTGATCTCATAGGCAAGCTTTACAAAGTCTTTTGCTTCCTGGCTGTCAGAAGGCTCTAAGACAGGCACCATCGCTGCCCTTGCCACGCACCGGGTGTCCTGCTCGTTCTGAGAACTGTAAAGCCCTGGATCGTCCGCAGCCACTAACACCAGGCCGCCGTTTACTCCGCCATAGGAAATCGTATACAATGGATCGCTTGCCACATTGACTCCCACATGCTTCATAGACGCCATGGCGCGCACGCCGCTGATGGATGCGCCGATTGCCACCTCGGTCGCTACCTTTTCATTGGGAGACCACTCCGCGTAAATTTCATCATATTTTACAATGTTTTCACTGATTTCCGTACTAGGCGTGCCAGGATATGCCGCTGAGACTTTCACGCCTGCCTCGTAGGCACCTCGGGCAATTGCCTCGTTGCCCAACATGATTTTTTTATCCACTGATTACACTTCCTTTCTCAAGTCTTTGACTCTCTGTGCTTTGCCTTCAAACCGCTGCAGGGTATTGGGAGACTCTAGGCGGATCTTTGCATCCAGACCCAGGACAATCCGCAGCTTCTGTTTGATTTTCTTTTCCAATGCCTCCAATTTGCGGTAAGCGTCCACTGGTTCTACTAGTTCTACCCGAATCTCAAGTATGTCAGAATGATTCTTCCTTGTAACAATAATCTCGTAATGAGGCCCGATCTCATCAATGCCAAGAAGCACCTCTTCTATCTGGCTTGGGAATACGTTGACGCCGCGGATTTTGAGCATATCGTCTGTTCTTCCGTCTAGATTTTCCATGCGAACCGTGGTTCTGCCACATTTGCATGGCTCATAGATCAGCCTGGTCACGTCTTTTGTCCGGTAGCGGATCAGGGGCAGCGCTTCTTTATAGATGCAGGTAATCACCAATTCCCCTTTTTCTCCTGGCGCAAGGACTTCCCCTGTTTTGGGATTGATAATCTCCGGAATAAAGAAATCTTCATTGATATGCATGCCGCTAAGATACTCGCATTCTCCGGACACGCCTGGTCCCATCAGCTCGCTCATTCCATAATTGGAGGTGACAAGCATATCTTCTCCCCAAAGCTTATGCATTTCTGTACGCATTGCCTCTGTCAGAAGCTCGCTTCCCACCAACCCGATTTTGATCTTCAGATCTTTCTGCGGGTCAATTCCCATCTGCCTTGCTACCTCTGCGATGCGCAGGGCATAAGAAGGGGTTGCTACCAATAGGGTGGTGCCGAAATCTTTCATATACATGATTTGTTTTTCTGTATTTCCTGTAGAGGAGGGAACTAGCGCCGCTCCCATGTTCTCCAATCCGAAATGCAGGCCTAGCGCCCCAGTAAACATCCCATATCCAAAACAGATCTGTGCTACATCTTTCGAAGTGGCTCCTCCCATAGCTGCAATTCTGGAAACGCACTCTGTCCAGACTTCCAAATCCTTTTGGGTATATCCTACCACGGTAGGCTTTCCAGTCGTTCCCGAAGATGCATGGATGCGCACGAGGTCGTCTTTGGGAACGGCAAACAAACCAAACGGGTAATTGTCCCTCATGTCTTGTTTCGTGACAAAAGGCAGCTTTGCAAGATCCTTAAGGGTCTGAATTTCCTCAGGCTTTACCCCGGCTTCCTCCATCTTCCGGCGGTAAGGCATTACTTTTTCATACACCCTTGCCACCGTCTCTTTGAGCCGTTCTAACTGGAGAGACTCGATCTTTGCTCTTGACATTGTTTCTTCTTTTGCCCAAATCATTTTATTTTCTCCTTCAAATATGTATTTTTAACACAAGATTTTGCAAAACAATCTTATTTTACCACAAAATAGCCGCTTATTCCACATAAAGATACTTTGAGTTTCCGCATTTTGCAATTCATAGCGCCAAAAGGTCTTGCTGCCTTTGGCAGCATAGACATCTTGCACAAAAAGTGTTTTCATCACTTTGTGATGGAAACCTTTTGGCGCTATGAATTGCAAAATGCGGAAACTCAAAAAAGATACATGGAAATCTGACTTTATCCGATAAGACAAATAAAAGCAGCATACTGCATTTCTACAGTATACTGTTTCTGAGATAAAAAATCAATACTTTAAAGCGATAAAGTCGATTTGTTATATTTTTGTGCTTTTTCCTATGAATTAGTATATAACAGAAATGGACACAAAAAAACAAGCTGCCATATTCTTTCCAATTACGGAAACATATTGGTCTATTCTGCATAATAATTGGAAATGAGGAAACTCAAATTAAATTGAGGTTGACCTTTGGCAAATTTTATGATATAAAGCTTTTATAAAACCTATTGAGGTGTGGATTTTTCAAGAGAGATCTTTTTTCGCCACATAATTGCTTTTTGCGATTATGTGGCGTTTTATTATCTTCTAAGATTAGGGCGCCAAAAGGTCTGAATTTCCCTTGCAGGCTAATTTTCCCAATCTTGCACAACAGTATCTATCAACGATGGGTCGCGCAGCCGGCAGGAGATCATCTCTCTGTGCCGAAACATTCCATCAACAAAATGAATCTTTGGAGGAGAACCTTATGGAACAGACATTTATGAAAGAGAAAAAAATACTGCCCTTGGTATTATCAATGTCCTTGCCCATGGTGATTTCCATGGCGGTCAATTCCCTGTATAATATCATTGACAGTTACTTTGTGGCACAAGTGAGTGAAGACGCCATGACGGCGTTGGCCCTTGTGTTCCCGATTCAGAACCTGATTAACGCCATCGCTATTGGGTTTGGCGTCGGACTCAATGCAGTTATTGCATTTTATTTAGGAGCCAGGCAGCAAAAACAAGCAGACCAAGCAGCTTCCATGGGGACTTTGTTAAGCTTGATACATGGCATTTTGCTGACGATTGTTTGCATTTTTGGAATGCCCGTGTTTCTAAAAAACTTTTCGTCCGATCAGGAAATCATAAATTTAGCATTAATCTATTCTTGCAGGGCATTCCTATTTTCCCCGATCATCAATCTCGGACTGTCCTTTGAAAAAATTTTTCAGTCTATTGGCAAAATGAAAGTCTCCATGTTCAGCATGATGTGCGGTTGTCTGGCAAATATCATCTTAGACCCGGTGATGATATTTGGCATAGGCTTTTTTCCTGCCATGGGCATTGCTGGAGCCGCTTATGCTACTGGAATCGGACAATGTGTCACCCTTGCCGCATACCTGTTGTTTTATTTTTTCCGTCCAAACTCAATCCGGCTCAGTTTCAAATACATCCAGTTAGATTCTGCCTTAATAAGGAAAATCTATGCGATCGGCATATCTGCGACCTTGAACTTGGCGCTTCCGTCGCTGCTGATTTCCATATTGAACGGCCTTTTGGCAGGCTTTTCCGAGAAATATGTCCTGGTACTTGGCGTTTACTATAAACTGCAGACTTTCATCTATCTGACTGCCAACGGCATTATACAGGGAATCCGGCCTTTGCTGGGATATAATTTTGGAGCCGGGGAATCTATGCGCGTCAAGAAAATTTTTTACACCTCGCTCATCATGAATGTTGGAATTATGGCGGTTGGAACGGCGTTGTCATGGATGATGCCAGAAACGTTAATCGGCTTATTTACAGATCAGCCTGAGACAATCAAGATTGGCGTTTTGGCATTGCATATCATCAGTCTTGGATTTATCATATCTGCCGTTTCCATTACCTGTTCTGGGGCATTGGAAGGATTAGGAAAAGGCGCCCAGTCTCTGATAATCTCACTGCTGCGTTATGTGATCGTCATGATTCCGGCATCATATGGACTTAGCAAGTTTCTTGGCGCAGACGGCGTATGGTATGGGTTTTGCATTACTGAGTTCGTAACCGCAGGCTTTGCCGCATTAATTTTTTGGAGGCAGATCCTCTGCCGCCTGCGGCAATCTCATACGTTATCAAATTAGACTCCAGAATCAGGCTTTGTTTCTTTTGTCCATGTCTTACACTGCTCAAGCCTTGCCCCGTTGTCACTTTGCTCCATATCGTATGCAAAGGCATGGAGCGTCTCACAGACAAAGTCTTTGCATGTTCCGCAATGCATATGTTCTTTTCTCTCGCAACAGGATTTCACGGGACAGCTTTCGGCCCAAAAAGGCTTGTCCATATCCACGCATCCTTTGCACCCCATAGTTTCACGAAAGCTGCATTGGCTGCACATCAATCCGCATCTTGACTCAATCATATTATTCTGACCTCCTGATTATGTATTTCTAGATATTCTTTGTAATCTTGGGGCTGTTGAAAAATAGCTGTTATGTGTAACGCCCCTGCGGCAATTATTCGCTGCCGTACTTATAGATATAACACAAGGAACACGACAACAGTATGTCGTGTTCCTTGGAATTTTACAATGGCATAGGATACTTTAAAATATTTTCGGCTTGCTTTTTTCGCTCCTCTAAAAGCTCCTGCGGCTCCAATATGGACACTTTGTCTCCGAAGCTAAAGATCCAAGATCTCATATGCTGGTAGCTTGCAAAATCACATTCTAAAAGTAGCTCTCCTTTCTCGGTCTCCTGAAAAGAATCAGCGCCATACTCTTCGATCAGGCGGAATTTTTCGCTATTGGCAAATAATGCTTTGAGGTGAATCGTATTCTGCTTAAAATACTCCTCAAACTGTAGTTTGTCTTCTGGTATCCTGCGGGGCAGAAATTGCTGCTGCAATACCGTTAGCTTCCACAAACGGTTTAATTTAAACAGCCGATAGTCCTTGCGGTCAAGGCAATATGCAAACAGATACCAGGAAGACCATCGAAATACAAGCAGGTATGGTTCCGCACATCTGGTGCTTTCACCTTTTTGATAGTAATAGGTAAATGTGATTTTCTGCTTTTGGCGGATTGCTTTTTTAATGATCTCTATTTTTTGTGTCAAAGGCTTCTGGTAATGGGAGGCGAGATCGATTAAAATGATATCTTTTTCTTCTGTCGAGCAATTCTTGCCAGATAATTTTTCAACGATCGGACTGTAGTGCGAATTTTCCGAAACACTGTCAATGCCCTTTAATCCCGCAAGTATGGCTTGTATTTCCTCTTCTTTCAAAAGCGTTTTATCTATTTTATAGCTGTCAAGAATTGAAATACCGCCGCCGCTTCCCTGCGTAGTGACAACAGGAATGCCGGCCTTGCAGATATCCTCGATGTCCCGGCAAATCGTCCGTCTCGACACTTCAAAACGTTTTGCAAGTTCAGGCGCAGTCACTTTATCTTTTTGTAATAAAATTGTGATAATCCCAATCAAACGATCAATCTTCATCTATACGAAATCTTCCTATTTCTGTGCGCAGCGTTTCCGAACTGTGCTTTGTCCTGGCAACCTGATCTAGCACTTCTGCTGACTCTCCAGCAATGACAGAAGCCCGCTGTGCAATCTCTGCGGTTCCCTCTGCGCCTTCTTCTGCAGCCCTGGAAATATCGCTCATGGAATTCTTAATTCCCTCCATGTTGTCAAACAATTCCTGAGCTATTCCGCTAAACTCACGCATCAGCTCATCCACCGAAGCGCCGTCTTTGTCATACTGCTCGCCAATTGCAAGAAATCCTTCGTAATCTGCCGTTACATCCTTTACAACGAAATCCAATAATTTTCGTGCGTTGGCAGAAAGATTGTCTACGGCTTTTGTTACTTCCTGGGTCACATCTTGTATCTTCATGACCGTTTGCCGGGACTGATTTGCAAGATCTCCGATTTCTCCTGCAACGACCGCAAAACCTTTCCCTGCTTCGCCGGCTCTGGCAGCTTCGATAGACGCATTCAGGGACAGCAGATTCGTCTGGGAAACCACATTCATAATAACGCCCGACAATTCATAAATTTGCTCAATTACTTTTGCATTTTCCAGTGCTGTCTCTAGATCCTTTTGAATTTCCTTTTTCAACTGCGCCGCTTTTTCTTGTGCGCTTTTGATTTTCTGATTCGTCTGATTGGCTCTGCCTTTAATCTCGGCGGCTCCCAATGCGCCATCCTGAGAACGTTGCGCAATATGCTGTACCGCCGTATGTATGATGCCAGCCGCTTCGTCTGCCATGGTCGTGGTAGCCGCCGTTTCCTGCATGCCCGCGGAAAGCTGCTGCGTAGCCGCCGACACGCTGGCAATATCGTCATTTAATTTTGCAACGCATTGATCCACAGAGCCTGCGGCTATGCTGATTGTCTCAGATTCTTCCTGTACCTGGCGGATCAATTTCACCATGGCAGACTTCATATCTTCCATGCAGTTTGCCAAATGACCAAAATCATCACGCCTTCCCAGAAGTTTTTTCATATTGTTTTGGGCATAGTCTCCTTCTGCCATGCTGTTCATCTGTTGTGTCGCCGCATGAAGGGATCTTGTTATGTCTGTTACAATCAGCAGTGCGATGACAATCAAAAGCAACACAGCCACTAGGATGGATGTGACCGAGATGATCTTAGTCTTCTGAAATATATCTTTTACGGGCGCATTGTTTTCAACCGCCAAATTCTCTAATTCGTCTACATAATTCCCTGTCCCTACAACCCACTCCCATGGCTCAAAAGACTTGCTGTAGGCACGCTTGGGGAAAACATCTGTATTGTCTTCTTTGGGATAGTAATATTCTGTAAAGCCCCCGTCTTGCTGCCGTCCGTTTTTGATAATATCTTTTATCATCTGGTAGCCATGACTGTCCTTGGTGTCAAGACGGTTTGTTCCTTCTGTCTCTTGGCCAAGAAGCACTATGTTGTCTCCCTCATAAGTGTCAATCCAGAAATATCCGCTCTCCCCATACCGCAGCTCTCTGACGATGTTTGCCGCCAGTTTTTTTGCCTCTTCTTCTGTATAAGCCCCGTCTTGGCATTCTGCATAGATTTTCTCTAGCAGGGTGATGACACTTTCTACCTGGCCTCTGATCTGTGCATCATAATCGTCATAAAGTACCTGTTTCATACTGGAAATTGATTGCTGGTAAGATTCTTCCATACTGTTCATATTCATTATGCCCATGACGCACATGGACACCGCAGCAACAGCCGTCAAAATAATTAGCTTTGTGCGTACTTTTAAGTTTGCAAACACTGTTCCTCATCCTTTCTTTCGTAAACCAGGAAGAAGCTCCCCTCCTCTTTACATTTATGTATTCTTAGGTTTGCCTTTATGTCTGATTTTGCGACAAGATTATTTGCCAGATGTGCACAAATTTATGAGACGTACATGGATGGCACGTTGACTAAATTTGTCTGCATTTGGTGGAAAATCAGCCGTAAAAGCAGGTATTAGGGAGATTCCGAGAGTACATATTTGCTTCTCCTTCCGAAACTTTCACTATTATTTTATCATATTTTGAAAAATCGTAAATATTTCTTTCATTAATATAGGTGTTTGTGACACTCTGGATTGTTGATATCTGTCTTTGACTCTGGAATAGCCATTTGCTTTCTTCTTTAAATCCTCTATGTTTGTCCTAAATTTGGCGTATTGCTCTTAAATAGACAGAGCTAGAAAATTGAAAAAATTTTTGAGTGATTCATTGACAAACGGGAGATATGGATATATAATGTTAATGGTTAGTTATTACTAACTATTTTTAAGAGATATTGGTTAGTTATAACTAATCAATAGAAATGTTTTTTAATTCTTGAAAGTAGAAAGGGGTGATGATTATGACTTTGAAAAATGCAGTGGAAGGAAAGGATTATATAATTCGGCAAATAAAGACGGCTGATGAGGAATTGAATGCCTTTTTGTTTTCACTTGGATGTTACAGTGGTGAAGCAATTACAGTTATCTCCCATAAGAAATCAGGGTGCGTAGTTTCTATTAAGGAGAGCAGATATAATATTGACCATCAATTAGCCGAGGCAATTGTTGTATAAGAGAGAAAGCATGCTTCGGCTTGTTTTTTATCCAGTGGTTAGTAAGCACTAACTCTTAAGTGACTAATTCCATAAGGAAATGTACTCTCGGTTCCTCTTTGTGCCTGATTTTGCAAGAAAATTTTTTGTCAGATGTGCACAAATTTATAAGACATACCTGGACGGTACATTGATGAAATTTGTATGCATTTGGCAGAAAATCAGCCAAAAAAAGGTATAAAAGAAATTCCGAGAGTACATGAAAGATAAAAGGAGGAAAGCATCATGAGAATTGCATTAACTGGCAATCCGAACTCTGGTAAGACTACGATGTATAACGCGCTTACCGGAAAAAATGAAAAGGTTGGCAACTGGGCGGGTGTCACTGTTGACAAAAAAGAACATCCTATCAAAAAGATTTATGGCGGCGGGCAGACGCTGATCGCTGTCGACTTGCCTGGCGCTTATTCGATGTCGCCATTCACAAGCGAGGAAAGCGTCACCAGCTCTTATATACGCAAAGAAAATCCAGATGTCATCATCAATATTGTAGACGCCACGAACCTAAGCCGCAGTCTTTTTTTTACAACGCAAATTCTGGAACTGGGAGTTCCCGTTGTCGTAGCTCTCAACAAAAGCGATTTGAATCAGAAAAAAGAAACGAAAATTGATGTAGCGGCTCTGTCCGAAAAGCTTGGATGTCCCGTAATTCATACTGTTTCTACTGTTTCAGAAGGATTGAAAGCTGTGATTGAGGCTGCCGTTGCACAAGCTTCCGTTAGGCAGAAAGCGCCCTACATACAGGAAGAAATTGATCTGGCTGACAGGCAGGCTGTGGAAGCTGCCGATCGAAAACGGTTTGAATTTGTGAATAGCGTTGTCAAGGAAGTGGAGGAGCGAAAAGTTTTTACAAAAGAGAAAAATTTCAGTGATAAGATGGATGCTTTCCTTACGAACAAGTGGCTTGGCATACCGATTTTCGCTATGGTAATGTTTTTTGTCTTTCAAATCTCACAAGTTTGGGTTGGCGCGCCGATTGCGGATTATCTGGTGGGCTGGTTGGAAAATTTTCAAGGCTGGGTAGGTGGATTTTTAGAAAACGCCAATCCGTTACTGAAAGCCTTGCTTGTGGATGGGGTAATCGGCGGCGTGGTGGCGGTAATCGGATTCTTGCCATTGGTCATGGTGATGTATTTTTTAATTGCCTTGCTTGAGGATTGCGGCTATATGTCCCGAGTGGCTGTCGTGCGTGATCCGATTTTCAAAAAAGTCGGTCTTTCTGGAAAGTCGGTGATTCCTTTTGTAATTACCATTGGTTGTGCAGTTCCTGGCATCATGGCGAGCCGTACGATCCGCAATGAGCGTGAGCGCCGGGCTACTGCCATGTTGAGTCCATTTATGCCCTGTGGTGCAAAAATTCCAGTGATCTCTTTATTTGCTGGAGCTTTTTTCGAGGATGCTGGCTGGGTAAGCACATTGATGTACCTTTCTGGCATCTTGCTAATTTTTTTCGGCGCGTTATTGGTAAATAAGATTACGTGCTATAAGGCAAGAAAGTCTTTCTTCATCATTGAGCTGCCAGAATATAAACTGCCGTCTCTTCCAGGCGCTTTTACATCCATGTGCAGCCGTGGATGGGCATACATTGTGAAAGCGGCTACCATTATTCTTCTCTGCAATACAGCCGTTCAGATTATGCAGAGCTTTACCTGGAGATTTCAGGTAGCTAAGACAGCAGACGCCTCGATTTTGGCATCTGTCGCTTCGCCATTTGCTTATCTGCTGCTTCCAATTGTAGGCGTTCTCAGCTGGCAGCTTGCTGCGGCTGCGGTAACAGGCTTTATTGCAAAGGAAAATGTAGTTGGGACGCTTGCCGTTTGCTTTGTTGGTCTGGAAAACCTGATTGATACAGAGGAACTTGCCTTATTGGAAGGTACAGGAACCGAAGTCGCAGGCATCATGGCAATCACTAAGATAGCGGCTCTTGCATATTTGATGTTCAACCTCTATACGCCGCCCTGTTTTGCTGCGATCGGCGCAATGAACGCCGAGATGAAAAGTGCGAAATGGGTCTGGGGAGGCATTGCGCTCCAACTTGGCGTAGGGTTTGCTGTAGCATATTTTGTTTACACGATAGGCACGCTTTTGACAGCTCCTTCTTCTCTTGATCTTAGCGCTGCGCTTGCAGGTCTCGCCGTGGTTGCTATTTTGGTTTCCATTGTTGCTGTCTTGATAAACAACGCCAAGAAAAATTTGAATAAAGAATACGCTTTCAATGGCACGATTGCCAAAGAGTATGCAACGGGGAAATAAACTATGGAAAATTTGATTATCATTATCATTTTATTGTGTGTAACTGGCAGCATCATACGCTATTTGCATAGGGCAAGAAAAGAAGGGCAGGTTTGCATTGGCTGTCCTTGCGCAAGACAATGTAACAGTTGCAGCGAAGGCAATTGCCATGACATAAGTTGTGGGGAATTTGCAGAGAATCTTCCGTCTGGAGAAAACCGTGCGGTTAGTGAAAAACGAAGTAATTTAGAATAGGTGCCAACTTGGATCATGGGGCAGTCGCACGAATCTATTCACTTGTTCAAAAGGTTTCTATTGCAAAGCAATGCAAACAAAATGCACAAAGATTAT
>OFGF01000034.1_pt1 | contig 124844 bp, 116 predicted proteins | sample 1521711 | NCBI WGS metagenome assembly OFGF01 (sample SAMEA3504092, study PRJEB24116) | mouse gut metagenome | biome: mouse gut; feature: mouse-associated habitat; material: faeces | place: Denmark | collected 2011 | reverse complement strand
TCAGCGAAAACCAAGTGATAGTTTCAGAAAACTTACAGATAAAAAATATGGTAAAAAATCATCATCTGGCAAAATCAATATCAGATGTATCGTGGTACGAATTAACAAGACAGCTAGAATATAAGGCGGCGTGGAATGGGAAGCAATATATCAGAATAAATACATTCTATGCAAGCAGCCAGATATGCTCTGACTGCGGATATCAAAATGTCGATACAAAAGATTTATCGGTAAGGGAATGGATATGTCCAATTTGTGGAGCAAAGCATGACAGAGATATCAATGCTGCAAGGAATATTTTAGCGGAAGGATTAAGGCAAATAGCATAAAAGAAATGTATATAGGGCAGGAACTGCCCGAATTAACGCCTGTGGAGATAGTAGGTTGCGAGGTCTGCGAAGCAGGAAGCCCATTGGCTTTAGACGATGGGTGGTTCACGCGTTAACGAAAGAACGGTAACAGTTTTGCCGTATATGTAGTTAAACTGTTACAAAGAATGTGAAAATTTTGCGAAATATTTTCAAAATATTTGTCAATAGCGGGGAAAGATGATAAACTATACAAAGAGGGAAATAAAGGAGGTTACATCATGGATAATCAATTTGATAATATACCGGAAGATGGAATGCCGAAGAATTCTACAGAAGCGGCAAATGAGTCAGCGGATATGGCAGTGAATGAGGTTCCAAAAGAAGTCGTGACGGAAGCAAAGAAGGATTCAGAGCAAAATCAGACAGCGAATCCATATCAGCGGGCATACCAGACCTATCAGCAAAACCAGCAAAGCAACGGTTATCAGAACCAGAACATGGGTTACCAGAATAATGGATATCAAAATTCCGGCTACCAGAATAATAATTATCAGAACAGCAATTACCAGAACAATGGTTATCAGAATACCGGTTATCAGCCGAATAACTATGACGACTATAATGATGAGTCTGTTATGACGATGGGGGACTGGATTTTGACCTTGATCGTAGGTTTTATTCCCTGCGTAGGTTTTATTTTGTATTTGGTATGGGCGTTTAGCAGAACGGGAAATGTTAACCGCAGAAACTATTGTCGTGCAAGTCTGATCGTAGGTGCAGTAGTGATTGCGATTTATGTGATTCTTGTTCTTGTGTTTGGAGCAGCAATTTTGTCTGCTTACAGTTAGAAAGTATTAAAGGATTAGAAGTTATTAGGGAAGACAGTGATTCAAATGAGTCGCGGTCTTCCTTATTCATTCTTCTAGTTTTCCTTTAACTGTGTGCGGCTGTCATGCAATTTATAATCATCTGTGATGAAGATTGCTTCCACATCGTCTAAGGATTGGATAAGCTGCATTCCTTGTTCGAATCCCAAAGCAAAGCAGACAGTGCTTAAGCCATCGCCCTGAGTGGAAGTGTCGGAAAGAATAGTCACTCCATAGAGGGAATTCTCATAAGGATATCCGGTTTTGGGATTTAAAATGTGATGATAAATCTTGCCACCAGCCTCAAAATAGCGTTGGTAATTACCAGAGGATGTGACTGCCTGGTCAGTTACATAGACAGAAGTAATCGGTACGTTTTTATCATCAAACGGTTTGGCAATACCGATGTGGAACGGTTTGTTGCCTAGGTTGTCACCAATCACAAGGACATTGCCGCCGAGGTTGATCGTGGCATGTTTCACTTGTTTTGATATCAGATATTCTTTCAGGCAATCTGCAATGTAGCCTTTGGCAATGCCTCCAAGGTCAAGTGCAGCCTCAGGGTCTTTTAAGGTGACTGTGTTTCCATCGAGGATGACATTGCGATAATCCACATGAGGCAAGGCGGCATTGATTGATTCTTGCGAAGGAACGGCGCCGGTATTGTTCTTAAAATCCCACAGATCATTTAGAGGAGCAATGGTAATATCAAAGGCTCCGTCGGAAAGCTCGCAGTAAGAAAGTCCTTCCCGGATTAAATTTACAGTGTCATCAGAAACAGTTACCGGCGTTCCTTTGGCAGTGTTGATCTTGCTGATTTCGCTTGCAGGATCGGTGCGGTCAAATCTGGATTCGAAGTCTTTGCACATCTGCATACATTCAGTTAAAAGGGTCTGATCTTTGGTGCCATAAAGCTGTATGGTTACAACCGTATCAAAATAAATACCGGTCGCGTGGATCGGCTCTTTTGTCTGGCAGCCACTTAATATTACAGAACATAGAAGCAGACAAAAGATAAGTTTTAAATAAATAAAGCGAAATAGTTTTGACATAGGAAACCTCATTTCTATGATTTTTGATTTTCTAAAAACGATTATAAACATAATTATAATCGAAAAGAGGATCGGACGGCAAGAGGAGATCAGGAAGAAGAGGGGAGTTAGACCGAACGTGTGGTTGCATAAATAGAATCTGTGTGCTAAAATAACACACAGAAGAGGGTGTACTATGAAAAGAAATGACTGGTTTTTGATTACCGGAATCGTCATTATCTCGATTCTTTTTTTTGTTATGCATTATATAAGCGGACAAAAAGGGGCAGGAGAAGTTACGGTTTTTGCAGATGGAAAGATGTATGGAAGATATCTGCTTGGAAAAGAGCAGGAGATTGCGATCAACGATACGAACGTATTGCGTATTGAGAATGGAACTGTTACGATGGCACAAGCTTCCTGCCCGGATCAGCTTTGCGTACATCAAAAAGCGATATCCAGGAATCGGGAAAGTATTATCTGCCTTCCCAATCAAGTCGTCGTGGAAGTGACAGCCACGGAGGAAAAGACTTACGACGCAATGACGAATTAGGGGGCGTTTAGTGTGAAAAAAAGAACAGCCTGGTTTGGAGTTTTTACGGCTTTAGCATTGATTTTTAGTTATGTGGAGACGTTGGTTCCGGTGATTGTCGGGATTCCCGGAATCAAGCTTGGGCTTGCCAATCTTGTGATTGTGATCGTGCTTTATAAGATGGATGTCAAAACAGCAGCATTGCTTTCCGTAGTACGGGTGCTGCTTGCAGGGTTTTTATTTGGAAATCTTTTTAGTATTTTATATAGCATGGCAGGCGGAATGCTCAGTCTTTTAGTGATGGCATTCCTTCAAAAGACAAACTGGTTCAGCCTGATTGGAGTCAGTATTGCAGGGGGCGTGTGCCATAATATAGGACAATTAGTTGTAGCAGCGATTGTAGTGGAGACATTTAGCGTGACGTATTATATTCCATATTTGCTGCTGGCAGGTATGGTGACAGGAATGGTGATCGGATTTACGGCAGACAAAATGCTGGAACATCTTAAGACAATAAAGTTAGCATAAAAGGAGTAGTTATGATTTCGTATATACGGGGAGAATTGGTTGATATTCAAGAAGATAAGATTATCGTAGATGTAGGCGGGGTCGGATATGGTATCTATATGCCAAGGCAGGCGATTACAAGATTGCCGGCAGCAGGAAGAGAAGTGAAGATCCATACATATTTGAATGTCCGGGAAGATGCCATGCAGCTTTTCGGATTTTTGAGCAAGGATGATTTGGAAGTATTTAAGCTGGTCATTGGAGTCAGTGGGATTGGACCCAAAGGCGGTCTTTCGATTCTTTCCGGGATGTCGCCGGATGAATTGCGGTTTGCGGTGATTTCCAATGATACGAAAGCAATCAGCAAGACCCCGGGTATTGGAAAAAAGACGGCAGAAAAGCTGATTATTGAATTGAAAGATAAATTAAGCATGGAAGATGTACTGGAGCGCGGAAAAGATTCTTTGGAATATTCCCAAGAAACGAGCGAAAGCGTCGGAGTTCAAGCGGAAGCTGTGCAGGCGTTGGTAGCGCTTGGATATGGCAGTACAGAGGCGCTGCGCGCGGTTAAGAATGTCATTGCAGATGGTATGACGGTAGAAGAAGTATTAAAGCTTTCATTGAAACAGATGATGTTTTAAGAAAATGCAAGATAGAGGGAAGATAATATGGGAAGACGTATTATTACGACAGATACATTGGAAGAAGATATCAAGATAGAAGGGAATCTTCGGCCACAGCTTTTAGAAGACTATATCGGTCAGCAAAAAGCAAAAGAGACGTTAAAGATTTATATTGAAGCGGCAAAAGCAAGAAGAGAAAGCCTGGATCATGTATTGTTTTATGGTCCTCCGGGGCTGGGGAAGACAACGCTTGCGGGGATTATTGCAAATGAGATGGGCGTAAATATGAAAGTCACCTCTGGTCCGGCGATAGAGAAGCCAGGTGAGATGGCAGCTATTCTCAATAGTCTGCAAGAAGGCGACGTGCTGTTTGTAGACGAGATCCACCGTTTGAACCGTCAGGTGGAGGAAGTCCTGTATCCGGCGATGGAAGATTATGCGATTGATATCATGATTGGAAAAGGAGCTTCTGCCAGGTCTATAAGATTGGAGCTGCCTGAATTTACATTGGTAGGTGCAACAACGAGAGCAGGAATGCTGACAGCACCGTTAAGGGATCGTTTTGGAGTGGTGCATCATCTGGAATATTACAGTGAAGAGGAATTAAAGACGATTATCATAAGGTCTGCAAAAGTACTTGGAGTGGAGATCGATGCGAAAGGAGCGGCAGAGCTTGCGAAACGTTCCCGAGGCACTCCGCGTCTTGCAAACCGTTTGTTAAAGAGAGTAAGGGATTTTGCACAGGTGAAATATGATGGGAAGATTACCGAAGAAGTGGCTTCTTCGGCGCTTGATATTTTGGATGTAGATAAATACGGGTTGGATGGGATTGACCGCAATATTCTGCTTACGATGATACAAAAATTCCAGGGAGGGCCGGTCGGTCTTGATACTTTGGCTGCGTCTGTAGGAGAAGATTCGGGCACGTTGGAAGATGTATATGAGCCATATCTTTTGAAAAACGGATTTATAAAGAGGACGCCAAGAGGGCGCGTGGCAACAGAACTGACTTATGAACATCTTGGACTTCCGATGGAAAATGTATAAAATGTAGTTGGTTTTTGATGATAAATCGTTTATAATGATAAACATAAAACGCAGGAGAAAATGCAAGGGGGTATTCCTATGTCAGCAGCAAAGAATAATGCAGAAGTATTAATCGGGGGAAAGGTATATACATTAAGTGGATTTGAAAGTGAAGAGTATCTTCAGCAAGTAGCCACTTATCTGAATCGTAAAATGAACGAATCTTTCGGTCAGGATGGTTATCGTAAGCAAAGTCCGGAGACAAAGATTGTACTATTGGGATTGAATATTGCAGATGACTATTTCAAGGCAACAAAACAGGCGGAGACGCTGGAAAGCGATCTGGAGCAGAAGGAAAAAGATATTTATGAACTGAAACATGAATTGATTTCGGTACAGATTAAGCTGGAAAATGCGGAAAAAACGTTGGAGAAAGAGAAGTCCGAGAACAATGCATTACAGATGCAGGTTGTTAAATTAGAAACAGAGATGAAAAATCACAAAAGATAGGGCTGTCTTATGACAGCCTTTTTTAAAGGGCATAAGGAAATGAAACAAATTGAAATATTAGCGCCGGCAGGCTCTTATGCAAGTTTGAAAGCAGCGCTTGCATCTGGTGCAGATGCCGTCTATGTAGGCGGAGATAAGTTTGGAGCAAGAGCATATGCAGAGAATTTCACAAGAGAGCAGCTTTTGCATGCCATAGATAAAGTACATCTTCATGGCAAAAAAATATATATGACGATGAATACCCTTTTGAAAGAAAAAGAGTTGATGGAATCATTTGTGCCATATTTCGAGCCATATTATGAGCAGGGGATTGATGCAGTAATCGTACAGGATATGGGTGTCTTAACGATGCTGAAAAAGCATTTTCCGGACGTGGCGATTCATGCAAGTACGCAGATGACCATTACCAATGAGCTGGGAGCCAGATTTGCCAAGCAAGAAGGAATACAAAGAGTAGTTCCGGCAAGAGAGCTGCATATCGATGAGGTGCGTAAGATTGCAGAGACCGGAATCGAGGTAGAATGTTTTGTGCACGGAGCGCTTTGCTACTGCTATTCGGGGCAGTGTCTGTACAGCAGCCTGGTTGGTGCAAGAAGCGGAAACCGCGGACAATGCGCGCAGCCATGCAGACTGCCTTATCAGGTAGATGGAAAGAAGGCTTCTTATGTCTTGAGTTTAAAAGATATCTGTACGCTGCAGGGAATTCCGGATTTGATTGAAGCCGGCGTCTGTTCTTTTAAAATAGAGGGACGTATGAAGAAGCCGGAATATGTGGCAGCAGTGACGTCCATATACAGGAAGTACACAGATTGGTATTTGCAAAATGGCAGAGATGGTTTTGGTGTAGAACAAAAAGATATGGAACTTTTGATGGACATCTATAACCGGGGCGGCTTTCACAGTGGCTATTATGGTCAGCAAAACGGCAGGGATATGGTTTCTTTGGAGCGGCCAAATCATGCAGGGGTTCCGGCACTAAAGGTGATACAGCCGCAAAAGAAGCAAATGCAAGTAAAAGCACTTACAAAACTTCATAAAGGGGATGTCATTGAGATTCCGTGGAAAAGTGAAAGTGAGCCGGAAAACTATACTTTAGGACAGGATTATCCGAAAGGGCAGGTGTTTTTTATCCCTGTGCGGAAGATGAAAGGATTGGAAAAGGATACGATTCTTTCTCGCACGCGAAATGAAATGCTTTTAAAAGAGATGAAAGCATTGGCAGAAAAGGAAATAAAAGAAAAAATTAAGGGGAAATTAATGCTTTCATTGACAAAATCTGCTAAACTTATACTGTCTGGAAATGGTATAGTGGTTGAATCCAATGGGGCACAGGCAGAACCTGCAAAAAATCAGCCGATGGATGCTGCTCGCATAAGTAAGCAGATGAGAAAAACAGGCGGCACCCCATACGAGTTTGAGAGTCTGGAAGTAGAGATAGAAGACACGGTATTTATGCCAATGCAGGCATTAAATGAATTGCGAAGACAAGGAATACAATCCTTGGAAGAGGCTGTTTTGGAAAAATATCGAAGACATAGGCTGCCTTTCAAGGAGTGTTCTGATTCTAAGATAGCGTGGAACGAAAAGAACGAAAAGAACGAAAAGAAAGATTCGTGCGTTGGTGTTCCAGGTTTGTTTGTATCTGTGGAGCAGTGGGAACAATTTTTGTGTGCGAAAGAGAATCCATATGTAAATCGCATTTATACAGACAGTACGCTGGTACAAAGAAAGACTCCGGAAGAATGGAAGCAGATATTAAGTTTAGGAACAAAGGAGCGTACACAGATTTATCTTTCTATGCCATATATTTTCCGGGAAAGGGCACATAAGATTTTTGAAAAGATGTGGCAGGCAGGAATCGTGGAGCTGTTTGACGGTGTACTCATTCGCAATTTGGAGAGTTATCAGTTTCTGCAAGAAAAGGGATATGAAAAACCGATTATTTTGGACGCGAATGTATATATGTTTAATACACAAAGCAAAGAATTCTGGCGTCATAAAAAGGTTCATGGCATGACGGCTCCGATGGAATTGAATGAAAAGGACTTAAATCTTTTGGGAGTTAGGGATATGGAAATGGTTGTCTATGGATATATTCCGATGATGGTTTCTGCGCAGTGTGTACAAAAAACGATTTATGGATGTAATGGACAGGAAGCGATACATTACTTAAAGGATCGTTATAAAAAAGAATTTACAGTTAAAAATTATTGCGATTACTGTTATAATATCATATATAATTCTGTTCCCCTTATGTTAGAAGGGGAGATAGCGTCTATAAGAAAGCTTTCTCCGGCAGCCATCCGCCTTTCTTTTACAAGAGAAACGGATTTGGAGATGGAAGTGTTGCTTAGACAGTATGGAGAACAGATCATAGAAGATAAAAAATTAGAGCCGCTTAAAATGGAACATACGAAGGGGCATTTTAAGAGAGGCGTAAAGTAGGTGGAATATTGGCGAATATAATAGTAGAGCTTTCCAAATATATATTGGTAGTGTGCATTATTTTGTATACGTATCAGTGTTTCAGTGTATTTGGATATCATGATTATGATAAAAAGCAGAGAATCTTAAACAGGCAAAGAAATCTTATGCTGGTGATTCATTTTATCTGCTTTCTGGTGATTTATACAAGTACAAATGAATTGAATATGTTGATTTTTTATGCAGTACAAGGCGTTATTCTTATTGTGATCAATCTACTGTATACGTTTGTTTATCCAAAGGTATCAAGGTTAGTCGTAAATAATATGTGCATGCTGATCAGTATCGGTTTTGTCATGCTGGCCAGGCTGTCTTTTAACAAAGCTGTGAAGCAGTGCGTATTTGTATCCGGATGTTTTGCCGCAAGTCTTTTTGTACCGCTGATCATCCGGAAAGTAAAAATGCTGTCGCAGTGGAGGATTTTTTACGGAGTGGTTGGAATCGTGTCCTTGGCGGCCGTGTTGGTTGCGGCACAAGTCTCGGACGGCGCAAAGCTTGGATTTACCTTTGGCGGAATCAGTATTCAGCCATCTGAGCTTGTGAAGATTATTTTTGTATTTTTTGTGGCGGCAAGTTTTTATAAATCAGTTTCTTTTACAAACGTCGTAATAACAACCGCATTGGCCGCCTTTCATGTATTGATCTTAGTAATATCAAAAGATTTAGGCGCGGCGCTTATCATTTTTGTTGTATATTTGATCATGCTTTATGTGGCAACCAGACAGCCTTTGTATATGCTTGCAGGGTTAGGCGCAGGAAGCGTGGCTTCCGTAGCGGCATATCATCTGTTTTCACATGTGCGCACACGTGTATTGGTGTGGAAGGATCCGTTTGCGGTCTATCAAAATGGTGGATTTCAGGTAGCGCAGTCTTTGTTTGCGATCGGCACAGGCAGTTGGTTCGGAATGGGACTTTTCCAGGGAGCGCCAAATGAGATACCGGTAGCAGAAGAAGATTTTATCTTTTCTGCGATTTCGGAAGAGCTGGGACTTATTTTTGCGTTGTGCTTGATCTTGATCTGTCTAAGCTGCTATGTGATGTTCTTAAATATCGCCATGCAGCTTCGGGACTTATTTTATAAACTGGTAGCGCTTGGGCTTGGAACATGTTACATCTTTCAGGTATTTTTAACAATTGGCGGTGTGACAAAGTTTATACCGTCTACCGGTGTGACACTTCCGTTTATCAGTTATGGAGGAAGTTCTGTTTTGAGTACGATGATCATGTTTGCAGTGATACAAGGTCTATATATATTAAGAGAAGATGAGGAAGAGAATCTTGAGCGAGAAAAGGCAAAACAATTACGAGAAGAAAAAAGAATATCGAAGCCTGCAAAACGCAGACAAGCGCCAGCCGATAAAGAAAAACGTCCGCTCGAGCAGCCAAAAAGACGTGCGCAGAGTAAGCCGCGACCAAGAAGTGTGGATGAAGAAATCGGAGCAACCGTCCAGGAAGCTCTCAGAGAAAAAGAGCGGGAAGAAAGAGCGCAAAAAGAAAAATACCAATAAAGAATTTGCAAGAATCACCTATGTGTTTGTAACATTATTTATTGTTATGATGGGGTATCTGGTATATTTTAATGCTGTTAAGAGTAAAGAGATTATCAATAGTCCGTATAATCCAAGGCAGGATCTGTATGCAGAGCGAGTAGTTCGGGGAAAGATATTAGATAGCAGTGGGAATATATTGGCAGAGACAACATTTGACGAAGATGGAACGGAAGTAAGGGAATACCCATATGGGGATTTGTTTGCGCATGTTGTCGGTTATTCTGTAAAAGGAAAAAGCGGACTGGAATCTACACAGAATTATAATTTGTTGACTTCAAATGCATTTATTCTGGAACGGGTTACGAAGGAATTCCAGGCAAAGAAAAATACCGGAGACAGTGTTGTGACAACATTGGACGCGGGACTTCAGGAAGCAGCAGCAGACGCACTTGGAAATCATAAAGGTGCGGTAGTGGTGTTGGAGGCAAGTACCGGTAAGGTTCGGGTAATGTTTTCTAATCCGGGTTTTGATCCGAATACCGTGTCGGAAGACTGGGAAGAATTGAATCAGGATGAAGACAGCGCTCTTTTAAACCGGGCAACCTATGGCGCATATGCGCCAGGCTCTACATTCAAAGCGATAACGGCGCTGGAGTACATGCGGGAATACAATAATTATGCGGACTATTCATACGAATGCGGCGGAAGTATTGAACATCAGGGAGTGGTGATTCATTGTTTTGACAGTACAGTGCATGGGAGAGAGAACTTTTTGGAATCCTTTGCAAATTCCTGTAACGCATCTTTTGTGAATATCGGACTGCTGCTAGACAGGGAGCGTTACGCAAAAACTGCAAAAGAGCTATTATTTAACAGCAAGCTGCCAGGGGATATTCCGCATCGGCAAAGCTCGTTTGCGGTATCAAAAGACACCAGCGATGCGGAACTTATGATGACTGCAATGGGGCAGGGAAAGACGCAAGTGAGCCCTTACCATATGGCGCTTATCACATCGGCGATTGCAAATGGAGGAACTTTGATGAAGCCGTATCTGGTAGATCGGATTACAAATTACAGCGGTTCTGTTATTAAGAAATATATGCCGGAAAAAGCAGGTACGCTGATGCAGTCAGGAGAAGCCGCTAAGTTAAAAGAGTATATGGAAGCGGTTGTAACGCAGGGTACTGGAAGCATCTTACAAAGCAACAGCTATACGGCAGCGGGAAAGACAGGAACTGCGGAATACAGCAGTGATAAAAGCAAGAGCCATTCTTGGTTTATGGGATTTTCCAATGTAGATAATCCGGAGCTTGTCATCAGTGTGGTAATCGAAGGCGCAGATGATACAGGAGCAAAAGCGATATCAGTTGCAAAAGAAGTTTTTGATGCGTATTACAGTAGATAAAGAGGCGCATATGCAGTATTATAAAAAGTTATATTTGGGTGAGAATGTAGCATCAAGAAAAGAGAAAATATTAGAAAAATTAAAGAAAAAAGAAACGGTTTTAAATGTGTATCTGATCATATTACCGAGGTATCCAAAGAAGCATTTTTTGACGCTGTACTACTGCATCAAAAACGTTTTCAGGGAGACTTGTCGTTAGTTGGGCTTGCATCCGGTTATATGGAAGCACTGGATGTGGTGAGACGTATTACTGAGGAGGTATATCAGGAAACGAAGGACGCAGATATCAAGGCTTTCTTTGAAAAAGAGGCGTTTATCCGGTTGGATTGAGAAAGATGGTAGAAGGATGTTGCATATAATAGGAATGCTGTTGAAAATCATAGGAATCATGTTTGCAGTGATACTGGGGATTTTGGTATTACTGCTTTGCATTGTGCTTTTTTGCGCGGCGAAATATCAGGCGGATTTATCCTGTAAAGGTACAAAAGCTTCATTAAAGATAAATGCGTCTGTCAAATGGTTGTTTGGCTTGCTACGGTTCAAATTGCAATTACATGGAGAAAATTATGAATGGTCTGTAAAGGCAGCATGGAAGACAATCCTCAAAGAAGAATCTTTTTTTGAAGAAGCGGAAGAAAGAGTGATCGAGGAAGTAGAAGAAGTCGAAACAGCAGTCGAGACAGTCGTTAAAGAAGAAATAGAAGAAATCTTAAAAGAAGAAACTTTGAAAGAAGAGACAACAAAAAAGCAGACAATAAAAGAAGATATACCGTCAGCATCGGAAGAAAAAAAGATGGATGAAACATCTAAAGAGGAGCGGAAGAAACGAAAGAAAAAAAGACCAAACGTTATCTTGCGTATGCGAAAAAAAATTCATGAGTTAATCGAAAAGATAAAATATACTTTTTCCAATATTTGTGATAAGATAGAAGTGTTGGAAAAGTTAAAAGACCGGATAGCGGCATTTGTCGAATATGAACCGCATCGTCTTGCGTATCGAAAAGTGCTTGATACGGTTAAAATATGTATTGGTCATTTTTTTCCGAAGAAAATACAAGGGGATGTGACATTTGGTTTTTTGGATCCTTATCATACCGGACAGGCTTTGGCTGGTCTTAGTATGATATATCCGTTTATTGGTGATAATGTAAGTATTACTCCGGATTTTGAGCGGCGGATGCTGGAAGGAGAGATATTCCTGAAAGGGCATATCCGCATATGTCATGTGGTTTTGCTGGCAGGAAGATTGATTTTTTCTAAAAATGTCCGGGTGACATATAAACATATCAGGAAAATAATGAAACAAAGAGCAGGAGGAACATAATATGGCAGAAAATAATTTCCGAAATACGGTAGATGCACTGGTGCAGGGGATTGATACTGTGATTTCAACAGAAACTGTTGTGGGCGATCCAATTCATATAGGGGATACGATTATCTTGCCTCTTGTGGACGTCTCTTTTGCAATAGGTGCGGGAGCCTTCCATGCAGATAAAAGAGACCGCGGAGCGGGCGGCGTGGGTGGTAAGATGACACCAAGCGCAGTGCTTGTTTTGCAGAATGGAACAGCAAAGCTCGTAAATATTAAGAATCAGGATACGATTACAAAGCTTTTGGATATGGTTCCGGATCTGATCGATCGTTTTAAAAAAGATAAAAAGATGACGGAGAAGGAAGTTTCCGAACTTTTAGATGAAGCAGAAAAAGAAAAAAAATAATATGAGAACAGTGCATGAATCTAAGATGAGCGCATATAATGAATCAATATCGTTTGCCGGTGTGTGGTGAGTATGAAACGCGTCATAGGGTTTGCGCTGTTTTTTATTGCAGTAGGCATGACTATCATGATATTTCTTCCGAATAAGTTTGTCGGAGTATTACTGATCTTACTATGTCTGTTGATTGGATATCAGATGTTCTGCTGTTGATTTGAAAGGGCTGAAAGGAAAAGAAAGATAATACGACAAAAAAACCGGGGCTTACGGATGCCTCGGTTTCGCTTTGTCTGTATTCAGCACGAAAGAGATTAAGCTCTTTCCACTTTGCCGGATTTTAAGCAAGAAGTACATACGTACATTCTTTTTGATCCGCCTTCTGTCTTTACGCGAACAGATTTTACATTAGATTTCCACATTTTTGGTGTCTTTCTATGAGAGTGACTTACATTGTTTCCAAAATGAGCACCCTTTTCACAAATAGCACATTTAGCCATGATTGCACCTCCTAACGATCTTATATGCCTATATAAGGCTCACAACATTAATAATTCTAGCAGATAAATTTGGGTTTTGCAAGTGTTTATTTTAGTTTTTCAAAATTGTTGTAAAATTTTAGGAAAGAGAGTATAATATGTTTGATAAGTGCGCAAAACGGAATTCTATCAATTTAGGATTGGAGGTATAGATTAATGAGAGGTAATATAAGCACAGATTTAGGAATCATTTCGATCGATCCGGAAGTTATTGCCAAATATGCAGGATCCGTGGCTGTAGAATGCTTTGGAATTGTCGGAATGGCCGCAATCAGCATGAAGGATGGTCTGGTACATCTTTTGAAGAAGGAAAGCCTTACCAGAGGAATTCAGGTTGATATTTCAGAAGAGAATAAGATTTCGCTGAATTTTCATGTAATTGTATCCTATGGAGTCAGCATTTCAGCAGTGACAGAGAACCTTATGAGTAATGTAAGATATAAAGTAGAAGAATTTTCAGGACTGAGTGTAGATAAGATCAATATTTACATTGAAGGCGTAAGAGTAATTGATTAACAAGGAGGAACTTTATCGTGGCTACCAAAATAATCAATGTTGAGATGCTGGGAAAAATGTTTTTAGCCGGTGCGTCGAATATTGAGGCAAAAAAAGAATTTATTAATGAATTGAACGTATTTCCTGTTCCGGATGGGGATACAGGAACAAATATGTCATTGACCATTATGGCTGCAGCGAAAGAAGTGACTGCGCTTTCCAATCCGGATATGGTTTCACTTGCAAAGGCCATTTCATCCGGTTCATTACGAGGAGCAAGAGGAAACTCAGGAGTCATCCTTTCACAGTTGTTTCGTGGATTTACGAAAGGAATCAAGGAACACAAAGAGATTGATGTGATCGTTTTGGCAAATGCACTTGTGAAAGCGAAAGAAACGGCATATAAAGCAGTTATGAAGCCAAAGGAAGGAACCATTCTGACTGTGGCAAAAGGAATTGCGGATAAAGGGTTAGAACTTGCAGAAGAGACGGATGATTTGGAAGTATTTATTCCAAAAGTATTAGAACATGCCGAAGCGGTACTGGAAAAGACTCCGGAGATGCTTCCGGTATTAAAAGAAGCCGGTGTTGTAGACTCTGGCGGACAAGGGCTTTTAGAAGTATTGAAAGGTGCATATGACGCATTCCTTGGAAAAGAGATTGATTATTCAGCGATCAAACCAAGCGCCGGCGCAGGAATTACAAAAATCAGCGCGGAATCTACGGCAGAGATTAAATTCGGATATTGTACAGAGTTTATTATTCTTGCAGAGAAGGAATTTACGGAAGAGGATGAGAAGGGATTCAAGGCATTTTTGGAATCCATTGGTGATTCCATCGTATGTGTCGCAGATGATGAAGTAGTAAAAGTGCATGTGCATACAAATGATCCGGGACTTGCGATTCAAAAGGCGCTTACCTTCGGACAACTTTCCCGCATGAAGATTGATAATATGCGTGAAGAGCATGAAGAGAAATTGATCCGCGATGCCAATAAGATTGCGGCACAGCAAAAGGAAGCCGAAAAAGAGGCGAAACAAAAAGAACCAAGAAAACCGATGGGATTCATTGCAGTTTCCATTGGAGAAGGATTAAATGAGATTTTCCGTGAACTTGGCGTAGATTATATTATCGAAGGCGGACAGACGATGAATCCTAGTACGGAAGACATGCTGACCGCGATTGATGAAGTAAATGCAGACAGTGTATTTATCCTTCCGAACAATAAGAATATTGTACTCGCGGCAAATCAGGCGAAAGCGCTTATGGAAGATAAAGAGATCATTGTAATTCCAACAAAGACAGTTCCTCAGGGAATTACAGCCGTCATTAATTTTGTGCCGGAATTAAGCGCGAAAGAAAATGAAGAGATGATGTTAGAAGAGATTAAGAACGTCAAATCGGGTCAGGTTACTTATGCAGTCAGAGATACGAAGATTGATGACAAAGAGATTCATGAAGGCGATATTATGGGAATTGGTGATGCCGGAATTATCTCGGTAGGTACATCCATCGAAGAGACAGCCAAAGATATGCTTTCGCAGCTGGTGGATGAAGACAGCGAGTTGATCAGTCTGTATTATGGCGAGGATGTCAGTGAAGAAGATGCCGAGAATTTCAGCGCTCAGATTGAAGAACTGTATCCGCAGCTTGATGTAGATACACATTTTGGAGGACAGCCGATTTATTATTATGTATTGGCAGTAGAATAAATCAAAAAGAAGAATGTGCGAAAGCACATTCTTTTTTCGAAAATATGTCAAAAGGGAACAGATATGAAAGAAACAGACGCAATGATTACGTTAAAAGGAATCGGAGAAAAGACGGAAAAACTATTCCAAAAAGCAGGTATTTATACCGTGGGTGATTTGCTTCGTTTTTATCCGAGAGGATATGAGGTATATGAAGCGCCGGTTCCAATCAGTGAAATCGAAGAGGGGAATGTCTTTGCGGTTACAGGAATGATATCCGGGGCGGTAAAGACAGGAGGAAGCCGAGCCATGCAGGTGACTACGCTTTGTATAAAGGATGAGAGTGCAAGCTTAAAGGTGATTTGGTTTCGAATGCCATTTTTAAAAAATTCGCTAAGAAGCGGCATGACAGTAACGGTTCGTGGACGTGTCGTTCGAAAAAAGGACGGATTGGTGATGGAGCATCCGGAAATTTTTTCGCCTTTTTCCAAGTATGAGGAAAAACTGGGCACATTGCAGCCGGTTTATCCATTGACAGCAGGACTTACGAATAATATGGTAACGAGAGCGATGAAGCAAGCATTAGACGAGATTGTCTTGGCAAGGGAATTTCTTCCGAAAGAGCTGCGCCTTCATTATCGGCTGGCGGAATATAATTATGCCCTTCGAGGGATTCATTTTCCGATTGACAAACAAAACTATTATACGGCGAGGGAACGCCTGGTATTTGAAGAGTTTTTTATGTTTATCCTGGCGCTTCGCCAGCTAAAAGAGAGTACCGACAAGATGGAAAATGCTTTTTTAGTGGAAAAAAGGGAAGAAATAGAACATCTTATTGCAAAACTGCCATATGAGCTTACGAATGCGCAAAAAAAAGTTTGGACGGAGATCAAGAAAGAGCTTATGGGAGCATACGCGATGTCACGTCTGGTGCAAGGAGATGTGGGCTCCGGAAAAACGATAATCGCACTTTTGGCGCTTTTGCTGGTGGGACTAAATGGATATCAAGGAGCGCTTATGGCGCCGACAGAAGTGCTGGCAAAGCAGCATTTCGAATCTATCGTTCATACGCTGGAAGAGCATGGACTTCCGCTTCGGGCAGAATTGCTTACCGGTTCTATGACAGCAAAAGAAAAACGGCTTGCCTATGAAAGAATCGCAGAAGGAAAAGTGCAGATGATTATCGGAACGCATGCGTTGATCCAGGAAAAAGCCGTGTATCATAATCTGGCGTTGGTAGTGACAGACGAGCAACACCGATTTGGGGTCAAACAAAGAGAAACACTGGCGAAAAAGGGGCAGACACCGCATATGCTGGTAATGAGCGCCACGCCGATTCCTCGAACGCTTGCGATGATCGTATATGGAGATATGGATATCTCCGTCATTGATGAGCTTCCTGCAAATCGTCTTCCGATCAAGAACTGTGTGGTGGATACCGGATACCGTACCATTGCATATCAGTTTATGAAAAAACAGGTGAGTGAAGGAAGGCAATGTTATATTATCTGTCCCATGGTCGAAGAAAGCGAGGCGATTGAGGCTGAAAATGTGATAGATTACGCTGCGATGCTTCAGGAAATACTTGGAAACGCCTGTAGAATAGCTTATCTGCATGGAAAAATGAAGCAAAAACAAAAAGATGAGATTATGGAAATGTTTGCGAAGAAAGAAATAGATATTCTTGTATCTACAACGGTGATTGAAGTTGGAATCAATGTGCCGAATGCAACGGTTATGATGGTCGAAAATGCAGAACGGTTTGGATTGGCACAGCTGCATCAGCTTAGAGGAAGAGTTGGACGTGGAATTTATCAGTCATATTGCATTTTCATGACGGCTTCTAAGGCAAAGGAGACAAAAAAACGATTAGAGATTTTGAATCAATCCAATGATGGATTTTTTATTGCCAGTGAAGATTTAAAGCTTAGAGGACCGGGAGATCTTTTTGGAATCCGCCAAAGCGGATTGCTTAATTTTCGGCTTGGCGATGTATTTCAAGACGCCGTCATATTGCAGAAAGCGAACGAGGCAGTACAAAATCTGCTGGAGCATGACAAAAATCTTGAGGCAAAAGAGCATGTTTTATTAAAAGAGTTACTTCAGAAAGAAAAAGGTGTATCAGCATTCCTGTGATCGGAATGCAATACACCTTTTTCTTCGCTATTTTTGTCTAAAACGTATTTTTATGGTTTGACTTATTTACCAGCCATCTGTTTTTCCTGCTGTTCGATCATCTTCTTAACCATATAGCCGCCGACAGAACCATTCTGTCTAGAAGTTAAGTCACCATTGTATCCTTCTTTCAAAGGTACTCCAAGTTCGCTTGCAACCTCATATTTGAATTTGTTTAATGCTTCTTTTGCCTCTGGTACGGCTGTTCTGTTTGATGAACTGTTTGTCATAATCATTTTCCTCCTTTGTTGTAACTTTTTCAATTGTGTTACGCTGATAGTATGTGAAAAATAAAAAAGTTTAAACTAGTAATTTTTTCCTTCTGAAAAAGGAAATCCGATATAAAATTTTGTTGACATTTTTTCTCTACAAATGTAGAATGAAGTTGTACTACAAATGTAGAAAAAGAAAACGGAAAGGAAGAGGTAATTATGAAACGATTGTCTGAAGCAGAATTAGAGATTATGATGGCAATCTGGAATCTTGGAAAAACTGCAACTTCTTCGGAAATTACCGATATGTTGGGAGATAAGACTTGGAAAAAGACATCCGTACTTACTTTTTTGTCCAGGCTTGTGGAGAAAGAATATCTGGTATGTAAGAAAGAAGGAAAAGTAAATTATTATACGCCGCTTGTTTCTTATGAAAAGTTTACGAGGAAAGAGAGCAAAAATGTATTGGAGAAGATATATCATAATTCTTTGAAGAACTTTGTATCGGCTCTCTACGAAGGAGATGAGCTTAAAAAAGATGAGATTGAAGAATTAAAGATGTATTTGGAACAGCTGTAGAGGAGGGACAGATATGTTACAGCAGATATTTTATGATTTGACGGAAATATCCATTGCCGTATCTTTCGTAATTCTGCTTGCCTGTGCGGCATCGAAGTGGATGAGCAAAACATATGGCCGCCGATTCCGAAAAATCCTGTGGCTGGTACTTGCCATAAGGCTTTTGATTCCATGGAATTATACATTGGAGCAGACGCCGGTTAAGCTGTTTCAGACAAAAGAGGCGATAGGAATCCATGTGAATTCACACGAGCTGTCAGAAAAAAATATCATGCAGGAAGAAGCAGACGCGGGCATAGAAGAAAAGGATTTGAACGCAGGCAGAAGTCAGAGGGATATAGAAGAGGTTTCCGGGAAAACCAAAGATGGAATACCGATTCTGGTAGTGGCGGCATTGGTATGGCTTATGGGAGTATGTGTCTATTTTGGAAGGCAGCTTTGGATTTATCTTGGGCTTCGAAGACGATGCAGGAAAAAAGGAATTTTATGCGGGGGTGTCTATGAAAGAATGCTGCGAAGAACGTTTGCGGATATGAAGATTCGCCGTATTCCGCGTATTTACCGCATGATGGAGATTCAAAGTCCAATGATTTTAGGATATTTTGATGTTATTATGCTGCTGCCGGATAGGATATATACCGAAGAACAGTTAGAGCATATCTTTCGGCATGAAGGATGGCATTACCGCTGCAAGGATTTGTGGTATAAATTATTAATGGTGATCGTATGCGGTCTTCATTGGTTTAATCCGTGCGTCTATTATATGAGACGTCAGTCTTTTGAAGACTTGGAGTTCGTCTGTGATGAAAAAACAACAAGTATGTTGAAAAAAGAAGAAAAGAAATCTTATTGTCATACGCTTTTGGATACCACAATCTCGGATCAGCGAGAACAACTGCTTTCTACTTGCTTCTGGGGAAGTAAAAGAATTTTGAAGTACCGTATAAATAATATATTCGATGAAACCAAGAAAAAAAGCGGAAAACTGCCATTGATTTTGATCTTGGGCGTGATGATTTTGCTTAGCATGACGATCTCTTGCGGATATCAAAGGAGCGGTGCAGAATACGATAATCTGGATTTGAGTTATATTGCCGATACTAAGAAGAGCAGGCTAAAAGACACGAATAAGAATATTTGCGTAATGCTGGAAAAAATCCAAAAAGAAGACGGCATTGCGGCTATGGAATTCTATATTCGGTCACAAGGAACAGCAAGTTTGGGTGAAAATGCTTATTTTGAAACATGCAGATGTTATATTGATGACGTTTTGATACACGAAAAGCGAATAGGGATGGAAGAGACGGAAAACTTAAAAGAATCTTTTATGATGCTTCGTACAGAACATGCAGCGTTTGAAGATTTGGATGGAGTGCAGATGCGGATAGAATTTGAAAATCTCGTCTCAGATAGCGGGGCAGTATATGAAGGAGTATGGGATTTAAACTGGGCAATGAAGGTTTTAGAAGAAGCCGATACATATTATTTGAAGGAAAATGCATATGATGGGTTTACAGTGGATTTCGTCCGGGTCACACAAGATACGCTGAGTGTCCATGCGACAAGTAAAACGGTATTGAGAAACATTAGCCAGGCGATGCTTTTGCTGGAGGTGGCGCAGGTTGAATATAAGAATGGCGCACACAGTAATTTAAAAGAAATCTCTTATGTATTATCCGAAGACGGGAAAGAAGTCGTTTTGTCGGGGACATTCGAAAATCCTCAGCCAGATAAGAAATTATTATCAATCACATTAGCAAATGACAGAAAAAAGAATATTCTCCTGGAAGATTCGGCGAATTAAAAGAAGAATAGAAAATATGAAAGAAAGAAGGATGCTTATGAAAAAGAAAAACAATCGTCTTATGAAAATTGCCATTGGAATGAGTATACTTGCAGTGTGTACGGTTCTTTTGGCGGCAGGACTTTTTATGGCAAAACGTATGGAGGAAGAACATGCGACACCGCAGGAAGTGCTGAATGCATATTTTGCGCTCATTCCGGAAAAGAAATATGAAGAAATGTATGGATTTTTAAGTGCAGCTGCCAAAGAGAATATTTCCAAAGAAGCGTTTATGGAACGGAATCAGAATATCTATGACGGAATCGAATGCAGTGAGATTAAGATTGAAATTTCGGAGGAAGATTCTGTTGTAGAGGAAGGTGCCAAAGAAGCAGAATTAGTTTACAAAACAACAATGCAGACTTTGGCAGGAGAAGCATTGTTTGGCAATTCGGCAGTGCTGACACTTGACGAAGAAAAGGAGTATAAGATTGAATGGACTTCGAGGATGATTTTTCCGGATCTTGGGGAGAAGGAAAAGGTAAAAATCCGTACAAAAGAGGCCAGACGAGGCAGTATTTTAGACCGTAATGGAAAGATTCTTGCGCAAAATGGCGCTGTATCGGAGGTAGGACTTGTGCCTGGCAAGATGCCGGAGGATCCGACACAGATGTTAAGCAAACTTGCATCATTGCTTGATACGGAAGCGGAGAAAATTAACAAAGAATTAAGTGCGTCATGGGTAACAGATGAGACCTTTGTTCCATTGAAAAGAATATCAAGAGAGAATGAAGAATTAGAAAAAAAATTACTCGCTTGTGAAGGCGTGTTGATTCAGAATGTGGAAGACCGCGTGTATCCATACGGTGAGATGGCGGGACATATTACAGGGTACATTCAGTCTATCAGCGAGGAGCAATTAAAGGAGCTGGAGGCAGAAGGATATCATAGCGGAAGCAAGATTGGGAAAGCAGGCGCGGAAAAGATGTTTGAAGAAGCGCTGCGTCCGAAGGAGGGATATGAAATCTATATCGCGGATGAGTCCGGAGTTCAGGTGAATTCGATTGCTGCGAAAGAGGCGCAAGACGGAGAAGACGTAACATTGACGATTGATATTGCGCTGCAAAAGGAATTTTACGAGGCATTTAAAGATACGTCGGGCGCCAATGTTGCTATGGACCCATCCAGTGGAGAATTGCTGGCGCTGCTTAGTACGCCGTGTTACGACCCAAATGAATTTATCTGGGGATTATCTCAGGCAAGATGGGATGAACTTAATAACGATCCGAAAATGCCTTTGACGAATAAGTACCTTGCATCTTGGGTTCCGGGTTCTACATTCAAACCAATCACGGCGATGATCGGAATTGACAGTGGTAAATTAGATCCTTTGGAGAACAAAGGAAATGTAGGAAAGGCATGGCAAAAGGACGGAAGCTGGGGGTCCTATAAAGTAACTACGCTGACGGATTATGGAAGTGAAGTGAATTTGAAAAATGCGTTGATCTATTCGGATAATATCTATTTTGCAAGAACCGCACTTGATATAGGCGCAGATACATTTGAGCAGGCACTTGTAAAAATCGGATTCGGGGAAGAATGCGATTTTACACTTCCGATTCAGAATTCAACCTTTGCCGCGGAAGGCAAAATTACAAGCGAGATTCAGCTTGCGGATACCGGATATGGGCAGGGACAGCTTCTTGTGAATCCGATTTTCTTTGCATCCATATATTCTGCATTTACCAATGATGGCAATATGGTTCGTCCAGTGCTTTTACTTGACGAAGAAAAGGGAGCTATATATAAACAACAGGCGTTTTCTTCGCAGGCAGTAAAGACGGTGAAAGATGCACTTTATGCGGTGATTGAAACACCCGACGGAACCGGTCATGCGGCATGGAGCAATGGAGTACGTCTTTATGGAAAGACGGGAACTGCCGAGACAAAAGCAAGTCAGGGGGATGCCGGCGCGACTGAATATGGATGGCTTGCCTGCGCAATTGAGGAAGGCGTGGAAAGACCGCTGGAAATCATTAGTATGGTACAGGATATTCAAAATGAGGAGCGTGGATTTATCAATAAAAATATCAAGAAAATTGTTCAATTTTACATACAGCAGCGGTAAAGTGATTGACAATGAGAAAGCAACTTTATATAATAAACGGGAATAAAAAAGTGAGAGGTGCTTTATGAGAGTAATTGCAGGAAGTGCAAAAAGCATCCGGCTGAAAACACCTGTAGGTTTGAGTACAAGACCAACGACAGACCGGATCAAAGAAACTCTTTTTAATATGATTTCTCCGTATTTGTGTGATTGCTGCTTTCTGGATTTGTTTAGCGGCAGCGGGGCAATCGGGATAGAAGCGTTGAGCCGCGGGGCAAGAAGCGCTGTCTTCGTAGAACAGAATGCAAATGCGATCGCGTGTATCTATGAGAATTTGAAAAATACCAGATTAGAAACATGGGCGAAGGTTATAAAAGGAGACGTATTTCATGTATTGAGGATGTTAGAAGGAAAATATGTATTTGACTGTATTTTCATGGACCCGCCCTATAATATGGAGTATGAAAAAAAAGTATTGAGGGCGCTTGCAGATTCCTCTTGCATTCATTCGGATACGATAATCATTATAGAAGCTTCTCTTGAGACGGACTTTTCTTATCTGGATGAGATTGGTTATGAGATTATAAAACAGAAGACGTATAAGACGAATGTGCATATATTTGTCTCATATAAAGGAGTGGGGTAAAATGATAAGGGCAGTATATCCGGGAAGTTTTGATCCGGTGACTTTTGGACATATAGATGTGATCAAACGAGCCAGCAGATTGGTAGATGAGCTGGTTGTCGGAGTGTTGCATAATAAAGCAAAAATTCCGTTGTTTTCTGTGGAAGAACGTGTTAAAATGTTAAATGAAGTATTTGAAAATCTGGCAAATGTGAAAGTAATTCCCTTTGAAGGGTTATTGGTTGATTTTGTAAAATCAGTGGAAGCACAGATGGTAATCAGAGGTTTGCGCGCGATTACGGACTTTGAATATGAATTACAGATGGCGCAGACGAACCATAAGTTGTCACCGGATATAGAAACCGTTTTTTTGACAACAGGTCTTGAATATTCGTATTTAAGTTCAACGATGGTAAAAGAGGTTGCCGCTTTTGGAGGAGATATTACAAGATTTGTGCCTGAAGCAGTTGCTTGCAAAATACAAGGGAAAATGAAGATTAAAGGAGAGTGTAAATCATGAGCAGCCGTATTGAACAGATTATTGAAGAGATTGAGGAGTACATTGACAGTTGTAAATTCCAACCGTTATCTACAACCAAGATTATTGTAAATAAAGAACAGTTAGATGAGCTTTTACGTGAATTACGTATGAAGACCCCAGATGAGATTAAACGTTATCAGAAAATCATTGCAAATAAGGATGCAATTCTTGCTGATGCGCAGGCGAAAGCAGAAAGCATGATTGAAGAAGCACAGATACATACGAATGAACTTGTAAGTGAGCATGAAATTATGCAGCAGGCATATGCGCAGGCAAACGAAATAGTTACTGCTGCTACAGAACAGGCACAGCAGATTCTTGACAATGCAACAAGCGATGCGAATGATATCCGTATGGGAGCGCTGCAGTATGCCGGCGATCTTCTTCAGAATGCAGAGACGATTATTGGTCACACACTTGACAGCTATACAACCAAATATGACAATCTGGTAAGTACTCTTCAGGATTGTTATGAAACTGTACGCAATAACCGTGCAGATTTGGAAGCTTCGAATGCTCCATCGGAGGATTACGATTCTGATTTGGCATCATTTGATCTGGAAGATGATTTGTAAAAATATCAAAATTATATTAGGATCAAAAGATAAAATTTATATAACAATAAGCGATGAAACTGGTTATTCCTGTAGTAACCAGTTTTTCTGCGATATAGGGGAGCAGCGGAATGTCAGTTCCTTGCAGCATACAATCTGTCTGCGCCGCTGCACATAATCCTCCAAAAGAAGTACAAGCCATTAAAAGCGTATATTTCAGAGGGAATGCAAGATCGGAATTGCAAAGAAGAACGATTCCGTTGGTTACTTCCAAAGCCGGAAGAAATAGGTATTGCCAGAGGAAAGAGCCTGGGAATAATTCTTTTGCAAAAACCAGAAGAATAGAAAAAACCATAATGTAACCGCCAACCTTGGTGACAGCTTCGAAGCTGTCGATGATACTTTCATCGATCAGGGAAAGACCTTTTAGTGCAGATGATTTTTCTGAAGGAACAAAAGTGCTTGCGTTCGATTCTTTATAAAAAAAACGAAAAATAAAGCTTGCACAAACTGGCGCTATAAGTAAGATGAAAAGAGAAGGAAGCATTAAGGCTTCTTTTTTTAAATTCTGCAGTACAAGAAAGTTCATAATAAATGCCGGACTTGTATTGTTACAGAAAGAAAGCAGGTAACGGGCTTCTTTATTGGCGATCAAACCATTGAATGCAAGATCAGAGACTGCTTTTGCACCCATGGGATAACCGCATAAAAATCCTGTTGCTACAGGATATGTACCGGTTTTACTTACTTTAAAAAAACGGGATAACAATGGTCCGGTTAAGTTCGTAAGAAGAGAGACGGCGTTTGATTTTACTAAAATCCCGGATATAAATATGAATGGCAGCAAGGTAGGAAGTACAATCTGGAACCATAAAAGAAGTCCGCTGCTTGCACCTTCAAATACTTTGGATGGCTGGAAAAGCATGATCAAAAAAATACCTGCGATTGTAAGACGAAACGTAAAGTTTTTCAAAAAGTCACCTCCTTTTTAGGATAATCTAATTTATGGGAGATTTTGTTTTTTTATGCGTAGTCAATGCATATAGTGTTGGGAGAACAAAAAGACAGGGATTGCGTATGAGACAAAACAAATATCGAAGGTATCTGCTTTTGATTGGAATAGCAGCAATATGCAACAGTATTTTGATTGGACAGATCAGGGAACGAAGCGCCCTTAACGAGTTAGATATGGCAGTTGTAAAGGAGGAAACTTTTCGTAATCATGTATTAAATGAAGAGATGATCATGTATATGCAAAAATCTGATGTGCCGGCGAAAGCGGCGGGCATTTTTTTGGCAGAGGAGATCAGCGCTTCCTGCGGTTTGCATAAACCGTATACAACGAAGAAAATCCAAAAGGCAGAGCACAAATGGAGACAGAATCCGATGTTTGACGAATACATGGACGTCTGTGACAGCATCTGGCGCGATCTTAAATATTTTCCGGTTCCAAAGTCAGGGACAGATGATTCGCTTACCGTATCTTATGGGGATAGTTGGATGGGCGAGCGTACTTTTGGTGGAAGACGAGGTCATGAAGGAACCGACCTTATGGCAAATGAAAACATACCAGGGTTATATCCGATTATCAGTATGACCGACGGGGTAGTCGTAAACAAAGGATGGCTTCCAAAAGGCGGATGGAGAATTGGGATTCTTTCTCCAAGCGGCGGGTATTATTATTATGCTCATCTTAGTGATTATGCAGATATTGAAGAGGGCGATGAAATTAAAGCAGGCGAACTGCTTGGCTATATGGGAGACAGCGGTTACGGTGAAGAAGGAACGACCGGAATGTTCCCGGTACATTTGCACGTGGGCATCTATATTTATCCGGATGGAAAGGAGATTAGTATCAATCCATACTGGATCATGCGTTATCTTGAAAAATTTAAATTAGAAGCTGCATATTCTTGATGGAGTATGATATACTGTTAAGTTGTGGAGGAAGAATAATGAATTTACCAGCAGAGTTTATAGAAAAAATGAAAAATTTACTGGGCGATGAATTCGATGATTACATCTCTTGCTATCAGGAACCAAGATGGTATGGTCTTCGTGTAAATACAGCGAAGATCAGTGTAGAAGAATTCGAAAGAATATGCCCGTTTGAGATAAAGAAAGTCCCTTGGATCGAAAATGGATTCTATTATGAGGGAGATAAGGTTCAGGCTGCAAAACATCCATATTATTTTGCCGGACTTTACTATCTGCAGGAACCAAGCGCTATGACACCGGCCAGCCGTCTTCCGATATCGGCGGGAGATAAAGTATTGGATGTATGCGCTGCTCCCGGCGGAAAGGCAACGGAACTTGGAGCAAAGCTTGCAAGAGAAGGTGTGCTGGCTGCCAATGATATCAGTAATTCCAGGGCGAAAGGACTGCTTAAGAATATCGAAGTATTTGGGATCGGCAACGTACTTGTTTTGAGCGAGGAACCGGGGAAACTGGAGGATTATTTTACAGGATATTTTGATAAGATATTGATCGACGCGCCATGCTCCGGAGAGGGAATGTTTCGCAAGGATAAAAAAGTTGTAAAAGCATGGGAAGAACATGGACCGGAATTTTTTGCAAAGCTGCAAAAAAGCATTATTACGCAAGCCGCAAGAATGTTAAAGCCTGGCGGACTTATGCTATATTCTACCTGTACGTTTGACGTGAGAGAAAACGAAGAAACGATTGAATATTTACTGGATACCTATCCGGAATTCCAGATATTGCCGATGGAAGGCTACGAAGGATTTTGCGAGGGAAGATGGGATTTGACCAAAAGTAAGAACGAGGACTTGAAAAAAACAATTCGTATCTTTCCGCATAAGATGCATGGGGAAGGACATTATCTTGCGCTCCTGCAAAAGGGGGAGCCATTGGAGGAGACGATTGAAAGTAAGACGTATTCCAACCCAAAGCAGGGTGTGAAAAAGATTCCGGAAGAGCTGGAAGCGTTTTTAAAATATACAACGTTGGACATAAAAAAAGAGCGGCTTGAAATCCACGGTGAGACGGTATATTATATGCCAAAGGCAATCCCGGATATCAAAGGATTGCGTTTCCTGCGCACAGGACTCTATCTTGGGGATTTAAAGAAGAACCGATTTGAGCCGAGTCAGGCAATTGCCATGTACTTAAAAAAAGAGGAATATAAACTTACGATAGATCTGCCGGTAACGGATGAACGTGTGATCCGTTATCTAAAGGGAGAGACGATTGAGGTGGATGACTTTGTAAGCGCCAAAGAAAAGGGATGGTATCTGCTTCTTGTCGACGGATATCCGCTTGGTTTTGGAAAGCTTTTACAGGGTACGTTAAAGAATAAATATCTTCCGGGCTGGAGATGGCAGTCATGATCCGTCTTGATAAATATCTGGCTGATTTAAGCATCGGAACCAGACAGGAAGTGAAAAAATATATCCGTCAGGGACGTGTCTGCATTGATGGAAATATTGTAAAGAAAGCAGATACAAAAGTCGATGAGCAGATACAAAAAGTATCTTTCGACGGGAAAGAATTAGGGTATGAGGCCTTTGTCTATTATATGCTGCATAAACCGGCAGGAGTAGTGTCGGCAACAGAAGATAAAAAAGAGACGACGGTTTTGGATCTGATCACGGATAAAAAGCGTAAAGATTTATTTCCGGTGGGAAGATTGGATAAGGATACCGAAGGGCTTTTGCTGATTACGAATGATGGAGCGTTGGCGCATCGTTTGCTTTCTCCGAAAAAGCATGTAGATAAAGTCTATTATGCCAAAGTAGAAGGAGTCGTTACCGAGGAGGACGTAAGGCGTTTCGCGGAAGGGCTTTGCATCGGTCAAGGAGAAGAGGCGAGTCCATCTAAGCTTGTAATCTTAAAATCCGGAGCAGTTTCGGAGATTGAGCTTACGATTCAGGAAGGAAAGTTTCATCAGGTAAAGAGGATGTTTGAAGCAGTCGGAAAGAACGTAATTTATCTAAAACGACTTTCGATGGGAGCATTGAAATTAGATGAAACGTTGGAAAAAGGTTCTTATCGCCTGCTTAGCAAAGAGGAGTTGGAACAATTATGCTGACAGAGAAGAAGGCAGTAATTTTCGACATGGATGGCACGCTCATAGATTCGATGTGGGTATGGCATTCGGTAGATGAAATTTATATGCAAAAGTACCATTTAATAGAGCCGGATGACTTTCATGAAGAGATGGAAGGGATGAGCTTTGCGGAAGTGGCAGATTATTTTTTGCGGGCATTTCCCAATCTGATGCTTACAACGGCAGAAATTATGGAAGAATGGCATCAGCTTGCCATGGATAAATACCGAAATGAAGTACAGTTAAAAGAAGGAGCTTTAGAATTCCTATTAAGCTTGAAGGAGCAAGGAATTTGCCTTGGCATTGCAACAAGCAATTCCAGGGAACTGGCGGAAGCAGTGCTGGATGCGCATGGTATCCGAAATCTTTTCGACTGCATTTTGACATCCGATGAAGCAAAGGCAGGGAAACCGGCGCCGGATGTTTACTTAAAGGTTGCAGAGAAGCTAAATGTACTGCCGGCACAGTGTCTTGTCTTTGAAGATGTGCCAAAGGGTATTCTAGCAGGAAAGAATGCCGGCATGACTGTATGTGCAGTCTATGATGCGGCGGCTGAATATCAGGAAGAGAAAAAACGTGAACTTGCGGACTATTCTATCCGTAACTTTTTTGATATAAAAAATAAAACCTATGAGGTATTATAGATGAATCAGGGATTTTTACCGATTACAAAACAAGAGATGAAAGAAAGAGGATGGGAGCAGCTAGACTTTGTCTATGTATGCGGAGATGCATATGTAGATCATCCATCTTTTGGACATGCTATCATCACAAGAATATTAGAAGCAAATGGCTATAAGGTTGGGATTATCGCGCAGCCGGATTGGAAAGACAAAGAAAGTATTATGGAATTTGGCGAACCAAGACTTGGTTTTTTGGTTTCTGCCGGAAATATGGATTCCATGGTGAATCACTATTATGTCTCTAAAAAACGAAGAAAAACCGATGCTTTTACCCCGGGCGGGGTGATGGGAAAGCGGCCGGACTATGCGACGGTTGTATATTGCAACCTTATTCGCCAAGCATACAAAAAGATTCCGATTATCATAGGAGGAATCGAAGCCAGTCTTCGCAGGCTAGCTCATTACGACTACTGGTCTGACCAATTAAAACGCTCGATACTTTTAGATTCGGGCGCGGATATTTTATCTTATGGCATGGGAGAGCGTTCCATCGTAGAGATTGCAGAGGCACTGGATTCCGGCATCGAGGTCAAGGATATTACTTATATTGACGGAACGGTTTGCAAAGTGAAAAATTTAGACAGTGTGTATGATGCCATAATACTGGAATCATTTGAGGAATTAAAACAGGATAAAAGGAACTATGCAAAAAGCTTTTACACACAGTACTGCAATACAGATCCGTTTCAGGCAAAGCGTCTTGTCGAGCCTTACCAGGAGCATCTGTATGTAGTGCAGAATCCGCCGGCGAAACCTCTTTCGCAATCTGAAATGGATCGTGTCTATAGTTATCCGTATATGCGGACTTATCATCCGTCTTATGAGGAAGCAGGCGGGGTTCCGGCAATTTCCGAAGTGAAATTCAGCCTGATCAGCAATCGCGGTTGTTTTGGGGCTTGCAGTTTTTGTGCATTGACGTTTCATCAGGGTAGGATCATTCAGACAAGAAGCCATGAATCACTGTTGGAGGAAGCCAAAAAGTTTATCTGGGAACCGGATTTTAAAGGTTATATCCATGATGTGGGAGGTCCTACAGCCAATTTCCGCGCTCCGGCCTGTGAAAAACAGCTGACGCAAGGAGCATGTAAACACAGGCAATGTCTGTTCCCATCTCCTTGTAAAAATATGAACGCGAGTCATAGAGACTATTTGAAATTATTACGAAAACTTCGGGAGCTGCCAAATGTAAAAAAGGTATTTATCCGCTCAGGTATCCGATTTGACTATCTGTTGGCAGATAAAGATGACAGCTTTTTTAAGGAGTTGTGTGAACATCATATAAGCGGACAGTTAAAAGTTGCGCCCGAACATATCTCTGATGCGGTACTTACACGTATGGGAAAACCAGAGAACAGCGTCTATCAAAGATTTTGCAAAAAATATAAAAAAATCAATGAAGACTTAGGAAAAAAGCAGTATTTGGTCCCGTATCTGATGTCTTCACATCCGGGTTCTACGCTGAAAGAGGCGGTAGAGCTGGCAGAGTATTTAAGAGATCTTGGTTATATGCCGGAACAGGTGCAGGATTTCTATCCGACGCCATCCACGATTTCTACGTGTATGTATTATACCGGAGTAGATCCACGCGATATGAAGCCGGTATATGTGCCGGTAAACCCACATGAGAAAGCAATGCAGCGGGCGTTGATCCAGTACCGGAATCCGAAAAACTATGATCTGGTGTTGGAAGCATTAAAACTTGCGGATCGTATGGATTTGGTTGGTTATGACAAGCATTGTCTTATCCGGCCAAAGTATAAGGAAAACGGCGGTTATCCGAATCGATATTTCAAAAAAGAGACGGAGAAAATAAAACCAAAGAAAAAGAAGACGATCCGTAATGTACATAAGAAAAAAAGATAGGGAAATAAAAAATAACGAGGAATCATGATGAATAGAAAAAAAGGAGAGGCTGGATATCTTTTATCCAGGAAAAGACAGTTGATACTAAAGGCGGTGCTTGAATTCGGTATTGTTGCCGCGCTCTTGATCTTAGGGATCACACAGACGAAGACACGTGCAAATCTTTTGACGGTCGTGGCAATTTTAGGGTGTCTTCCTGCATCAAAAGTATTGGTACAGTTTATCAGTATCTTCCCATATAAATCGATAGAGAAGGAAAAACATAGGGAAATCAGTGAAAAATCAGAATGCCTGTCAGTCGTGTATGATACGGTTGTCACCAGTCATGAAAAAATCCTTCCGATCGATTGCATGGTTGTATGCGGCAATATGATATGCGGTTACGCGCATAATCCAAAAACGGATCCGGAATATGCTGCAAAGCATATCAAACAGATGCTTTCGCAAAATGGCTATGCACAGATGACGGTAAAACTTTTTTCGGATTACGTGAAATTCATTACAAGAGTAGAAGGATTGAATAATATACGAAAAGTAGAGAAGAAAGAAACGTCGCCAGAAGAAGAACAAATTTGCAATCTGTTGTTAAATATATCAATGTAGTCTGGCAGGAGAAGATATGCAGGAACTAAAAATTACAAAAAACGAGTCAGGACAGCGTATGGATAAGGTGGTATCCAAATATTTAAATCAGGCGCCTGCAAGCTTTATCTATAAAATGCTCCGGAAAAAGAATATCGTATTGAATGGAAAGAAGGCATCCGGAAAAGAGAAACTGATCTTAGATGATGTGATTCAGTTCTTTCTTGCAGATGAGACGATAGCGAAATTTTCCAATGTTAAGATCCCAAAAACAAAGCAGGTAACGCTGGATATTGTATATGAAGATGAGAACGTAGTTTTTATTAATAAGCCGGTGGGAATGCTGTCACAAAAAGCTAATCCTTCGGATGAATCAGTGAATGAATACCTGATTCAGTATTTATTAGCTTCCAATGCAATTACAGGAGAAGAGCTTCGCAGTTTCCGTCCTGCTGTCTGCAATCGTCTGGATAGAAATACCAGCGGACTGATTCTTGCCGGAAAGACGATGGAAGGACTGCAAGGACTGAGTATGATGTTGAAGGATCGGACGATGAAAAAATATTATCGCTGTCTGGTAAAAGGGAATGTAAATAAAGACATGTATGTGGCAGGATGGCTCGTAAAAGACGAAAAGACGAATAAAGTAATCGTGCATAATGCAAAAGAAAGGATGTCAGAGGAAGAAAAGCGGATAGAAACTTCGTACCATGTGATTTGGAATACAGATGAAGTCTCTTTTTTGGAAGTGCATCTGATTACCGGAAGAACGCATCAGATTCGCGCACATCTTGCAAGCATAGGGCATCCTATTATCGGAGATCACAAATATGGAGAAGTTAAGATCAATACGGCGTACAAAGAACGATTTGGATTAAAATCACAGCTTTTACATGCGTATCGTATTCAGATGCCAAGGTTGGAGAAAGGATTGGAAACTCTTTCCCAAAAAGAATTCTGTGCCAGATTACCGAAGCAATTCCAGACAATTTGTGATAATGCGTGTAAAGCAGGGAAGGGATAACGCGTATGGGAACCTGGAATTCAAGAGGGCTTCGAGGCTCTGCATTAGAAGATTTTATTAATCACACAAATGAGCGGTATTTAGAAAAAGGTCTTGCATTGATTCAGAAGATTCCAACGCCGATTACCCCTGTTCGGATCGATAAAGAACACAGACATATCACCCTTGCTTATTTTGAGCAGAAAAGCACGGTGGATTATATTGGGGCGGTACAAGGGATTCCGATTTGCTTTGATGCGAAGGAATGCAGCAGCGATACATTTCCGCTGCAGAACATTCACGAACATCAGGTAGCATTTATGGAAGCGTTCGAGAAACAGGAAGGAATTGCATTTTTAGTGATTTACTTTAGCATGCGTAATGAATTGTATTATATGCGTTTTGCTGAAATGAAACAGTTCTGGGAGAGGAAAGAGTCAGGCGGACGAAAAAGTATCCGCTACGAAGAGTTGCATCCCGAGTATTTTATGACACTGCAAAATGGATATTTTGTTCCCTATCTGGAGGCGATTCAACGGGATTTGGAAGAAAGAGATTGAGTAGGAGAGAATAATCCTATTATTGTATTGACAAGGATATCTGCCTGTTATATAATTCAATGATGGTTTAATACATTAGCACGATAAAGCGCGAGCGATAGGTTGGAGGAGCAAATGAAAAATCAGATTATACATACTCCGGAAGGAGTCAGAGATATTTATAATGTAGAATGCAGAAAGAAACTGATCTTGCAGGAACGGCTGCATGATGTTCTGCATTTATATGGCTATCAGGATATACAGACGCCAAGCTTTGAATTTTTTGAGGTATTTCGAAAGGAAATCGGAACCATTGCGTCAAAGGAACTCTACAAATTCTTTGACCGTGAGGGCAATACAATGGCGCTTCGCCCGGACATTACGCCTTCCATTGCCCGTGCGGCAGCAACTTTGTATGAAGGAGAGGAACTTCCTATACGGCTTTGTTATATTGGGAATACGTTTATCAATCATTCCAGTTATCAGGGACGTTTAAAGGAAACTACACAGCTTGGAGCCGAGTTGATCGGCGTGGACAGTGTAGATGCCGATGCAGAAATGCTTGCGATGGTGATTGATTGTTTAAAAAAAGCCGGACTGGAAGACTTTCAGCTTACGATTGGGAATGTAGAATTTTTTGAAAGCCTGATTCAAGCGGGAGGATTTGAAGAGAAGATAGAAGAACAGGTACGCGATTTGATTAAAAACCGTAATTTTTTTGGTATAGATGAAGTGTTTGATCATATTGAGGTGTCGCAGAATGCAAAAGACGCATTTGCCATGCTGCCATCTTTGATCGGTACGGTGGAAATTTTAGAAGAAGCGAAAAAAATTGCGCCGGATGCAAAGGCAGCAAGAGGAATCCGGCGGCTGGAACGCATTTATAAAGTATTAAGAGCATACGGTGTGGAAAAATATGTTACGTTTGATCTTAGCATGTGCGGCACTTATGGGTATTATACCGGGATTATTTTCAGAGCATATACATTTGGAACCGGAGATGCGATTGTAAAGGGCGGACGTTACGATCATCTGTTGGAAAAATTCGGAAAGGTTTCTCCTTCGATTGGATTTGCAATCGTGGCGGATGAGCTTATGAATGCCCTGAACAGACAGAAAATTGAGATTCCATGCGAATTTTCTAACTTTATGATTCTTTATGATGAAGAGCGGCGGTTTGAGGCAATCAAGCTTGCGAGAAAATTCAGAAGAAACCAGAAAAATACGGAGCTGATTAAAAAAAATCCGCAAAAGGAGCTGGAAGAATACTATGAGCATGGCAGACAGAATCTTGCCGGGAGCATGATCTATCTTGGAAATGAAGACAAATTTTTGATGATGGACTTGATTACAGGGGAAGAACTGATGCGCAGTGAAAATTAAAAGGAGATAGATCAATGAGGTATCTGACGTTTGCGCTCTGTAAAGGGCGGCTGGCAAAAAAAACGCTGGCACTTCTGGAAAGACTTGGAATTACCTGTGAGGAAATGAAAGATCCAAATTCCAGAAAACTGATTTTTGTAAACGAAGAATTAAAATTAAAATTTTTCCTTGCAAAAGGACCGGATGTACCGACCTATGTAGAATATGGCGCGGCAGACATTGGGGTTGTCGGGAAAGATATATTGGTTGAAGAGGGGAAAAAAGTACATGAGGTTCTGGATCTTGGATTTGGCGCCTGCAAGATGTGTGTATGCGGGCCAAAAGAAGCGAATGAACTGCTTTTGCATCATGAATTGATCCGGGTAGCAACAAAATATCCGGCAATCGCAAAAGATTATTTTTATAATAAAAAGCATCAAACGGTAGAGATTATCAAATTAAACGGTTCGATTGAACTCGCTCCAATCGTAGGCCTTTCCGAAGTGATCGTAGATATTGTGGAAACGGGCTCAACCCTAAGAGAGAATGGGCTGGCTGTGTTGGAAGAAGTGTGTCCGCTGTCTGCAAGGATGGTAGTAAATCCGGTTAGCATGCGTATGGAAAACGACCGAATCAAAGAATTAGTGACTGGTCTTCGAAAAATTTTGAAGGAGGATGCAAGATGAGAATTCAGAAATTAGATAAAGACAGCAAAGCAAACCTTTTGGAAGATCTGTTAAAGAGAAGTCCGAACAACTACACCGAATATGAGACCCGTGTGGCTGCTATTTTGCAGGAAGTGAAAGAAAAGAAAGATGCGGCGATATTTGCTTATACGAAACAGTTTGATAAAGCAGATATTGATAAAGATACCATCCGTGTGACCGATGCAGAAATGGACGAAGCATATCAAAGCGTAGATGCTTCTTTGTTGGAGATTATCCGAAAGGCGCTTAAAAATATCAGGGAATATCACGATAAGCAAAAGCAGTACAGCTGGTTTGACTCAAAGCCCGATGGCTCTATATTAGGACAGAAGATTACACCGTTACAGCGTGTCGGCGTATATGTGCCAGGAGGGAAGGCAGTGTATCCGTCGTCCGTCCTTATGAATGTGATTCCGGCAAAGTGCGCCGGCGTAGATGAGATCATCATGGTAACACCACCTGGAAAAGACGGGAAAGTAAATCCGAACACATTGGTAGCAGCCAAAGAAGCAGGTGTAGATGTCGTTTATAAGGTTGGCGGTGCACAGGCAATCGCCGCCTTAGCCTATGGAACACAGAGCATTCCAAAAGTAGATAAGATCGTAGGTCCTGGAAATATCTATGTAGCGCTTGCCAAAAAGGCTGTTTATGGACATGTGAGTATTGATTCTGTGGCAGGACCAAGTGAGATTTTAGTAATTGCAGACGAGACGGCAAATCCGCGTTATGTGGCGGCAGATTTGCTGTCGCAGGCAGAACATGATGAATTGGCCTCTGCCATTTTGGTAACGACCAGTGAGGAGTTAGCTTATAAAGTATCCGAAGAGGTGGATCAATTTGTAAAAGAATTATCCAGAGGGGAAATCATCCAAAAGTCATTGGATAACTATGGATATATTCTGGTAGCTGATACGTTGGATGAGGCGATCGAAACAGCAAATGAGATTGCATCCGAGCATTTGGAGATTCAGACAGCGAACCCATTTGAGGTGATGACAAAGATTAGGAACGCAGGAGCTATTTTCATTGGTGAATACAGCAGTGAGCCTCTGGGAGATTATTTTGCGGGACCAAATCATATTCTTCCGACAAATGGAACGGCAAAATTCTTTTCGCCGCTTTCGGTGGATGATTTTATCAAAAAGTCCAGTATCATCTCATATTCAAGAGAAGCGCTTAAAGCAGCGCATTTAGATATTGAGGCATTCGCAAAAGCGGAACAGCTTACTGCGCATGCGAATTCTATCCATGTCAGATTCGAGAATGAATAGGAGGCAGGTTATGGGAGAAAGAATTGCGGTTTGCAGCCGCCAGACAAAAGAAACAACGATTCAGATAAAATTAAATCTTGACGGAACAGGAAAGAGTGATATTCACACGGGAATCGGTTTTTTTGATCATATGCTTGCAGGGTTCGCGAAACATGGATTATTTGATCTTGAGGTTTCGGTAAAAGGAGATCTTGAAGTAGACTGCCATCATACGATCGAAGATACCGGTATCGTTATCGGTGAGGCAATAAAAAAAGCGCTGGGTGAGAAAGCCGGCATCAAACGTTATGGCTATTTTCTTCTGCCGATGGATGAAACGCTTGCCATGTGTGCAATCGATTTGTCCGGGAGACCATACCTTGCATATCAGGCAGATTTCTTGGTGCCTTCTATCGGGGATATGGACACGGAGATGGTGAAAGAATTCTTTTATGCGGTTTCTTACAGCGCTATGATGAATCTTCACTTGAAGATTATGGAAAAAGGAAATCAGCATCATATGTGTGAAGCGCTGTTTAAGGCATTTGGAAAAGCGCTTGCCATGGCGGTATCAGAAGAGCCGCGGATGAAAGGTGTCTGGTCTACAAAAGGAAGTTTATAAGAATAAATAAAGGAGATATTGTTATGAGTTACAGACGATTGATTCCATGTATTTTTGTGAAAGAGCAAAAAGCAGTTGCATGGTTTGATAATTCGGAAGTGATAGAAGATGATGTACTTGCACTTGCGAAACGGTACAGCGAAAATGGTGCGGATGAGATTATCTGGTTTGATCTGTCGGAGTCGGAAGAAGAACATGAGGAAGCAATTGATCTGCTTCGTCATGTGTGTCGTGCAATACATATTCCGGTTTCTGCCGGAGGACATATTGAACGTCTGGAAGACGTGAAAAAGATTCTGTATGCTGGAGCAAAAAGAGCGATTGTTAATTTGTCTAAGCATAACGCGCCGAATATGATGAATGAGGCTTCCGGGCGTTTTGGAAATGATAAGATTGTTGTATCTTTAAATGATCTTGACGCGCTTTTTAAACACCGACGCCTTATTGAAAAGACTTGCGACGGCATATTGTTCATGCATCGGCTGGATTTAAATTCCATTTCCAATATCACAAATCTTCCGGCGATTGTACTGACAGATACGATGGAAGACGAGGAGATTTTTAAAATCTTGAAAGCAGAGGGAATTCTTGGAGTATCTGGGCGTTATATCAGTCAACCGGATATGAGTTTTACAGATTTTAAGGAAAAATGTGCAAAAGAAGAGATTAAAATGATGCAGTTTGAATCGGCGATGGATTTTTCGCAGTTCAAATTAAACAGCGACGGATTGCTTCCGGTTGTCGTGCAGGACTATAAGACTGCAGAAGTACTGATGCTTGCTTATATGAACAGACAAGCATTTGAACATACATTGAAAACCGGGCGTATGACTTATTTTAGCAGGAGCAGGCAGGAACTTTGGATCAAGGGAGACACTTCCGGGCATTATCAGTATGTAAAATCATTGATGATTGATTGTGATAAAGACACTTTGCTTGCGAAAGTAGACCAGATCGGAGCTGCTTGTCATACGGGGAATCCGACTTGCTTCTTTCAGACCGTGGCAGGAGCCGATTACAATGGAAAAAATCCTCTGCGGATTTTTGATACCGTATATGAAACAATCCTAGACCGGAAAAAGAATCCGAAGGAAGGTTCTTATACAAATTATCTTTTTGAGAAAGGGATTGATAAGATCCTGAAAAAATTGGGCGAGGAAGCGACTGAAATTGTCATTGCGGCCAAAAATCCGAATCCGGAAGAAATCAAATACGAAATGGCAGATTTCTTATATCATGCCATGGTCTTAATGGTAGAACGAGGCGTGAGTTGGGAAGACATTATTAATGAGCTTGCCGACCGCTAAAGTCAAACCTGCATAAAACAAAGGAAGGGGACATATATTCTAGTAAATATATGTTCCTTTTTGGTACATAAACGAAGCACAGGAGTGTGAGGATATGAATGATACAGAGCGGCGCAGGAAAGAACTTCTGGAACAGACAAGGATGAGATATTATGATAAGGGGATGCCTCCGGCGGTTCATCCAAGGTACCGGGCTTTTTACAAGGAATTGTATGAAGAGGATACAGAAGTTGGAAAAGGCGGGACATTTGGAATCCGTTCCTTTATCTGTATTCTTTGTTTTGCAGTTTTTGTGTTGGCAGACTATAAAGAAACAGAAATCTTAAACTGGAAACCATCCGCAATTATTAAGGAAATCAGTCAGCCCTTCGGAATGCAGAAAAAATTGGAGAATTTCATAAAATTTCCCCAATAAGCAAAAAAATTATTGGGTTTTATTGTTAAATATTCCCTAAAATGGTATAATATATATCCTATATCGTTTAATATAAAAGGAAAGGAGAAAGTTGATGAAAAAGATGAAAAAGATGAAAAAACGAATAGCCCTTTGTATGACGATATGCATTGCTCTTGCAAATATCGCAGGAGCTGTTTCAGGGAATATGCACATGGTACATGCCGGAGACGGAATTAAACTGCAGGCGAGTGTAGAGGCGCGCTATAGTTCAAATCATATTCGTTGGAAGCCGATGGTTGAAGCAACCGGATACCATGTTCTAAGAAGCGAGGAGGCATTAGAAATACAGGTAAAAACGGGTTACGATAGTGTGGCAATTACATGGAAACCGGTAAAGAATGCCGATGGTTACAGAGTATTTCGAAGTGCGAATGGCGAGACCACAGAGGTAACGGAAGAAAAACTGGATGGAACAACGGTCAGCTTCCAGGATAGAACAGTAAAGGATGCTGTTGTTTATTCTTATGTGGTAAAAGCATATACGGGAACAGAAGAAATTGCACAAAGCAAATCAGTAACCGATCACGTCAAAGTAGGTATGGATGCTTTGAAAACATATGCGGCTCTTGCAAAAGAATTTGAAGGTGAGGACCAGATTTTTAATGGAGAGCGTGGTGTAGATGTCAGCGAGAGCGCTGATTTGCTGCATAAAGTAAATACAGGATCTGTTATTTTAAGATTTAAAGCAGATTCCTCCAACACGTTAGGCGTGTTGCTCGGAACAAAGGACGCAAGTATTAATTTGCCTGCAAATCTGGGTTATGGTTCAGATTGTACTTCGATGTTCTTAAAAAATGACAATGAAATGTTTCGATTTGTATACAGGCATACACAAGCTGAGATAGGAGGACCATACTCTTTTAAGGATGGTGATTGGCATACGATCGTTTTAAGCTGTAATCCGGACGGTAAATACATGCGTGTTACGATAGACGGCGTAGAAAGGTGGAGTAATACAGTTGAAACGAACAAAGGAATGTTTGCAAAACAAAATATTCTGGATCAGGTAACGATTGGTGCGCAGAAGAATCCAGATGGTACGATTGCCTATGGATTTAAAGGTGCAATTTCACAGGTTATTGTAACAGATGAGATTCTTTCGGACGAAGCGGCGATTGAGATATCCAGAAATGGTTATTCAGGAAAAGATAAACCGGGAATGAATATTTCTGAAATGTTCAATACTGCGTATGGAGATAATTCATGGGTCTTTACTGGCGGCAGTGCCGTCCAAGGAGGATATGCGCAGACGCAAGGTATCCGTAATTATATCGGACAATTCGAAGAATATGTAAGATGGACAAACAGTATTAATGAAAACGGACGTCAAAGATATACCATCAATACAGGAAGGTCGGGACGAACACTTTCCGATGTGGCATCAGCTTATGATAAGTTGGTAACGGCATTTGGTCCAAAGGCAGCCGTTTATATGATTGGAGAAGAAGATTACAGCCAGGGTGATGAAAATATTGCACAGTTTAAAAAAGACTTAAAGGTATTTATTGACAAATCGCTGGACTTAAAAGAGAATAACGGCGGCTTTGCAGTGATTCAGAAACCATTTGCAGTAAAAAATGACAGCAGTAATACCATGATCCGAAAATACTGTGGTGCAGTTGATGAGGTGGTAGGAGAATACCAGAACGAGCATGAAAAATATAATCGTATTGTTGTAGTCGATCATTTTACGAAGACAAATACGGAAGACTTCAAAACCAATAAACTGCAGGAAGACGGATCATTAAATGCAAGAGGACATTTTGAAATTGGTAAGCAGTTTTCAGAAGCTACATACGGATCAAGTAACGGATATCCGGGAAGTGGAGTAACTTTGAATCTGGAACAGGTAGAGCAGGCAGACAGTTATCTTAATGTACAGCCAAAGATAACATCAACAGACTCTTCCCTGCAAGTTACCATTCCTGACGAATATAATATGGAATGGAAATATGAATTAAATATGGAAGAAACGATTGTTTCCGGAAATATTACAGGCAATACTTTTGAGATTCCGGGACTTGTGGAAGGTAAGGAATATGTCCTGAAAATGCAGTCTTCTGATGAAAAAAAACAATTGGTTACTATGAAGGGAATCATTGAAAATGGCCGTCATGCTGATCAAAATGTGCCAGTTCTTGATCGGAAACAGCAAGCAATTACGGATATGATGGATGAGAAGGCATCTATGACATGGCTGTTTATGGGAGATTCCATTACACATGGCGCTCTTTGGACATATGGATATGATGGTATCGCACAGACTTTTGAGAAATATCTAAGAGATCAGTTGGGACGTACGGAGGATGTTGTGGTGAATACAGCCGTATCAGGCGCTACCACGATAAGTACTTTAAATACGATTGAGCAAAGACTGAAAAAGTATATGCCGGATGTTGTGTCCATCATGCTTGGAACCAATGATGCAGCAAATAATGCAGATGCAAGAACATACAAAGAAAAATTACAAACTATTATTAACAAGGTGAAAGAACTCAATCCGCATGCGGTGATTATTTTAAGAAGTCCGACACCAGTTTGGAATGCCGGAGTAAGGGAAACGAACATTGCCGTTTGTATCGAAGAAATGAAGGAGATTGCCAAGGAGAATGATCTTATCTACATTGATCAGTATACAAAAGTACAGGAAGCGTTCACCAGCTATCCATGGCTGAAAGGAGCACAGTATTTATTTGGCAATAACATCCATCCCGGTGTGAACGGACATCTGATTATGACAAGACAATTCATTAAAGGATGTGGTCTTTGGACAGACGACAGCAAGATTACAAATTTATTTTATAAAATGCCAATTGCACAAGAAGTAAATGCGGTAGTACCGTCATTGCAAAGTGGTGCGAATCGAATCGGCGTGTCTGTTGCACAATTGAAAGAAGAAAGCGGTTTGCAGATTGGACAAGTTACTTTAAAGGCAACAACAAAAGATGATGCGCAAAGCTACGCAATCTCAATAAAAGATGGTGAGGAATATGCAATTTTAAAAGATATTCCGAGTGAGCGTACATATGAGGTAGAAGTAAGCGCATATTTGAAAAATGAAGCAAAGAAGGTCGTTTTTGCAAAACAGGAAATTGCCTTAAAGGAAGATTCCGAAGAGATGTTTGACATTTTGCTTAGCAATAAAAAGGCAAAAGATCTGTCTGTCAATGCTGTGATAGGAAACTTCTCTGTTAGTTCTATGGCACCGGAAGGAAATTATGTATTTGAATTATGTGAAGGAGAAGGCAGCAATCATAATACATTATTTGACATCGAGGAAGGTAAGCTGAAAATAAAAGGACAGCTTGAAGAAGGAAATATTTATCCGATTCGCGTAAAAGCAGTATGCGGCAAAGTTTCAAAAGAAGAAAAATTTGAAATTTATGCGGTTGGAAAAGGCTTGATATTTGAAAAAGAAAATCAGGAGATCAGTTCTGGCAGTCCGGTAGATATTACAACGGAAGCGTACGCAGAAAAGCTGCTGAATCTTGAGGAGGGAACCTTTATTATACAATATACCTCTACAAGCAATTACATTATTCAAAGTTTATTTAGTATTGCAAACGGCAGCATTAATAACAATAATCGCCACATGCATGTATATATCCGACCGGAAGGAACCTTGGGATGCGAAATCAGGAATGACAGTGCATTAAATTATCACATTTTGGCTGCAAATGCGGTAAAGGCGGAGTATAAGGGATCTCCTGCGAAAAATACAATTGCATTGAAGGCAGATAAGGAGAATGGTCAGTATAAATTATTTGCAAATGGAAGTCTTGTGGCAACGGTAGATGCAGCGACGATTGGCGGATTTAAATTTGCTCAGGATATCACAGGTCTTGATACAGTGCAGATTGGAGCGACAAAACGAGGCGGAACAGCCGCATATCCATTTGGCGGAATGGTTCATCGTATAAGCGTCTATGAAACGGCGTTAAGTGACGAGGAATTGATTGAAGCTACAGCAGTGACAGAATTTCCAGAATTGCAGCAGATTTTCCATAAGAACGATGGAACGGGCGCTAATTATTACAGAATCCCTTCCCTTTTAACATTGAAAAGTGGTAACATGATCAGCGCGATTGACGCAAGATTTGGTGGAACACATGATTCACCAAATAATATTGATATTGCGGTTTCCAGAAGTGAAGATGGAGGAAAAGAATGGTCAGAACCATTCCTTGCATTCCATTATGATGATTTTGAAGATAATACGCTTGAGATTCCGCTTGGAACGCAGGTTCGTGTAAATCAGAGTGCTTCCTTTATTGATCCGGTTCTTTTACAAGATGAAGAGACAGAACGTGTCTTTTTGATTGCGGATGCGATGCCGGCTGGTTATGGCTCTCCACAGGCTGTAAGCGGAAGCGGTTATAAAGAAATTAACGGTCAGAAATATCTCAAACTCCAAAAAGCAGGAGAGACAGACTACAATTATACTGTTCGTGAGAATAATATTATCTATGATGACAGAACGAATGAAGCAACCGAGTATTCATTGAATGCAAACTTTGAGATTCTGAAAAACAACGAATTACAAACTGTAAAACAAAAAGCATCCAGATATGATCCGACGGGAACAAGCGGTGCATTGGTAGTTGATACCACTAACAAAGACGTTGCTATGAATATTATGTATGAGAATGCTATATTCAAGGTACTTCCGACTACATGGTTATATATGAAATACAGTGATGATGACGGGAAGACATGGTCAGATCCTGTTTTCCTAAATGGAATGGTAAAACCGGAAAATTCGAGGGTTCTTGTAGTGGGTCCGGGACGTGGCATTCAGATTAAAAATGGAAGTTATAAGGGACGTTTGATTATTCCGGTATATGATACATCCAAGTCGGGAATTATCTACAGTGATGATCACGGCATCACATGGACATATGCACAAGGACCGAATACATCATCAGCAGCAATGTCTGAGACGCAGATCGTGGAGATGCCGGATGGTTCTTTAAAAGTATATGCGCGGTCGAATAATTCTAAGATTGCATCTGCAGCAAGTATTGATGGCGGAGAAACATGGAGCGCGGCACAGTATGTGGAAGGTCTTACCCAGCCAGGTTGGGGCTCGCAGTTATCTGTTATCCGTTACGATGGTCTCATAGACGGAAAGCCGGCAGTAATTATGTCTTCACCGGCAGGCGTAGGAAATTACAGAAGAGACGGAAGAGTTAAGATTGGGCTGATTACGGATACAAACGAAGAAGGTATTGCAAAATATCAGGTAGAATGGAAGTATGATTATTCTGTAGACGGTCAAAATGTAGGATTTGCATACTCTTGTTTAACAGAGCTGCCAAACCATAATATTGGTCTGTTGTACGAAAAATATGACTCTTATAATCCGGCAGAATTGCATTCGCAAGATACCATCAAATACGAAGAACTTACACTCTCTGACTTGATGGGAGCAAAAGCAGTCCGGGTAACTACCGCAGTATCCGGTAACGGCAGCGTATCTAAGAGCAATACCGCCTTTGCAGGAACCAAGATTACCGTTTTGGCAATACCGGATAAAGGCTATCGTTTGGCGGGGTGGATTAGCGAAAGCGGCGATGTAGTGCATACTGAGCTGACATACACATTTACAGCTGCAGACGATATAACTTTAACAGCAGTTTTTGAGAAAGACCCTGAAGAGACAGAAATAGGTAAAAAAGAGTTAGAAGCACTTATTTTGGAGATTGAAAGAAAAGACTTGGATGAATATACCGAAGAAAGCGTCAATACTCTTTTGAAAACAGTCAAAGTTGGTCGCGAAGTGCTGGCAATGGAAGAATGTAGTCAGGGAATGATGGAGATTACTCTGAACATGATTCGAGCTGCATTAAATGGTCTTACGAAAAAACCGTCTGAAATGAAGCCAGCGAATAAAACTGCTCTTCAAGAAGCAATTGCATTTGTAGAAGCAGAAGATCTTAGTATCTATACGGACGAGAGTGTAGAAATCTTGAGGAAAGCTTTGGATGCTGCTTATGCAGTTATCGAAGATGAAGAACTTGGCGAAGATGATCAGGCAATTGTTGATCGTGTAAAAGATACATTGAGGGCAGCATTTGAGACACTGGTATTAAAAGAGACGAAAAATGTTGATAAAGGTGGTTTAAAGAAATTGATTGATAAGTCTGTACAATTTGATTCTGCCAAAGATTTATACACAGAAGAAAGTTTTGCAAAATTCAAAACAGCATATGATGAAGCGATTCGCGTATATCAGGATGAAAATGCAACACAGGAAGAGGTGGATGCATCAAGAGCTAATCTGGAAACAGGAAGACGTGAACTTCGTGAGAAACCAAATAAAGATAAATTGGAAGAATTGTTAGGTAAAATAGCAAAAATGAATCTTGGCTTATATACTGAGGTTACTTCTCAGGCTGTGAAAGCAGCATATCAAGAGGCAATCACAGTATTTGAAGACGAAAATGCAACGCAGCTTCAAGTAGCGCAGGCGGTCGCGAAACTTCAGAATGCAGCAAAGGGACTTAAAAAAGCAGCAAAAGAACCTGAAAAGACAGTAAAAGAATCTGAAAAAGCAACTAGAGCAGTAAAAACAGGTGATGATACTACCAGAGTATTATGGTTGACATTAATATTCCTTGCAGTGTTAGAAAGCATGAAAACAGGCAAAGGTCTGCTGAATAAAGTATCCAAAAGATAAGTAAGACAAGGGAAGGTTTATTAATTCGTTTAATGAACTTTCCCTTTTAAGAATCTTATTTTTGTGATATACTAACCAAAAAGCAAAAAGGCTTTTGAAATCGTATGATGCTCATAAGGAAAGGGTAAGAATATGGATAAACAATGGACAAGTATTTTTCTTGAAGAAATTGAAGGCTTAAAAAATACAATGGATATGTTTGACAAAGGAGAACTTGATCGCAAGGCATATAAAGGTATCTCCGGCGGGTTAGGAAGCTACGCACAAAGAGATCCTGCGAAGCATATGCTGCGTCTTCGTCTGCCTGGCGGACGTCTGACGATAAATCGTTTGGAATTTCTTGCAAAGATCATAGAAAAAGAAAAGGTGAACAGAATAAAGCTGACCACATGTGAAACGATTCAGCTTCATGATCTGTTAGTCGAACAGGTACCGGATATCATGGAGAAGGCGATTGATTGCGACATCTACACCAAGGGAGGCGGCGGTGATAATCCGAGAAATGTAATGGCAAGCCCGCTCTCAGGTGTTCAGCAAGGAGAATGTTTTGATGTAATGCCTTGGGCAGAGGCAGTAACCGGCTATCTTTTGTCAATCTGTCGGGATATTCATATGCCGCGCAAACTCAAAATTGCTTTTTGTAATGGAGTAGATGACTGTGTTCACAGCGCTTTTCGTGATATGGGATTTCTGGCAAATCCGGATGGTACATTTTCAGTACGCATTGCCGGAGGACTGGGAGCAGCGAAACCTTCTATGGGATTACTGGTGGAAGAGCATGCAAAGCCGCAAGACGTACTCTATTATGTCCGTGCTATGATTGAAGTGTTCTGCGCACATGGCAACTATGAAAATCGTGCCAAAGCACGTACTCGTTTTTTACAGGATACATTGGGATGTGATGGCCTTCGGGAAGCGTTCCTGAAAGAGGTAGATGCACTTAAGAAAATAGGAGGCTTGGAGCTTTCCATGCTTGAAAAGACAGAAGTTCAAAAGCAGTCAGATGGCGGGACAATAGAAGACTGTCGTGTAATCCCTCAAAAACAGCCTGGATTGTATGCGGTGAAGTATCATCCGATCGGAGGGCTGCTGCCGATAGATAAACCACGTAAGCTTTATGAGTTATTGAAAGATATGAATGAAGCGGAGATTCGCATTGCTCCGGATGAGTCCTTATATATTATCAATCTTAATTCTGCCGAGACAAAGAAAGTTCTGGAAGCTACCAATGACAGTGCCAGGACAGAATTCGAACATAGTGTTGCGTGTATTGGTTCCGCTACTTGTCAGCAGGGGGTTCGTGATAGTCAGGGAGTTCTGCAGGTGCTAGTAGAAGCCGTGCGTGAGGCAGGAATTGAAGATGGATTTTTGCCTAAAATTTGTATTTCCGGTTGTCCATCCAGTTGTTCTGCTCATCAGGCAGGCGCTATTGGTTTTCAAGGCGGCGTAAAACGCGTAGATAATACCCCTTGCCCTGCGTTTAGAATGACGTTGGGAGGCAGCGACCATCTCGGTAAGGCACAGTTCGGTGAAGGTTCCGTTACTATATTGGAACAAGACATGCCGGCTCTTTTCGTAGAATTGGGTAAGGCAGCACAAGATTGTGGACTATGTTGGGAAGATTGGTCTAAGAGCCATTCTAAGGAACGGGATGCCATTATCGCGAAATATTCATAATAAAACATGATAGGGCAGCCGAATAAAGCTGCCCGCTTTTTTGTAAAGGACGTATAAATAAAATGAAAAGAAAAAATATAGCACTTATTTTACTGGCAGTTATATTAACATTAACCACTTCCTGCGGTGTATCTTCGTCTGATAAATCCGCATCAAAGGAAGAATCTCAGTCAACGGATACTGCAAATGAGCAGATTACTTTTACAGATGATTTGGATCAGGAATTTACAGTTGACAAGCCAAAACGAGTGGTTGCCATGATTGGCAGCTTTGCTGATATCTGGCTTTTAGCCGGTGGAGAAGATAGTCTGGTCGCTACTGCGAATGATGCATGGGAATCCTATGAATTAAACCTTGGAGAAGAAGTTGCCAATATTGGCTCCGGAATGAAGCCGAGCGCGGAACTGGTACTGGAAGCACAGCCAGATTTGATCTTGGCAAGTACGATTTCATCATCGAATCTGGATTTAAAGGAAACCTTTGATAAATCGAAGATTCCTGCGGCTTATTTTAATGTCGCATCCTTCGAAGACTATCTTGAGCTATTGGAATTGTGTACAAAGCTTACCGGACAGGATAAGAACTATGAAACATACGGAACAAAGGTGAAAAAACAGATAGAAGACGCTGTCGCCAAACAAAACAAAGACGCGCCAAAAGTGTTGAATCTTCAGGTTTCCGGTAAAAGCTGTACGGTAAAAAACAGCGAAGATAATGTGTTAGGTGAGATGTTAGCAAAATTGGGATGTACCAATATTGCGGACCAAAACGGCGCTTTGTTGGAGGACTTGAGTCTGGAAGCAATCATAAAAGCCGATCCGGATTATATATTTGCTGTTTATCATGGCACTGATACAGAAGGGGCACAGAAGAATCTGGAAAAGAACCTATTGTCCAATCCTGCCTGGAGTGAACTTAGAGCAGTAAAGGAAGATCGTTTTTATATATTGGATCGCCGATTATATAATTTAAAACCCAATGCTTTATGGGGGGATGCATATGAAGAATTGTCAGATATTCTATATGGGGAAGAATAAACACCGTCTGGCAACGATTGGAGGACTGGCTATATTGACACTGATTGTTTCCATAGTCAGTCTGTTTTTAGGAGCTGCATCTTTATCGGCAACGGACGTGGTGTCCGTACTTTTTGGAAAGGGCGGAAATATTCAGACGCAAATTGTACTTTATGCCAGGCTTCCACGGCTATGCGGATGCTTAATGGCAGGTTCTTCGTTAGCTGTCTCAGGAGTGATTATCCAGCGTGTGTTGAATAATCCTCTGGCGGCTCCTAATATTATTGGGGTCAATTCCGGCGCCGGATTGGCAACGGTTCTATGTTGTGCGCTTGCACCGGAAGCGTTCTATCTAACTCCGCTGGCAGCCTTTGTGGGAGCTTTAGCAGGCGTTATGCTGGTATTATTTATCGCTGAACGGGCGGGGGCATCACGGATCACGATTGTACTGTCAGGTGCAGCGATGTCTAGCATATTTGGAGCTGGTATAGATGCTGTAATTACTTTTTTCCCCGATGCGCTGAACGGATATACGGATTTTCGTATCGGAGGAGTAAAGAATTTATCACTGGTCCGGCTGATGCCTGCATTTTGGCTGATTCTGATTGCCCTTCTTCTTGCGTTTTCTTTGTCAAAAGAACTTGACCTGCTTCTTTTAGGACAAGAAACTGCACAGAGTCTGGGTCTGCCTGCCAAATTACTTAGGTTTATATTATTGCTGGCTGCTGCCGCCCTGGCAGGAGCAGCAGTAAGCTTTTCCGGATTGTTAGGCTTTGTAGGATTGTTGACGCCGCATATCATGCGCCGTCTGTTCGGAGAAGACAGTTTCATGCTTCTTCTGTCATCTGCGTTAGGAGGAGCTGCATTACTTACTTCCTGTGATCTTCTTTCGCGGATTTTATTCGCGCCTTTCGAGCTTCCGCTTGGCATAGTATTGTCTTTGGCGGGAGGGCCATTCTTTATCTGGCTGCTTTTAAAACAACGCAGAGGAGGTGGCAACGTATGATTCAAATTGAGAATCTCTATGCAGGATATGCTGGCGAAACAGTATTAAAAGGAATCCATTTGGAATTTCGTCCAGGTGAATTGCTGGCAGTCTTAGGACCTAACGGGTGCGGCAAAAGTACTCTTTTGCGTACGGTCAACGGCCTTCTTCCAAAAACCAGAGGAAAAATACGAATAGATGATATTCCTATTGAGGATTTACGAATCAAAGAGATTGCCCGAAAGATGACTTATTTACCACAAGTAAGAGCTGTGCCTAATATCACAGCCGGAAAATTGGTACTTCACGGGCGTTTCCCACATCTTGCTTATCCAAGGCGTTATCGCAGTGAGGATTATGAAATCGTTCATCAAGCGCTTTGCATGGTAGGAGCAGAAGAGCTATCCGATTGCCCTTTAAATGAGCTTTCCGGTGGACAACAGCAGAAAATATATCTTGCGATGGCGTTAGCCCAGGATACCGCTACGATTTTTATGGACGAGCCTACGACCTACCTTGATGTAGGCTGCCAGCTGGAAGTCATGGAACTGGGGCGGCGTCTTGCAGATGAAGGCAAGTCCGTAGTGATGGTTCTACATGAGTTATGCCTCGCTTTGCGATATGCACATCGAATTGCATTGATCTGTCAAGGAAAGATTTGCCAGATTGGAACACCACAAGAATTGTATCAAAGTCATGTTCTGGAACAGGTGATGGGAGTATCTTTAGGATGTGTAGAAACGGGGCAGGGAATACGGTATTATTATAAGTAATAACAGGATGGTCTTACGAAAAGGAGCGTGAACAATATGGGAAAAGAAAAAAGACGACTTCCGGTAGGAGTAGAAAATTTTGAGCAGCTTATGGAGGATAAATATTATTATGTGGATAAGACTAGATTGGTTTCTGAACTGCTTCGTAACGGTGGAATAGTAAATCTTTTTACCAGACCAAGACGTTTTGGAAAAACCTTAAATATGAGTATGTTGGAACACTTTTTTTCCATCGAGAGAGAGCAAAGTATCTTTGATGGTTTGAATATTTCAAAAGATACAAAACTATGTGAAGAATATATGGGGAAATATCCTGTTATTTTCGTATCATTAAAAGGGATCAATGCTAAGTCTTATGATACAGCTTTTCGATTAACTGTTGAAACCATAAAAGGTGTATCGAAAAAAGCAGGATTCCTAAAAACAAGTGATAAATTGGACGATGATGAGAAAGAAGAATATCGGACACTTCTTGATAAGAACATGGATGAAGCCACACTTTCCTGGAGTTTAAAAACTTTGTCAGAACTTTTAGAGAAACATTATGAAACAAAGGTAATTCTTTTGATTGATGAGTATGATGTTCCTTTGGCGAAAGCGTTTGAAAACGGATATTATGATAAAATGGCTTTTCTGATTCGTAATCTATTGGAGCAGGCATTAAAAACAAATAGCAGTCTGAAATTTGCAGTGATGACCGGATGTATGCGTATTTCGAAAGAAAGTATTTTTACCGGGCTTAATAATCTGAAAGTATTCTCTATTACAGATGAACGGTTTGATGAATACTTTGGTTTTAAGGATACAGAAGTGAAGGAAATGCTTAAGTATTATGAAATAGAAGATCATTATGACGAAATCAAAAGCTGGTATGATGGATATCAGTTTGGCGATACGGAAGTATATTGTCCATGGGATGTGCTCAACCACATCGACAGAATAAAATATAAACGTGATATTTTACCGGAAAATTACTGGATCAATACAAGTAGTAATGATGCCGTCAGGAAATTCATTCAAATGTCAGGTAATATTACGACTAAGCGTGAGATCGAACATCTGCTCGCCGGAGAGGAAATTGTTAAAGATATCCATCAGGAGCTTACCTATCCGGAAATGTATAAGTCTTTGGAAAATATTTGGAGTCTTTTATTTATGACAGGATATTTAACGCAGCGTGGAAGGATTGGCATAAATCGATATAAACTTGCGATACCGAATCTGGAAATCCGGGATATCTTCAAAAAACAGATTCTGGAGTACTTCAAAGAAGGTGTTACGAAAGATGGAGATACGTTAAGCAGGTTCTGTAATGCACTCAAAAAGGGAGAGGAAAAGAGCGTAGAGGATATTTTTGAAAGTTATTTGAAAAAGACCATCAGTATCCGGGATACTTTTGTGAGGAAGACGTTGAAAGAGAATTTTTATCATGGTATCTTGCTTGGAATTTTGGGTGTCAAAGAAGAATGGGGTGTATTTTCAAACCAGGAAACCGGAGATGGATACAGCGATATCCTTATAGAAACCGAAAACAGTGAAATGGCAATCCTTATTGAACTCAAATATGCCAATGACGGAAACCTTGATCAGGCTTGTGAAAGAGCTTTGAAGCAGATAGAAGAAAAAAGGTATGATGGGGAACTTAGAGAAAACGGAATAAATAAAATTTTAAAATATGGGATTGCATGTTATATGAAACGATGTAAAGTAAAACTGGCAGATGAATAATATAGTTTGCTAAATATATATAAAAACAGGAAGGAACTATATGAGAAAACTTGCGTTAAATGATGAAATATTACTAAAAATAGAGAAGCCTGCAAGGTACATAGGCAATGAGGTCAATAGTGTGATGAAAGATCTTGAAAAGGTGGATATTCGGTTTGCCATGTGCTTTCCGGACGTCTATGAGATTGGTATGTCGCACCTGGGTATCCAGATTCTTTATGATATGTTTAACCGTCGGGAAGATGTCTGGTGTGAACGTGTCTATTCACCTTGGATCGATCTTGATAAGATTATGCGTGAAGAAAAGATTCCGCTTTTTGCATTAGAGTCGCAGGATCCGATTAAAGACTTTGATTTCTTAGGAATCACCATTCAGTATGAGATGTGTTATACGAACATTTTGCAGATACTTGATTTGAGTGGAATTCCGCTTTTTGCAGCGGACAGGACAAGTGAGGACCCTATTGTGATCGGCGGAGGTCCTTGTACCTATAATCCGGAACCGCTTGCGGATTTCTTTGATATTTTTTACATTGGTGAAGGTGAGACTGTTTATGATCAGTTGCTCGATGCTTACAAGGCGAATAAAATATCCGGAGGTTCCAGAACAGAATTCTTAGAAAAGGCCGCCCAGATTGAAGGGCTTTATGTGCCTGCTTTTTACGATGTCACTTACCATGAAGACGGAACAATTGCTTCTTTTTTGCCGAACAATGAACATGCAAAGCCGGTAATTCAAAAACAGATGGTAACTGATTTAAGTACGGCGATTTATCCTAAAAAACCGGTAGTTCCGTTTATTAAAGTTACGCAAGATAGGGTTGTGTTGGAAATTATGCGTGGCTGCATCCGTGGGTGTCGTTTTTGTCAGGCTGGTATGCTGTACCGTCCAACGAGGGAACGTGACCTTGAGATGTTAAAGACCTATGCAAAAGAGATGCTGAAAAATACCGGGCATGAAGAAATTTCTTTAAGTTCTTTAAGCTCCAGTGATCATACCTATTTGAAGGAACTGGTGACATTCTTGATTGAGGAATTTAAAGAACAAGGAATTAATATTTCTCTGCCATCGCTTCGTATTGATTCCTTTTCTCTGGATGTGATGAGTAAGGTACAGGATATCAAGCGCAGCAGCCTTACCTTTGCACCGGAAGCCGGTTCGCAAAGAATGCGTGATGCGATCAATAAAGGATTAACAGAAGAAATGATTCTGGACGGGGCCGGTGAAGCATTTAAAGGCGGCTGGAACAAGGTGAAGCTTTATTTTATGCTTGGACTTCCAGGCGAGACAGAGGAAGACATGCGTGACATTGCAAGGCTTGCGGACAAGGTGGCAAGAAGATATTACGAGATTCCAAAGGAGCAGCGTAATGGAAAATGTCAGATTACTTCAAGTACCTCCTTCTTCATTCCAAAACCGTTCACCCCGTTCCAGTGGGCAACTATGTGCAATCAGGAAGACTACATTGCGAAGGCATACATAGTAAATAACGAAATGAAAGAACAGTTGAATCGTAAGAGTCTTCGCTATCATTGGCACGAAGCAGATGTGACGATATTGGAAGGAGTCTTCGCAAGAGGTGACCGTAAAGTATCAAAAGTACTTTTGGAAGCATATAGACTTGGATGTTTATATGACTCCTGGACGGAAACTTTCTGCAATGAAAAATGGATGCAGGCGTTTGAGAATACAAAGGTTGACATAGGATTTTATAACTTGAGGGAACGCTCCATGGATGAAATATTCCCTTGGGATTTTATCGATATCGGAGTAACCAAAGAATTTTTGAAGAAAGAATGGGAACGTTCAAAAGAAGGAATCGTGACGCCAAATTGTCGGATGCAATGTGCCGGATGTGGTGTTGCCAAATACAAAGGAGGTGTCTGTGTTGAAAGTAAGAGTAAAATTTAAAAGATATGGAGCGATGCGTTTTATCGGACATCTGGATTTGATGCGGTATTTTCAAAAAGCAGTGCGGCGCGCAGAACTTCCGGCCGCCTACAGCCAGGGATTTAGTCCTCATATGATTATGTCATTTGCAAATCCGCTTGGAGTAGGACTTACCAGTGACGGTGAATATTTTGATATGGAGCTTACGACAGCAGTTGCTTCTAAGGAAGCCTTAAAACGACTAAACGATACGATGGTAGAAGGCATGGAAGTGTTAAATGTAGTAGAGATTTCCGATGCGAAGAAAGATACCGGGATGGCAATTGTAGCAGCCGCGGCTTATAACGTGAGAGATGTCAAAGGGATTTTGCCCAAACATTATCAGGATGAATTGAAAAGATTTTATGCACAAAAAGAAATCTGTATTCAGAAGAAAACAAAACGCAGTGAGCAAACGGTAGATATCAGACCTTTGATATATGAATTGGAGATGCAAGGGGATGCAATTTATATGAAAGTTTCTGCCGGAAGTGTACAGAATCTAAAACCGGAACTGGTGATGGAAGCGTTCAATACATTTTTAGGTATAGATGTGGATACGTCTTTCCTCGCTTACCATAGATTAGATAACTTTGCCAAGGATGCAGATGGAAATCTTGTGCCATTGGATGCGCTTGGCTGGGAGATTAAGGAGACGGCATGATTCGAAAACTGATAATTACCGCTTTTGACAATTTTATTATAAATACGGTAATCGAAGATGGAAGAGCAGCAGAAATCCATTGTTACAAGACGGATGATTTAAGCCGGATCAGAGTGGGAGATATCTACATAGGGAAGGTCAAGAAGATTGCTGCTAATATCAATGCCGCATTTATTGAAATTGCTCCAGGAGTGGAATGCTATTATTCTTTAGAAAAAAACCGTAATCCTTATTTTACGAACAAATACGGAAAAAAGTCGCTTTGCATCGGAGATGAGCTTTTGGTCCAGATAGAAAGAGAAGCTGTGAAGACAAAAGTACCAACCGTAACTTCAAATCTTAATTTTACCGGGAAATATATGGTACTCACGACAGAAAATAAACGTCTTGGCATTTCTTCTAAGTTGGGGAAAAAGAAGCAGGAACAACTTAAGTCTTTGTTTGCGGATGAAAGTTTTGAAAATGGCGGTTTTATTGTAAGAACCAATGCCGGAAATGCAGAAAAAGAGACTATCATGCAGGAAAAGCAACGTTTAGAATCACAATGGCTGCATTTACAAAAGATTGCGGATACCAGAAAAGTGTTTAGTCTGCTGAAAAAAAGCCCTTCTGAATTTTTATTGGATCTGCAAAATATTTATCAGGATGGATTAGAAGCGATTTTGGCAGAAGATCAGGCACTTTTTGAAGATGTGAAAACATACCTGAATGAGTATCAGCCCGAAGATGTGAAAAAGCTGATTCATTATCAGGATCATTTGCTTCCACTTCATAAATTGTATGCGATTGAAAATCTTTTAACAGAATGCCGCCACGAGAGAGTATGGATGAAATCAGGAGCTTATCTTGTTATCCAGCCTACGGAAGCGCTTACGGTAATTGATGTTAATTCCGGAAAATGTATCTTGAAAAAGCATACAGAAGATGCATTTTTAAAGATTAACATTGAAGCGGCTAAGGAAGCCGCCAGACAGATCCGGTTAAGAAATTTATCCGGAATCATTCTCATTGATTTTATTAATATGAAAGACGAAAAATCACTCGTTTCTCTTATTGAAGTGTTAAGAGGGGAGCTAAAAAAAGACCCGGTCACTACATCGTTTATCGATGTGACGAAGCTTCAGCTTGTGGAAATCACGAGAAAAAAAGTAAGAAAACCATTCCATGAAATATTTACAAAAGCATAAGGAAAGTTTATAATAAATAACCGGAAAACATTCGAAAAAAGAAAAATACTGATTACAGCTATATGATAATCATATAAGGAGGAGAACCAATGTTAAAAGTCGTAAAGTTCGGCGGCAGCTCGCTTGCAAGTGCAGAGCAGTTTAAGAAAGTCAAAAAAATTATTACAGCTGATGAAAGCAGAAGATATGTCGTTCCTTCTGCACCTGGAAAGAGATTTCCAAGTGACACAAAGATTACTGATATGCTGTACCAATGCTATAAAATGGCTATTTGTGAAAAGGATTTTACAAGCCAGTTAGAAAAGATTAAAAAAAGATATGATGAAATTATCGAAGGACTCGGATTGGAATTGTCACTGGAAGAAGAATTTGCTGTGATTCGTGATAATTTTGCAAAAAAAGCGGGAAGAGATTATGCAGCTTCTCGCGGAGAATACTTAAATGGTATCGTGATTTCTGCCTACCTTGGATTTGAATTCATAGATGCGGCAGATGTTATCTTCTTTGGAGAAAATGGTGCTCTTGATATGGAGCGTACCAACGAGGCGTTAAAAGAACGCCTAAGCACCATGGATTGTGCAGTTGTTCCTGGATTTTATGGAAGGAATGCAAATGGAAAGATACAGACATTTTCCAGAGGCGGCTCTGATATCACTGGTTCTTTGGTTGCAAGAGCCGTGATGGCTGATATGTATGAAAACTGGACGGATGTATCCGGTTTTCTCATAGCGGATCCAAGAATCGTGGATAACCCGAAACCAATTGATGCAATTACTTATAAAGAACTCCGTGAGCTTTCCTATATGGGAGCTACTGTGCTTCACGAAGATGCAATCTTTCCGGTAAGAAAGGCTGGTATTCCGATCAACATTCGTAATACAAATGCCCCGGAAGATAAAGGAACGCTTATCGTAGAGAGCACATGCCGCAAATCAAAATACACAATTACCGGTATTGCAGGACATTGCGGATTTGCTTCAATCAATATTGAAAAGGCTATGATGAACAATGAAATCGGATTTGGACGAAAAGTGCTGGAAGTTTTTGAAAATAACTGTATTTCCTTCGAGCACATCCCATCTGGTATTGATACGATGACTATTTTTGTTCAACAGAAAGACTTTGAGGAGAAAGAACAGAAAGTATTGGCAGAACTGCATCGTGCAGTAGACCCGGATATGATCGAATTGGAAACAGATCTTGCGCTGATCGCTGTTGTGGGCCGCGGTATGCGTGCGACAAGAGGAACGGCAGGAAGAATTTTCTCAGCGCTTGCACATGCCAATATCAATATCCGCATGATCGATCAGGGGTCTAGTGAGTTAAATATTATCATTGGAGTAAGAAGCAATGATTTTGAATCTGCAATCAAGGCCATTTATGACATTTTTGTTATAACGGAACTATAGGAAGGATTGTTATGAACATTTTATTTTTTTTAAAACCGAAATCAGAAGTTGCTTATCTCTATGATGATTTTTCGGTACGTCAGGCATTGGAACGGATGGAATATCATCGTTATACTTCGATTCCTGTCATCAACCGCAAAGGAGAATATGTTGGAAGCATCACAGAAGGAGATCTTCTGTGGGGGATCAAGAATAAATGTAATCTGAATCTGAAAGGTGCAGAAGTAGTTCCGGTAAAAGAATTTGAAAGAAAAACAGATTACAAACCGGTTTCTGCCGACGCAGATATGGAAGATCTCATATTGCGTGCAATGGAGCAAAATTTTGTTCCTGTAACGGATGATTCGGGTAAATTCATTGGAATTATAACAAGACGTGATATTATCAGTTATTGTTATGAAAGATCGAAGGTGACGCAATAATGTTTCGGGAGAAAGAAAAGTATTATGCAAAAATGGAGATAAGACCTTGGCAAATTGAGGATGCAGACTCCATCGCGTATCACGCAAACAATATGAATATTGCCGGGAATTTACGTGATATATTCCCGCATCCATACACTAAAAAGGATGCGGAATTTTATATCCGGATGTGCCTTGATGCCGATCCCAAAAAAGAGATGTACCGGACAATTTCCGTAGATAATTTGGCTGTGGGCAGCATTTCTCTTATCAGAGGGAATGACATTCACTGTATGGAAGCAGAACTTGGATATTTTTTATCAGAGGATTACTGGGATCTTGGCATTACGACAAAGGCAATTCCTCTTATTTGTAAAGAAGCATTCGAGTCATGGGATATCGTTCGAATCTATGCAGAAGTATTTGCATTTAACATTCCTTCCAGAAGGGTATTAGAGCATAACGGATTTAGATTAGAAGGTACATTACAAAACAGCATTTGTAAAAATGGAGTATTACAGAATTCTTGTATTTATGCCTTGCTCAAAGAGGACTTTAGTATGAATTGTTCCAATTGATTTGAAAAATTTGCTATATCTAGTTGACTTTTCTAGTAGCAGCATGATACAATATTCAAGATGCCGCACAATGAGGTTATAAGTTCTTTCTAAAGACACCGTAATTGGCGAGTAATGATAATAGGAGGTGCCATATGTACGCAATTATAGCAACAGGTGGTAAACAGTACAAAGTAGCTGAAGGCGATATCATTAAAGTAGAAAAACTTGGTGTAGAAGCTGGAGAGACTTTTACATTTGACCAGGTTCTTGCAGTAAGTGATAACGAATTAAAAATCGGAACACCTACTGTTGCAGGAGCAACTGTAACAGCTTCTGTACTCGGTGACGGAAAAGCAAAAAAAGTTATCGTTTACAAGTATAAGAGAAAAACTGGATACCATAAGAAAAATGGTCACAGACAGCAATATACAGCAGTTAAGATTGAAAAAATCAATGCTTAATATGGTAAGGTGACATGATTAAAGTATCCATATACAAGAATAACAAGAATGAATGCGTTGGCTTCAAAGCATATGATCATGCCGGAGCAGCAGATATCGGTCAGGATGTCATATGTGCAGCAGTTTCGATGCTGATAATCAATACAATGAATTCTATCGAACAGTTTACGGACGCAAAGACTTCACAAGTATCAGATGATACGGAAGGGGTTATTGAGTACAAGCTGTTGAGCCGTCCTTCCAAAGAGACAGAGCTTTTATTAAATTCATTGATCCTTGGTTTACAGAGTTTGGAAGATGATGCAGAATATACAACGTATCTGGATTTAATATTTGAGGAGGTGTAAAACCATGATGAAATTAAACCTTCAATTTTTCGCTCATAAAAAAGGAGTTGGTTCTACAAAGAACGGTCGTGACTCTGAATCTAAAAGACTTGGTGCGAAAAGAGCTGACGGACAGTTTGTGAAAGCTGGAAACATCCTCTACAGACAGCGTGGAACAAAGATCCATCCAGGTGTGAATGTAGGACGTGGTGGTGATGATACATTATTTGCAATGGCAGATGGTATTGTTAGATTTGAAAGAAAAGGCAGAGACAAAAAGCAGGTTTCTATCTATCCAGTAGAACAGTAATATGAAAAATGACGGGCTTCAAATCATTTAGGTTTGAAGCCTGTTTTTGAATTCATAGGAAAGTACTTCCTAAATAATATAGAGACGAGGTGGAATCATGTTTGCAGACAGAGCAAAGATTTATATCTGTTCCGGAAAAGGCGGAGATGGTCATGTAAGTTTTCGAAGAGAATTGTATGTGGCAAACGGAGGTCCTGACGGCGGAGACGGAGGCCGTGGCGGAGATATCATTTTTGAAGTAGACGAAGGGCTAAATACGCTTTATGATTATCGGCATAAACGGAAATTTGTTGCAAAAGATGGCGAACAGGGTGGTAAAAAACGCTGCCATGGTAAGAGTGCTGAGGATTTGATTTTGCAGGTGCCGGAAGGAACGGTCATAAAGGAAGCCGAATCCGGAAAAGTTATCGCAGATATGTCTGGGGATAATAAGCGCCAGGTTATCTTAAAAGGTGGAAAAGGCGGTCTTGGCAATATGCATTTTGCAACTGCAACGATGCAGGTGCCAAAATATGCGCAGCCGGGACAACCAGCTCAGGAATTGTGGGTAAACCTGGAATTAAAAGTAATCGCAGATGTCGGTCTTCTTGGTTTTCCAAATGTAGGAAAATCTACATTTTTATCCAGAGTAACCAATGCAAATCCGAAAATTGCGAATTACCATTTCACAACAATCAATCCAAATCTTGGAGTAGTAGATCTTCCGGATGGCGAAGGTTTTGTTATCGCAGATATTCCAGGACTGATTGAAGGGGCATCCGAAGGTGTCGGACTTGGACATGAATTTTTACGTCATATAGAACGTACAAGAATGATGATTCATGTGGTGGACGCCGCCGGATCCGAAGGGCGAGATCCGATAGAAGATATTTATAAAATCAATGCCGAGCTTGCTGCTTACAATGAAGATTTGGCAAAACGCCCACAAGTAATCGCGGCAAATAAAACGGATCTGATCTATGCGAATGATGAAGATCCTGTGGAAAAAATACGTGAGGAATTTGAACCGCAAGGTTATAAAGTATTTGCAATTTCCGGCGTGACAGGAGCTGGAGTCAAAGAGCTTTTATATTATGTTAATGAACAGTTAAAGACATTAGAGGTTAAACCGATTATTTTTGAGCAGGAGTATTTCCCGGAAGAAGAATTGATCCACGAGAATCTTCCGTATACTATAGAAATAGAAGAAGGCATGTATGTGGTAGAGGGTCCTAAGATTGAAAAGATGCTTGGCTATACCAATCTTGATTCCGAGAAAGGTTTCCAGTTTTTCCAGCGTTTCTTAAAAGACAGCGGTATCTTGGAAGAACTTGAAGAAAAAGGAATTGAAGAAGGAGACACCGTCCGCATGTATGGACTTCAATTTGATTATTATAAATAATAAAGAGGAATGAAAAATGACAATCACATCAAAACAAAGAGCGTATTTAAAAGGATTAGCGATGACTATGGATCCAATCTTTCAGATTGGAAAGTCAAGTGTTACCCCGGAATTAGTAGCTGCCATTGGTGAGGCTTTAAACGCACGTGAATTGATTAAGATCAATGTGCTTCAAAACTGTCTGGATGATCCAAGAGAAATGGCGCAGCTGCTCGCAGAGCGTACAAGGTCTGTTGTTGTCCAGGTCATTGGTAAGAAAATTGTATTGTATAAAGAAGGAAAAGACGATAAAAAGAAAATTGTATTGCCATAGGAGACAAAAACGTGAAGATAGGTATTATGGGTGGAACATTTAATCCAATTCATAACGCACATCTTGCATTGGCATACCAGGCATTAAAGGATTATAAACTAGATAAAATCTGGTTTTTACCAAATGGAAATCCTCCGCATAAGGAAAATCCCAGTCAGGATGTGACTACTGAGCAAAGAATTGAAATGATAAAGCTTGCGATTGCAGGAGAAGTACGTTTCGAGTTATGCTTATATGAGGCAAAGCGTGAAAAAGTTTCGTATTCTTATGAGACGATGGAGACATTTCGCAGCATGTATCCGCAAGATCAGTTCTTCTTTATCATAGGAGGAGATTCACTTACTGCTCTTGAAACATGGCGTAATCCATCGCGTTTACTGAAAACATGTACCATGCTTGCTGCCTGCAGAGACGAAGTAGATAATTTGCAAATACAAGAGGAAGCAAAACGTTTGAATACCCTTTATTTTGCTGATATACGCCTTTTAAGGGCACCTTCGATAAATGTTTCGTCTAGCGGTATTCGAAAGCTTTTAAGAGAAAATCAAAAGGTTACAGGACTTATTCCGGAATCTGTGCTACAATATATTAAAGCAGAACAATTATATCAAAGAGGCATCTGAAAATGAATGATATACAATTAGATGAGATTCGAAAAAAAGTAAAGAAACATTTGGATAAAAATCGTTACCGTCATACAATCAGTGTTATGCATTGTGCAGCGGCCCTTGCCATGCGTTATGATGTTGATATGAAAAAAGCAATGCTAGCCGGGCTTTTGCATGATTGTGCTAAATGTATTCCAGCAAAAGAAAAATTTGCACTTTGCAGGAAATACAAAATTCCTGTATCAAAGGTAGAGGAAGAAAATCCAAGTCTTCTGCATGCAAAAATCGGCGCAGTACTCGCAAAAGAAAAGTATCATATCACGGATAAAGAAATCTGTCACGCTATTGAAGTGCATACGACAGGGTGTCCGGCGATGTCGCTGCTTGATAAAATCATATATATCGCTGATTTCATCGAACCCTATCGTTTTGAAGCACCAAATTTACCGCAGCTTCGAAAACTGGCATTTACAGATATCGATTTGTGTTTAAGAAAAATGCTTCATGACTCTTTGGAATATCTATATTCTAAGAAATCGCCAGTGGACCCTATGACGGAAAAAACATATTTATATTACAAATAGCAGAAACTTATTTTGAAAAATAGTAACAGCCGAACAGGAAAGGAGTAAAAAATGGAACAGTCAAAAGAAATGGCACGTATCGCATGCAAAGCCTTGGAAGAAAAGAAAGGCGAGGACATCTGTGTTATTGATATTGCAGATGTATCTGTACTTGCAGATTATTTTATCATTGCCAACGGAAGCAACAGTAATCAGGTAAATGCACTTGTGGATTCGGTAGAAGAGGAGCTTTCGAAAGCCGGATATGAAGCAAAACAAAGAGAAGGCTATGGTATGGGCAGTTGGGTACTTCTGGATTACAGTGATATCATTGTTCATGTCTTTGATAAAGAAAATCGTCTTTTCTATGATTTGGAAAGAATTTGGAAAGATGGAAATCGTATCGAGGTTAAGGATTTGTAAAATGGTATATGTACAGAAGTAACTAGCATTTTTCTATAATTTGTAAAAACAATTATTCTGTAGCAAACCAACCAACAAAACGAAGCGTATTACTGGCAAAACCGGTGATACGCTTTTTTAATGGAGGCAAAATGAAAAAATTTAAAGCTAAAATCTACCTAAAAAACAAAAAAGAATTAAATGAATACCTAAAAAATCTCGTAAAAATAAAGAAAAACCCTACTTTAGAAGATGTGAAATTTTCATTCAAGTGGGGAACAATCCCTTGTGACCAATAACTACCATGTTATTCCGAGACTTTCAAACTGTCTCTTTAACTGGTCAAGCTGTTTCTTTATGCCGGAAAATGTGACTTTCCCCTTGCAGTGGGGGCAAATTGTTTCATATCGGAGTAATATAAGGTTCATCTTTTGCAAGAATTTTGACAAACTTATCCATATTTTCAAAGCTCCTTTCTAAATACTCACCTATGGCGGTAGGCTGTATATATAGTATAAGGGCTGAACGAGAATAAGACAACAATAATAGTGCTTTCACACTTCATAGCAATAAAATCTAAATAAAATTTGGATTTTATTTAGACTACTAATCGTCTGAAACAAGCAAATATTGCTTAAAACAGAGGATAACGATTTTTACGAAAAACAGAAAAATCATGTTTGCGAAAGGATAGTATAAAAAATAAGAAAACAAATGAACATTTAATATATGAAATACCCAAGATCAGAGTTAAAATGCAAGTAAAAGCTGTGGTTTTGGGTATTTTATTGCATGCTGAGCGGAAGTCGAATTTACAGTTGATTTTTTTGAGAGAGCTATTGACAAACTTTGGAAATAGATATATACTCTTATTGGTTAGCTGAAGCTAACTAATTTTCGGCTCAAACAGTTATCAATCACTAATTAATGGCGCACATTTTGTAAGGGTAAAATGGAAGAGGGGTGAGGCTTGTATGACATTGAAAAATGCTGTTGAGGGAAAAGAGTATATAATTCAACAGATTAAAACTGAGGATGAGGAACTGGATGCCTTTTTGTTTTCGCTTGGTTGTTATAGCGGTGAGGTTATTACAGTTGTTTCTCGTTTGAAAGGTGGATGCGTAGTATCCATAAAGGACGGAAGATATAACATTGACCATCAATTAGCCGAAGCGATTGTTGTCTGAAAAAACAGAACAGACTTTGGCGTATTTTTTTGATCGCAGGTTAGTCAAAACTAATTATAAATTGTGTAGTTTTGGATGCGAGGATAGTATAAAAGGAGGAAAACATTATGAAAATTGCTTTGACAGGCAACCCAAATTCCGGCAAGACGACAATGTATAACGCACTTACCGGAAGAAACGAAAAAGTCGGTAACTGGGCGGGGGTTACTGTAGACAAAAAAGAGCACCCGATTAAAAGGATCTATGCGGCCGAACAGCATCTAACCGCAGTTGACTTGCCAGGTGCTTATTCCATGTCGCCTTTCACCAGTGAGGAAAGCATTACCAGCTCCTATGTTAGAAAGGAAAATCCGGATGTTATCATAAATATTGTGGACGCAACAAATTTGAGCCGCAGCCTGTTTTTCACTACACAGCTTTTGGAATTGGGGGTTCCTGTGGTGGTAGCTCTGAACAAGAAGGATTTGAACGAAAAAAAGGGGACAAAAATTGATGCAGCGGCATTGTCTGAAAAACTGGGTTGCCCAGTTATCAATACCATATCTACTTCTGCTGATGGATTAAAGGCAGTCGTTGAAGCTGCTGTTGCCAGCGCAGGAACAGTACAAGCTGCGCCATACATACAAGATCATATTGAGATTACCAATAAACAGGCTGTAGAAGCTGCCGACCGCAAGAGATTTGCGTTTGTCAACCAGCTTGTCAAAGCGGTGGAAAGCCGTAAGGTTTTCACAAAGGATAAGAATTTGGATGATAAAATTGATTTGCTACTTACCAACAAATGGCTGGGCATTCTAGTTTTTGCCGTAGTCATGTTCTTTGTGTTCCAGATTTCGCAGGTTTGGGTGGGAAAACCTATTGCGGATTGGATGGCAGGTTATCTGGAAAGTTTCCAAGGCTGGGTAGGTGGACTTTTGGAAAATGCAAATCCGTTGTTGTCTGCACTTCTGGTTGATGGTGTGATTGGCGGAGCTGTAGCCGTGATCGGCTTTTTGCCGTTGATTATGGTAATGTACTTCCTAATCGCTTTGCTTGAGGACTGTGGCTATATGTCTCGCGTAGCCGCCTTGCTCGACCCGATTTTCAAAAAGGTCGGTCTTTCTGGCAAATCGGTTATTCCGTTTGTTATTACTATTGGCTGTGCCGTTCCTGGCATTATGGCAAGCCGTACCATTCGTAACGAGCGTGAGCGCAGAGCCACAGCTATGCTGTCCCCATTCATGCCTTGTGGTGCAAAAATCCCTGTTATTTCTTTGTTTGCCGGTGCTTTCTTTGAAGATGCGGGCTGGGTAAGCGCGCTTATGTATCTTTCTGGTATTGTTTTGATTTTTCTGGGTGCTTTGTTGGTAAATAAGATTGCTGGTTATAAGGCGAGAAAATCTTTTTTTATTATCGAACTGCCAGAGTATAAAGTACCATCCCTTTGGGGTGCGTTTAAGTCCATGTGCAGCCGAGGGTGGGCATATATCGTAAAAGCTGCGACCATTATTCTACTGTGCAATACAGCTGTCCAGATTATGCAGACCTTTACCTGGAGTTTTGGGGTGGCCGAAACAGCAGATGCTTCTATTCTGGCTTCTATCGCTTCTCCTTTTGCCTATCTGCTTGTACCTATTGTGGGTGTTCTTAGTTGGCAGCTTGCAGCGCCAGCCGTAACAGGCTTTATAGCAAAGGAAAATGTGGTTGGCACACTTGCGGTTTGCTTTGTCGGTTTGGAAAACCTGATTGATACGGAAGAACTTGCGCTGATGGAAGGTGCAGGTGCAGAGGTAGCCGGGATTATGGCAATTACAAAGGTAGCGGCTCTGGCTTACTTGATGTTTAATCTTTACACGCCACCTTGCTTTGCAGCTATCGGTGCAATGAATGCTGAGATGAAAAGCGCAAAATGGGTTTGGGGAGGTATTGGTCTCCAACTTGGCGTAGGCTTTACGGTGGCCTATTTCATTTATACCATTGGCACACTGATGACTGCCCCAACTTCTTTGAATATTGGTGCTGCTCTTGCAGGTCTGGTTACGGTTCTTGCTATAGCTGTCGTTGTTGTGATGTTGATCGGAAACACAAAGAAAAAACTGAAAAACAACTATTCCTTGAGTGGTGCAGTGCAGAAAGATTATGCAGTGAGTAAATAAAAACACGTATTCCGTTTTGTAAATAGGTATGTTTACAGACATAGAAAAACCCGGCGTGATTTCTACCACGTCGGGTTTCTGAAAAAATTTTCCTTATGGAACTTTCGTCTAACAGATAGTCCCCTTTTGACGTTTCGGATCATGGAAGTTACCGCATAAATCGAAATACACCGATAACTTTTCCAAGAATCTCCACTTGCTCCACGATAATCGGAGCCATAAAATCATTCTCAGGCTGAAGACGATAAACGCCTTCTTCTTTATAAAATGTCTTTACTGTTGCACCGTCTTCTACCAACGCAACCACCATATCTCCATTTTGTGCAGTACAGTCTTTTTCGACGAGTACATAATCGCCATTTAAAATACCCGCATTGATCATACTTTCGCCTTTTACTTCTAACATAAAAGTATCCTTGTTCGGCATAAAATCAACCGGGATAGGGAAGTAGTCTTGAATATTCTCCTGTGCAAGGAGCGGCTCACCGGCTGCGACGTATCCTATAATCGGAACCTGTACCATCTCCCGGCGTGTAAGGTTAAATGTGTCATCAATAATCTCGATGGCACGCGGCTTTGTAGGGTCACGACGGATATATCCGTTTTTTTCCAAAGTTTCCAGATGAGAATGTACGGAAGATGTAGACTTAAGATTCACCGCTTCACAAATCTCGCGGACTGCCGGCGGATAACCGCGCGAAAGAATCTGTTCTTTTATATATTCCAAAATCTCTAATTGTTTCTTGCTGATCTTTCCCTGAGACATATAAATTCCTCCAAATGTAATGATATCTGTGTTTTTTATAGTGTAACATATCCAAAAAGAAAAAGCAAACAAATGTTTAGAAAATATGTTCGTATTTTTTGCGAAAAGTATTGACAAACATTTGTTCGCGTACTATACTATTCAACAAGAAAGAACAAATGTTCACAAAATGAAGAGTATTATTTTGCTGCAGATACAAGGGGGAATGAAGCATGAGTAAGCATCGAGACTATGTTATCCAGAAAAGAAAAAAGGAAGCCAAACAGAAAAAACGTATTGGAGCAGTTTTAGGATTTTTTATGATAAGTATTGCAAGTATTGGATTTGGAGCGGTGTTTGCAAGTGCACATGGAACGAGTAAAGAAGAACCTGTATCATATAAATATTACAAAAGCATTGAGATTAAAGATGGTGATACTTTATGGAGTATCGCAAAGGAATACATGACATCCGATTATGAATCGATTGAAGATTATATAGATGAGCTCAGAGAATTAAATCAGTTAGGCAATGATCACATATTGATTTCAGGAAAACATTTGAATGTAGTTTATTATAATGATACGTTTCAATAGAGTGTTCAATCAAAATATCATCAGGATATATAAAAATTCATAATAATTTTACCTCCAGATAAGATACCGGTTAGCGAAAATGAGAGCTGGTATCTTTTCTTTGGAAAATCAATCTATACGACAAATACTGATTTTTCCAAAAGATGTGGACATAGAATTCAAGCTATGGTATGATATTACTCAAATAAAACTTAAAATGGAGGTTTGTTTTCTATGAGTTCTTCGAATACATATACATCAAAACCTAAAACATACCATGAGCAATCTTATATTGATAATACGCTGTTATTACGCGAGGTTCTTCAGACAATGCCAGGTTTTACCAGAGATTATTTTCGGGCGATCGAGCCAACTACATCTGCACGAACAAGAATTTCTTACGCATATGATATCCGTGTCTTTTTTCGTTTTTTAATCGAACATCATCCCAGATTTCAGAGCTATCAGATGGCTGATTTCAAAATTCAGGATTTAGAGCTTGTAGAACCCATGGATTTGGAGGAATATCAAGATTATCTGAAAGTCTATCAAAGTGAGGATAAGCAGATTACAAATGGTGAAAAAGGATTGTCGCGTAAGATGTCAGCGCTTCGAAGTTTATATAAATATTTTTATAAACGGCAGTTAATCACGAAGAATCCAACGTTGCTTGTAGAAATGCCAAAGCTTCATGAAAAGGCAATCATCCGGCTAGATGCGGATGAGGTTTCTATGCTTTTGGATTATGTGGAGTCTTGTGGAGAACAGTTGACCGGTCAGCGCAAAGTATATTATGAAAAGACAAAATTACGTGATCTGGCAATTCTTACATTGCTTCTTGGCACAGGAATCCGTGTATCAGAATGTGTGGGCTTAGATATTCAAGACGTAGATTTTAAAAATAATAGTATTCGGGTCATTCGAAAAGGCGGCAATGAAATGATCGTCTATTTTGGTACAGAAGTCCAGGAAACGTTGGAAAGATATCTTGTGACAGAACGTAAGCTCTGCACCCCTCTTCCAGGACACGAAACAGCGCTGTTTTTATCGATACAAAAACGCCGCATAGGAATACAGGCAGTGGAAAATATGGTCAAAAAATATGCACGGCAGATTACGCCAAATAAAAAGATTACCCCGCATAAGTTACGAAGCACTTATGGAACTTCTTTATATAAAGAAACAGGAGATATTTATCTGGTTGCAGATGTGTTAGGTCATAAAGATGTAAATACGACGAAGAAACATTATGCTGCGATTGACGAAGACAGACGTCGCTCTGCCGCTAATGCCGTAAAATTAAGGGAGCCATAGAGCTCCCTTAACCTTGGTTTTCTTTTTTTAGTTGTTTCCCATTGAAGTAAAAATAATTGGTTTTTCCTTTTCCATAGATACTTTAAGGAGGCTGCAGGTTCCATTTTTTTCTACGGTAAGCAGTTCCGGATCTAAATGTGCATCCTCATTAAGTGAAATCATCCATTTTGCTTCACTTTCTTCATTACACAATACGAGTGCAAGGGTTCCATATTGAACGCAGTTTTCAAAATCGAATTCTTCTTTTACTCCATCGATATTCACGATAATCTTCTCTTTGGTTACTTCTAATTGAGTATCCTTTTTACCATTACTTGCAAGCCATTCTACCGATAAAGAATTGATCATATTCGAATAGGTTGTACCATCTCCCCGATCTCCAAACGTAGCTGCATATTGCCATATATCGCCGTCTTTGGAAATACCGGTTACCGCACATACATCGTTGCTAACCCACTGGCAATGTAACTTTTCTTTTGAGATAAAAGGAATTACTTCTTTTTCTTTTCCAAACAACGTGTAAAAATCACGGTAATATCTAATTTTGCCGCTGCTGGAATCAGTCTTAAAAATTGCAGCATAATTTTTATCCGGCGATACTGTTCTTATAAGACTCTTCTGCGCTTTTGTATGCACATATCCATAACCAATCAGACCAACTGCACCAACAAGCATAATACAACTAATCACGATCACGAAGATCCTTTTCATATTTCTTCCGCCAAATAGAAGAATTGACATATGAATCAGACACAGTGCAACGGCACATCCCGAAAAAAACAGCATGTCCGAAGAATAAATTAATCCTTTTGACTTTCCAAACGTTATATACAATACTTGTACCGCCACTAACGCAATCGCCCCTAAAATTGCCAGACAACCTAAAAATAAAGAAAATAAACTGCTTTCTGATGTTTCATTTTTTTCCATTCCCATAAAATACTCTCCGCTTCCTATTTTTACATATTTTACTCTCATATAAGAGTACCACAATTTGCAAGGCTTTGTCAAAAAGTCTGTGCTTTTTCTTTAAAATCTGTTACAATAATTTGTGGAAAAAAGAAAGGATTTTAAAATTTATGAAATTACAACAACTCTTAAGCTATACTCGTAAGGCAGTAGATGAATATCAGATGATTGAAGAAGGAGACCATATTGCAGTCGGTATCTCCGGAGGGAAAGACAGTCTTACACTACTCTACGCGCTTCACGGCCTTAAACGCTTTTATCCAAAGAGTTTTAAGCTTAGTGCAATTACGGTTGACCTGGGTTATGAAAAATTCGATACAGAGCCAATAAAGGCGTTATGCGAAGAATTAGAAGTTCCATATACGATCGTAAAAACAGATATTGCTCATATTTTGTTTGAAGAACGTAAAGAGACAAATCCTTGTTCGTTATGTGCAAAGATGCGAAAAGGGGCTTTGAATGACGCGATTAAAACTTTAGGATGTAATAAAGTTGCGTATGGTCATCACAAAGATGATATAATTGAAACCATGTTGTTATCCATGATTTTCGAAGGACGTTTTCATTCTTTTTCACCAAAGACATATCTTGATCGTACAAAGCTTACCGTAATACGTCCTTTAATGTTTGTAAATGAGGCTGATGTCATTGGATTTGAGAATAAATACAATCTTCCGGTATCCAAAAGCCGTTGTCCGATTGATGGTTTTACCAAACGAGAATATGCAAAAAATTTAGTCAAGCAATTGAATCTGGAAAATCCAGGTGCGAAAGAACGGATGTTTACTGCTATTTTAAATGGCAATATTCAAGGATGGCCAGAGCGGACATCACATACACGAAAATAAAAGTCCAAAAAAATTTCCCGAAAGAATAAACTTCCGGGAAATTTTTTAATCTTCTGTACTATATAAAAAAATCAGATTTTGGAGTCTTTAGTAGATTCTTTTAGTTCTACATATTGTCTGATAGCTTCTGCTGTTCCATCAATACCAAGTTTGGAACTGCAAAGACATAAATCATAACCGGCTGCATCACCCCAGCGTTTATTGGTATAATAATTATAATAGCTGGCGCGTTTTTTATCTGCTTTAAGAATCATATCTTTTGCCTTGGCATCAGTGAGTTCATAGATACGTGCAATTCTTCTGATTCTTGCATTTATATCAGCATGGATGAATACACTTACGTGATTTGGATAATGCTCTAACGCATAATCTGCACATCTTCCGACTAAAATACAAGGTCCTTCATCAGCAATCTTTTTTATCGCATCAAATTGTGCCAGAAATACTTTGTGATTAATCGGCATATCCGTATAGCTGCTGGAAGCATAACCTAAAGAATACGTATCCATTACCAATGAATATAAAAAGCTGTTTGTAGGCTTTTCATCATGTGTTTCAAATAATTCCTGGCAAATACCGCTTTCTTTTGCAGCTCGGTCAAGCATTTCTTTGTCATATAGTTTTACGTCAAGCCAAGAGGCAAGTTTCTTTCCGATCTCCCGGCCTGCACTGCCAAATTGTCTTCCTATTGTAATAATCGTGTTGTTCTCTGCCATAATATTCACGCTCCTTTGCATATAAAATATTATATAACAATCTTACAATTTCAACAATAGTTTTTGAAAATAATTTGGTAAAGGTGCATTAAATTCTATATATTCTTTGGTTTTCGGATGTATGATCCCAAGCGTCATTGCATGCAAAGTCTGACCTTCCAGATGTTTTATAGGACATTTCGCCGGTCCGTATACTTCATCACCAAGTAAGGGATGATGTATGCTGGCCATATGTACACGAATCTGATGGGTACGTCCAGTCTCCAATTCGCAGGTGATGTATGTGTAATTTGAAAAACGCTGGAGTACCTTATAATGAGTCACAGCTTCTTTTCCATTCTTCGGATTGATACACATTTTTTTTCGGTCTTGCGGATGGCGGCCGATGGGACCTTCAATTGTTCCGCTGTCTTCTTTCAAAATACCATGAACAATTGCATGGTAAACCCGCTTCATCGAATGTACTTTAAACTGTTCTGCCAAAAACTGATGGGCAATATCATTCTTACATACCAAGAGCGACCCTGTCGTGTCTTTATCAATACGATGTACGATACCAGGGCGCAGCACGCCATTAATGCCGGATAAAGAATCTTTACAATGATACAAAAGCGCATTCACTAAAGTACCGCTGTAATGTCCTGCAGAAGGATGTACTACCATGCCCTTAGGCTTGTTTACAATTAGAATATCTTCATCTTCATAAAGAATATCTAAAACAATTTCTTCCGGAAGGATATCGGGTTCTTTTGCATCCGGAATAACAACAAGAATTTCATCTTCCTCTTCTAATCTGTAATTAGCTTTTACAGTATGTTGGTTCACAAATACTTGATTTTCTTTGATCAATTTTTGTATATAAGAACGTGAAAGATCAGGAAGCTCCTGGCTTAAATATTTGTCGATACGCTCCCCGCTCTCAAGTTCAATGATAAAACATTCTTTTCTCATATATTATATCTTCCGTTTCCATGAAAAGATCAAAAAATCTTCTTCCTTATAATAAAACATTAACAATATAAATCCAAGAAACGCAGCAACAGTTACATAAATATCGGCTACGTTAAACACTGGAAAGTCAATGAGTGAAAAATAAAAAAAGTCTACCACATATCCAAGGCGAATACGATCGATCATATTGCCAATAGCGCCTGCAACAACAAAAATGATACAAAGCTCAATCGGAAAGTAGTGACGTTGACCAGCAATTCTTCGATAACAAAAGAACAAGAAACCAAGCAGGAAAATTGTCATGATCAGGAAAAAAACCTGTCGGCCCTGCATCATGCCAAAAGCTGCTCCTCTATTTTCCAAATAAGTAAGTTCAAATATACCATCCAGCAAAATGAACGGGGATTGATCTTTCAAATAAACAGCAGCAAGATACTTGGTGAACTGATCCAGAAGAATGGCAGCTATTAAAGTAATGATGCCTGCCATATATGTTTTTATAGATTTCATATGTTAATATATCCTTTTTAGTTTATATATATTTGTGGAGCTCTATATAACAGCGGTCCTTTTTGGTACGGCTAAGCTGTCCGATATAAGTAAATCTTCCGAAGCCTCGTACGGAAATCAAATCCCGCTCTTTTATCTGGCAGCCATTAGAAGTAATCATCTTTCCATTCACAAATACCTTTCCGGCTTCAATAAGCGGAACCATTTTGCTTCTTGAAGAGGAAAAAGCAAGCGCCAATAAAGCATCCAACCTGACGGTCGCAATACTGCCTTTTACTACCTCATAAGACGGTGTATAGGAAAATGTCTGTATATCTGTTGCTCTTGCCAAAACAGGAGTATGCTTGACTTTTGTAAGATTTTCAATAATATATGCAGCAATTTTTTTCTGAGCAAAGAGGACGGTCTCTTCTTTACCGACAAGAATATCTCCAAGTACCGGACGTATAATTCCAAGATTTAAAAGTGCCCCCAGATAATCTCTATGGCTTAAAGTCTCCGAAAATTTTTGAGAGAGCGGAGAAATTCGTATGGTAGAAATCGGATATTCATACTCATAACAAAGAGCATCAGGTAGAAATGCAACCATCTGACGCTCTGAGAATTCATAACCACCAAATAGTTCATATCTTAAGTGCAGCTCTTTCTTTGGTATGCTATGTAAAATATGCTGTTCGTTCAAATTAAGAAAATCCGAAAATGTTACAATCCCCCGCTGATATGCAGTTCTTGAAAGCTCAATAAGCCTTTTTTGTAATAACACTTCATCTTTTTGCATAATTTATATCCTAATCTGCTTGTACCTTTTATTAATATCTGTTTTTGATAGAAGGCACATCAAAAGAAGAATTCAAAAGATCCTGAAGATCTCCGGAAATATCTACATTTCTTGGTGTTACGAGGAAAATATAATTTGAAATTTTCTGCAAATTACCATCAATGGCAAACGTTGCACCAGAAGTAAAATCAATGATTCTCTGTGCAATGTCTAAATCGATGCCCTCCAGATTTAAAATTACAGTACGATTGCTAAGCAAAGTTTCTGTAATCTCTCTGGAATCATCTACAGCAGTAGGTTTGATTACACAAACCTCCATACCAGTTGCTTTTTTTACTGGCTGACGCATAAAAGTCACCTTGTTATCCATACGTGCTGCCGGTTTTGAATTACGCGTATTGTTTACAGGAGAATCTTCATAGTCTTCCTCATAAGTCTTTTCTTTTTTAAAGAGATTCTTTCTGGCTGGTCTTTCTTCGTAGTCTTCTTCTAATTCATCATCATCAAAGAACTCATCATCATCATAATCTTCTTCATCGTTCAATTTCATGATATCAAGAAACTTGTCTAATACACCCATTATTTACACTCCTATCTTATGTTCTAATTATATACTCTTATACACTCTTTCACCAAAGATTCCGGTACCTACTCTAACATGAGTTGCCCCTTCTTCTATGGCTACTTCATAATCATTTGTCATTCCCATCGAGAGAACGCTCATATAAACATTATCAATGTTTTTCTTCGCAATGTCAACAGATAATTTATGTAAATTTGCAAAATGTACTCTGTTTTCTTCTGGATTTTCCACAAATGGGGCTATTGTCATGAGTCCCTGAACACATATATTTTTATAATTTGCAAAAGATTCTGCCGTTCTTATTACCTCTTCCGGCATCAAACCATATTTTGTTTCTTCTCTTGCAATATTTACTTCTAAAAGTACATTGACCGTTATCTGGCGTTTGGCTGCTTCTGCCTCAATCATATCTGCCAGACGCAAAGAATCTACCGAATGAATCAAGGCAGCTTTGTCAATTATGTATTTTACTTTGTTGCGCTGCAGATGTCCAATCATATGCCAGTTGATATCCGGCGGCAGCACACTGTACTTGTCCATTAATTCCTGAACCTTATTTTCACCGAATTGACATATTCCAAGATCATATACTTCTTTTAGCATCCAAACTGGTTTTGTCTTGCTGACTGCAATTAACGTAACATCTTTTCGGTCTCTTCCGGCCCTTTGACAGGCGCGGCAGATATTCTCTTCCACAACATTTAATTTCTCTTTTAACGACATACCAATATTCTCCTTATTGTACGACTACATCATTTTCTTTAAGTTTACTGCCTTCTAATGCGATATGGTCATAATTGGACAGACTATAACTGTTTCCTGTCTTTACAATGTAATATTCATCGCTTTCACTTAAAATCTCTATCTGTTTAAAAATAGCATAGCCCTTATTGATATTATAGACGCCTTCTAAGCTTCGCATCGTACTGAGCCGGAATGTCTCATTTGACTCTGGTTTAACGAGAACCATATTCTCTTCAAATACATTCGGATCTAAATAGACAATACCGTTTTCAATATCTTCATAATAGATTTCGGCGTGCTTAAATTCTGTGATTGTTTCTCCGTCGCGTTCGGAACGGACTAAAACCCCATTGCTGCTGCTATTGCCTCCGGCAGTCACATATTCTTTGGGAGCAATAAAAAAATCTTTTTTTACTTTCGATGATTTTGGAATTTTCAATCCGGTTTTGTTCTCCAAGATCAATTCAATATCCAGATAGCGTTCAGATGCATAACGCACCAATGAATTACTAAACTCAATCGTACCGATATAAAAATCATTTTTCTTTTCAATGGTAAGACTTCCCCAAACAGTCTCTCCATCCTTCAAAAAACGTACCTGTATATTTGTAAAGTCTCGCTCCTTTTCAGCCTGTTTTGCCAAAATACTCTCAGCTGTACCAGGATTTAAGTTTATGACAACATGCCAGGTCTCATCCGTAATGATTTTATAAGCCGGCTCTCCAACGACAGCTTCTTTGTTATTACCAAACTCTTGCTTTTTATAATTTGTCTTATCGAAATCCTGTTCTGTGATGGTGTCTGCCGTTCTGCTTTCATATCCATCGATATAATACTCTATAATTCCATCATCCGGTGCCTGATACAAGCTTAATCCGGTAATTTTCCCTTCGTTCACCAGCTGCGTTACCAAGGCTGTTTTATCTTCGTTTGCAGCATTCTGAATAACAGAAGCAATCTGTTCATTCATTTGATAGACAGAATCAAAGTCTTCTTCTTTAAAGTTCTCACTGAAGTTTTGAATATTAACCAAGATCGTATTATATTCATCATTAGAAAGACTGTTTTTCTGCTCCTCTGAAGTATTTGTTTCTCCTAGCTCTATCGGTTCAATTTTCTCGGGGGAAACGGAATATACATTATTGCCGATACCCACTTTGCTTCGGGCAGTAGTATAATAATTAATATAACCGCTTCCTTCGGAATTTACGATAAGCTCCTTTCTCAGGGCAATGCCTGTATAAGCATTGTCTTTAAAAATAGAACCTTCCCGCACTTCGTAAGAAGTAACTCGTGACGTAGTCAAATACATTAAAATTGCCACAAGCAAATAGATAAAAATCGCACCAAAAAGGATCACTCCTATATTAATCGGATATTTCTTACGAAATAACCGGATGTTTCCAATATCCTGTTTATTTTCAAGCAATGTTAAGCCTCCTAAGACAGCAATTTTAATGCTGCACCATCTAAATAATCAAAATGTTTTCCCTGAAAGGAATTTGTGAATTCCATCTGTTCTAATAATTCATCCTGTAACTTCCACCAGCTGGTATTCCAATTAGAAAATACAGCATCTTTCTTTGGAATCCTGCTAAACAGACGTTCCACCACAATATCCGGGGATAAATATTCCAAGAATAATTGTACACGCTGCAAGTATTCTTCTTTGGAACACATTGCTATTGTACCATTTTCATAGCGTTCACACAACAATGTGTTTTTTGAAATATAGAGAGAATGTAATTTGACGGCAGTTATGTTTAATGCAGAAAGAATTTTAGCGGTTTCAATCACATCTCTTCTGTCATCTCCTGGCAGATTTAAAATCACATGCGTACAGATTTCAAATCCATAACTGTGAATCTTTAGAACCGCATCTATAAATTCAGCGAGTCCATGTCCTCGTTCAATATCTTCCAGCGTATGATAATTCGCAGTCTGGAGTCCAAGTTCAATTGTAATCTGTAAATCGTAGGTTTTGCTGATTTTCTTTAATATTTCTAAATATTCTTTTTTGATACAATCTGGTCTGGTAGAAACGGCAATCTCTACAATATCATCCACCACAGCTGCTTCTTCAAGATATTGATAAAATTTCTGTGGATGCAGAAATGTATTCGTATAGTTTTGGAAATAAGCAATGAATTTAGTAGCTTTGTATTTTTTCTGAATATGCGTTTTTGTATTTTCTAATTGCTCTTTTACCGATACCGATGAGGGCATCGCTTCAAAACCAGTTCCTGCTTCAGCACAAAAGGCACATCCCTTTTTACCATTCAGACGATTTGGGCAGGTAACCGGAAGATTAACGGGAAGTTTATATACTTTTCCATGATATTTTTCATGTAAAAAATCGGAATATTTGTTATATAATTTCATTTTTTCACCTGATTATGTATAAATTTATTTTGAATGTATATAATAACCGTATCTAAAAAAGGAGGCTATGGTTATGAAATGGTTTGATAATATCGCATTGACACTTGTCATTGTAGGCGCTGTCAATTGGTTTCTAGTTGGTATTTTCCGTTTTGATCTTGTTGCATTTATCTTTGGGAATCTTACATGGATATCCCGGATTGTCTATATGATAGTCGGTCTTTGTGGATTGTATCTTATCAGTCTTTATGGAAGAATGCAGTCGATGAACGCATAACAAAACAATTCTTTAATACCGCAAAAAAGAAAGGGCCTCTTATGTGAGATGTCCCTTCCTTACATAGCATGAACAAATTATTGTGGTATGGAAGCCATTAATGCAGTCATGTCCTGATATAAAACCGTTTTATCGGGAGCGCCCATAACAATTGAAATAAAAGGCTTTTTGCTGTCATTTTGATTGTAAAGAATAAGGCAGCGTCCGGCTTGATCTGTTGTTCCGGTTTTCCCTCCAATGACTGTTACATGCTCAGGCATCGGCACATCCTCAGAAAGATATGCATTGGAAGTTTTCCATGTGTCAGAACGAACAGAACCATCTGCCTGCATGATATCCGCTTGATAAGATGGCGTGTTTATAATCTCCACAAATGTTTCATTCTTCAAACATTGGTTAAACATGAGATACAAATCATATGCAGTTGTATAGTGTTCTTCATGATGAAGACCATGTGGATTCATAAAATGTGAATTTGTAGCGCCAAGCTTCCAGGCTTCTTCATTCATCATATCTACAAAAGCATCGATACTGCCTCCTATATGTTCTGCGATCGCAACAGCACTGTCATTGCCTGAACGCAGCATAAGACCATAAAGCAAATCTTTAAGCGTCAGTGTATCACCGACTTTTAAATTGCATACAGAAGATCCTGCTTCTAAATCCAAAGCTTTCTCGCTTACAATCACCTTATCGTCCAAATTTCCATAATTAAGCGCTACATAAGCAGTGAGAATCTTTGTTGTACTTGCCGGAGCAAGATGCTCATGAATACGTGTGGAATACAACACATCTTTCTTTTCCAGATCAAACAATGCCGCAGCATGAAGTCCTTCATCGACTTTACAGTCTTCTCTTAGAACATCTTTTGATGACACACACAATGCTTCTGAAAAAAGTGCTCCTTCATATAAAGAAGCGTCATAAACAGAAGTCTCATATTCCGCAATCATGTCTTTTTCTGCATTCTTTTTGTCTGTACAGCCACTTACGAAAAGAAAAACAGATGCGAAAAGAACTCCTGTTTTTAATACTTTTCTGATATATGTTTTATTTATATATCTCACGCCAGTCTAAATCTCCTCTGTCTATTGCATGAATGATCAACTCTGCGGTAGCAACATTAGTTGCCATCGGTATATTATGAACATCACAAAGACGTACAACATCATTTACATTCGGTTCATTTGGTTTTGGATTATCCGGATCACGCAGAAAAATCAATGCATCAATATCATTTTCTGCAATCTGCGCTCCTAACTGCTGCATGCCTCCGAGGGGTCCTGCAAGATATTTATGAACAGGCAGATTCGTAACCTCTTCAATCAGCCTTCCTGTAGTTCCTGTTGCATACAAGGAATGTTTGCTCAAGATTCCCCTGTAAGCAATACAAAAATTCTGTATCAACGTCTTTTTTGCATCATGTGCGATCAATCCAATGTTCATGCTATCATCTCCTTATCATATTTATTAGGCTGCAACCCTACGTTTAGTACAAATCCAATTCCCATGTACATACAAACAATGGAGGTCAGACCCGAACTTACGAATGGCAAAGACAAACCGGTGTTCGGGAAAATTCCTGTCGCCACACTGATATTGATAAAGGTCTGAATTCCTATCAGTGAGGCTACACCCCCGCAAATAAGCTGCCCTGCCAGATCAGTTGCCCGAAGGCCTGTCAAAATACATTCTATTATAATTAATAATAACAAAATAATAACAGTACAACAACCCACAAAACCAAAATCTTCACCAATTACCGCAAAAATAAAGTCTGTCTGGGGTTCCAGAATAAAATTTCCGTTTTTTACAGACGTTACAGAATTGCGGTTACCGCTTAACTGTCCTGCGCCGATTGCCATAATAGAATTCTGCTGCTGGTATGCACCATCTGTCGCATGTTTTTCCGGTTCAAGCCATGAAAGGATACGCTCTTGCTGATACTCCTTGATAAATGGCTGATTGGGCTGTAAAACGATGACAAGGAATATGGCGGCCAGTGGAATAAAAACCATTAAGCACCTGCCGATAAACTTATAGCTAAGTCCTCCAAGGAACATCAGCATACAGAAAAGTGCGGCAATACAAAGTGTATTGGATAAATTCGGCTGTTTATAGATCAGAATCAGTGTTGGTAAAATCAGACCGATACATTCTGGTATAAACCATTTTTTCGTATGCATATCTTCCCTATGTTTGGATAAGAATCTGGCAAAAAAAAGAATCAGTAAAATTTTTGTAAGATCCGATGGCTGGAATCCAAAAGAGCCAATATACAACCATCGTTTTGCGTTATTCACTGTTTTTCCAAAAAGAAGAACACTTGTAAGAAGTGCAAGATTACCTGCATACATCAGCCAGTAAAACTTTAACAGCCATTTGTAATCAATAAAGGAAATCACAATCATTACCAAAAGCCCTAATATCACGCCTTCTAACTGTCGCATCTGTAAATCTTTTCGCGCACTTCCCACGGCAACTACTCCAACCGCAGAGATTGCCAGCACAAGCATGATAAGGCTGAATTTATAATGTTTTAAATGATAACGTTTTAGAAATTTCAATGTTTTTCTCCTGTAAGTAAGATATTAATCTCAGAACGAGTTACCTGAACTTCAAAATTCTCCTGAGTAACTTCAATGTACTTTGATATCGTCCGGTATAATTCAATTTTTAATTGATCAAATTTGTCTGGTGCACAACAAGGTACACGATCTTGGATCAATAATGTTTTCAGACGGTCTTTTGCGATGGTGACGGAAGGCTGTCGGTTTGACGGCTCAAACACCCCCATATCATTTACCTCCTATTTTTTCTTGAATAATTTTCCGATCCGTGTAAAAAATCCAGACCCGGAATCCAGATCTAAAAACGGAATCTCTTCACCGGTAATCCTCCGGCAAATATTGGAATATGCCTGTCCGGCTAAAGAATCCGGACCAACAACAGGTTCCCCTTGATTGCTGCTGATCACAACCTGCTCATCGTCTGGAATCGCGCCGATCAGAGGAATAGAAAGAATCTCCGTTACATCAGCAACAGACATCATATCGCCCCTCTTTACCATATCCATACGAATGCGGTTAATGACCAGATCGATTTTTTTCATATGTTCAGCTTCTAACAGCCCAATGATGCGGTCTGCATCACGGATAGCAGATACCTCAGGAGTCGTCACTACAATTGCGCGAGTGGCCCCTGCAACTGCATTTTTAAACCCTTGTTCAATACCCGCCGGACAATCCAGAAGCACGTAATCAAACTCTTCCTTTAATTCTCCGGTCAGTTTTTGCATTTGTTCCGGAGAAATTGCATTTTTATCTCTCGTCTGTGCAGATGGAAGTAAGTATAATGTCTCACATCGCCTGTCTTTGATCAGGGCCTGTTTTAATCGGCAATTTCCTTCAATCACATCGATCAGATTGTATACAATACGATTTTCAAGGCCCATTACTACATCAAGATTACGTAATCCTAAATCCGTATCAATTACAATTACTTTTTTATCTAAACGTGCAAGTCCTACACCAAGATTAGCAGTTGTTGTTGTCTTGCCCACACCGCCCTTTCCTGATGTTACTACAATGATTTCACCCATGAAAAATTCCTCCAAAATGTTCTGAAATATTCTATCGCGCCAGTGCTCTGATATAGAGATGTGCATTTCGGATACCGGCAATCTTAGGATTGATTGAAGTATCTTCCTCTTCACTGTATGGGAGCTGTTTTGCTTCCATATCTGCAATTCTCACTCGATTTGGATAGAAAGAAAGACCTACGATCACTGCACTTTTCCTTCCGGAAACACCTGCATGAACATTTCCCCGAATATTGCCAAGCACAACAATATTCCCTTTTGCGGCAACCGTTGCTCCTGCTTCTACATCGCCAAGGATCACAATACTTGTATCGGATTCTAAAATCTGATGTCTTTTTAAGGTACCTTTATAAAACTGACCATCCTGTTTGGGCGTTTCTTCTTTACACTTATCGAGTATCTTTCGGTAATGTATCGCGGTATTTTCACTCTGATCTACGATGCATGTGATGGTAATCTCTCCAGCCTCACACATCAATTCGACCAACTCTTGCTCTTGTGTACATGTCAAAACACGTCCTTCAAATGTAACTGCCATGGTCGCATGTTTTAAGAATTTGCGAAGTGCGACAAATCGCTCTCTCAACTGTTCTTTTACTTCCTCATATGGTGCCTTTGCATCCAGGAATATTCGAAGACCGTATTTGCTGCTCTTGATCATAACAGCATACTTCATGACCATCATCCTCCTAAGGTTAGTCACCTGCAATCGCTTCGCCGATTTCACCTGCAGTGCCCTTGATTAATTCTGTCTCTTCTGCCAGTTCGTATTTATATCGTACGATATCCCTTCCAAGCTCTGCTGCATAAGAAGAGCTGTATCCATTGGCAATACGGGTTGCGACGGCAATTTGGGGTTCCTCTGCCGGAGCATATCCGACAAACAATGCATGATCGGGATGTACCTTACTTTGCTGTGCAGTACCTGTTTTTCCTGCCATGGAAAAATCACTGTTTCGTATAGGCACGAATGTGGATGAATGCGAAACCATAGAAACCATTCCGTTTTGTACGGAATCCCATGTTGCAGAGCTTACATCATCCATCGTATTTTTTAGCTTTGGTTCATAAGTTTCGATTGTTTTTCCTTTTGTATCTTCTACATGACTTAAGAGACTTAAATCAAATACATTTCCTCTGTTTGCAACTGCAGTTACATATCTCGCAAGCTGACTCACGGTATAGTTATTCGTACCCTGTCCGATTGCAGAACGAACGGAATCAGAATCGGAAACCTGTGGCTCGGATTCCGGAATCTCAAGTCCTGATGTACTGCTAAGTCCAAACGCATCTGCATATTTTGCAAGCGCCTGGGTACCGGTTTCACTGGAATAATTCTCATCCGTAACGCCAAGGCGATAACCGACTTCATAATAAAAACTGTTACAGGATACATCTAATGCTTCCGTAATTCCCAATGTTCCATGAGCTCCTCCCGGATAGATCCAACATTTCGGGCTCGGCTTGATTTTGGTATATTCACCGGAACAGCCTAAGTAGCTGCCATTATCGATAACCCCTTCCCCGATTCCGGCTACCGTTGTAAGCATTTTATAAGTAGATCCAGGAGCCGTTTTTTCCTGAGTAGCGCTATTATACAGAGGTCTTGACATATCTGTATTCAATTTTGCGAAATAAGAAGAATCCATACTGTTTGCCAGACGGTTATTGTCATATCCCGGATAAGATACGCAAGCTAACACTTTGCCGGTCTTGACATCTGTTACGACCATAGAACCGGTACATGGCTCTAAAGCAAGCTGTCCAGGCGTAATCTCCAGATTTTGGATTTTCGAACGCATAAAATCATACGCCGTTATACTGCCGGATGCAAGTGACTGAAAAGAAGTTTCGTCATAATTGAGCACCCCTTGTTCATATAATGCAAGACAAAGCTTGGTGCCGCTGATAGTGCCATTGCGTACAAGATAACGGTAAACTAACTTTTCAAAACCGCTGTCGGTTTGTATATATTCTTTTAAAAAGGCCAAAAGTGCCTGATAAGTTTCTGTCACATCAGAATAATTACTTTTTTCCGGAAGATATTTCTGTAGCTTGGAAGTATCAATCCAGTTTTTGGAGATTGCATAATTCAAATAGTCATAAAAACTGATTGTCTCATCTTCTGTCCATGCTTTATAGGTCTCATCATTGGTGTCAATGGCGCCTGTGTTTAAAATCCCCGTATTGCGTCTTAATATAGTGATATCAAGATAATTCAGATAGTTTTGCATCTCCTTATCAAGCTCTTTGTAAGCAGCGGCTTCCGGATTGGAAAGCTGAGCCATAACTTTTTCGATCACTGTACCAAGGTTTGATGAGAAACTTGCATAGATTGTCTTTTCATTCTCTTTTGCTGATTCCAGTTTGAGATGATCCAAATCCAACACTTCGTTTTCCAATAATGCACAATAGACATCTCCAATTGGAATAATGATATTTTTTGTATTACCTTCCGGATCTGGTGTATATTCCATTACATTTTGCATTTTTGCCAGCAAAATACCTGCAATTTTCTCTTCAATCAGTTTATAAGCAGCAATCTGAAGATTTTTATCAATACTCAAATAAAGATTATTACCTGCTTTTGCCTCTGTTCCTTTCACTGTTTCGAGTATTTTTCCAACACTGTCTACATAGATAGTATCTTCTCCTTTGGTACCTTTTAAGACAGCATCCATAGACTGCTCTAACCCGGCTTTTCCAATGGTATCTGTTTTGGAATACTTCTTTTTATTCTTTTCGTCTGCTGTCAATCTATCATATTCCTCTGTAGAAATCTTTCCGGTGTAACCAATTAAAGATGCAAAATATTTGCTGTCATTGTAATACCGGATGGAATCTTCGGAAATATTCACTCCTTGCAGTGTATCCATGTGTTCCATGATTTCAGCTACTGTATTTTCGTTGACATCAGAAGCGATCACAACCGGAATATATTTCTGGTAAGAGTTCAGTCCGATTGCATAGCGGATATTCACCAGTTTTAAGATTGTCTGCCGGTCATAATCCTCTTGATTGATTCCGTACCCTGCAACTCCCTTTTTTTTGCTTCCATTGCACAAAAAATCAATGACATCATCTGGAGAAGAAGTACGCTCTTTTTCTGAAAGTTCATCGATTTTAGGATATCCATAGACATCTGCAAGAAAACGAAGCCTGGAAGTTCCTTCCGCCGCTGTAAATTCATAGGTATCATTTGCATTTATTACTATACCAAAATCATTGACGACAGTATCACCATTTTTTTCTACCATCTGAATAACTTTGAGGATAGTATCATTTAAAACCTGATTGCGCTCTTTTTCATTTGAATACGAGCCATTATCTTCAATTGTTACTGTATAAGCCAGTTTATTGTAAGCAAGAACATTCCCGTTTACATCCAAGATATTTCCTCTGGTACCTTCGGTGTACCGTGTCTTTTGAATCTTCAACTTGTAATTTTCAAGTGTTTCCTGACCATTTACAATCTGAAGAATAAATACACGGTGAATTAATATCGCAAACATCACGCAAAAAGCGATTACAACGACTGTTAATCTCGAACCGGCTATCTTTTTACATATATTCTTAAATTGCTCAAACAAATTTGCCAGCACTCCTTTTTTCATCTGCCTCTAAGAACTGATTTATTCTTAAAATAATTGGGTAAAATATCAAAGTCACTAAAATTGTATATACAAGTTCGGGCATGATAATCTGTCCAAAATAATAGATAAATTGAAACTTACTTCTCATCATGTACAAAAACAGATAATTCACAAGCCCGTACGAAAATTCACTTCCCAAAATCAGAGCAATTGGAAGTTTGATATCATCTGCAAGAAAACGGCGCTTAAAAAATCCATTCAGGTATCCAATCACCAGATATACCAGCGCATAAAATCCTATCAAATTTCCCACTCCATAAAAAATGTCTATAAGAAGCCCCAAAAAGAAGCCTATCAGCATGCCTTCTTTTTTCCCTCGCATAAATCCAAACGAAGAAACAAGTATAATGAAAAGATTCGGAGTGATAGAGCCGATCGCAATATGCTTCAATACAGAAGTCTGAAGTAAAAAGCTAATGATGACAAGCACAATAAGTACAAGAATTCTTTTTATTTTTATCTTCAATGTCAGAAGTACTCCTTTCCATTATTCTTCAATCATATCGGATTTCCTCTGTGTGATCACAAGTACCTCCTGCAAATGTTCAAAATCAACTACCGGAGTCAGATACCCTGAACGAGTCAGATTATTTGCATCATCATTGATCTCGGAAATATATCCAATTAAAATTCCCTGTACATATTTGCTGCTGGTATAAGAGGTCACAATCTGTTCGCCCACTTCTATTTCCACATCGCTTTTTGGAAGTTTCTCAAATTTAATCCTTCCATCTTTCATTAATGTCAAATCTCCGCGTACAATACAAATATCAGACGTAGATAATGCCATCGCGCTGATATTGCTCGCGTCATCAATAATAGAACGAACCTCCGCCCAGTTTGGTCCGGTTTTTGTTACGATTCCTACCAGCCCACTGCCAGCCATAACATTCATATCTGTTTTGATCCCGTCATTTTCGCCTTTATCAATGACAAAACTGCTAAACCAGTTACTTCCGTTATTCGCAATAACATGAGCGCCTATTTTCTCATATTCCGAATAATGTAAGTCTAATTTATATAATTCCCTTAACCGCTCCAGTTCGGCACGTTGCTGCTGCAGATTGTTTTTTTCAATCGTAAGCTCGTCCACTCTGCTTTGAAGTTCTTCATTTTTTTGTTTTACTTCTTCTAACGTCTCAAAGTTCTGCGTTACATCACTAAGCCATACACCTGCCTTATTGAGCGCCGTTTGCATTGGAACGATTGTATAGTTTGCAACTCCGCGAAGCGGGCCTGCGGCTTTTCCATCTGTGAATGCAGACAAAAGCAGCAAACCAACGCAAAGAACTGCCAAAATGATCAGCCAGTATTTACTTAATAAAGGAGTACGTTTTCTCATTTTCATTTTATTTCATCCACCTATTAATTATATAATCTTCTTTTCGTGAAAACTTATATAGCAATTATTGCCAATAATTATATGGTCTAACAACTCGATGCCGATCATTTTCCCGGCAGCCTGAATTCGTTTGGTGACCAAAATATCTTCTTTGCTTGGAGTAGGATCTCCACTTGGATGATTGTGCAAAAGGATGACACTAGAAGCCTGTTTTTGCAATGCTTCAATGAATAGTTCTCTTGGCGAAACCAAGGACGCATCCTTGGTTCCCACAAACATATCCTTTTCTCCAATCAACTTTATCTTTGTATCTAAAAGCAATAATTTTAAATGTTCCTGTTTTAAATAACGCATATCATGCATATAATAATCGGCAATGCTTTTTGCTGTTTCAAAACATAGCTTCGGCAATGCCTCCGCCTTCGAAAGACGTCTTGCAAATTCCAGAAGACAAAGAATCTGGATTGCCTTTATTCTGCCGATTCCTTTTATTTTCATAAGACTTTCTTTATTCCAGTCATATAAAGACAATACATCTTCCGTTCCGTTTACACAAAGTAATTTGTGTGCAAGGCTCAAGACACTTTCTCCTTCCACACCCGTCCTTAACAGGACTGCTAATAGTTCAGCCTCTGTCAAAGCTTGTACTCCGAAACGTTCACATTTTTCGTAAGGACGTTCGGAATAAGGAATTTCTTTCATTTTATTGGATTGATACATCTTTTTTTACCCGAAACGCACCATCGCTTATCTATATTCCCTACCACAAACATACCATATTTTAACATAATTTAAAAAACGTGTACATAGCTGTTCCCATTAAATTTCTTAAGGTTTTCTTTCAAATGTCGAATCTGCGGTATTTTCTGGCGATTGCTTCCGCTGTTTTTATGCCATCCATAGCCGCCGAAGTAATCCCGCCGGCATAGCCTGCTCCTTCCCCGCAAGGATAAATTCCTTGTACTTCCGATTCAAATTCCGGATTTCTCATGATACGCACCGGGGAAGAGGTCCTGCTCTCTACACCGGAGAGTAATACATCCTTGTGTGCAAACCCTTTGATTTTTTTGTCGAACAAAAATATGCCTTTTTCGATGGATGCGGCAATTTCTTCCGGAAAAACAGATCTTACATTAGCAGGCGTATAGTTACCTTTCATGCATGGTATCTCGGTAAGTATCGTACTTTTTCTGTCTTCACAGAAATCCTCAAACCTTTGTACCGGAATCTTACCTTTTCCTGCTTGATAGGCTGCACTTTCTAATTTCTGCTGAAAATAAATACCTGATAAAACATCTTCTTTGTCTCCGTAATCTTCTGGTGTTACCGTGACTACGATCGCACTGTTGGCATGTGTACTATTCCTGTCATGATAACTCATGCCATTAACTGCTAAGCGCCCTTCCTCGGAAGAGGCATTCACCACATACCCGCCCGGACACATACAAAACGAGTACACTCCTCTGCCGGAGTCCAAATTGGCAGCTAATTTATAAGGCGCCGCTCCTAAAATATCATGTTCTTTTGTTCCATACTGGGATTGGTTGATCAATCTTTGAGGATGTTCTACTCGCACTCCGACGGCAAATGCTTTCGCTTCCATCGGAATTTCTTTTTCATGCAGCATAAAAAATGTATCTCTTGCGCTGTGCCCGAGCGCTAAAATAAGCTGCTCACAGTCAATCTCTTCTTTTTTACCATCATGCGCAATGATAATTTTCTCTACTTTGGCAGAATCTTTTTTCTTTTTTAGAACGATATCCGTCATCTTATGTTCAAAATAAATATTCCCGCCATTTTTTATGATGGTTTCCCTCATATTTCGAATCACACTTGTCAAGATGTCCGTTCCGATATGCGGCTTATAATCATAGATAATCTGCTTTGGCGCTCCATGTTTTACAAAGACTTCCAGTACCTTTTTATTCCTTCCGCAAGGGTCCTTTACAAGCGTATTCAATTTTCCGTCCGAAAACGTTCCTGCTCCGCCTTCTCCGAACTGCACATTGGAATCTTTTTTTAACGTTTCACCTGACCAGAATGCTTCTACACTTTTCAGGCGTTTTTCTACACATTCTCCCCGCTCAAAGATAATTGGACGATATCCCCATTCGGCCAGCATATAAGCGCAGAAAAGTCCCGCCGGACCGCTTCCGATAATCACCGGACGATGCTCTAACAGTTGGCTTCCAAACAAAGGGGCCTGATATTTTTTATCCGAGGCTACGTTGATGTCTTTATTTTTTAAGCTTTTCACGATTCGTTGCTCGTTGCTTTGATTTTTTAATTTCACAAATATTGTATAGATGAAAAAGATTTGCGGCTTTTTGCGTGCATCTATCGATTTCCTTAAAATTTTTATCTCTGTAATTTCAGAAGGAGCGCATTTTAAAAGTTTTGATGCCTTTACAAGTATTTCTCCTTCTCCATGTTCGCATGGTAATTTCAGCTGGTTTATCTGTATCATATTTTCTTCCTCTATTGCATTGATGCATGTGTTCCGGCAATAAATCCTGAAGACCACGCCCATTGAAGATTATATCCGCCGCACATTCCATCTACATCTACAACTTCCCCGATAAAATAAAGCCCTTTATTCTTTTTAGATTCTAAATCCTTCGTCAAATCATTTAAATCCACACCTCCTGCACAAACCTGTGCCTGTGTGTATGGATTGGTATCAATAATTACTGTTTTAAATTCCTTAATAATCCTTATCAGTTTCAAAAGCTCTTCTTCGCTTAATTCTTCTGCGTATTTTTCAAGATCGATTCTGGCGATCATAAGCCATGTCGCGGATAATTTTTCATGGAAAAGTCCTGTAAAGAAATCCTTCATCTTACGTTTCCCACACAGTTTCTTCCGGTGCCTTAGAAATCTTTCAAATTGCTCTTTTTCGAATTCCGGAGCAAAATCCAATATTGCATGAACTTCTTTTTTCTCGTATAAGGCTTTGGCTGCGAAACGGCTTACCTGAAACGTTGGAATACCCGAGATTCCATAATTTGTAAGCTGTAATTCTCCGGTATCCGAGGCTGTAAATACATTATTTATATACAAAGATATTTTGACCTGCGTTCTTACTCCTGCAAGATGTTTATACACCTTCTCACGGCATTTTAATTGTACGAGTGCCGGGATAGGGGGGATTACATGGAGTCCATTTTCCTTTGCAAACATATAGCCGTTCCCATCGCTTCCTTTAATGTTAGACGCTTGCGAACCTGAGGCAACAATCACTGCATCTGCTTGATACACTGTCTTATTATCCGTAACATGCCAGCATTCTTTTTCATGCCAAATATTTTTCACATGAATGCCTGTTTTTAATTTCACGCCCAGATTTTCCATTTCCAGAAACAATACATCTCTTACAGAAGATGCTTGCTCGGAATTCGGATATAAATATCCATTTTTATTTTTCGAATAAATGCCAAGCTCGGTAAAAAAACGAATCGTATCCTGATAAGAAAAACGATTTACGATATCCCATGCTTTCTTAGGCTCATTACTGCGGTAACAAAGAGGTTCCTGATATATATTCGAAAAATTACATTTGCCATTTCCGGTTGCCAGAATCTTCTTTCCGACTTCTTCATTTTGCTCTAATACGATAACATCTGCACCGGCTCTTCTGGCAACGATCGCTGCCATCATCCCGGATGCTCCCGCTCCTACTATGATGATACGTTTCATAATGTGACAACTCCTGCCTCGATTAACTTCTGCAGCGACATTAAAATACCAAATTTGGCATGTTCATAAGTAAGTCCGCCCTGGAAATATACGGCATAAGGCTCCTTGATCGGTCCATCGGCGCTAAGCTCAATGGAAGAGCCTTGTACAAATGCTCCGGCTGCCATGATAACATCGCTGTCATAGCCCGGCATCGGCCAAGGCTCCGGCGTTACATAGCTGTCTACCGGCGCTGCCGCCTGAATTCCCTGGCAAAAAGCAATGACGCCTTCGGGTTTGCCAAACTCCACCGCTTGAATAATATCATGGCGGCTTTCACTTCCGTTTGGCACTACCTTGAATCCTAGTTTTTCATAAATATTTGCCGCAAATACAGCGCCTTTCAATGCTCCTTTTACGACGGTCGGCGCAAGAAAGAATCCCTGATAAAAATCCTTCATAACCCCAAGAGACGCTCCGACCTCTTTTCCAAGCCCCGGGGAGGTCAGGCGATATGCACAATTATTTACATATTCTTCTTTACCGGCTACATATCCTCCAATTGGTGCAAGTCCGCCGCCTGGGTTCTTGATCAAAGAACCGACGATCATATCTGCTCCCACATCACTTGGCTCGATCGTTTCTACAAATTCGCCATAACAATTATCCACCATGCAAATCACATCTGGTTTTATGGATTTTACAAAGGCAATCAATTCACCAATCTGCGTTACCGAAAATGTCGGACGCGTCTGATATCCTTTGGAACGCTGAATGGTCACTAATTTTGTCTTTTCGCCAATTGCTTTTTTGATATTTTCATAATCAAATGTACCATCCGCCAACAACTCCACCTGCTTATATGTAATTCCATATTCGGCAAGCGAACCTTTCGACGGGCGGATCCCTATGACTTCTTCCAAAGTATCATATGGTTTTCCGACTGGTGATAATAACTCATCTCCCGGTCTTAAGTTTGCACCAAGCGCAAGGGCAAGCGCATGTGTTCCACATGTGATCTGAGGCCTTACCAATGCAGATTCCGTATGGAAGGTTTTGGCATACACTTCTTCGAGGGTATCTCTTCCCTGGTCGCTGTATCCATAGCCGCTTGCATAATTAAAGCATGCTTCGCTTACTTTTGCTTCCTGCATGGCATGTATTACTTTTAACTGATTGTACTCTGCAACCGCATCAATTTTTTCGAATCGTTCTTTTAATTCTTCTTCTATCTTTGCTCCAAATGTATATACCGTATCAGAAATTCCAAGTATTTTATACATCTTTTCTATCGCTTGCATATCCTAATATCCCTCTCTTTTCTAATAACTCTAATATATAATCTAAAATGCGCTTTTCATCATAATCAAACGCACCTTTTTCTATCCATGTTACATCTCGTTCTCTTTTAAACCAGGTGATTTGACGTTTGGCAAAATGCCTCGTATCTCTTTTTAAGATATACACCGCTTCTTCAAACGATATCTCGTTATCCAAATACGAAAGAATCTCTTTGTAGCCAAGTCCTTGCATCGAAACCATATCTTTCGTATATCCTTTTTCTTTCAAAGCACGCACCTCTTCCAAAAGCCCCTCATCTATCATTTCATCAATACGCGATTCAATACGTGCATACAACTTTGCGCGTTCATCATGTAAGACCAGATATAGAAATTGATATGGAGATTCTTTTTGCCGCTCCTTTTCATTATGCTCTGAAATCTTTCCTCCTGTCTGATGATGGAATTCCAATGCACGAATCACCCGCTTCAAATTGTTAGGATGAATCTCCATAGCGGCCTTTTCATCGACTTCTTTTAGCATCGCGTGGACTGCCACGCAGCCCTTTTCCTTTGCCAGGGCTTCCAGCTTATCACGGTATGAAGTATCTTCGTTGCCTTTTGTAAAATCAATGTCATATAAAAGTGCCTGGATATAAAATCCGGTGCCGCCTACGACAATCGGAATATGTCCTCGTTTATAGATTCCTTTCAGAGCTTCTTTTGCCATCTCTTGAAATTTCACAACGTGAAATTCTTCCGAAGGAGATAAGACATCTACAAGAAAATGAGGTATCCCATTCATCTCCTCTTTTCTGATTTTTGCCGAGCCAATATCCATCTCTTTATATACCTGCATAGAATCAGCGGAGATAATCTCTCCGCCGACTGCCTTTGCAAGTGCTATAGATAACTTTGTCTTCCCAACTGCGGTCGGTCCAGTCAGGATAATTAATGGTGGTTTTTTCATCATATAATCCTCTTGAATTTTTTCTCCATCTCACGTTTGGACATGGCAATGATTGTCGGACGTCCATGCGGACAATGATATGGATTCTCCAGGGTAAGTAATTCACCGATCAACGTGTCCACTTCCTGCATAGATAGTTTACAGTTTCCTTTCACTGCCGCTTTGCAAGATAACGAAGCTATTTTTTCATCAATCATATCCGGTGCAAGATTTCCGGAAATCTCATCCGAAAGATGATCCAGCATCTCGATCAATAATTCTTTCTTTGCAATATGGAAAAGATTGTCTGGCACGGCACGCACAGCATAAGAGTCTTCCCCAAAATGTTCAATCTGGAATCCAATTTTTGTAAATCGCTCCATGTAAGTCTTTAAAAGCCTTGCTTCTGTCATAGATAACTCCAAAATCAACGGAGGGCTCAAATATTGCGACGTATACTCTCTTGTCTTCATCTCTTTTAGCGTCCGTTCGTAAAGCACCCTCTCATGAGCCGCATGCTGATCAATAATATATAGTTGCTCCTGAAACTGTACCAGCCAGTATGTGTCAAATACTTGTCCGATAATCTTATACTCCGCACGGATTTCTCTCTTCAAAAGATTTTCCGTGAAGAAATCCATTTGTTTTGCTTCCTGTTTTGCTTCTTGTTTTACGTTCTCTTTTACTTCCGGTTTTATTACTTCCTGTGTACGGCGATAGGCGGATGCTTCTTTAATACGGTCCATCTGCACTTCTGGTCTATGAATCTTGGTGGTATCCTTTACTTCGGCAGCAGAATGCTGTCTGTGATAAGATGTCACTCGCTCTTTCATCTTTTCCATGAAATAATCCAGATTTTTCTCCGCCAAAGCTTCCTTTGCCTCTTTCTTTAGTTCTTTTTTCTGTTCTTTTTTTGGTTCTTCTGTTAGCGTTCCTTTTGGAATCGCCTGCTTTTCTTCTGCCTTAGGTATTGAGGGTTCCGGCAACTGGATCTGTGGAATCAACTCTTTTTCCTGCAGTCCCATTTTTACACTGTCACAAACGAAACGGTATACCTCCTGCTGGTTGGAAAAACGAAGCTCCATCTTGGTTGGATGTACATTCACATCTACATTTTCTCCTGGAATCTCAAAATGCAATACCGTAAACGGATATTTATGCTGCATCGTAAAATCCTTATAGCCATCCTCGATTGCCTTATAGAGAATCTGGCTTTTGATATATCTTCCATTAATAAAGTAATTTTCAAAATTACGGTTTCCACGGCTGATCAGCGGTTTCCCAAGAAAGCCTTTCATGCGCATTCCCTGATACATTTCGTCTACTTCAATCAGATTATTAGCGATTTCTCTGCCAAATATATGATAAATTGCATCTTTTAAATTACCGTTCCCCGAAGTATGGATTTTACTTTGTCCATTATTGATAAACTGAATAGAAATTTCCGGGTGCGACAGGGCAAGCCTTGTAAGCAGATCACCGATATGACTTGCTTCTGTCATCGGTGTTTTCAAAAACTTTCTCCTCGCCGGAGTATTGTAAAATAACTGATGGATCAAAAATGTCGTGCCATCCGAAGCCGCAGTATCCTCAAGAGAAATTTCCTTGCCTCCTTCGATCACATATCTGCTTCCTGCAATGTCGTTTGATGTTTTTGTAATCAATTCCGCCTGTGTCACCGCCGCTATACTAGACAATGCTTCTCCTCGAAATCCTAACGATGAAATATGTGTCAAATCGTCGGCTGTCCTAATCTTACTCGTAGAATGACGAAGAAACGCATTGCGGATATCTTCTCTTTCTATTCCGCAGCCATTATCTGTAATCCGAATAAACGAAATCCCGCCATCCTTAATCTCGGTCACAATTGCTGTCGCCCCTGCATCAATCGCATTTTCCACAAGTTCTTTTACGATCGAAGCCGGACGCTCGATCACTTCTCCGGCAGCAATTTTATCCACAGTCAGCTGATCTAATACCTGTATTTTCCCCATTTATGTATCCTCCAAATCATTACCAACGGTTTTTCAACTTATTCTGCAGCTGATAAATGGTATTCAGTGCGTCCATAGGCGTCAGATTCGTAATATCTATCGATTTTAATTCTTCCAGTACATCATCATCCTTGACGGTATCAAACAACGAAAACTGTGCCAGATCAACTTCATCATACTTTTTCTTTTTCGGTTTGGAATCATTTCCTTTCACAGCAATATCGCGAACCCTTGTCGTAATATCTGCGTCAGAAAGTTCTTCTACGATTTCTTTCGATCTTGTAATGACAGTATCCGGAACGCCTGCAAGTTTTGCTACCTGGATTCCGTAGCTCTTATCTGCGCCGCCCTTTACAATTTTACGAAGAAATACGATATCATCGCCCTTTTCTTTTACGGCAATGCAATAGTTATTGACATTATTCATTTTACCTTCCAACTCAGTCAATTCATGATAATGCGTAGCAAATAAGGTCTTGGCGCCAAGCAGTTTTCCGTTGCTGATATGTTCTACAACCGCCCACGCGATAGATAAACCATCAAACGTACTTGTTCCGCGCCCGATTTCATCCAGGATCAAAAGGCTCTTACTTGTGGCATTGCGAAGAATATTCGCTACTTCTGTCATCTCTACCATGAAGGTACTCTGTCCGGAAGCAAGGTCATCTGAGGCTCCCACACGAGTGAAGATCCGATCTACCAAGCCGATATTGGCGCTTGACGCAGGCACGAACGAACCAATTTGCGCCATCAGGACAATCAGCGCACTTTGGCGCATATAAGTAGATTTTCCTGCCATATTCGGTCCTGTAATAATCGAAATACGGTTTTTCTTGTCATCCAAATAGGTATCATTATCAATGAACATGTCGTTTGGTATCATTTTTTCAACCACCGGATGTCTGCCACCCTTGATATCAATCACGCCTCGTTCGTTGATTTTTGGTCGGACAAATCGATTTCTCTCTGCCACAAACGCAAGAGAAGAAAGCACATCAAGATTTGCTACTGCTTTCGCAGTATCTTGAATCCTTACAATTTCAGACGCTACCGCATCCCGAACCTTACAGTATAATTCATATTCCAATGCATAAAGCCGCTCCTCCGCTCCAAGAATCGTATCTTCTAGTTCTTTTAACTTTGGAATTGTATAACGTTCTGCATTGGCAAGGGTTTGTTTTCTTGTATAATAATCCGGAACCATCTCTTTAAATGAATTCGTCACTTCCAGATAATAACCGAATACTTTATTAAATTTCACCTTTAAATTCTTAATGCCTGTTTTTTCACGTTCCTCGGCTTCCAATTGTGCGATCCACATTTTTCCGTCTGATTTTGCAGTACGAAGCCTGTCTACTTCTTCATGATAACCTTCTTTTATAATGCCGCCTTCTTTCATGGCAAGCGGCGGTTCTTCTTTGATCGCCTGCTTAATAAGTCCGCACAAATCTTCCAGTGTATCGAACCCTTCGCAAAGTTTCATAAGAAGAGGAGCTTTTAAATCCTGCAAAATGCATTTGATATGCGGAAGCATCGATAAGGAACTTTGAAATGCTGTTAAATCCCTAGGATTTGCGGATTTATACACAATCTTGCTCACAAGACGTTCCAAGTCATAAACCGGGGTCAGATATTCTCTGATTTCTTCACGGCAGATCGCATTTCCAACGAACTCCTCCACGGCATCGAGACGTTCTGTGATCGCCTGTTTCTCAATTAATGGCTGCTCGATATATTTTCGCAAAGTCCTTGCTCCCATGGCAGTCTTTGTCTTGTCCAGAATCCATAAAAGCGACCCTCTTTTTTGCTTTTCTCTTAAGGTTTCACACAGTTCTAAATTTCTTCTCGTAGAACTATCCAAGATCATGTATTTTCCTGTTGTATAACCAGTTAATTTTGTCAGATGGTCAAGCGATGTTTTCTGCGTCTCCAAAAGATATTTCAAAAGTGCCCCAGCGCCGATAATGCCGCATTCATAATCTTTTAATCCAAGCCCTTCCAAAGAACTCACTTTAAAGTGATCTTTTAAAGTATTGACACAAAGAAGATCATCAAAATACCATGCTTCCAGCGAATAAATCGTAATTCCGAGACGTTCTTTTAACTCTTCCAAATCCACACCGCTCATATAGAATGCTTCATTACATACAATTTCTGACGGCATGAATTTATAAATTTCATCAAATAGCTTTTCCGAAGTCTCGATTTCTGTCACAAAATAGTCGCCAGTAGTAACATCCGCAGTAGAAATGCCATATTTATCACCAATGTAGACAATGCACATAATATAGTTATTCTTGCCTTCATCGAGTGCCTGTGTATTCAAATTCGTTCCTGGTGTCACTACACGGACAACCTCTCTCTTTACAATCCCTTTTGTCTGTTTCGGATCTTCTACTTGTTCGCAGATCGCTACTTTATATCCTTTTGATACGAGACGGTTTAAATATCCTTCTACGGAATGATACGGAACTCCGCACATCGGGGCGCGCTCTTCCATTCCGCAATTCTTTCCGGTTAAAGTAATCTCAAGTTCTCTTGATGCTGTAATCGCATCTTCAAAAAACATTTCGTAAAAATCGCCTAATCTATAAAATAAAATGCAGTCCTTGTATTCCTTTTTCATCTCTACATACTGCTGCATCATTGGTGTTAATTCCGCCACGGTTTTCTCCTCTTTCCAATAACATTGTAATAACCTTAAAATTATAACTTTTCTACAAATTTTTGTCAATTCTTACAACACATGATAATCTGGTCTGGATTCATGAAAAATAAAGTGCATCAAATATCCGCCCAAGAAGATTCCAAGCACACACAATGCAGAAAAAATAATCATAAACGGGACACAGATCTGTCCCCAAAGCTGGAGTGGCTGGTCGCTGTAATCCCATACAGCCCAATGCATCCATTTATTGACAATGATGCCGGTTATAAACTCACAGCAAGTCACAAAAAATATACATCGTACTATCTGCCTCCATAATGGATCCTCCCACTTCGTGACCATTCCCTGCCAAGTGCAAAACCAGAGACAAAGTCCTCCCAGCAAAAACATCGTCCAATGGGAGAAGCCGCGAAATGCAACTTCAAATGCATAATAAAGACTTCCGCCCAATAGGACCAAAAATATATATTCTATTATCCTTTTCATGTAAAAAACGCCCTCTCTATGTTATTCACACATAGTTTGGGCCTTTTTTTCACAAAATATAGATGGGAGTTATTTCTTTTCCCCATTTACAAAAGATTTTTATCTCATGAAAGCCGATGACCTATATAATAAAATCCCCTGCATTCATCCAGATGAACCTGCACAAGTTTGCCGATCAGTTCCGAATCGCCTTTAAAATGTACGAGAATATTGTTGCTAAGGCGTCCCGTCACAAGAGACGTATCATGGTCATTTAAAGCTTCTACCAGTACCTCCTGAGTCGTTCCCGTATGAACGCTGCATACCTTTGAAGAAATGTCCTGTACTTCTTTTAAAAGTCTGTCAAAACGGTCTTTGATCACATCTTCTGGTATCTGATTCTCCATCACGGCAGCAGGCGTTCCGCTGCGTTTGGAATAAATAAATGTAAAGGCGCTGTCATACTGTACCTTTCTTACTACGTCCATGGTCTCAAGAAAATCTTCCTCTGTCTCTCCCGGAAATCCCACAATAATATCTGTCGTCAGAGAAATATCCGGCACTGCTTCTTTAATTTTTTCTACCAGCTTAAGATACTGTTCTTTGGTATAACGACGATTCATCTTTTCTAAAATTCTTGTGCTTCCGGACTGTACCGGTAAATGCAAATGCTTACATATTTTTTTAGAACATTTCATCACTTCGATCAACTCATCGGACAGGTCTTTTGGGTGCGATGTCATGAAACGGATTCTCTCCAAACCTTCTATCTTTTCAATCTCTTGCAGCAGCTGTGCAAACGTCATTGGCTCATCCAATGTTTTTCCATAAGAATTCACATTTTGTCCAAGCAGCATAACTTCAACTACTCCATCAGCCACCAGATTTTCAATCTCGCGGATGATATCTTTTGGCTGTCTGCTTCGTTCGCGTCCTCTGACATACGGTACAATGCAATAACTGCAAAAGTTATTGCATCCAAACATGATATTCACGCCGGATTTAAACGAAAATTTACGCTCGCTCGGTAAATCTTCTACGATTTTGTCCGTATCTTTCCAGATGTCAATCACCATGCTTCCTGATTCATATCTTGTCGCAAGCAATTCCGCGAATTTATAGATATTATGTGTTCCGAAAATCAGATCCACATAACGATAACTCTTCTTTAATTTTTCCACAACATGCGCTTCCTGCATCATACATCCGCAAAGTCCAATCATCATATGCGGATTTTTTTTCTTGACTCTGCTAAGCTGTCCAAGTCGTCCATATACTCTCATATTGGCGTTTTCACGCACTGTGCATGTATTAAAGATAACAAAATCTGCATTTTCTTCATTCGTTTCCTCTTTATACCCAATCTGCTCTAAAATGCCGACTAATTTTTCAGAATCCCTTGCGTTCATCTGACAGCCAAACGTTGTTACACAAAATGTCGGCGTTCTGCCAAGTGTTTCGGCAAGCCTGTCCACATACTGCTTTGCCTTTGCTATGTAATAATATTGTCTTTGGGGCTCTTGGATCGGAGCCTCTTTTATAAGGTCAATTCCTGTCAAATCTAAAGACTGCATTCACATTCTCCTTCTTTTTGCTTTCTCCATTCTATCTTATTCCACTGTATCTTATCTCATTATTCAAATTGATTTCGTTGTTCATTATATATATAATCGATTGCGGAAAGTTTGTCTGTAATCACTTTCTTTTCAATCTCCATATCCAAACACAATTCATCTAAACTTTTATAATGATCCCGAAGCTTCGTGTTTAACACACTAAGTAACATAACAGGATCATTTGGTAATCTCTGACTCATACTATCCCTTCTTCCGTTATGATCATATGCGGACAAATATCATGCATTTCAAAAGGAATTGCTTTCTCTACCTGAAATGAAAAAGCAAGCGCCATTGTCTTACAATCGGTATGCGTCTCCAGATATTTATCATAAAATCCGCCTCCATAACCGATCCGGTGACGTTGTACATCAAAGACCGCTCCGGGCATAATGACCAGCGGATGCCTGCCATTTGCCATTTCGCAATTCTTAGGCTCTAAAATGCCGCAGAATCCTTTTTCCAGCTGTGAAAATTCTGTCAGATAATAAAACTCCATCCGACAGTCATCTATCCGCGGTACCCCCACACGTTTTTTTGATATCCAAGCTTGTTCTATAATCTCTTTTGTGGATACTTCTCTTTGATAGTCTACATAACAGTAAATCTCTTCTGCCTGCAAAAACCATGGATGCGTGATGACACGACGGACAATGGCCGCATTTTTTTCCTGCCATTCCTTTTCGGACATATTCCTTCTTCTTTCCAGTATCCTTGCCCTAATTTGCTTTTTTGTTTCCATACTTTTCGCCCAGATTTGTCACGCTTCCATCTTGATTTTGAATCGAAATATTATTTAGCTGACTTCTTAAATTCCCTTTTACGGACGCAATAAATTCAGCGCGAAGCAGTTTTTGTTCCTGCTTTTCTTTTTCCGTAAGCCCCTCTGCTTTTGATTTTCTGTATAATTCATTAATTCTTTGAATTTTTTCATCATTCATTTTCTTTCGTTCCTCTTTTCTTTGTTCTGGAAAATTGCATCTATATCTGTTGATACTGACCATTATATTACACTATATTGTTTTGGAAGTCCAGTCACGAAAAATGTTCAGCTGGAATAATTCTCCAGAAATCCATAAAGTTTTTTGGTACCTTCTATTTTCTTTTCATTTCTGACTTCTGCCTTTATTTCTTCCGGCAGCGATTCGACACGAATGCTGGTTACTTCGAAAATAGTTTCTTTATCTTCTTTATAAACGACTACATATCCGTCTACTTCTTTCAGATAATAAATTTCTTCTTTTGTGGCATTGCCCTTAGTAGCAATACTGATTTCTTCTGCTATCCGATTGGCTTCTTTCTGTTCTTTTTGTTGTTTTTGTGTTCTTTCATAGCTTTTTTGATATGCTCCGGATATCGCAACTAAAAAAATGACAGCAATAAAAACTAAGCCGGTACTGTATTTTGATTTCATAGGCTTCTCTCCTTTTTATACAGTATCGGCTTATTTTATTATGATTATTCTTTTTCCGCCTGCAAAAGATGCAATTTATCAAATATCCTTGCAAGCGCAGCGCCTTTTGGCATAGAAAGAATTTCTTCTTCCGTCAATCCTCCAAGCAGCAGCAATGCTGCCGCATACACGAGCACTGCAACTAGGAGTGCAATCACCGTAGCCAATGTTCCGCCCGCAAAAATATCAAGCAATGTATAAACTGCAAATGTAATAATTCCCATGACACCTGCCGCAATCAACGGGATGACAAATGTCCGCTTTATTTCCTGACGGTATCCAATTGCTCTTCGAATCGATTTTTGATTCAAAATGCACATACACAGCGAGAATATAATATTACCAACAATAATAGAATAGATATTCCATTTAAACATGACTAACATCACAAACACGGAAATCAAATGAATTATCAATGCAACTGCCGCATTTTTTACAGGTGTAGTCATGCGATTGATTCCCTGAAGCACCGCATTTGTTACGGTGGACAGACAGAAGAATACTACACTGATCGCGCCCAGATTCATAAGTCGGGATGGAATTTCTATATTACCGCTGTAAAACATCGTAAGAATCGGTTTTGCCATAATTGCAAGTCCCACAAAACACGGTATCGCAATCAACATGGAAAAACGAATTACAAGATAAATTTTTTTATGTATCATTCGTTGGTCTTTTGTAGTGACTGCTGCAGTAAGACTTGGCATCATGGATACTCCTAGAGCATTCGCCATCGCAAGCGGAACATTGATCCATGTATTGTATTTTCCGCTGAACATTCCCCATAATTGCGTATATTCTGAGTACGCATGACCCTGAACGTTCATGATATTATAAAATAACGCCATATCAAGACTTTCACTGATGTTATACATTGTAGTGCTAAGGAGTACCGGCGCGCAGGTGATCAGAATAATTTTAATCAGCTGTCCCGTTGTCTCATCTCTTTTTGTAACATCTCTTTTTATTTGCCTGCGGATAACGCCACGATAGCAATATAATAAAAAGCCAAGGAAGAAAAGCGCTGCAGTCGCACCGAGTACCGGTCCAAGCGTTGCTCCGGCAGCTCCGTATGCAGCATCAAAATTCTTAATTCCATTTGACTTAGCCAGTTCTTTACCCAGATCGAGGAATGCAATGGCGCCCCAGATCGCTGCAAGCGCGTTGACAACCTGCTCTATGATCTGCGAAACCGCAGTCGGAATCATATTTCCCAATCCCTGGAAATAGCCTCTCAATACTGCGATAATGGATACCACGAACAAGCCAGGTGCAAGGAATCTAAGAGGATATGCACTCAAAGGGGATTTCAAAATATTATCCGCAATAAAATCAGCTCCAAAGAAAAATACGATCGCGATGATCCCTCCAACACAGGCAGACAATAAAAACGCAGCCTTAAAAAGTTTCCATGCATTTCTTTTTTGCTTTTTTGCCAATCTTGCAGAAACCAGCTTAGATACGGCAAGCGGCATACTATAAGATGTCAGCATTAACGCCAATGCATATACGGCAAACGCAGTACTGTAGTACCCTTGTCCTTCATCTCCCAATATATTTGTCACCGGAATCCGGTAAAACAGGCTGATTAACTTTACGATAATCCCTGCCGCTGCTAAAATGGCGCCCTGCGCAAGAAATCCGCCGCCACTATCTTTTTTCTTTTGTTTTGCTCCCATTCAAACACCTCATTTAGCTATCTATTAACGTCTGATACATAGTTTGTCCAAAATTTCTTTTTGCATCTGTTCCATTTCCAAGCGCTCTTTTTCTTCCATATGATCGTACCCAAACAGATGCAGCATACTGTGTGCGATCAGGAATGCAAATTCCCGTTCCAGGCTATGTCCGTATTCTTCTGCCTGTGAAATCACTTTCTCCTTAGAAATCACAATATCTCCAAGAAGCAATTCACCGCTTTCCGGGTCAAAATATTCTTCTGCTTCTTCCAGAAACGAAAAATCTCCTGACGTTTCGTAATCAACCATAGGAAATGACAATACATCTGTCGCAGCATCAATGTTACGGAAATTTTTATTCATTTCCCGAATCTCATCACTCATCGTCAAGAGCAGATTCACGGTCGCTTCATACGGACATTCCACATAATCAAGCGCTGCCTCGGCAACTTTGTTCGCTAATTCTTCGCATGGAAGAGAAAGTTCCAATCCGCCTTCTTCTTCAAAATACAATGTCATTATCTTTTCCTCCGCTCTCTGGCTGCACGTTTCTTGGATTCGTTTTTCTTCTCATAGTCCTCATATGCTTTTACAATCTTTTGTACAAGCGGATGCCTTACGACATCCTTACTCGTTAGATTACAGATGCTGATATCATCAAGATTTTTTATCACTTGAATCGCTACGTCAAGCCCTGAGGTCTGACCGGCCGGTAAATCCTTTTGCGTAATATCACCTGTAACAACCACTTTCGAGCCAAATCCAATACGGGTCAAAAACATCTTCATCTGTGCCGGCGTTGTATTTTGTGCCTCATCTAAAATGATAAACGCATTATCAAGCGTACGGCCACGCATATAGGCAAGCGGGGCAACCTCAATAAGCCCCTTCTCAGAATTCTTTAAAAAGCTTTCTGCTCCCATGATCTGATAAAGCGCATCATAAAGCGGTCTTAAATACGGATCGATCTTACTTTGCAAGTCTCCCGGAAGAAAGCCTAATTTTTCACCTGCTTCAATCGCCGGCCTTGTCAGGATGATCCTTCCTACTTCATTGTTCTTAAAAGCTGTAATTGCCATCGCCATCGCCAGATACGTCTTTCCTGTTCCCGCAGGACCAAGACCGAAGGTAATCATCTTATCCCGAATCGCATCTACGTATTTTTTTTGGCCTAATGTTTTTGGTTTTACGGGCTTGCCCTGAATCGTATGGCAGATTACCTCTTTATCAATGGCAAGAATATCTCCGCCCTCTTCTTCTATCGTCAGCGCCAGTAAATAGTCCACATTTTGTTCCTGAATCTCATTTCCTCTTTTTGAGAGTTCCAAAAGCTGTAAGAGTACGTGCGCTGCCTTTTGGGTCTGGCTTTCATCACCTAATATTTTCACCTGTCCATCTCTTGATATGAGACTGACACGAAGCGTCTTTTCTATTTTTTTGCGTACATGTCAAATTGACCAAACACATTTCCTTCGTGCGCTGCCGGTATTTCTATAACTTTTTCCAAAATACTCATTTAAGTTCTCCTTCGGACATCTTCTCGATCGGTGTAATCTGTGTATCGCGAAACTCTATCGCCGGCTCTATCATTGTCAGCGTTCCACTCGCTCTTACAACCGTATTACCCTTATATATTTTAACATCATTTTCGAGAATTTGAACCCCTTTTTTCTCTAATTCACTGCAAAATCGTGAAAATCTTGCACTCAAATATTCTTTCAGTTTTTCATCACTGTACTTTTTCTCTTTTATTGTGTAAGGTTTTACCGATTCTATTCCGTACAGGAAAGGTAGAAAAAAATGCGGCAAGAGTTCTACCTGTTTTTCTTCACATAAATAACTGCTGTGCTCATAGCTGTTTTTCAAAAAACCAAGTGTAACCTTCCAGTCCCCGAATTTCAGAAAAACACGTTTTCTTCCAATTCCTTGATATGATTTTTCTTCATATGTGGCAGCCATCTCATCTTCGTATGTTTGTGTCGTACGGATATCAATGTCCGCATCTGCCTCCTGATACTGATAATTCACAACTGTTCCTGCGTCGTCTATGATATCCACCTTTCCGAGCACGAGAAGATCTCCCTTTTTTACTTCTGTTCCGGCAGTTACCATAGGAGTACCCTTTCGGGTGACAATGCGTGTCACTATCCCATCCTTTGATGCCACGATATCTTTTGGAGTGGATTCTTTTGTATTATCTTTTGGGACAACGGTTCTGTCGCTGTTTTCCTTGATCGCAAGCTTAAGTCTCGTTCCCTCAAGAGAAGCCGAGACCCAGATGATGTCATCAAACTGTTTTCTGATATCTTTGACAATGCCCGGACAATCTACCTTTCCTTTTCTCATTCCGTGCACAACGCCGGTGTCTTTCAAATATTCCAGAATCTGTTCATCTGTTCTTGTATAATTTCCGGTAATCTCAATGTCCCAGACAAAAAGGGAGAGCCCGTAAATAAGCGCCAGGCAAAGAATTGCTCCGGCAAAAAGCATTTTTCTTTTTCTGTGGCGGTGTAAAAAAAAGGGAAGACCATACTTCCCTTTCACAATTACTTTTGTATTCGTTTTCTTTAAGATAGGCCTAAGCTTCCGAAAACCTTTCACGCTTATGTACATCTCATATGCGCGCTCATTCGCACGCATTCCCCATAGTGTGATGCGGTGATGTTTACACAAGTTTATAAATCGTTCCGGAGAATAGCCTACAATCCGGATATACAGATATCCTTGCAGATAACGCAGTAATGATAAAATCATAGAATCCCTCTTTTAATCTCCATATTCGATTGTTTTGACACATCCTGTCACTTTCATCTCATCATTCGTATAGTAGGAAATCTGCAGACGGCATCCGGTAACCTTAATCTGTCCTTTTTTTGTCTGCACTCGGATCAGTTCTTCTGTGTATTCTAAAATTCCGCGATAATTTTCAATATATAGCTCTTCACGGCCAAGCATGGACAGCACCGGAACGCCAAGAACGACATCCTTAGGCATATCCGCAGCTTGCGCCATACGCATTTTCCAAGATGGATGCTCTGATCTTTCTTTCATAAGAAAACACCATACCTATCCATTTATTACTTCTAGTCTATTTTGACAGATCAAAAAATATGACTGCGATATTTTCCCCAGATGCTTCTTTGTACATATTCATAGGCACTGTCATAGATAAAAAATCCTACTTGCCCTGCTGCAAATACGATCATCCACATCACTTTTGATAACTGTCTTGTGAATAATACTTCTCCAAAAAAACAGATCATGATCACATAAAATATATTAAATACCAGATATTTTGCAATCCATAATAACATCATGCGGCTCTTTTTTCCGGAGTAACTGGTCAGGCGTTTCCATAAAAACTCACGCATCCAGATATAACACCCCATCGCTGCATAGGAAATCACATAAAATTTATTTGGCGCCAGAATAAATCCAAGCAGGATTCCCGCAATAAGGAATGCTGCTCCTGCGCTTAAATTCATCTCTCGTATTACAATTCCGACAAAGTAAGATGCCGCTGCCAGCAAAAATAACGTATTTGTCTCTATAATGCTCCCTAATACCATACAGACTATAGACAATGCCAGCAACAAACCTCCAAATGCCATCTGCTTTGCTTTTACATGCATGCGCAAAGGTCGCCTCCCATACATTCACACAGGGAATCCATGATCCAAAGATCACAACACAAATTACCTGTGCCGCAAGTAGAGTTATTTGGCGCACCGCCATAACCTTTCCCATAAGGATTCGACTGATATTGGCTTGAAGTCCAGTTTAACTGATTCAGAAGCTGCTGATACTGCGGATTATGCGGCTCCATATTAACCGCCTGAGCAGCATGTTCTCTTGCAAGCACATTATTCCCCATGCCCATATTGGCAACTCCGCTTAAATAATACCATTGAGAACTGCGGCTTGGCATACGATTTAATACGTTTAACGCATCACGGAATCTTCTGTTATTAATGAAGTTGACGGCTGCCTGCATCTCCACATCATTTGTACCAGAGCTGCTTTGCTGGTAATTTCCATATCCATAATTGTAACTGCCGCTTCCGTGTTCACGCTCTTTCATGATCATGTCGTAAGCTTCCTGCACTTCTTTAAACTTTTCTTCTGCAAGATCTGCAAGCGGATTATTTACATTTGCATCCGGATGATACTTTCTTGTAAGATCTCTGTACGCCTTCTTTATCTCATCATCTGATGCATTCTGAGGTACACCTAGTACATCATATGGATTCTTTGTCATATTTTATTCCTCACTTTTCTTCTTCTCATTTTGAATTTTGTGATAGCGGTTCCAAACTCCATCATATAATATATTTCGTAAAATGTCTATATCTGATATACACGGAAGCTGCTCAAATGCAGCCGCACTTTCTGCAATCATCATGCAAAGAAGCTCCTTGCACTTTTCCTCAAAATCCGCGGATTTTGACATTTCCAGCAACGGATTATAATTTCCCTTCTCTTTATCTTTCTCAAGATCATCATATGCGTCCATAATATAAATAAATTTTCCAAGATAAAATCCAATTTTTCGAAGCCGCTCTTCCCATATATCTTTTTTGTATACAAAAAGTTCTTCCATAAGTTTCCCAAAACATCCTGCCGGTCTATCAATTTCCATAACGTTGTTTTCTTCACATACGGATAATTCTTTTAAACACTTCTGTATTACTTTGGTTTGTCTTGGATATTTTTCCACTGCCTTTTTTACTTTATGACGAAGCAGACAGGTCCCTGCAAAGCCGCTTACCTTCTTTTCATCTATCCAATCGTCTTTCATGTGATAATAAGCAAGAATAAGATTCATGTCGGCGGCATATTCTGTTATTTTATTTTGCAGCATCATTTGCTTTTTCACCGGATGGATCTTACAACGATGCTTGCTCATCATTGTTTCGCTTTCATATAAGGATGTCAGAAGAACAATGGCAAATGTCATATCATAAGTAAGCGTAATCTGTCCAAGACTTCCATAATTTTTTTTCAATGTCTGACAAAGACCGCAGTAATATGCCTTATATTTTTTGAAATCCTTCACTTTTAGTTCCGCTTCCTGTATTGTTACATAGCCAAACATAGTCTCCTCCTGTAAATTTCTTTCTGCTGATATCGTCTTATTTTTTATATTGTCATACGCAATACTCCAAGCAAGAGTAAATGCGCCGGATAGAACACATAAAAAAACCATTTGGAACATTTACGGTTTTCGTTGTTCTTTTCTCTTTGATAATAGGTGCTGATTATGATACCAGACGCTATCATACCTATGCAGGACATAGCCGAATATACAAATACGTCTGCCGTATGCGGATAGAATTCTATTTTCGTCATAAAATTCACAACAAAGAATATTGTGACACAGATACCGAAAACTTTCATAAGTTTTTGTCTGTCCTCTTTACATTTTGCAAACATGACCACAAAAGCCGGCGCTAAAATCCCCCAATCCATAAACAACGTTGCCATGAACAATAAGAATATCAGTAGATAACGTTTTTGCGGATTCCATACATATTCCAGTACTATGAGGATCAAAAAGCAGGTAAATAGTGTAAACATCATATTCAGCGCCAAATATCCGGTTACCATTTGAAATGGTATCTGCGAGATCAACGCAAACACGAAAAGTCTTTGTCCATATTTTTTTCTGGAATGGGTATATGCAAAACCTTCCACAAGAAAATAGCACATTGTAATCGCAGTAAAATATCCAATATCAATAAAAATTTCATAAAGCAATGTTTGGCCTTTTAAAAATACAGTTGCAAAATGATTGCAAAACATCGCCGCCATTGCTATATATTTAATACAATCTCTACTCATTTTTCCTTTTGAAAACAGGGGATATGTGCATTTCACACATACCCCCGCTCTTTATTCTTTATCTTTAATTTCACTATGCAGCTGCTGTAAGGATTTCACTTCGCCGCATCCTGGTTTCTTCAAAGATTTAATACCGCTTACGGTTGCTTTTGCTGCAGCCATCGTCGTCATATACGGAATCTTCTTTTTGATCGCAGCCTTTCTAAGATAACTGTCATCTGCCATTTTTTCCTGACCGATTGGTGTATTGACGATCAAGTCAATCTTTCCGTTTGTAATCAGATCTAAGATATTTGGTCTTCCTTCCTGAAGCTTATTTACCATCTCAGCCTCAATCCCCGCTTCGCGAATCAATTCAAAAGTATGTTTAGAAGCAAGAATGCGGAAACCTGTTTCGGCAAATTCACGCGCTAATTCTACAACTTCCGGTTTATCTTTATCATTTACCGTGATAAGAACTGTTCCTTCTAATGGCAGCTTCGTCTGTGTTGCTTCCTGCGCTTTGAAGAATGCTTCGCCGTAGAATCTGGAAAGGCCAAGTACTTCGCCGGTAGAACGCATTTCAGGTCCAAGTACCGGGTCAACCTCCTGGAACATATTAAATGGAAATACAGCTTCTTTTACGCCGTAATATGGAATATCCTGTTCTTTTAACTGAGGTACAGGTGACGGTCTGCCCGTCAGCTCACTTGTTACGATATCAATTGCAAGCGGAACCATGCGGATGTTACATACTTTCGATACAAGCGGCACAGTTCTGGAAGCTCTTGGATTCGCCTCAAGCACATATACTTTGTCGTTCTCAATTGCATACTGCATATTCATAAGACCTTGGACATGCATCTCTTCTGCAATTCTTCTTGTATATTCTTTGATTGTTTTTACATTTTCTTCTGAAATATATCTGGATGGAATGATACATGCCGAGTCTCCTGAATGAACTCCTGCAAGTTCGATATGTTCCATCACTGCCGGTACAAACGCATGTGTACCATCACTGATCGCATCTGCCTCGCATTCCGTAGCATGACCTAAGAAACGGTCAATTAGAATCGGGCGGTCCGGTGTCACGCCGACTGCCGCGTTCATATATCCTACCATGCTTTCTGCATCATATACGATTTCCATGCCGCGTCCGCCAAGTACGTAAGAAGGACGTACCATAACCGGATATCCGATTTCTTCTGCGATAGCAAGCGCCTCGTCTACATTAACCGCCATTCCTGACTCCGGCATCGGAATCTCCAGTTTATCCATCATTGCACGGAATAAATCACGGTCTTCTGCCAAATCAATAACTGACGGAGCTGTTCCTAAAATCTTCACTCCGTTTTTCTCAAGATCAGCAGCCAGATTAAGCGGTGTCTGACCTCCAAACTGTGCAATTACTCCAACCGGCTTTTCCTTCTTATAGATACTAAGCACATCTTCCAAAGTCAATGGCTCAAAATACAATTTATCAGAAGTATCGTAGTCTGTGGAAACCGTCTCCGGATTACAATTAACAATGATTGTCTCAAATCCTAGTTTCTTTAAGGCAAGCGATGCGTGTACACAGCAATAATCGAATTCAATACCTTGACCGATTCGGTTTGGTCCGCCGCCAAGAATCATAATCTTTGGTTTGTCTTCATTGACCGGATTCTTATCTTCGGTATTATATGTCGAATAATAGTAAGCTTTGTCTTGGGTGCCGCTTACATGTACGCCCTCCCAAGCTTCTTCCATACCGATAGAAATTCTCTTCTCACGGATTTCTGTTTCTGTTAAATCTAAAATCTGACCTAAATACTTATCGGAAAAACCATTCTTCTTAGCAGAAATCAGTGCTTCGTCTGACGGCAGCACTCCTTTATGTGCAGCCAACGCTTCTTCTTCTTCTACCAATTCTTTCATCTGTTCGATAAAATAGTGTTTTACTTTGGTAAGATTGTAGATTTCTTCTATTGTTGCACCCTTTCTAAGTGCCTCATACATGATAAAATGACGCTCGCTTGACGCCGTAATCAACATCTTAAGCAATTCCTCTTTTGTCTTCGTATCAAAATCTTTTGCATGTCCAAGACCATAACGCCCGGTCTCTAAGCTTCGGATTGCTTTCTGGAACGCCTCTTTATAGGTTTTACCAATACTCATAACTTCGCCTACGGCGCGCATCTGCGTACCAAGCTTATCTTCTACCCCTTTGAATTTTTCAAATGCCCAACGTGCAAACTTAATTACGACATAGTCTCCGCCTGGCACATATTTATCCAGTGTTCCGTATTTCCCGCAAGGAATATCTTTTAACGTAAGTCCTGTTGCGAGCATCGCAGATACTAAAGCGATCGGAAACCCTGTCGCTTTGGAAGCAAGCGCGGAAGAACGGGAAGTTCTTGGGTTGATTTCGATGATAATATCTCTGTCCGTCTTTGGATCGTGTGCCCATTGCACATTACATCCGCCGATTACTTTGACAGAATCTACAACTTTATGAGATTTTTCCTGTAAGCGCTTCTGCACTTCTTCTGAAATTGTAAGCATAGGAGCAGAACAAAAAGAATCGCCTGTATGAACGCCAAGAGGATCAATATTCTCAATAAAACATACGGTAATCATATTTCCTTCTGAATCACGTACGACCTCGAGCTCTAATTCTTCCCAACCTAAAATGGATTCTTCTACAAGCACCTGTCCTACCATACTTGCCTGAAGTCCTCTCGCACATACGGTTTTTAATTCTTCTACATTATATACAAGACCGCCGCCTGCGCCTCCCATCGTATATGCAGGACGAAGTACAACCGGATATCCAAGTTCGTCTGCAATTGCCAGAGCCTCATCTACAGAGTAAGCGACCTCGCTTCTTGCCATCTCAATCCCAAGACTGTCCATCGTATTCTTAAACTCAATTCTGTCTTCGCCACGTTCAATGGCATCTACCTGCACACCGATAACTTCTACATTATATTTTTCAAGTATCCCTTCCTTGGCAAGTTCTGAGCATAAATTAAGACCGGACTGTCCACCAAGATTCGGCAGCAATGCATCTGGTCTCTCCTTTTCAATAATTTGTTCGAGTCTTTCCACGTTAAGTGGCTCAATATAAGTAACGTCAGCAGTCTCCGGATCCGTCATAATGGTAGCCGGATTAGAGTTTACCAACACGATTTCATAACCTAAATTTTTAAGGGCCTTACATGCTTGTGTACCAGAATAGTCAAATTCACACGCCTGTCCTATAATGATAGGACCGGAACCGATAATCAGTACTTTATGGATATCTTTTCTCTGAGACATCGTTCATTTCCTCCCGTTTGTTAGTATTACAAAAATTTATCTTGAAATATTATACCTGAAAAGGTGTTAACTGACAATGCTAAATCTCATCTTTTTCAAATATTAATTTTTAAAACTATGTATCGGAGCCGGAATTCTTCCTTTTCTGCTCACAAAAGCATCACAAGAAAATTCATTCGCCGGCATAATCGGTGCATACCCCAAGAGTCCGCCAAATTGGGCTGTATCTCCTACATCTTTTCCAATAACCGGAATAAGACGCACTGCTGTTGTTTTCTGATTCACCATACCGATTGCCATCTCATCTGCAATAATGCCGGAAATCGTACTCGCACTTGTTTTTCCAGGAATCGCAATCATATCAAGACCAACCGAACATACACAAGTCATTGCTTCTAACTTTTCCAAGGTCAATGCCCCCGCATGTACTGCATCTATCATTCCTTGATCTTCACTAACCGGAATAAACGCACCGCTAAGACCACCCACATAAGAAGATGCCATGACACCGCCTTTTTTCACCTGGTCATTTAACATTGCCAGCGCTGCTGTTGTACCCGGTGCACCTACACGCTCCAGACCGATCTCCTCTAAAATTTCAGCCACGCTATCTCCGATGGCCGGTGTCGGAGCCAAAGATAGGTCTACGATTCCAAACGGGACATTCAAACGTTTCGAAGCCTCTTCTGCCACGAGCTGCCCAACACGAGTAACCTTAAACGCAGTCTTCTTAATCGTCTCACACAATTCACTGAAATCTTTTCCTCGTACTTTTTCCAGCGCCTTTTTTACAACTCCCGGGCCGCTGACTCCAACATTAATAACTGCATCTGCTTCTGTCACGCCAAGGAAAGCTCCCGCCATAAACGGATTATCATCTGGTGCGTTGCAGAATATCACAAGTTTCGCACAGCCAAGAGAATCATTCTCCTTTGTTGCTTCTGCCGTTGCTTTTACCATCTCACCGCAAAGGCGCACGGCATCCATATTGATTCCTGTTTTTGTGGAACCTACATTTACGGAACTGCACACTCTTTCTGTCAGGGAAAGTGCCTGCGGAATAGATTGAATTAAATTCTCGTCACTTTTCGTCATTGCTTTGGACACAAGCGCAGAATATCCGCCGATAAAGTTTACTCCAACTTCCTTCGCTGCTTTATCAAGCGTCTTTGCAATCGTCACAAAATCTTCCGGACATTTGCATGCTGAGCCGCCTAAAAGCGCAATCGGAGTAACGGAAATACGCTTATTTACAATCGGGATTCCAAACTCTTTCTCTATATCATAACCGGTAGAAACAAGATCTTTTGCTACTCTCGTAATCTTTTCATATATTTTTCGATTTAATTCGCTTAGATTCGAATCTATACAGTCCAAAAGGCTGATTCCCAATGTGATCGTACGCACGTCAAGATTCTCATGCTCGATCATCTTATTTGTCTCTGATACTTCATACATATTAATCATGATTTTTCTCCGCCTTTCTTAATCGCCTACAGTCTGTGCATTTTTTCAAAAATTTCTTCCTTCTGACAACGAATAGATACGCTTCCGATTTCTTCGCCAAGCTTCTCCATCTCATCGCATAATACTTTAAAATCTTTATTAAATGTTGAAATATCTACGATCATCATCATATTTAGATATTCTTTTATAATTGTCTGAGATATATCCAAAATATTAATTCCATTCTCGGCAAGGTAAGTACATACCTTCGCAATAATTCCCACCGTATCTTTTCCGATTACGGTTATAATACATTTCTTCATCTTTTTCCTCCCAAGTTGTTATAAATATTTTTAGCTTTTTCCATGATAAAAATTTATCTATTATTTCTCTTGACCATTATAACTGCAATTTTACCAGAAAACAAGAAAAGAGAGAGATTTTTTCAAATCCCTCTCTCAAAACTTATCTTCGTGCTCTTTTCTTGAATGTCATTCCTGTAAGAGCTGCTGCTAATATCAGAGCCATCCAAATTACTGCATTTGCTGCATCGCCTGTTTTTACCGGTGTTTTTGCAGTCTTATTATTGTTGTTTGTCGTAGTTGTCTTTCCGGAATTATCGGAAGCAACTTTATTATCATCCTCTGACTTTTGACCGCCTGATACTGCTGTGTTATCTTCTTTTTTCAGCTCTTTTGTCACTTCTTCCAATGCTTTCACTGCCTGATCAATCTGGACCTGTGTCGCATTCTCATCTTCGAAGACTGCCACTGCCTGTGCATAAGCTGCCTTCACTGCTTTTGCAGTCTTGGCTGTATAAAGGCTTAAGTCCACTTCTTTGATCTTTCCTAAGAGTTCTTCTAACTTATCCTTATTTGGAATCTCACGAAGTGTACGTCTTGCCGCTTCCAATGTTGCCCTTGCTGCATCCACAGCATCCTGTGTTGCCGTCTCATCACTGTATGTTTCAAGGGCTGCATCATATGCTGCTTTGAATATCTGATAGCTTTCCGGTGTATACAACGCTTCATTTTCTGCATACTGGACAGATTTATCAATCAGTTTCTTAAGTGCGTCTTTATTCACTGAAGGCGCTTCCAGCGTCAAACCTGCATACGCGGCGCGAAGCACTGCTGTCACTTTATCTACCACAGCCTGGTCATCCTTGGTCAAATTGTCATTCGCAAGCACTGCTTCGGCTGCTTTTAAAGCCTCACTGAATATACGTACGCTTTCTGCTGTATAGCCATCCAACTTGGTATCTTTTACCGAGTTGTATACTTCAAGTAATTCACTCTTATCAGCCGGCTCTTTCTCCGGTACTTTGACCTCTAATCCGTTAAGCGCTGCTTCCAATGCGTCTGCTACCATATCTACCAATCCCTGGCTGACATCATCTGTATTAAGAACCAATTCACCAAGCGCCAATGCTTCCTGCATCGTTGCCACGCTTGCTTCGGTGTAACCGCTTGTATCAGTTGCTTTCGCCTGATCTACCAGCATCTGCAATCTGCTCTTATCTACTTTTACTTCTTCTTCCACAAGCTCATCAATTGCCTTCTGAAGTGCCTTTGTAGCAGCATCGATGTCTCCTGCTAATGCATTTTCGCCATCTTGCAATACTTCCAAGGCTTTCGCATATGCGCTTTGAAGTGCCGCCGCAGTTTCTTCTGTGTAGTTATCAATGTTTGGAAGATAGAAATCTCTCACCTCATCTGCCAGAGTTTGCAGCGGCTTATTGTCTCCGCCAATAAAATCAAGCATATGTACCAGTGCAAGCAGTTCTTTATATACCTGATTGACTTCCTCCTGGCTTACGGTATTATCCGCTAAAATCGTCTCTGCTTCCTGGTATTTTGCTTCCAATGCCGTCCTTACTGCCGGGATTACACTTGTATACCCGTCTTTTGCCATCTGCTCTCCCGCATAAGCAAAGAGGACTTCCAAGTCTGACTTGTCTGTTTCCACCGGCCCTACCGGAATCTCCTCGGAACCCGTCACACGAAGTTCCGCTGCCGATGCAAAATCATTGTCTGCCTGATCACTCACTGCATCCAGGGAAATAAGTTTTACATACTGTGCTGCTACCGCCTTAAAGGACACTGCTTTCCATGCTGCGTCTGTATTCCAGTTGCCCTGTGCCGCATCCACCCAGTTCTCACCGTCACTGCTTACCTGGATTTTATATTCTGTAATTTTACCATTGTCTCCGCTGCTCTGACGAGGAAGATATCTGATACCATCCACTAACATAGATTTTCCAAGATTTAGCGTGATCCAATGATCTTCTCTTCCAAGTCCGCCATTCCAATCCGTATGCCATAAAGTATTGCTGTCGCCATCCAGTACTCTTTCCGGACCTTCTCCGCTCTGATAATCTCCCGCTGTTGCTGTGACTCCATCTAACGGAATATCTCTCTCATCATCAGATGGATCCTGCCCGATATATCCTAAGTCTACTTCCATATCCGTAGAACTTACAGACAATCCTGCCTCATTCCTTACAGAACCATTTTCATCAGAGATAATCTTTGGTCCCCGGAATGCAATCTGCCCTTCATCGCCATCTTTCACCACATATTTAAATACCACTGCTGTATCGTTATTTCCGCCGGATACATAGTCTGCATAACGCGCTTCCCCATTCAATCTGAAACGCAACTGCGGATTTCCTTCCACAATCACATTTTGATCCATGTTCGCAGTGAACATATAAGTATCACCTGGCAGCGTGGACTTATGCTCTGTCTCTTTTACTACATCATAGCTTACAGAGGTAATCCTTGGGTTTAATAAGTTCACTTCACTCTTAATGAAATCAATGTTAAAAGATGTAAACTTAATTGTATTTGCCTTTTCATAAAGCAGTCCCATTATGCCCTCACCCATGTCAGACAAACAAGAATATGCATAATTTCCCGGAGCAAACATCTTCGATTCCGTCCATTGAACACTGAAACTATCCTCCGTCTCAGTCACTTCACCGATACGAAGCGTTCCGTTATTTCTTCCGCTTCCGCCCGGGTTTGACATAATGACTCTGTCTTTTCCGTTTTCTGTCACTCCAAAATGTAATACGGACAACTGACAGTATACTTCTGTAGCATCTGTATTAATAGGAGCGCTCCATGTCTCACCACCGTCCGTACTTCTTGAGACTGCAACTTTTCCGTTTCCGCCTGTATTTCTCATAAACTGAAGAAGATTTCCGCTGTTTAACTCAATAATCTGACTCTCTGTCAGCTGCTGGCTAAATTCAGGATTCTGGGAATCTCCCATATCTTCGCCCCTTGCATCATTCGGAGATATTCCTCTTTCCCATGTCACGCCATTGTCATCACTGTAAATACATGCAGAGGACTGAAAACCTGAATTGTTGGTATAATAAATCGGGAATACAAGGCGTCCTGCATGTTCGCCATTCTTAAGCTCTATACCAAATCCAGGACCGGTACCGCAGAATTTCATCCAGCTTTCCTTAACCTGTCCACTTACGTTCACCGGATTACTCCATGTCTGCCCGTTATCATCACTGTATGTCAGCCACAAATAGCATGTTCTCAAAATCTGCAGCGGCGCTGAATCATTTCCGGCACGCTGACTGCTCAAATAAATATTTCCCACATATTCTTCGCCATCATACAAATCACCTTTGTTATGATATGCATTCTCGCCGGACCCTTCGTCTACCCTATAATCTGTCTTGTTCCCCGCTGCGTCATATACTTCACTTCCACGAAGCGTATATTTATTGCCCTGTGCATCTGAAAGTTCAAGATAACTCTTTCCATCCTCTGCCACAACAAATCCATTACCTGCGGTTGAAATAGACGAAAATCCTGTAGATTCCGGGAACATATCCACCAACATCCAGACACGTCCGGACTCTGTCGAAATCATAACCGGGTCGATCAAGAACGCCGACTGTGCTCCTGTATCATATGGCTGAGACTTCAAATCGATCACCTTGTTGAAATCACTCCATGTCTGACCTTTATCATTACTGATTCTAATAGTTGTATCAATATCTCCCCAGTCAGACCAATGATCATTTCTCTGGTCAGCTGCCGCAATTACGACATCATCTTTTGTTGTAACAAGCGCCGGAATACGATAATTGAAAGCATCCTGATCTCCCATATCAAAAATGCCGTATTCCTCCGTCTTCACTACGCCTTCTTCATACTCCGGAAGGTCTTGTGGTTTTGTATCTCTATTTAACTGGCGAACCTCATCTGCATTTAACACATAGTCATATACATGTACACTGTTAATCGTTCCGCCAAATGCCCACTTAGAACCTGCTCTTTGAATACCACCGATAGACAATGCGTCCGGTGTCCATGTACTTCCGGTAAGAACGCCTTCCACCGAATTCGAACCTACGAGTTCACCATCCAGATAATAGACAACTTCCTCTCCGCTAAAGGTAACCGTTACCGTATGCCAATTCGTATTGTTCATAGCTCCATCCGCAGCTGTCACAAACTGATGACCAGAACCATCTCTTACCTCCATACCGATCCTTCCATTTGCCGGATTGATATACATTGCGCCATATCCGTTTTCTGCATCCTTCTGCGACAACGCAAACAATGCATTCAAACCATTGGATAAGTTATCCAATTTATATGCGAATGAAAAGCTTCCTTGTGTAAGTGCAGCAACCGCTGCTGCGTCTTCATCCTTAGCCACAATCCCTTCGTTCGTTCCGTTAATTACGCTGCGTCCATATGTAAGAACCGGCTCTTCCAATACTGCTCCGCCATGATCTTTGATCACCTGCTCCTCAGAAATGGCCCCATTATAAAGCTTTGCATTTTTAATGCTTCCTGTATAGAGATAACTGTTTCCACTGATTCTGTTAGCTCCGCCAAATGTTACGGAAGTCGGTTCCCATCCCATATTATTTACAAAATGAGTGGCAGAAGCTGACACATTCATAACATTTTTCTGATCAAGATATAATTTATATCCCTCATTCTCTGCCACTATGAATGTGAGCGTATGCCAATTATTATCAGCAAGATTTACATCAGCTATGTCCACATATCTGTGATCATTTCCTCCCTCACTGTCTCTTAACTCAAATCCGATGCGATTGCCGCCGCTGATATATAGGGAGATATAATGATTTGTACTGGTCGTTGAATTAACTGCCGCAAGTGACATAAGCCCTGTATTTTCTGTCTTAAAGCTTACCGTGATCGCCGCACTGCCAAGATTTTTCACAAACTCTAAGTCCTCATCCGGAATCGCGTATCTTGATTCTGCAGTTCCATCATAAGTGCGTTCCTCTTCCAAATATGTCTTTGAGAGAATCTCTTCTGCCTGCGCTGCGATATCAGTAGTTTCTACCGCCTTAGGCGCTCCTGCAAGCGAAACAACGGTACTCTGACAGAGCATAGCTGCCGCAAGTAAAATCGCCAATAGTTTCTTCCTTTTCATACTTTTTTATTCCTCCTTTTCTTTTTTGGGATTTGCTTAAAATTCAAATACTGCAACCCCATATGGCGGTAATTTATACGCGAACGAAAACGGTCTTCCATCACACTCGCCTTTCACCGCTTTATATACAAGTGGACGTTCTTCACCTTTCCCACCGTATTTCTTTTCATCGCTGTTAAGAATCAACTTATACTGTTTTCTTCTCGGCACGCCTACACGATAATCATCGCGCGCCATAGGCGTAAAGTTGCATACAAACAGCAGATTCTTCTTATTTTCTTCTGAATGCCTGATAAAACTGAAAATACTTCTGTCACCGTCATCTGCATTTACCCACTCAAAACCTGCCGGTACAGAATCAAGCTCATACATCGCTTTATTCTTTTTATAAAGATGCAAAAGATCCTTTGTAAAATTCTGAAGATACTGATGATACTCCTCCCCAAGCAAATACCAGTCAAGCTCTCGTGCCTCACTCCACTCCCGCAGCTGAGCAAAATCCTGTCCCATGAACAACAGTTTCTTTCCAGGATGTCCCATCATAAATGCATAACCCGCCTTGAGGTTAGCGAATTTGTCAAATCCAAGTCCTGGCATCTTATTGATCATGGAACATTTCAGATGAACCACTTCATCATGAGAAAGTACAAGAATATATTTTTCACTGTATGCATAACTAGACGCAAATGTCATCTGATTATGACATCCTTTTCTAAAATATGGATCCAGTTTCATATATTCGGTAAAGTCATGCATCCAGCCCATATTCCATTTCATACTGAATCCAAGACCATCATTCTCCGGCTTATCTGTCACCTTCGGCCATGCTGTAGACTCCTCAGCAATCATAACCGCACCTTTATTCCTTCCAAGCACAACAGAATTCAAATGTTTAAAAAATTCAATCGCTTCCAGATTCTGATTACCGCCATACTTATTGACTACCCACTGTCCGTCCTGTTTGCCGTAATCTAAGTAAAGCATGGAAGCTACCGCATCCACGCGAAGTCCATCCACATGATAATGCTCCATCCAGAATAATGCATTCCCAATCAGAAAATTCTGCACTTCTTTTTTGGAATAATCAAAAATCTTGGTTCCCCAGTCCGGATGCTCTCCTTTGCGCGTATCCGCATATTCGAATGTCGGCGTACCATCAAAATCTGCTAATCCATGAGCATCGCGCGGAAAATGTGCAGGTACCCAGTCTAAGATAACGCCGATTTTATTGCGATGAAAATAATTGATCATATATGCGAAATCTTGCGGCGTTCCATATCTGGATGTCGGTGCATAATATCCCGTTACCTGATATCCCCAGGAACCGTCAAACGGATATTCTGCAATTCCCATCAGTTCAATATGGGTATATCCCATCTCCTTCATATACGCTGTAGCCTCATGTGCAAACTCTCTATATGTGTAAAATCCATCCTCATCCTGTCCCGGATGTCTTTTCCAGGATCCAATATGCGCTTCATAAATAGACATTGGCGATTCCGTATGACGCCATGTTTCCCGCTTTTCCATCCATGTCTTATCTGTCCATTTTAAATTGCCGATATCAGTAACTTTTGATGCTGTCCCCGGACGCAGCTCTGCATAATTTGCAAACGGATCTGCCTTAAACAGATACTCGCCTTTTTGCGTTTCAATACAAAATTTGTACAATGCATCCTTTTTCACCCCTGGGACAAAACAGGTATAAATTCCGACTGGTTCCTCTCTTTGCATCGGATTCGCTGTCACATCCCACTCATTGAAATCTCCTACTACCGATACTGTCTTTGCATTCGGCGCCCAAACCGCAAAATAGACGCCTTCTTTTTTTCCATCTTTCACAAGATGGGCACCCAGCTTTTTGTAGATTTCATAATGTGTTCCTTGCCCAAACAAATACTGGTCAAGTTCTCCGATTTCATACGCTTTTTTTCTTGCCATATGCTCACTCTCCATTTCGCTTCCGCATTATAGGTACATTATACTTTAGCCACAGATAAAAAGAAAGAGTTTTGCAACTTTTTTCACAAATTTGCAAAACCCTTTTCTTCTTTTTTTGTTTAAATTCTAAAATCGTCTTCTTTCAAAATGATTCTATCTGTATCATCCGTTCCCTTACCAAATACACGCTTCACAAAATGTTTCATATTTGCCTTCTGTGAATGTGCAATTGCTTCATCCATGATTTCTTTCACTTCTGCAACCGTCACCGCATGATCTTCTTTCTGCATCATATCTATTCTGCTGTATAATGCCAGGATACCCATCTCATCAATACGATATCCGTTTTCTTTCGCATAAGTCTGACCAAATGTAACAAGTTCATCATTGATAAATACCGGAAGTTCCAGTTTTGACGTGAACTTTTTCTTAAAAGCCAAATTAGAATTCAACATTTTTTCCAGCGGTTTTCTCTGTTCCTCCAAAACAAACAACAATTCTTCGGTCTGTTCTTCCATCAGATCATTCAATTCACGAATTGTTCTGGCATTTAATTTTCCAGCCTTTTCGATGATCAAAGCTCCGCCCTTTAATTTCTGCACAATACCGGTCAGCTCTTTCTTGTTCAAAGATTCCCCTGTAATGATCGCAACTTTCCCCTGTTTGATCTTTCTTTGCTTCTGGATTGCTTTTACAACATCTACCGCTAAAACAGTCTTGCCGCTACCTTTACGTCCGATAATCAACAGATTCCCTGTCCTTGATGTTCCAAAACGATTTTTGCATTTCTTATCTGCATCGAGCACTTCTACCAACTGCTCACTCATACCTCGTATCGGCACGAAATAAGAAAATAATCTCTTCTGTTCTTCTGTCAATCCCGCCTTAAGACCAATCTCACTTTGCGCTTCCAGATCATATCTCCCCTGAACAACAAATCCAGTATCATATACAACGCCGCCCGGAGAACGTTTTACCTGCGGATTCGGTTCCTCAATCTCTATCGGCTCTTCTTCCGTCACAGCTTCTTCCGGTTCTTCCGCTTCATCCTCAATGTCTTCATACGCTTCGTTAAAGTCATCATCATACAGCTCTTCCTCATCATCGCTGTCCATACCGGAAAATTCAACCTGTTCTTCTTCCGCATACGTCACTTCTTCAAAAGCAGGATCCTCTATCTGCGCCTCATCAATTAAGACATCATATACTTCTTCGATTTCTTCAGATTCTTCTGCAAACTCTGCTTCTTCGAAGTCCTCTTCCCCGTAGTCCTCTTCGGATTCATACTCCGCTTCTTCGTAATCCTCTTCCTCGTAGTCCTCTCCGGATTCATACTCTGCTTCTTCGTAATCCTCTTCCTCGTAGTCCTCTTCGGATTCATACTCCGCTTCTTCGTAATCTTCCTCTTCGTAATCTTCCTCTTCGTAGTCCTCTTCTTCGTAATCTTCTTCCTCGTACTCGTCATCATCCACAGTTAATGACTCTACAAGTGCACCCATATTCTCAATCGGTTCTTCTTCAAATGCTTCTTCCTCTTCGACCGGCTCTTCTGCTTTTGGCTCTTCTTCTGCCGCACTGCCTTCCGCTTCATTTTCAATATCATCAATCAGACGCTGTATTTCGTCTGGCAAAATAGATGCTGTGTCCTGCAGTTTCTTCTGAGCTTTCTCGATAATCTTCTGAGCGCTTTCATTTCGTCTGGCTTCTTCATTCGCCTCCACGATCTCTTTTTGTTTCGCTTCCCAGCCTTCTAAAATCTCCTCGATACTCATCTGACCCGTGATCTGCTTTTCCACTGGCCGCTCTTCTTCTGTCTCTAAAATGTCACTTGCCATTTCCAGGTCGCTTTCAACCTCTGCCGTACTTGCCGGCGCTTCTTGTCTCTCCTGCTCTTCTGCAGTTTTTTCCTCAGCTTCCTTTACCGGTGCTTTTTTCTTTTTGTCTTCAAAACGCTGTTCATATTTTTCCTTCTGCAATGGCGTCAGCGGTTTATAACGCATCTTCAATTCCATAGCCTTATAAACATATTTCCCCTCACTAAACCAAAGAATCAAGTCATCGCATTCTTCGAGACATTCCGCTGTTCTTCCCGCTTCATGATACAATTTTGCCAGCTCATATGCCCACTTTTCTATGTACTCTGCTTTTTTAAACTCCTCCAAAGCATCGATCTGCTGCTCCACCGGAGCTTTCTGTGCTTTCAGGATCTTGTAACGTAAAATGAACTGATTCGGATCCTTTGGCGCTACTCCTATAAATTCCTCATAACAATCCATTGCCTCACTGATATCATTCATTTTCAATGCAAGGATTCCCAGTCTGTAAACAATCTTTCTGCTGCTTGGTGCACGGTCATAAGCGATAAATAATACATCTCTGCTCTTCTGATATTCCCCATTCACCTCATAAATCTCACTTACAGAATTCAGCATAGGAATATTTTTCACTTTACGCCAGTCTATTGTATCCGCAATTTCCATTGCTTTATCATAGGCTTTCTTGTTTACATACTCAAGCATTTGCTCTGTTTTTACGCGATATTCATATTTATCCAACGTTCTCACCTCTATTAATTATTTTTATTTCTTGTTTTTATCTGGCTGCGTTTTTCTTTTTTGTCACACTAAGAAGTAGACAAATTCACACATACAGTTTAGCATAGCCATTGTGTAATGTCAAAAAATAAACCGTTACAATTCACAAATTATAACGGTTTATCATTTATTCAGTTTTATTAAATTCATGTTTTTTATATATACCGGAGGAAATTTATATATTGTATTCCTGTAAGCCCCATCTTTTATTCAGCGAATATTTTATATATTCTGTCGAACTTATTTTACCTTCTACTCGGCTATTCCTATCTATAACTTTTCAGGTCTTAAACCCTTTTCTTTTTCTTATTTAGCTATTCCGTCTATAACCTTTCCCTGAATGGTAAAATATATATCATGAAATCTTTTAGCTTATGTTTCTTTACACATTCTCTAAACTTTTCAATTGTGGTATATTTTCAATATGTCTGCAAATCCTCTTACATATTCTCTATTCCAGTTTCCCTTCTCCGGTTCCCTTTTTTTAAATTACTGGATTTTTATCTTTTTCTATCTATGGTAAAGGCTTCTATCACAGGATTTTTCATTTGCCATACCACCAACATATTGAATATTATTTTCTAAACTGTCCAAGGGTAAAAGCCTCCTCTCTTTCAAATTCATTTTCCAAGAAATACTTCTTACTTGAAAACTTCGCTCTTCCTGATTTCGGATTTCCTCTGAAAACACATCCCCCACTTCAATCATTTCCTTTCTCGTCAGAAATAATATATATCGGAGAACTTTTCATTCTATCTTACTTGGAATATGAAGTTCCCGTTTCGGATGTTTTCTTTGGGATTGATATTATAATAGCACCGGGTCTTTTATTTGTCAACACTTTTTTAAGTTTTATTTTTAGTATTTTATTTATTTTTCAACGTAAATATTGTTTTCCGAATATTCAGACTTCTTTTCATGTGAAGAAATATAACAGCATAGAGTTAGGGGCACAGTTCAAAACTGCGCCCCTAACTCTATCTATCCGTATTTTATTAATAAGATTTTCCCCAGTAAGCCATATGTTTTGCCGGTTTCCCGCAGAAAATACAGGTATCAGAAATCATCTCTTCGTCTTCGATGAGACATCTTGTAGACGCTCCGCCTGTTACCGCTTTGATTTCATCCTCACAAGCTTCGTCTCCACACCAGCAGGCTTTTACAAAGCCGCGGTTATTCTTAAATTTTTCAATAATTTCTTCCATCGTGACCGCTGTGTCAATATGGTTATTCAGGAATTCTTCTGCTTTCTTATACATATCGCTTTGAATCGTTTCAAGAATTTCACGAAGCTTTACTGCGATCTCATCCAAAGATACCACGATTTTTTCACGTGTATCACGGCGTACCACAACAACCTGATTATTCTCGATATCTTTTGGCCCGATTTCAATACGGGTCGGAATACCAAGGATTTCCTGCTCAGAGAATTTCCAGCCAGGACTCTTTTCAGATGCGTCGATTTTCACTCGGTATCCGGCTTTCTTTAACTCATCCAACAATTCATAGGCTCTGTCAAGCACTCCTTCTTTATGCTGTGCAATCGGAATCACACGGCATTCTACCGGTGCTACGCGCGGCGGCAATACAAGCCCGTCATCATCCCCATGAACCATGATAAGACCACCGATACTTCTTGTAGACCATCCCCAGGATGTCTCATATACGCTTTGAAGTTCATTATTCTTGTCAATATATTTAATACCAAACGCATCCGGGAAGGAACTTCCGAAGAAATGACTCGTTGCTGACTGCAGCGCCTTTCCATCATGCATTAATGCTTCGATTGTATAAGTATCCTGCGCTCCGGCAAACTTCTCGTTCTCTGCTTTTCTTCCGGATACGAATGGGATTGCCATCGTCTCTCTGTAGCAGTCTTCGTATACATGAAGCATCTGGATCGTTCTCGCTTCTGCTTCTTCATATGTTGCATGAATCGTATGACCCTCCTGCCACAAAAACTCCCTGGAACGAAGGAACGGCCTTGTTGTCTTTTCCCAGCGAAGTACAGAACACCACTGATTCCATACCTTCGGCAAGTCTCTGTATGACTGTACAGTCTTCGCCCACAGATCACAGAACATTGTCTCTGATGTAGGACGGATACACAATCTTTCCTGCAATTTTTCCATGCCGCCATGTGTGACCCATGCCACCTCAGGTGCAAATCCTTCTACATGATCTTCTTCTTTCTTAAGCAGATTTTCGGGAATTACGGTTGGAAGATATACATTCTCAACGCCCGTTTCTTTAAAACGTCTGTCCAAATCCGCCTGAATCAACTCCCAAATTGCATATCCATTCGGAAGATAATTAAGGCACCCTTTTACACTCGAATAATCGCAAAGCTGTGCCTCACGAATAACATCTGTATACCACTGCGCAAAATCCACATCGCGTGGTGTAATGTTTTTGACTAATTTTTCTTTTGCCATGTTTTATCTCCTTTTCACTGCCACCATTAAATCGTATTCTACTCAAAATAAATTTTATTGTCAAGTTATCTCATCAGGATATATACAAAAAACGACACATACATCAAAAGGAAAACGACGCCCTCTTTTTTGCTGATTTCTCCCTTGCTAAGCGTCATGCCATATCCTATGACACTTACAATAGCAAGGATGATCGTATCGCAAATTGCCGTCATCTGCACAGTAATCGGTAAAATTGCGCAGGATGCCCCCACGATCAGTAAAATATTAAACAAATTGGAACCCACTACATTCCCAAGCGCCAAATCATTTTCTCCCTTTTTCGCCGCTACCAAAGAAGTCACAAGTTCCGGAAGCGACGTTCCCAAAGCTACGATCGTAAGACCGATAAACGTCTCGCTAAGCCCGAAGGTTCTCGCGATATCTGTTGCACTCTCCACAACCAAGTCTCCGCCAATAATAATTCCGGCAAGCCCTGCCAGAATATAAACACTGCTTTTTGCCGGTGACATTGCCTTTATTTCCTCTTCCTCGTTCTCTTTATAATCATTACGGTACTTCAGTGCATCTCTTACCGCATTCGCCACAAATACAGCAAACAGCACCAGAAGAACGATTCCATCCACTCGTCCCAGTATAAATTCACCGCTTCCGCCAAGCAGTTCTTTTATAGAAAGCGGTATCATCATCACCAACAATATAATCGTTGCAATAATAGAAAACGGAAACTCTTTTTTCAACACGGAAACATTCGCCTTGATCGGACAGACAAACGCACTCGCGCCAAGCACTACAAGAAGATTAAAAATATTGGAACCAATCACATTGCTAACCGCCAAATCATTTTTCCCCTGCAGCGCTGCGGTAATACTTACGGACGCCTCCGGCATGCTTGTCCCAAATGCAACCACCGTAAGGCCAATTACAATTGCCGGAACTTTTAAAAGCTTTGCAACACTCGAACTTCCGTCCACAAAAAAATCTGCTCCCTTAATTAACAGGATAAATCCTATTATCAACATCAGATAAGTCATCTTTTTTCTCCTTTTAAACTCAAATTCCCCAATTCCCCCTACAACAAAGAATGTGCTTCGCACATTCTTGTGCCTGCGGCGGTCGCATACGACAACTTCATTGTACGCCGCAGTGCGCATCC